>Ga0136631_10000201_pt1 | contig 18013 bp, 15 predicted proteins | sample AntDrymUQ6012206_2_FD_104655 | JGI IMG/M metagenome (GOLD analysis project Ga0136631, IMG submission 104655) | Polar desert sand microbial communities from Dry Valleys, Antarctica - metaG UQ601 (22.06) | ecosystem: Environmental > Terrestrial > Soil > Desert | place: Antarctica: Dry Valley... | reverse complement strand
GTGAGGTCCTCGGCGTCGGCGCGGGTGCGCATCCGGTAGGCGAAGAAGCCGTAGACGTGCCAGACGTGCTCGTCGTAGACGGCGGAGAAGTCGCGTGCCGGTTTCATTGCGGCCGAGGGGTCAGACACGCCACAGTAATGCACCTCCGGCCGGCTGCCCGCACGCCGCCCCGCAGGCTACGTGGGAACGTCAGCGTTCGCGCGAACGCTACGTATTCCTCAGCAGATGGAGATCCACGCCTCCGCGTCAACAGCTGCGCTTGCGCAGCCACGCCGGCTTTCCTTGCGCGCCGACCCTCCCGCGATCGCGGTTTGGACACTCGCCTTCACGGTCGTCGCCTATCTCGCGCTGAGCAACGGCGGCTACGACACGATCGTCCGCTCGCAGGTCGGTATCGCCGTCTGGTGGATCGTGCTCTTGGGGGCTTTGTCAGGCGTCTTGCCGCTTCGGTTCTTCCGGGTCGGTTGGGTCGCGATCGGCCTGTTGGCGGGGTTCGCGGCGTGGACTGGCCTCGCGGCGACGTGGTCGGAAAGCGCCGAGCGGTCGGTGATCGAGCTCGGCCGGGTCGCGACATACCTCGGCGTGCTCGTCCTCGCGATCGCGCTGCAGGGCCGCACCGCAGCTCGCCACACGATCAACGGCCTCGCGTGCGCGATCGGCTTCGTGACGTTATTGGCCGTGCTGTCGCGACTACATCCGCAGTGGTTTCCCGCGAACGACCACGTCGAGTTCCTCACCGGCAGCGAACGCAAGCTGAGCTACCCGCTGAACTACTGGAACGGCTTGGCGGCATTCGCCGCGATCGGCGTGCCGCTGATGCTCGGCGTCGCGCTCGGGGCGCGGACATTGGTCGGGCAAGCGCTCGCTGCGGCGATGCTGCCGCTGTCGGCCCTGTGCGTCTACCTCACGATCTCGCGCGGCGGGACGCTTGCGCTCGTCGTCGGGATCGTCGTCTTCCTGCTGGTCGTGCCGCGGCGCCTGGATGCGCTTGGCACGCTGGCGGTCGCCGGGGTCGGCTCGGCGATCCTGCTGTCGGGAGCGTCGCAACGCGATGCGCTGCAGGACGGCGCGGGGACGGCGGCTGCGCTGCAGCAGGGGACGGAGCTGCTCTGGCTGGCGGTCATCGTCTGCGCGGGGGTGGCCTTGCTGCAGGTCGCGATCGGGCTGGCGTCGCGGCATCTGGAGCGCCCGGCGTGGCTTGAGCCGAGCCGGCGTAGGACGCTGCTTCAGGGCTTGGCGCTCGTCGCGCTCATGTGCGTCGTCGGCGTCGCGGCCGGCGCGCCGGGGTACGTCGATGACCGCTGGCAGGAGTTCAAGGCGCCGTACGGCACGGTCGCCGGTGGCGGCGAGGACAACGTCTTCAGCCGCTTGCAGGGCGCCAACAGCAACGGCCGCTACGAATACTGGCAAGCGGCCAAGGACGCCAATGCCACGGCTCCGTGGAAGGGCATCGGACCCGGAACCTTCGAGTTCTGGTGGGCGCGCCACGGCACGACCGGCGGCTTCGTGCGAGACGCGCACACGCTGTACTTCGAAACGCTCGCCGAGAGCGGGATCATCGGCTTCGCCCTGCTGGTCGGACTGTTGGCGCTGCTGCTCGGCGCCGCCATCGTGCGATCGCTGCGAGGTCCTCCCGGAATCCGGATCTGGATCGCGGCCGCCGCCGGTGCGGTCGCGACGTTCATGACCGCCGCGGCATTCGAGTGGGTTTGGGAGATGGGTGCGATCGCCTGCGCGGTGATGGTGCTCGGCGCAGTGATTCTGTGCGGGCGCGCCGATCCCACGGGCGAGGCCGCGCCGCCGCTGCGAACGCGCCCGCTGCTGCCGCGCGTGGCGACCGTGCCCATGGCTGTCGTCGCGATCGGCGTCGTGTCCATCCCGCTGGCCGGTGCGCTGTCCACGCGCGACAGCCGCGATGCGGCCACGCAGGGACGCGTGACCACCGCGCTTGAGGACAGCCGCACGGCCGGGCGCCTGCAGCCCTATGCCGCGACAGCCCATCTGCAGCAGGCACTGCTACTCGAGAACGCCGGTGGCCTTCCCGAAGCCGCAGTCGCGGCGACCGCTGCGACCGAGGCGGAGCCGACGAACTGGCGTACCTGGTTCACGCTGGCACGCATCGACGCGAAGCTCGGCAGCGTGGACGGAGCCCTAAGCGGCCTGCGGGAGGCCAGGCGTCTGAATCCACGTTCGCCACTCTTGGGAGCGAAATGACGGCCGACCGCGACGTCCGGGCCGACCTCGAGCCGCACGCGTCCGAGGATGTCATTCGCCTCGCGGAGAAACTGGAGCGCGAGCGGCCGGTGCCGAACGCCGCATTTCGGGGGGGCTTGCGCCGGCGTCTTCTCGGCGGTGGCACCTCGCATATCAGACCGAAGCGCCTGCGCCTCCTGATCGGCGGCTATGCGACGGCGGGATCGCTGCTGCTCGTCGTCGGAGTGGCGAGCGTCGCGGGCACGGGACCACTCGCCGCCTGATCGGGCGCGCCGCGGTCTCGGAGACAGCCGGCGAGGTTCCGCAGCTACGACCCTCCCCGACTGACGAGATCCCGCAAACGGGCGGATCATGACGACGGTGCGAGGACCAGGTTGGGACGCATGGCGTCCGTGGATACCAGGGCCCTCTGAGCCTGGTCAGCCGAGCCTCGGGAGTGGAGTACGCCTGACAGGGAAATGTTCAGAATCTTGATGGGGAAATGTTCAGGATCTTGCGTCAGCACCCCGACCAGCGCAGATTTCCACCTGCCCGAGGGTGGCCGCGCGGCCATGACAACTATCACGTCATCGACCGATGAGCCCTGCCCGGCCAGGTGGCCCGGCTCGACCTCGAAGAGGAACAGCGGTGCCGCGCGCGAGATCAGGTCCGCGGCGCCCCGAAGGGCCCCGGCCTCCGCGCCCTCCACATCGAGCTTGACCAGCGCGACGCGTTCGCCGAACGACTCGGTGAGGCTGTCGAGCGTCGTCACAGCGACCTGCACTGACTGCCCGGCCTCGGACTCCGGTGCGAACGACGCCAGGCCCCACCCGTCCTCGAAGATCGTGAACTCCGCGACGCCGGCCGAGTCCGACAAGGCGACCTCGTGCAGATCCACACGCGCGAAGCCATTGCGTTGCGTGTTGGCACGCAGCAGTTTCACGTGCCGGGCCCGGGCTCTGCGGCGATCACGTGTCCAGTCGAGCCCAAGATCGTCGCTCCTGGCAACGCGAAGAGCCCGACATTCGCCCCGCTGTCGACGAACACGTCGCCGGCGCGCAGCAGCTCGGCGCAGACGCGGGCTCGGCGGCGCGCAGAATCCGTAGCGATAGAGGCCGAGGCCCATCGGTGTTCGCCGGTCGGCCCGCATCCGAAATCCACCGGCGTCCACGACCACGACGGGGGATCGTGACCAGCCGGCGGACGAGGCGGAGTCCAATCCGCCGGCAGGCACGCGCGGTCGAAACGTCGCAGCGCCGCTCGGGCGGTGGAACCGCGCGGCTAGATTGAACGAATGGAGCAAGCCGCCAGCCTGCTGCAGCGTCCCATCCAAGCGAGTGCCCAACGGCCCGCGGACTCATGGGGCGTGCACGTCCCATCCAAGCCGCTTCTACGGCGCCCCTGTGCTCGAAGGCTACGGCACCTCGAAGCGTGCTTGATAGCCTCGAACGAGGTTCGGCTGGTTTGCCGTGGCGGTGCGGGACGCTTGGCGACGGCCGCTGAAACTGACCTCACGATCGGTCAGGAGTACCGATGTCATCCGCCGCAACGACTTTGCGTGACCCGCTCGGCGCCCGCGACGATCTCAGATCGGTGGCGATCGTTCACGACTACCTCAATCAGCGTGGAGGCGCAGAGCGGGTCGTGCTCGAGATGGCTTCGATCTGGCCGCAGGCGCCCATCTACACCTCGCTGTTTCGCCCGCAGTCGACGTTCCCCGAGTTCGGCGGCCGCGATGTGCGTACCTCCCCACTGGATCGCCTGCCGGTGGATGAGGGCTTTCGCAACCTCTTTCCACTCTACCCGGCTGCGTTCCGGGCCTTCGGGGCGCTTGACGAGGATGTGGTGATCTCCAGCTCGAGCGGCTGGGCGCATAGCGTTCGGACCGCACCACGCAGCTTTCATGCCGTGTACTGCTACACGCCGGCCCGCTGGCTGTACGGTGGCGACCACCTGCGCGTATCACGACCACGGCAGCAGGCGCTGAAGCCCGCGATCGGGCTTATGCGGCGATGGGACCGGGCCGCGGCTGGACGTGCGGACCTGTACATCGCGATCAGCGAAGCGGTCCGTCTTCGGATCAAGCAGCGCTACGGCCTCGACGCACCGGTTGTGTATCCGCCCGTCGACACACAGCGCTTCCGACCGAGGCCCCGGGGCGAGCGACTGCTCGTCGTGTCGCGACTGCTGCCCTACAAACGCGTCGACCTCGTCGTCGATGCTGCGACACGGGCCGGCCTCGGCCTAGATGTGGTTGGAACCGGTCCCGCGCTGCCCGATTTGCAAAATCGCGCCGGACCGACGGTGACCTTCCATGAGCGGCTTGGTGATGGGGACGTGACGCGCCTGATGGAGTCCTGCAGCGCGTTCTGTCTGCCCGGCCGGGAGGACTTCGGGATCACGCCGGTCGAGGCAAATGCGGCTGGTAAGCCAGTGGTCGCGTTCGGCGGTGGTGGGGTCCTCGAAACGATCGAGGATGGCAGGACGGGAGTGTTCTTTCGCGTGCAGGAGGTCGACGAGGTTCTCAAGGCGATCCGACGCTGCCATGAACTACAAACCTCGCCTGAGGTCATTGCCGCATCGGCGCAACGCTTCTCTCGCGTCAGGTTCCAAGCGGGCCTGCTTCGCGTCCTCAACGGTGCGTGTCAGGCTCGGCTTGAGCACCGGTAGGTCTTGTATTCTCCGTATGCGTCAGGCTACTGTTGAGCCCGGCTGGCCAGCTGGCCCGGCGCGACTCAGTGAGAAATGAACATCCGATACTTGGTGCCTCAGCTTAGGCGCGCTCGATATCTCAAGCCGAGCGTGCGGTACCTCTGCAGAGAACTACTACTGCGGCGTCGCGTCGAATCGTCCTATCTGTTGCGCGGTCAGGGTCAGACGATCAATCTTCGGCACCGCACACAGGATGTGGGGGGCATTACCGAGGTACTGGTCAACGGCAACTACGATTTTCCAGCAGAGGTCCACGCCTGCCTGGGCCAGGGACGCATCATGGCAGTGGATCTCGGCGCCAACATCGGGCTATTCGGAGTCAAGCTTTTTTCCCAATATCCGGACGCGGAACTGGTGGCTTTTGAACCCGACCCAGGGAACGCCGACGTACTCGAGCGAACGGTTCAGGCGAATGGACGACGCGAGTCGTGGCGCGTTATCCGGGCATGTGCCGCAACAACCGATGGCGTCGTCCGCTTTCGTTCCGGGGATTTCTTGTTCAGTCGGATCTCCGATGAAGGTGTCATTACCACCGCACTGGACGTGTTTCCTTATCTCGCAGACGCCGATCTCATGAAGATCGATATTGAGGGGGCTGAGGAGGCGCTCATCCGCGACCCGCGCTTTCGGACGTTAACCGCTCGCGCATTGTTCTTGGAGTACCACCCGCCCATTACCCTCGACGAGGTTCTCGACACACTCAGGCAGATGCAGTTCACGTGTGGTCCGGTGCGCACCAAGAGTACGCCGGGCTTTGGAGAGCTCTGGGCTTGGCGGGAGGTAGTCGAGGCGCCTGTCGCATTCTCCTAACAAGTCGCAAGCAGATGCGGCATCCCGCCGTTTGCGAGCCGCTCGACGGTTGCGCACTCGATCCTCGCCGAGGATCTGTCGTACTTGCCGCTCTAATGGAGAACTGCCGCGCCTCTGCCTTCCGGGCCGGGAGGATTTCGGGATCACGCCGATCTGATCGAAGCAGATGCGGCGGGCAAGCCGGTCGTCGCGTTCGGTGGCGCCGGGCTCTTGAGACGATCGAGGATGGCAGGACCGGCGTGTTCTTCCACGAGCACGACGTCGCTGCAGTCCTGGGATGCGATCGACTGCTGCGATGGAGTGCCGACGTCGCCCGAGGCCATCGCCGCCTCGGCTGAGCGCTTCTCGCTGGACGCCTTCCTCGCGAGTCTGCTAAGCGTGCTCGCCGATACGCAGGCGTCCGCGACCCCCGGTCGCGGATAGGGTCCGGGGCGTGCTTATCGAGCGATTGGCGGATCAGGGCGTCGTCACACCCGGAAACCGCCGCTTCGTCGAGCGCTATGAGCTGCCGCGCATCCGGCGGATCCACGGGGTGATCCGTAGCCACTCGCCTGAGCGGAAGTCCCTAAGGGTGCTGAACATCGGCTTGCTGGACGGGCTCGTGCCGTCGGCCCTGCTGTTGCTCGACGCGCACATGACGATCACGTCGACCGAGCGTCCCGGAGCCGACCCCGTGCAAGCGACCGGCCCCGCGTCGCTGCAGGCGACCGGGCGCCACGACACCGCGCGCCTCGATCTGACCGCAGGTGATCAAACGCTGACGGGGTTCGACTGGGTCGTGTGCGGCGAGGTGCTCGAGCATCTCCCTTCGCCGTCGCTTCCCCAGGCCATGCGCAACCTCCGCAACGCCGCCGACCGGGTGGTGATAACCACGCCGAACCTCCACGCCCTTCGCTACAGAGTGCGCCATTTGCTGGGCGTCGACTTCCAGCAGGATCCGGTGAGCCACTCCCGGATGGGCCTCGGACACGTGTCGCTGCTCAGCGCTCGTCTGTTGATCGACCTCGCCGCCGACGCGGGGCTCGTCGCCACGGATCTCGAGTTTCATTCGTGGACCAGCAACGCTCAGGGTTCCAAGCAGCGAGCGCTGGCCCTGATCGCAAGGCCTGTCCGCTCGCTAGCCGACGATCTAGTGGCCGCATTTCGCCGTGACGAACGGACCACGCCCAGCGCGCTGTTCGGAGCGTCGTTTGTCCCGCTCCGGGCCGGCATAGCAGCCTCGCGGCGTCTCGCGAGGAACTAGGTCTCGCCTAGGCAGCCCGTGTCCGGCGCGATGCCAGCGCAGCTCGGACGGCACCGCACACACGCACGCTATTGAGCATCGCCGAGACGATCACGCCTGACACCGCCATCCAGCGCTCCGACACGGGCGCTTGGCGTCCGCCGAGCGTGGCGGCTAGGTCGCGGATCTGCCGTGCGTCGTCGGCGTCGTCGGAGCGCAATGTCGTCGCGACGCGTGCTTGGAGGCCGCGCCGCGCAACCCAGCGAACAGGCAGCGGGGGCCGCAGCGTCCGCTTATCTTCCATTTCCGACAGGATCTGTACCTGCTCGGACATGTTCAACCGCTGATATTTGGGGCTCGTCGGGTGACTGCGCCAGGCACCGACGACCTGCGGGAAATACAGGACGTCGTAGCGTCGACAGAGCCGGATCCAGAGCTCCCAGTCCTGGGTGAGCTCGAGTCGGCGATCGAGCCCGCCGACCTCCTCGTGGGCCGCGCGACGTACGAGCACGAACGGCATGAACGGGCAGATCAGGGGCAGCACCCAGCGCACGAGCGACCGGCCCCGCATCAGCGCGGGAACCGGAGCTATGCGCGGCTGGGGTGAGCTGAGATCGTCGAGGCTGTCGGTGAACGTGTGGTGGCGCGCCGTAATGAAGCCGACGTCCGCGGCCAGTGGGCTGTCGATCGCCCCGAGCCAGGCTCGCAATCCGCCCTCGACGAGTCCGTCGTCGGCGTGCAGCATGAGCAGCCAGTCCGCCTCGGCCGCGCTCAACGCGTACTGCCAGTTGTCGGTCCGGTTCGGAAGATGGGCGGGTGGCTGGATCAGCCTTGAGCGACATTCGTACCGCGCGCCGGCGGCGATCAAATGGCTGTCGTCGGTGCTGTGGTTGTCGCACACGATGATCTCGATTTGCTCGCGCTGCGGCGGAGACAGCAGGGCCACGGCCTGCGTGACGGAGTGCAGGCAGCTCTCGAGCGTCGCGGCTCCGTTGTAGACCGGGATGACGAGCGAGATCCGGGGCAGGGCGGTGGTCACGCCGTGCGCCACGACTCGGGAGCGGCCAGGAAGATGTCGAGGTCCTCGGGCGTCCCAAGCCCGAACATCCCGAGCTCCGCCGCGCCGATGTTGAACGCCCGGATCTCCGCCCCGTCCTCGATCAGGCCGTTGTAGACCGGCGCGACGTAGAACTCCCCGTTGACACGAAGATCGCGCTCGATCATCCGCTGCGCCGCGGCGACGAAGTCCTGGCCGCGGCGGAAGTTGTAGATGCCCGTGGTCGCGTCGTTGGACACGACCTCCTTCTCGACGACCTCCGTAACCAGCCCCTCATCGTCGAGGCGGGCATAGCTCCATTTCGGATGATCGGCCCACATCGTCATGATCAGGCCGGCCACGCCCGGCCTGTCCGTCGCGGCGAGGTAGGCGTCGATGTCGCAGCCGACCCACTGGTCGCTGTTGGCGATCATGAGCGGCGCGGGCCCATTGATGAGCTCGCGGGCGAGCAACACCGTGCACGCCGCGCCCTCGGTGGTCGTATCGACCTGCACCACCTCGCAGCCCGGCGCGATCTCCTCCAGCAACGCGACGACCCCGAAGTCACGGGCGTGCTCGGCGAGGACGAGGAAGATGAACCGATGCTCTCGAGCGGGACGGAGGTTCTCCACGACGCAGGCGATCATCGGCCGGCCGTGGACATCGATCAGCGGTTTCGGCAGCTGATAGCCCACGTTCCTGAAGCGGCTCCCGCGACCCGCCATCGGGATGACGATGTTCAACGGATCGGTCAAGCGTCGAGGTATTTGTCGTTGGATGCGCCGGGATGCTTGACCGCGACGAGCGTCACATCGGTGAGCGCCTCGAAGTCCGAGCTCTCGCCAGGCTCGAGCATGACGATGTCGCCCTCGGCGAGCTCGCTCTCGCCCATCCGTGCGCGACCCGAGACGAGCACTGTGACCTCGGTCGCGATGCGGTGACGGTGGCGCGCGTCCCGGTCTCCGGCCGCGTAGCGCTTAACGGCGACCTCGACATCGCCGGTCGCCAGCGCCGTCGGCGTGAAATCGCCAACGAACCAGCCGCCGATCATCTCGTCGAGCGTCGCGCGCTTCATCGCGGCGACCACGTGCGGTTGGCGTGCAGGCCGTCCTCGTACTCGCGTACGCCCTGCGGAGTCGCGAACGAGTGGTAGTCCGAGCGCTCGATCTCCACCACGCCGATCCGGCGGTGTCTCAGGATCATCTCGTTGTACGCCGGGCAGATGAAGAAGCGTCCGTCGACGCGGGCGTCCTTGCGGATCATGTCCATGATGGCGTCGACGAAGTCGCCGCCACGGCGATACCAGTACGCGCCGGCGGTCGCATGGGTACTGATCGGACGCTTCTCGGCCGCCTCGACGACAAGGCCGTCGTCGTCCAGGCGCACGTAGGACCAGCGCGGATGCACGGCCTCGAACACGACCGTTCCGCCGTCGAGATCGCGACCTTCGAAGTCGCCGATTACCTCGCTGAGGTCACGGCCGATGATCTGGTCGCCGTTGAAGACGAGCAGGGGCTCGTCTCGCACCAGGTGCTCGACGGCCAGCAGCGCCGTGCAGGCCGCACCGCTCTCGATGCCTGCGACGGCGACGACGGTTGCCGTAGGACAGATCAGCCGGATCACGTCCGCGGTATGAAAGCGGCGGTTCTCTTCCTCGCGCACGAGGCAGGTGACGCGGCTGCGGGGCATGAGCGGCTCGAACTGGCGAAGGACATGCTCGACGAGCGGGAGTCCGTCGATCTCGACGAGGTTCTTGGGGAACGCGTAACCGGCCTCTTCGAAGCGCTTGCTGTCGCCGGCCATCAGCAGGAGGATGTTCATGCGGGCACCGCCTCGGCGATCACGATGTGTTCGCGGATCGCATCGAGCGCCACGGTGTCGGGCGAATCTACGACCATCACGTGGGCTCCTGACGCGCGTGCGGCGGCGACGCCATGTTCGTTGTCCTCGACGATGAGCGTCTCCGACGGCGCGACGGACAGGCGCGACATCGCCTCGGTGTAGATCGCGGGATCCGGCTTGCCGACCTCGACATCCCCGTTGCTGAGCACCTCATCGAAGTACGGCAGCAGGTTCGAGCGACTGAGCATGGCCTCGACAGAGTCGCGAACGGAATTCGAAGCGACCGCAAGCCGGTAGCCGTCGCACTTCAGCTGCGAGACCGCGAACTCGTGCTGGAAGATCGGCTTGCAGCGCGTATGAACGAGTTCCATCGTATAGCGCTGTTTGAGATCGCCGAGGAACTCGTGCAGCTCGCGAGGCAGCCCGCGCTCGATCGTCAGCATCTCGAGCTTGCGCCGGGTCGGCAGCCCGTCATAGCTTGAGAGATGGTCGAACCGAGTGATCTCGAAGCCGATCAGGGCGAGTGCGCGGTTCAGCGCCTCGTAGTGCCATTCGCGCGCATCGATCAGCACGCCGTCCATGTCGAAGACCACGGCGCGGATCATGCTGCCCCGAACACCTCTGCGGCCTCGATCGGCAGGTCGGTGCACAGCAGGACGTCGGGTGAGTCGAAGACGTCCCAGCCGCTCCAGCGCTCCCAGTCACCGCGGTGGTCGCGGCCGTGCAACTCGGACGAGACGACGCAGACCTGCTTGTCGGCCGCGAGATGCCCTGCGATCAGCCCGCGCTCGAACCACGCGCTCTCGAAGCAGTCCAGCCAGACACCAGCCGCGTCGGCATACAGGGCGGGCTCGTGCTCGTACTCGCTCTGGCGCGTGAAGTACCGCAGACCGGCTCGTCGGTAGCCGAGCGTGTCCGGGATCGACATGTCGAAGACGAAGTACTCGGGGTCGCCGGCTGCGCCGAGCGCCACTTCGATCGCGGCCTGCAGGCCGTCGGCCTTCACGTTGAGCGCCAGCGGGCCCGCATCCTCCCGGCCGCGAGCCGCAAGCAGGTCGCCGAGCGTGAGCTCATCACCGCCAGGCGGGTCATGCGAGATGAGCAACTGGCCGCGGCAGTCGCGGATATCGGTCTCCAGACCGAACCCGCGCTCAAAGGCCGCCTCGATGGCGGCCAGCGAGTTGCGCTGCTCAGGCGTCGTCCAGAGCCCTCGATGACTGACGATCGTGGCCACGGTCGGGTGACGATAGCTGCTCGACCGATCGATCCCGGGACGTTGACAACACCTGCTTTGATGTCGGCCGTGTGCGGCATCTGCGGCAGCTCGGCCGTTCGGCCTGATGTCGCCGTGGCAACGATGAACGCGGCGATGATCCATCGCGGCCCCGACGACGGCGGCTCGTACACGAGCGAGCCGCTCGGAATCGCGATCGGTGCGAGACGCCTTAGCATCATCGACGTCGCCGGCGGACACCAGCCGATCTCCAACGAGGACGGAACCGTATGGGCCGTGCTCAACGGCGAGATCTACAACCATCCGGTGCTGCAGGCCCTGCTCCGTCGCCGCGGCCACACGCTGCGGACGGGGACGGATACGGAGGTGCTGGTCCACCTCTACGAGGAATACGGTGACGATCTCGTCCACGCGCTCGAGGGAATGTTCGCGTTCGCGATCCTCGATGAGCGCAACGGCCGCCTTCTCGTGGGGCGCGATCGGTTCGGGGAGAAGCCACTCTTCTACACCGTGCGCGATGGGGTGCTGACGTTCGCATCCGAGCTCGACCCGCTCCTGGCGGGCGCAGGCATGGAGCTGCAGCTCGATCCGATCGCCCTCGACGAGTACTTCGTGCTCGGCTACGTCCGCACGCCGCGGTCGATCGCGCGTGACGTCCGCCAGCTCCCCGCTGGCCACGTGCTGTCGTGGCAGCCCACAGGTCGCGTCCCGCGGCTGCATCAGTACTGGTCGCCGCCGGTTCCGGACGCGTGGCCCGAGGGCGAGGTCGAGGCCGACCTCGTGGCCGAGACGCTGCGGCTGCTCGAGAACTCCGTTCGCGGGCGCATGCTGTCGGATGTCCCACTCGGGATCCTGCTCAGCGGCGGGCTCGATTCGACGCTGCTCGCGGCGATCGCGACGCGCGTCGGTGACCAACGCGTCAAGACGTTCACCGTCGGCTACGACACGGGGACCGAGAGTGAGCTCGACGCGGCTGCGGCGACTGCCGACGTGCTCGGAACCGAACATCACGCACTCGTCCTCACAGCCGACGCGCTGGCTGCGCGCGCGCCGAAGGTGCTCGCTGCGATCGATCAACCGGTCGCAGACCCCGCGCTCGTCGCGCTCAACGCCGTGGCGGAGTTCGCGCGCAAGGAGGTCACCGTGGCCGTTGGGGGCGAGGGGGCGGACGAGCTCTTCGGTGGCTATCCCCGCTACATCTGGCTCGCGCGGGCGAGGATGCTCGACGGCCGGGTGCCCGCACCCCTGCGCCGAGCCGCAGCCCGCGGCCTGTCGTCGCTGGCCCGAGGCCGCGGCCACCGGCTGTCGGACGTGCTGGAGCCGATGAGCGCCGCCGACCGGCACCTCGACTGGGTGACGGGTGGTCGCCGGCACATGCGCGATGCGCTGTACGGCCCGACGATGAACGGCGATGTGGACCACGATGCGATCGTGCGCAGCGTGCACGAGGCCACCGATGTCGACCCCGACCATCCGCTCGCGGCTGCGTTCATGCGCATGGACCAGGGGATGTGGCTCCAGGACGACGTCCTCCCCAAGGCCGATCGAGCCGGGATGCTCGTCTCGCTCGAGCTGCGCACGCCGTATCTCAATCGAGAGCTGGCTGAGTTTGCCGCGTCGGTGGCGCCATCCGTACATCTGGCCGGCGGCGGCAAGCGGTTGCTGCGACGCGTCCTGGATGAGGTCGCTCCCGACGTTCCCCGCCGCCGCAAACGCGCCTTCGGCGTCCCCATGGCGCAGTGGCTGCGAGGCTCGCTACGACCGCTCCTGGAAGAGCATGTCCGCCACTCGAGCATCTATGACGAGGGCCTGTTCGATGGCGACGAGGTGGACCGGCGGGTGGCGAGTCACGTGAGCTCTGAAAGCGACGAGAGCGCCGTCCTGTGGCCGTTGCTGACGCTGGGCCTGTGGCTGGACGCACGGCGGTCGCCATGAGTACGCAGCCGCCCAAGGTACTGCTCGTGACGCCGGACTACCCGCCGGCACGCGGCGGGATCCAGTACCTGCTGCACGGCCTGGTGCGTCACGCTACGCGAGTCCGATTTCGGGTGGTGACGCTCGGCGACGGCGCGGTCGCCGACTCGGGCGCAGAGGTACGGGTGCGTCGGGTCGCCTCCCGCGGCCCGCGCGCGGCCGTCCTGGCGCGGCTCAGTCGCGCGGCGGTCGCAGAGGCGCGTGCGTGGAGCCCGGACGTCGTGCTGAGCGGGCACATCGTGACGGCACCGGCGGCGCGCATGTGCGGTGTGCCGTTCGTCCAGTATCTGTACGCCACGGAGATGGCGGCCAGGCCCCTCGTGGCGGCCTTCGCCGTCCGCCATGCTGCCGCAACGATCGTGCTGGGTAAGCACGGGCATTCGCTCGCGCTGGCGGTCGGCGCGGACGAGGCGCGGATCCACGACATCCCACCGGGAATAGACCTGCCAGCGCCTACGGCCACAACACCGCGCGACCGTGCCGCCTCGATCGTCAACGTGGCGCGGCTCGAGGATCGCTACAAGGGCTTCGAGGTGCTCGTCCGTGCGCTGCCCTTGATTCGCAGCCGGGTACCCGACGCGACGCTGACGCTGATCGGTGACGGCCATCTGCGCTCGTCGTTGGAGGCGCTGGCACGGGCGAACGGTAGCGCGGACGGGTTGATCTGCGCGGGCAGGGTCAGCGACGCGCGACGCGACGAGCTGCTCGCCGCCGCGACGGTGTTCGCGATGCCGAGCCGCCTGGCCGGAGGCTCGGGCGGGGAGGGTTTCGGGATCGTCTATCTCGAGGCCGGCGCGCACGGAACGCCCGTGGTCGCCGGCAACGTCGGTGGTGCGCGGGATGCCGTGGTCGACGAGCAGACGGGTGTTCTTGTCGCTCCTGAAGATCATCTCGGCGTGGCCGAGGCGATCTCCGACCTCTTGCTCGACCGCGAACGCGCGACGCGGCTTGGCGAGGGCGGACGTGCGTGGGCCGAGCGCTTCGAGTGGCCGAACATCGTGAGCAAGGTAGAGGACGTCCTGCTGGCCGCCCGGGCCGTCGCGTGAGGATCCTCTTCGTCGAGTTCACGAGTGCCATCAGCGGCGCCGAGCGCTCGCTCCTGGAGCTGATCCAAGGTCTCCGCGACGAGCACGAGCTGGCGTTGGCGTGCCCGACGGGCCCGCTGGCCGATCGCGCGGCCGAGCTGGGTGTTCCGGTGTTGCCGATCCCCGCAAGTCAGCTGACCTTCCGGCTGCACCCGCGTCACACCACGCGCGGGCTTGCCGACATGGCTCGGGCGGCGCGCCGACTGCGCTCGATCGTCCGCGGGCTACTCCCCGACGTGGTTCATGCCAACTCGATCCGAGCCGGGCTGCTGGCCATTCCCGCCGCTCGCGGGCTCGGGTCCGTCGTCGTCCACTGCCGCGACGCGCTGCCGCAGGGGTGGCCGGGTGCGGCGGTTCGCGCCGTCGTCCTGTCCGGCTCCGATGGCGTCGTCGCGATCTCTCGGTATGTCGCGGAGTCGCTGGCGGGGCCTGATTGGGCGGCGCGACACGTCACCGTCGTCGACAACGCCGTCGACGCGGCTCGGTTTGACCCATCGTCGGTCTCGCGGGACGACTGCCGCGCGTCGCTGGCGCCGGACGGCGGGCTGGTGCTCAGCGTCATCGCCCAGATCACGCCGTGGAAGGGCCAGGATCTCGCCATTCAGACCCTTGCCGAGCTGCGCCGTCGCGGCCGCGACGCCCAGCTTCTCATCGTCGGTGAGGCGAAGTTCGTCGGTGCCGCTACGAGGCACGATAATCGCGCGTTCGAGCGTGAGCTGCACGCCCTCGTCGCGACGAACGATTTGGCGGCACACGTCCGCTTCCTCGGGGAGCGCTCGGATCCGGAGTGCATCCTCGCCGCGACCGACGTCCTGCTCGTACCGTCGATCGACGAGCCGTTCGGGCGCACGATCATCGAGGCGATGGCGATGGGGGTTCCGGTCGCTGCGACGAGTGTGGGCGGACCTAGAGAGATCCTCGTCGACGAGGTGGCGGGGCACATCGTGTCGAGTCGCCGCACGGCGCAATGGGCGGACGCCGTCGAGGATCTCGCGAGTTGGCCCCCCGAACGTCGCGGTGCCGGCCGGGTCGTCGTTGAAACGCGGTTCTCGCGGCGACGCCACGCGACGGGGATGATCGCGGTGTACGAGGCGGCCGTTGCGCACGGCATGGACCTCAGGAGACGAGGCCGTGCACGGGCCCAGTCGTCGATCGCACTGGGCTATGGTGCAGGCATGCCGTTGAGACACAGGGTCGCCGAAGCGATTCGTCCAAAGTTGCAACTTGCCGGCGAGCAGTTGTACCGCGTCGCCGATGGAACCTCGCGTGCCGCTTTTCGTAACGAGACGAGGGCGTTGTCGGCCCCGATCACCATAAACGGTGTGACGATCGACACGGTCGACGACATCGCCGAGTTCACGGGGCTTGGACGAGCAGTGGCCGAGGCGGAGGTTGCCACCAGACGTTCGCTGAACTTTCGGTCCGAATGGTTCGCGACTCCCGCGCAGATCCGGCGCGATCACTGGTTCTACCTCTCCTCCAAGACCTACCTCTTTGCCAACGCATCACATTTCACTGATGGTGCATTTGTGCCGGCCTTTCGTGACCGCGTGCGGGTCGGTGCGCGGGTGCTCGACTTTGGCGGCGGCTCCGGCGAGCTGAGCCTGCAGCTGGCGGCTGCCGGATACCACGTCACGTTCCTTGAGCTCAACTGCCTGCAGCGCGACTTCATGCGATTTCGCATCGATCGACACGCTCTGCACGGCATGGTGGAGGTTCTGGACCCTTGGGCGAGCGTGCCACGGGCCGCGTTCGACGCCGTGATCGCGATGGATGTGATCGAGCATCTCCCCAACGCGGCCGAGATACTGCGCGAGAAGCTCATTCCGGCGCGAAAAGACGACGGCCTCCTCGTCGAGAACAGCCCCTTCGTCGTCAATCCCGGTAACCCAATGCATCACGAGGATTTCGGGTTCGACGCGCTGATGGCAGAGCACGGCCTCGTAGAAGCCAAGCCGATCCTGGATGCGCGTGTCTGGGCCGGCGCGGAGTCATCGGTGAACGGCGCCCATGCACATGAAGCCGCGTAGAGCCTTCTTGTCGTCGGCTTGGTCGCAGCAGGTGGGTGTCGTGGCGGTAGCCTGGCCCGAATGTTGAAGCGCCTCAAGGATGCCGCCGTGTTCGTGGCGCCTGAGTTCGAGCGCGCGCCGCAACTTCGCGGTGCGATCGCCGCCACAGCCATGGTCGCTGTGGGGGCGCGAGGTCGCGATCGTGTACTTCTCGCGGTGGCTGCGGGGATATTGACGTTCGAGTGCGCGCACCAAGGCCATGCCACGCGTCGTGCGGTGAACAACGGCACCGACTGCGCATGGTTGACGGCCTGGCTTCCTGCGCACGGCATGGAGTTCGGTGGCTACGCCGTAGACGCTGACCTCGCGGCCGTGCTGCGCTCGGAAGTACGGCACGGCGGATGTCGCACCATCGTGGAGTTCGGTGCGGGGCTTTCGACCCTGACCATGGCGTTGGCTCTCGAGGAACTCGGAGTCGACGGCGCGATCGTCTCCTTCGAGGCCAGTCGTGACTTCGCCGATCAGGTCACGGCCGTGCTCGCGGACGCCGGGCTATCCCAACGGGCTCGCGTGATTCATGCGCCGATAAGCTCGCACGTAGTCGCCGGCCGTGTCGTGCAGTGGCACGACCCCGAAGTCGTTGTTCGCGAGGTACCCAGGACGATCGACCTGCTTTTCATCGACGGTCCGGTCTCCGTGGACTCATGGTCACGCTGGCCTGCCGTGGAGCTGCTGTGGAGCAACCTGCCGCCCGGTTCGGTAGCGCTACTGGACGACAGCCGCCGCCGGCGTGAACACCAGTGCGCCGGGCGCTGGGCGGCCAATCACCCGGAGATAGAACTGTCGTGGATTGACACGCTGACCGGTGTGTGGCGTGCCGAGGTGGGCGGCGCCGCACGGGCAGGAGGCACGTCGCAATGCCTTCATGCAGTGCTTCGTACCGTCAATCCTCGGCCGGCTGGCTGGGGTAAGTGGCCGGTCCGACGGATGTAGCCACTCCCTCCTGGGAACGCGGCCAGGTTGGACCGGAGCCGAGCATCCGGTTACGCAGGCTCCGAGCGCCGGTGTCGCAGGCGTCGTAGCCAGCCCCGAGCGGTAGCGAGCATCCACCGCACATCCTCCCCCTGCGGGATGAGGAGATCGCGAAATCCGGGCGCCAGGTTTCGCTTGACGGCCGCTCTTGCGAGCACAGCGAAGCTGGCGGTGTAGGCGACAGCACTTGTCACGGCGGCACCCATGCCGCCATGCTCAGGCACGAGTGCCAACAGCAACCCGACCGTCAGCCCCAGCGCCAGGAACTCGGCTACGGCCGTGCGACCTGGCACACCGTCGGCCGACAGCACCGTGCTCAGGAGCATTTTGGCGGCGAACGGGACGCCGGCGGCAAGCAGGATCCAGACCATAACGATGCTGCCAGAGAAACCAGGACCGAACAACAGCTTCACGACGGGCACGGCGAGAGCGCCCGCGACGACGTGCACGAGAACCACGAGCGCGATCGTCGTCCGAGTCGTGCGCGCCACGATGCCGCGATCACCTGCTGCGACCCGTGCCTGCAAGGGCCCTGCCACGGCGGCAGGGAGGACTGTGGGCGCGCTGGCGATGGTCACCGCCACCGCGTAGAGCCCAAGCTGCGAGTCGGTCGTCAGGGTGATCATGACGACCTGGTCCAGGCGCAGATTGGCCATGTTGGCGACCCCGCCAGCCCAGGCGCGTGCACCGAACGAGACGGCCTGCGCGGCGTAGCGACGGTCCCACTCGAACGATCGGCCCCCGCGCAACAGCTTCAAGGCCGGGATCGCCGACGCTACTCCGCCCACGATAGTCACGATTGCCGCCGTTGCGACGGTGAGGGCACCGAGGGCGTACAGCGTTGGGACGGCGACGATCGCGAGG
>Ga0136631_10000200_pt1 | contig 18104 bp, 22 predicted proteins | sample AntDrymUQ6012206_2_FD_104655 | JGI IMG/M metagenome (GOLD analysis project Ga0136631, IMG submission 104655) | Polar desert sand microbial communities from Dry Valleys, Antarctica - metaG UQ601 (22.06) | ecosystem: Environmental > Terrestrial > Soil > Desert | place: Antarctica: Dry Valley... | reverse complement strand
GCTCTAGGCGCCGCAGCGCCGCAACTCGCCCCCGCGCGGGGGCCCGATCAAGACCTGCTCGCTATCATGCGCCGCCGCGTGCCTGCACACGATCCGCTCTACGACCTCGTCCTCATGCTCGACAGCGCAGCTCCCGACGAGCAGCGCCAGAAGGTGCTCGAGAGCGTCGAGCGCACGATCGTCAGCGGTGGCGAGATCGTCAACTCGCAGGACTGGGGCGTGCGCCAGACGGCCTACGAGATCCGCCACAAGACCGACGCCGAGTACCACCTGCTCCAGTTCCACGCCGCTGCGCGCGAGGTGCTCGAGACGCTACAGCGGACGCTGCGGATCTCCGACGGCGTCGTCCGCTTCCGGATCATCAAGCTCGCTCCGGGGACGCCGGCGCCACCGGCGACCCGTCCCGAGCCGCGCCCGACGGGCATCGGCGAGCCCGTCGCGGTCGAGGCGCCAGTGCCCGCCGACGCCACCGCGTAGGGGCCGATCCGCATCGGATCCCCGCGCTTGCGCGCGACTTCGTGACTTAACTGCGGAGAGAGCGGCGTCATCCCCAGTTGCCGCCGGTCCCCGCTCTAGACTCGCTCGCCGATCGTTCGTTCCCGAAAGAGGAGGCCGCAGATGGCCGCGACCAACATCAACCGCGTCGTTCTGACCGGCAATCTCACGACCGAACCCGAGCTGCGCAACCTGCCCAGCGGCACGTCTGTATGCAAGCTGCGCGTCGCCTGCAACACGCGCCGCAAGGGTCCCGGCGGCGACTGGCAGGACAAGCCGAACTACTTCGACGTCACCGTCTGGGGCGCCCAGGGCGAGAACTGCGCCCGCTACCTCAGCAAGGGCCGGCCCGTCGCGATCGACGGCCGCCTCGAGTGGCGCGAGTGGGAGACCGAGCAGGGCAAGCGTCAGGCGATCGACATCGTCGCCGACTCCGTCCAGTTCCTCGGCGGACGCGAGGACGGCGGCAGCTCCAACGGCTTCACGCCCCGCTCCGACGTCCCCGCCAACACCGACGACTTCCAGCCCGTCTCGACCGGCGGCGGTGGTGGCGGCGCTGGCGGCGCGGACGACGACATTCCGTTCTGAATCCGGCGGAACGCCTGTCACGGACGCAGTGATTCGAGCCTCCGCCCTGCGGGGGCTCGTTGCGTCTGAGGCGGTTTCGTCAGCCTGAGGTTCCTGACCTTCCCGCTCGCGAACCGATGAGCACGACGCTCCGCGCGTGACGACGAGCGACGACCCCGCCGCGTCGCTGCACGCCGGCGAGCGGTGGCTGACGCCAGGGGTGCGCGGCATCGGCCACGCGAGCCTGCTCGCCGACGTCGGTCATGAGATCCCCACGTCGCTGCTGCCCTCGCTTCTGACCGGAACGCTCGGTGCTCCCGCGGCTGCGCTCGGGATCATCGAAGGCGTCGCAGACGGTCTGGCAGGGGCAGCGCGATTCGGCGGCGGCGCGCTGGCCGACGACCCTCAGCGGCGCCGTGCCGTCGCAGTCGGCGGCTACGGCACGACCGCCGTCCTGTCAGGGCTGATCGGCGTCGCCACCACCGTCTGGCAGGTCGCGATCCTGCGGTCGGCGGCCTGGGCTGCGCGCGGCCTGCGCGTCCCGGCACGCAACGCGCTGCTCGCAGACGTCGTTCCCGCCGGCGCCTACGGCCGCGCCTACGGATTCGAGCGCGCGATGGACAACCTCGGCGCGATCCTCGGACCGCTGCTCGGTATCGCGCTCGTCGCCGCCGCCGGCGTCCGCGGTGCGATCCTGCTGTCGATCATTCCCGGCCTGCTCGCGGTCGGCGCGATCATCTACGCGATCCGCGCGGCCGAGCTGCCCAAGACCCGCGAGCGCCAGCCCATTCGCTTTCACGTCCGCCCGGTTCTGCGCGGCGAGCTCGGCCGGCTGCTCGGTGCGGTCGGCGCGTTCGAGCTGGGCAACATCGCCGCGACGATGCTCATCCTCCGCGCCACCGAGCTGCTGAGCCCGCAACACGGCACGGACCGCGCAGCGCAGCTCGCTCTGGCACTCTACACCGCCTACAACGTCGCCGCCACGCTGGTGAGCGTTCCGGCCGGGCGCCGCGGCGACCGCCGCGGCGCCGTCGGAGTCCTCGTCGCCGGCACCGCGGCATTCGCCGTTGCGTACGTGGTCCTCGCGCTCACCGGCGCGAGCATGGTCGTCCTCGCCGCCGGGTTCGTCCTGGCCGGCATCGGGATCGGCTGTGTCGAGACAGCCGAGCACGCGGCCGTCGCCGGGCTCGCGCCCGAACACCTGCGCGGCTCGGCGTTCGGCCTGCTTGCCACGGTTCAGAGCCTCGGCAACTTCGCCGCGAGCACGATCGCCGGCCTGCTCTGGACCCTCGTCTCGCCGACCGCGGCGTTCGCCTACGCGGCGGCTTGGATGCTCGTCGCGCTCATCGCCTTCACCGCGACGCGCGGCGCCGGCCGGCACTGACGGCGGGCCGTCACGGCGCCGCCCCGCGGCGCGAGCGCGGTCCGTGCCACAATGTCGGGCCGCGCGCACCGCTCGCGCGCACTCCGTCAAACCGACACAGAGGACTTTTCGTCAGTGGCCAAGCAGCGCAACCGTGGCAAGCCCACGCGTCGACGTGACAAGAAGGGCGGCCCCGGCAGCGGCCGGCGCAAGCCGTGCCCGTACTGCAAGGAGAAGATCGAGCAGGCCGACTACAAGGACACGGCCACGCTGCGCAAGTTCATCTCCGAGAAGGGCAAGATCCGCTCGCGGCGGATCACCGGCGCCTGCCGGCGCCACCAGAGCCAGATCGCCCGTGCGGTGAAGCGCGCCCGCGAGCTGGCGCTGCTGCCGTACGTCAACGAGGGCGGGCGCGACGACGTCGACCGCGAGCGCGGCGGACGCCGCGGACGCGACGACCGCTGACCATGCCGTCGGCCATCCTCCTGCAGGATGTCGAGCATCTCGGCGAGCGCGGAGCCGTCGTGGACGTCTCCAAGGGCTACCTGCGCAACTACCTCATCCCGCGCAAGCTCGCCCAGCCGGCGACCCGCGGTGCCCTCGAGGAGGCGCGCCGGCGCACGGCGTCGGCCGACCGCGCGATGCAGGTCGTGCTCCAGAAGGCGACCGAGGACGCCGAGGTGCTCAGCCGCACCGTGCTGACGATCAGCCAGCAGGCGGGCGACGACGGCCGTCTCTTCGGCTCGGTGACCAACCAGGACATCGCCGACGCCATCGAGGAGGCGCGCGGCGTGAAGGTCGACCGGCGCAAGATCCATCTCGACGAGCCGATCAAGAACGTCGGCACGTACGTCGTCGTCGTCGAGGTCGCCGAGGGCGTCACCGCCTCGGTGAAGACGATGGTCGTCGAGCGGAAGTAGCCCGGGCTGCCGCTCGCCGCCCTCGCCGACACGATCTGGAGCGTCGTGGGCGTCGTCGGCGGCGCAGCGTCGATCATCGTGCTCGCGTGGTTCGCCGGCCACGGGCACGCCGACCGCGACGCCGAGGACGCCGCCCGCGAGTACTTCGACGCGCACGGACGCTGGCCCGACGACGACCCGGCGTGACATGCGGGCTGAGCGCTGCCGCGACCCGTGCCCTACGCCTGCGCGCGCAGCGCCTGACCGGCCCGCGGGCGAGGGACGTCGAGCGGCTCGTCGGCGCCCTCGGCGGGGTGCAGGCGCAGGATCCCGTCGCCGCGGCGCTCGCTCTGCGGGCCCGCAGCCGCGGCCTCGACCAGCGCGCCGTCGAGCGCGCCCGCGACGACGACCGCTCCGTCGTGTGGACCTGGGCCATGCGCGGCACGCTGCACCTCGTCGCCACCGCGGACGTGGGCTGGATCCTCGGCCTGCTCGGGCCGATCTTCGCCGCGGCCGGACGCCGCCGCCGCGAGGCGCTCGGCCTCGACGAGGAGCTGTGCGAGCGCGCCCTCGCTGCGCTGCGCGAGATCCTCGCCGACGCGGGACCGCTCACCCGCGACGAGCTCGTGCGCAGGCTTGCCGGCCGCGGTGTGGCGATCGATGCGAGTGGCCAAGCGCCGGCGCACCTCGTCGCGTACGCCGCGCTGCTCGGCGTCGTCTGCCGCGTCGGGCCTGTGGCATCCACGGGCGGGCCGCGGTATGCGCTGCTCGAAGACTGGCTCGGCGCAGCGCTCGCACCCGTCGAGGCTGACCGCGCGCTGGGCGAGCTCGCGCGGAGGTACCTCGGCGCCCACGGCCCGGCCACAGCGGCGGACTTTGCGACCTGGTCGGGGATCGGCCTGCGCCGCGCCCGGCGCGGTCTGGAGCTCGTCGCCCGCGAGCTACGGGCGGTCGACGGGCCGAGTGGTCCGGCGTGGATGCTCGCCGCAGCGGCGCAGCGGCCTCCCCGCGCAGTGCGCCCCCACGCCGCGCTGCTCGGCCACTTCGACCCCTACCTCCTGGGCTACGCACGCCGCGACCTCGTGCTCGACCATCGCTTCGCGGGCCGGATCCAGACGGGCGGCGGGTTCATCCAGCCGGCCGTGCTCGTCGACGGTCGCGTGGTCGGGACCTGGCGGCGGCAGCGCAGCGGCGATCGCCTCGACGTCGTGCCCGAGCCGTTCGAGGAGCTGCCGGAGGCCGCGCTTCCGTCGCTGCAGCGCGAGGCCGCGGACGTCGCGCGCTTTCTCGGCGTCGCGTCGATGCGGTTCGATCAGGGCGTGGCGTAGACCTGCCGGTCCGTCCGCTGCCTATGCGAACATCTGTTCGCATAGGCGGGGTTCCCTCGCCCGGCCAAGAAAACCTCGCAGAAACCGGGAACGCCGCAGCCTCGACGCCCTTTCACCGTCACCCGACGTGCCCCAAACGTACCCACACAACTACCCTCACCCAGGCCTTGAGCAGCTATCCGGACTCCGCTCCATCCGCCCGCCCGCCGGCGCAGATCGCCACCGGCGTCGCCCCGCCGCACTCGCTCGAGGCCGAGCAATCCGTCCTCGGCGGCATCCTGCTGAGCGACCGCGCGATGTACGGCCTCGTCATCGAGGAGGGCCTCAAGCCGGAGGACTTCTATCGCGAGCGCCACCGCACGATCTACGAGGCGATGCTCGCGCTCTACCGCGAGAGCGAGCCGATCGACGTGCTCACGGTCAGCGAGCACCTGCGCAGCACCGGCAAGCTCGACGAGGCCGGCGGCAAGGCCGCGATCGACGAGCTCACCGGCGGCGTGCCCGGCCTTGGCGGGATCCGCCGCTACGCGCAGATCGTGCGCGAGCACGCGCTCATGCGGCGGCTGCTGAGCACGACCTACGAGATCCAGGCCTCGGTCCTCAACCACCAGGCCGCCCCGCGCGAGCTCGTCGAGCAGGCGGAGCGCGCGATGCTCGAGGTCGCCCACGACGACCGCCAGAAGGACTTCCGCACGATCGAGGAGATCCTCGACGACGAGCTGAAGAAGATGGAGAAGCTCTCGCGGGAGCACACGTCGCTGACGGGCACCCCGTCGGGCTTCCGCGACCTCGACGAGATCACCGGCGGCTTCCAGCCGGGCAACCTCATCGTCATCGCGGCGAGGCCGGCCATGGGAAAATCTGCACTCGTCACGAACATCGCCGAGAACGCCGCGATCGACCACGGGCGTCCAGTGGCGCTGTTCTCTCTGGAGATGTCCGAGACCGAGCTCGCCCAGCGCTTCGTCGCGTCCCAGGGTCGGATCAAGGGCGACGAGCTGCGCAAGGGCCGCGTGGCAGACGCCAAGTGGCCGAAGATCCTTGAGGCCTCGGCGCGCCTGGCGGCCGCGCCGATCTACGTGGACGACTCCTCGGACGTCGGGATCATCGAGATCCGGGCCAAGGCTCGACGGTTGCACCAGCAGTCGCCACTCGGGCTCATCATCATCGACTACCTCCAGCTGATGCGTCCCGATGGCCGCGTGGAGTCGCGCGTCCAGCAGGTCGGAGAGATGAGCCGGGGGCTGAAGATCCTCGCCCGCGAGCTGCACGTGCCCGTCATCGCCCTCTCGCAACTCTCCCGCGCGGTCGAGACCCGCGCGACGACGATCGAGAGCAAGAAGCCGCTGCTGTCGGACCTGCGGGAAAGCGGATCGATCGAGCAGGACGCAGACGTCGTCGCGTTCATCTTCCGCGAGGAGTACTACGACAAGGAGACGGAGCGGGCGGGGATCGCGGACATCATCATCGCGAAGCACCGCAACGGCGCGATCGGCGAAGTGGAGCTGACGTTCGCCAAGGAGTATCCGAAGTTCCTGAACTACACCTCGCCGGAGCGCTACGGGTAGGGCGTGCGACGCTGGGCCGCTTGTGGATGTTAAGGACAGAACATGGCCTAAATCCGCTCTACGACGAAGGGAGCAGCAGTGCTCGAGCGAGACGACCACCCCCCGGGTGTCCCCTGCTGGGTCGACACCGCACAACCGGACCCGGAGGCCGCGGTGCGCTTCTACGGCGAGCTCTTCGGCTGGGAGCTCGAGGACCGCGTGCCCGCCGACGCGCCCGGCGGGTACTTCATCGCCGAGCTTCGCGGCCGCGCCGTCGCCGCGATCGGGTCCACGCCGGATGCAGCGCCCCCGACGGCGGTGTGGAACACGTATATCGGGGTCGAGAGCGCGGACGACACGGCCGCGACGGTGAAGGACGCCGGCGGCAGCGCACTCACCGAGCCCTTCGACGTCCACGACGCCGGGCGCATCGCAGTGCTCGCCGACCCGTCCGGCGCCGTCTTCTGCGTCTGGCAGGCGAAGAGGCGCAAGGGCGCCCAGCTCGTCAACGAGCCAGGCACGTGGAACTGGAGCGATCTCAACACGCGCGACCCAGAGGGCTCCGAGGCGTTCTACGGCGCCGTGTTCGGCTGGGAGACCTCCCGCGTGGATCTCGGCGAGGGCGGCGACTACACCATGTGGCGCCTCCCGGGGTACGGCGACTTCCTCGAACGCAGCGAGCCCGGCCTGCGGCCGACGTCAGGCGGCGCAGGGAGCGCCCGAGGGCTTCGAGGACGCGATCGCGTGGCTGCTACCGATGACAAACGGCCAATCCCCCGACGACGTCCCGCCGCACTGGAGCGTCACGTTCGCGGTCGCCGACACCGACGCGATCGCCGACAGGGCAGCGCAGCTCGGCGGCACGATCACCGTGCCGCCGTTCGATGCGGGCGTCGTGAGGGTCGCGGTGCTGAGCGATCCCCAGGGGGCGGTGTTCTCGGTGAACACGTTCACGCCGAGCGGCTGGCTTCGGATCGCATTTCGCGACCCGGTGAGGGTGCATGCGGACGCGCTACCGCGTGGCGCCGAGGTCACTCCGGCGCGGGTACCCTGCCGCCATGGAAGACCTGGGGTCGACCACAACATCCGAGCTGCCCGAGTGCATCCCGGGCTTTCTCAAGCCGGACGAGTGCCGCGCCCTCATCCGCGAGATCGACGCGTCCTCCCAGCAGCAGGCGGAGATCTGGCTCGGCCAGGATTTCGGCGTCCATCCAGCGAGCCGGCTGGGCAGTATCGCCACGCTCGCGAGCGACAGCGAGGTCTTCGTGCAGGACCGGGTGTGGGGCGTCATGGCACAGCTCGAGGAGCGCTACGGCTGCGAGGTGTCCCACCTCAGCGGGGTGACGGCGCTGATCTACCGCCGGGGCGACCACTTCGCGGCGCACTCCGACGGCGGCGTCGAAGAAGACGCCCCGTCAGAGGTCACCAGGCGGCGCGTGTCCCTCGTGGTCGCGCTGAACGACGGTGCGAGCGAGCGGCCGGACTTCACGGGCGGCGAGCTGTGCTTCTACCCGGCGTGCCCTCCCGGCTGCAAGCCGGCGCCGGACGACTTCGTCGCCGTACGCAGCGAACCGGGCCTGCTCATCGCGTTTGCATCGCCGATGGTGCACCGGGTCATGCCGGTCATCGACGGCTGTCGCTACTCGCTGGCGTTGTGGGCGCTGGCGCCGGAGGGCTAGTGGGTCGTCCCGCTAGGACGCGCAGCGCGGCACGGGGGGACGGCGGCCAGGCGATCCGACGCCGCGCGCCACGAGTGTGCGCGTCGCCAGCAACGTGTCGGCCCTGCCGTGAGCGCCCCGGCGGCCGTAGAAGCGCACGCGGTACTTCGCGGACGGCTTGAGGCCAACCGCCCCTTGGAGGATGGCCGAGCGGACGCAGTTCGGGGCGCCGGAGGCGCTGTAGCTGCGCCCGCGCCGGCCGCGCAGCTCGACGACGACCTGGCGCACCACGCGCAGATGCGGCCGGGTCTCGAAGACGACCCAGGCAATCTCGCCAAAACGGTCGGCACCGGGCCGCTCGAAGTAGAGCTTCGGGGCGCCGACGATCCGGATGTCCTCGACCGCGACGCCGCCGGCCGCGGCCTGCAGCCCGGCTACCGGAGCGCCGACCGTGAGGGCGGCGAGGGCGGCCATCGCGGCCAGGCAACCAATGCGCCGAGCGTTGGCGCGACGGGGACGTAGGCTGAGCATCGGGGGCTCCTTCAGCGTTCGAGTTGCGTGGCGTGGCGTGGCGGCAACGGTCGGGCGCCGGCAGAGATTGCGACCCGCGCGGTAAGCCCGCGACACCGGCGCGTCGTGCAACGGGCATCGACGGGCTCGCTGCCGGCGGACGATAGCCGCGCCGCGCCGCCGCATGTGTGCGACGCGTCACGGCGCCGGCATCCGGCACCCGTCCGGCCAGGAAGGCTTCATCGCCAGCCGCAGATTGCGGCGACCGGCCGTCCCCGGGGCTCGTTGCCGCCACCCCATGACCTACGCTGAAGCGAACGCCGCCATGACGTCATCCGCCACCCCCGCAGCACCCGACGCAGCATCTGCGCAGCGAAGCCGCCGCCGGCCGGCCCAGGCTCCCTCGATCTCTGCGAACGGCTGATGGACGACTGCCCCTTCGACCTCTGCGACGGCAGCGGCTTCGTCGTCGACGAGGCGACCAACAGCGCGAGCGACTGCCGCTGCCGGGCCCAGCGCGTGAGCCGCGCGCGGGCGCGGTCGCTCAGCGGCGTCATCCCGCGCAAGTACCGCGGCGTGTCCTTCGACCGTCCGCCGGTGACGGAGATCGCCGCGCCGGTGACGGCCGCGGTGCGCCGCTACGTCGGGCGCATCGACGAGCAGCTCGCCGCCGGCCGCGGGTTGTGGTTCTTCGGCTCCGTCGGCACCGGCAAGACGACGCTCGCGATGCTCGTCTCCCGCCAGGCGCTCGAGGCCGGCCACAGCGTCGCGATCTACTCGCTGCCGCGCCTGCTCGCGCAGATCCGGACGACCTTCGACGACGACCGCGGCACCTCGTACGTCGACCTGCTCGACCGCCTGACGTCCGTCGACCTCCTGCACATCGACGACGTCGGAGCGGAGAAGACGAGCCCGTGGGTGCTCGAGCAGCTCTACGCGATCGTCAACGCACGCTACGAGGACGAGCGCTCGGTCATCATCACGACGAACCTCGAGCGCGACGAGCTCGCCGAGCAGATCAACGAGCGGACGGTCTCGCGGCTGGAGGAGATGTGCGAGGTGCTGCCGCTGTGGGGCGCCGACGCGCGCCAGCAGCGCCCGGACGCGCGCTCGGCCTAGACTTCCTCACGTATGCCAGGCATCTGCATCGTTGGCGCCCAGTGGGGCGACGAGGGCAAGGGCAAGGTCGTCGACCTGCTCGCCGAGCGCGCCGACGCCATCGTGCGCTTCCAGGGCGGCAACAACGCCGGCCACACGATCATCCGCGACGGCGACGTGTTCAAGTTCCACCTCATCCCCTCGGGGATCCTCTACCCCGGCAAGCGCTGCATCATCGGCAACGGCGTCGTCATCGACCCGCGCGTGCTCATCGACGAGCTCGACGCGCTCAAGGCGCGGCGGATCGACACGAGCGGGCTGCGCATCAGCGCCAACGCGCACGTCATCATGCCCTACCACCTGCTGCTCGACACGGCCGGCGAGACGAAGCTCGGCAAGCTGCAGATCGGCACGACGCGGCGTGGCATCGGACCCGCCTACGCCGACAAGGCGGCCCGCCTCGGCATCCGCATGCAGGACCTGCTCGACGAGAAGATCCTCAAGAAGAAGATCACCGCCGCGATCGATCCCAAGCGGCTGAGCCTGCGCCCATACGTCAAGGACCCGTCGCTGGACCTGCAGTCGATGACCGAGGCCTATCTCACCTACGGCCACCGCCTCGAGCGCCACATCGCCGACACCGCTCGCGCCGTCTGGGACGCGCTCGACAACGACAAGCTCGTCCTCTACGAGGGCGCGCAGGGCGCGCTGCTGGACATCGACCACGGCACGTATCCGTTCGTCACGTCCTCCAACCCGATCGCCGGCGCGGCGTGCGTCGGCGCCGGCGTCGGTCCGAAGGACATCCACGAGGTCTGGGGCGTCGCCAAGGCCTACGTCACGCGCGTCGGCGCGGGACCGTTTCCGACCGAGCTCCACGACGAGATCGGCGAGGAGATCCGCCGGCGCGGCGGTGAGTTCGGAACGACGACCGGCCGCGCCCGCCGCACCGGCTGGCTCGACATCCCCGCGTTGCGCTACGCCGCGCGCATCAACGGCCTGACGTCGCTTGCCATCACGAAGCTCGACGTCCTCTCGGGCTTCGAGAAGATCAAGGTCGCCACGACCTACAGCGGCCTCGACGGCGCCGAGTTCGAGGACTTCCCCTACCACCAGTCGGTCCTGCACCACTCGCGCGGCGAGTACATCGAGCTCGACGGCTGGACCGACGACATCACCGAGTGCCGTACCCCGGCCGACCTGCCGGTCGCCGCGCGTGACTACCTCGGCTTCATCGCCGAGCAGATCAAGGTGCCGATCGTGCTCGTCGGCGTCGGTCCCGGCCGCGAGCAGGTCATCTGGATGCAGAACGCTCCTGAGCTCGCGGCGGTGGCGTAGCGGAGCGCAACCGCAGGCCGCGCTCGCCACGGCGCAGCGCCTGGCGCGCGAGCGACGCCGCCGACAGCAGCGCAAGCGCGGCGAGCGTGATCTGCACGCTCACGATGCCCTCTTCGGACCAGTAGACGTCGTCGAGGCGCAGCAGCAGCGCCGACTCGTCGAGCGTCAGCGCGACGCCCATCCCGAACGGCACGGCCAGCACCGGATCGAGCTCCTCGTCGCGCGAGATCACCGACGCGCCGCCGGCGAGGAACGCGAGCACGATCCCGGGCACGAAGTGGTGGATGTGGCGCTCGCCGACGAAGACGTCGCGCAGCGGCCACCTGCCGCCGCGACGGCGGATGACGTACGTCGACAGGCGGGCGGCGGCGAACGTCAGCGAGAACGACCCGAGGAGGTTCAGCAGCGCGGTCTCGCGCGTGCTCATGCTCTCGTAGCCGGTCACTGCGATCGCGACGGTCTCGCGCATCGCCTCGTCGACGGAGTCGATGACGTCCAGCTCGGGATGCTCCTTGATGCGCCCGCGCAGCACCCGGGCGATCTCGCCGCCGAGCACCGCCCCCGTCATGCCGAAGGCGGCGATCCCGAGCGCCACCGTCCCGCGCTCGGCGCGCAGCCGCCGGCGGCGCGCCCACGGCAACTCGACGGCGCCGGGCAGGCGCAGCCCGCGGCTCAGAGCCACCGCTCGAGCAGGTCCTCGTCGGGCACGTCACGGACCATCCGCGCGGGAACGCCCATGACGACCTTGCGCGGGGCGACGTCGCTCGTCACGACGGCGCCGGCGGCGACGAACGCCTCCTCGCCGACCTCCACGCCGGGCAGGAGGACCGCCCCGCCGCCGACGCGGCATGCACGCCGCAGCGTCGCGCCCCGGAGCGTCTCGCCCTTGGGGTGGCGCGCCATCGTGTCGTCGTTCGTCGTCATCGCGCAGGGACCGAAGAACACGTCGTCCTCGATGAGGCTGTAGCCCGTCACGTAGGCCTGCGACTGGATCCGCACCCGCGCACCGATGCTGACGTCGTTGTCGACCCCGGTCGCGCGGCCGATGACCGTCTCCGGGCCGATCGTCGTGCGCTCGCGGACGAAGGCCTGGTCACCGACGATCGAGCGCGCGCCGACCTGCGAGCCGGCGAAGACGATCGCGTTCGTGCCGACGACGACGCCCGCCTCGAGCACGAGCGCGGCCAGCTCGCCGCGCGGGGCGGTCGAGCGCCGCGCGAGGCGCGGCGTCTTGCCCAGGACAGCGCCGTCGCCGATCACGCAGTCGTCGCCGATGACGACCCCGTCGTACACGACGACGTGGGCCCCGAAGATCACGCCGTCGCCGACGGATGCCGTCGGCGACAGGACGAGTCCGGGGGCACTGGCGGCGTCGGTCATCAGCGCAGGAGACTAACCATCGCCGCCGCGACCCTCGCGCCGGCGCGCCCATCACCGTAGAGCTCGGGGCGCTCGGCCGGCGCCGGGCGGGCGAGTGCCGCGCGCGCGGCGGTGGCGTCGAGGTCGACGAGGACGTTCCAACCGGTGTCGACGGTCTCGACCCATTCGGTGCTGTCGCGCAGCGTCACGCACGGCACCCCGGCGAGGTAGGCCTCCTTCTGGACGCCGCCCGAGTCCGTCAGCACGCCGCGCGCGTGTGTGAGCAGCGCGGTGAACGCGAGGTAGCCCAGCGGCGGGCGCAGGATCGTCCCCTGCGCGAGGCGATCGAACAGGCCCCCGTCGTGCAGCCGGGCGCGCGTGCGCGGGTGCAGCGGCAGGACGACCGGCAACTCGAGCCCGAGCAGGAGCTCGACGAGCCGCTGCAGGCGCTGGGGGTCGTCGACGGTGCCTGCCCGATGGGCGGTCGCGAGGACGTACTCTCCCGCCGTCACGCCGGCCTCGCGCAGCGGGCCGTCGTCGGCGCGCGCGCGCGGCGCGAGCAGGCGTGCGACGTCCACCATGACGTCGCCGACGACCCGCACCTCGCCCGCCACGCCCTCGCGCGCGAGGTTGTCCGCGGCGGCGCCGGACGGCACGAGCAGCAGGTCGGCGAGGTGGTCGGTGAGCACCCGGTTGAGCTCCTCGGGCATCGCGCGATCGAACGACCGCATCCCGGCCTCGACATGGGCGACGGGGATCCGCGCCTGCGCGCCCGCGAGCGCCCCGGCGAGCGTCGAGTTCGTGTCGCCGTAGACCAGCACGGCGTCGGGCGCGTGCTCGTGCAGCAGGTCGCCCAGCGCCGCGAGCATCCGCGCGGTCTGCTCGGTGTTCGTCCCGCCGCCGAGCCCCAGCTCGATCTCGGGCGGCGGCACGGCGAGCTCCTCGACGAAGATCGTCGACAGCTCGTCGTCGTAATGCTGTCCGGTGTGGACGAGCAGCTCCTCGTGCTCGGCGCGCAGCGGCCCCGATACGGCCGCCGCCTTGACGAACTGCGGGCGGTTGCCGATGACCGTGACGATCCTCACGTCACGTCTGGCGCGCCAGCTCCGTGGCGATGTGCTCGCGCACGCGCTCGGCGGCGGCCACGGTGACGGGGCCCGGCGTGCCGTCGATCGGCGCGCCGTCGATCGCGTGCACCGGGTGCACCTCGCGCACCGAGGAGGCGAGGAACGCCTCGTCGAGCGCGCCGAGGTCGTCGAGCGTCGTCACGCGCTCCTCCACGTCGGTCACGGCGAAGAGGACGCGGCGCGTGATCGAGTCGAGGATCCGGTCTGCCAGCGGCGGCGTGTAGAGCCTGCCGCCGAGGACGTAGACGAACGACGTCGTCGGCGCCTCGAGCACCCGCCCGTGCGGCGTGACGAGCAGCGCCTCGTCGGCCCCGGTCTCTCGCGCCAGGCGCGATGCGAGCATGTTGGCCGCATACGACAGCGACTTCACGCCGTCGAGGATGCGCGTCGGCGAGTACGTGATCGTCGCGAGCGCGACGGTGTCGGGCATCTCCTTCAACGGCTCGACGAGGGCGATCCGCCGTCCACCACGGGTCGCGAGCACGCGCAGCGAGCCGTCCCGCGAATCGGCCGCCGCGAGGATCGACCCGATGTCGGCCCGGACGGCGTCGAGGTCCAGCGGCAGTCGCACGGAGGCGGCGCTGCGCGCCATCCGCTCGAGGTGCTCGTCGAGGCCGAACGGGCGGCCGTCGTAGAGCCGGACGACCTCGAAGACGCCGTCGCCGCGCAGCAGGCCCTCGTCCGTCACGGGGATCTGCGCGTCCGCGGCGTCCATGAGGGCGCCGTCGAGGATCGCAAGCGTCACGCGGGGACCGGCCGGTCGCGATACATCGCGGTCCCATGGCGCCCGGCGGGCGTGTCGCGCCAGCGCGCGACGGCGTCGGCGAGCTCGGGGGGCGGGGTCGCGGGCGGGACCGCGCCGCCCCCGTAGCCGGGCGGCATGAGGACCGGCGAGGCGAGAGCGGCAAACGTCAGGTCGGCGGCGGTGAAGCCGTCGCCGGCGAGGTATGGCCGCCCGTCGGAGAGCCGCTGTGAGACGAATGCGAGCTCCTCGTCGGCCCCGCGCGCGGAGCGCTCCTGGGCGTGCGGTCCGATCTGCATCGCGACCCGCAGCGCGCGCTGGACGGCCGGCAGCACGCGCCGCAGCCTGCGCCGCTGACCCGGCGCAAGGCCGCGTGAGCAGAAGCGCATGAGCCGCTCTCGGTCCTCGACGGCCCATGCGTACAGCCACAGCCGCGTCGTCGGGCCGAGCCGCTCGTCGAAGCGCGCCACGAGCTCCTCGACCTCGCGCCGGGTCGCCGGGTCCTGCGGATACAGCGGGGCGGGGGCATGGCCGATCGCGTCGCAGTGCTCGAGGATCGCGCTGGACCCGCGCACGGTGCGCCGGCCGTCAACGAGGACCGGCGCGGTCGTCGACCCGCGCGCCGTGACCGCCAACCGATGCACGACGGGGGCGTAGCCCTTCTCGGTGTAGGCCAGGCCCGCCCTGTCCAGCCCCCATCGCGCCTTCTCGCAGAAATGGCTGAAGGGGATCGTGATGAGCTTCATCGCACGCGTCAGCGTAGTCAGCCGAGCGGCCGGTCGCCGACCCAGTAGCGCGGGCCGGCCCCGAGCCGGGCCGCACGGTCGTCCGGATTGGCGAGCCGGCAGCGCTCGAGCGACAGGCAGCCGCAGCCGATGCATTCGGTGAGCCCGACCTTCAGGCGCTCGAGCTCGGCGATCCGCTCGTCGATCCGGGCCGTCCATTTGCGCGAGAGGCGCGCCCAGTCGCGGCGCGTCGGCGCGCGGTCGGACGGCAGCCGGGCGAGCTCGCCCGCGATCTCGTCGAGCGACAGCCCGACCCGCTGGGCGAAGACGATGAACGCGATCCGCCGCAGCACCGGCCGTGGGTAGCGGCGGTGGCCCGAGCCGGCGCGCTCGGAGGAGATGAGGCCGCGCTGCTCGTAGAAGCGCAGGGCGGAGGCGGCGACGCCGCTGCGCCGCGCGACCTCCCCGATCGTGAGGAGCCTGGGCATGGCGACAGGACATCACGCCTGCCCCTTGACTTCAAGCTCACTTGAGCTCGTAGCGTTCAGGTCCCCTTGAGAGGAGTCGTATGCCGGCACATCGGATTCAGCTCGCGATCATCGTCGGCAGCGTCCGCGAGGGGCGGTTCGCGCCGGTCGTCTGCGGGTGGCTGAGCAGCCGCGGCGACTGCTCCCGCGTCCTGCACGGCGGCGGGCGGCCAGGCCTGCGCGACCACGTACGCCACGCCGCGTGGCGGCACCTCGCCCTCCGCGCCGTCGAGCCTGCGGCGCTACGTCGCGCTGGGCGACTCCTACAGCTTTGGTGAGGGCGCGTTCGACTACCTGCCCGCGGCGCCCCGGCCGTCCGGCGCAGTGCCACCGTTCGCGCAACGCCTATTCGCAGCTGCTCGCAGGGCGTCTGCTCGGCGGGGTGCAGCACGATCCCACACGGGACTTCCTGGCCTGCTCGGGAGACGAGGTGCCCGAGCTCAAGAGCCGCCGGCTGCCGGCACTGGGTGCCGACGTGGCGGTCGTGACGGTCGGGATCGGCGGCAACGACGCCGGCTGGATCGACGTGATCAAGGCCTGCATGATCGACGCGGCCGCCCATCCCAAGCCGGGTCCGGGAAGGGATGCAACCGCATCGTGGCCGATGTCTTCAAGCGGCGGCTGCCAGAGCGGCCGCCTGCGCGATGCGTACACCATCATCAAGCGCAGCGCGCCGCAGGCGAAGGTCATCGTGGTGGGCTGTCCGGCGATCTTCGAGGACGCCTACAGCTCGACGTTCTGCGCCAGCGTCGGATTGCTGACGCGCGGCGCGCGCGCCGACCTGCGCAAGGCCGCCGAGCAGCTCGACGGCGAGATCGGAGCGATCGCCCGGGACTTCGGCTTCCGCTTCGTGGATCCGCGCCGCGCGTTCGACGACCATCGCATCTGCGGCCCGAAGGAGGACTGGATCCACGGCGTCACCTTCGGCCGCGGCGGCGAGCCGGTGCTCTCGGCGACGACCTTCCATCCCAATCCCTCGGGTCAGCGCGGCTACGCCGACGCGATCGCCGACGCCAACCGCGACGTGTTCAGGTAGCGCTGGGTGCCGCTGTTATAGCGGTTCGAACCCGCGACCTTGGGGTTATGAGCTGCCCGCTCGGAGAAGTCCCGTCACGCTCTGGCGATCTCATCGATCAGCGCCTTGACCAGCGCGGCGGCTTTCGCGCACTCCTGGATGGCGAAGGCCTGCTCGATCGCTAATGCTCGGTATTGCTCAGGCCAGGAGGGCTCGATGATCAGTTGTGGCGGCCAGGGCTGCTTGGCCCGCGAGGTGAAGATGTCGTGGCAGGCCTCAGCCACCCGTGCGAGGTCTGGTTCGAGTTCGCGCAACAACAGCAAGTCGATGAGATCGCGGAAGCGGTCGTTCTCGCCGACCTCGAATCGCTCGGTGACTGCGTGCAGCTTCGTGGCCATCTGATAGCGAAGGGACTGGCATGCCACCTGCTCAGGCCCGTCGAGACCCAATTGGGTGAGGCTGAACGCACCGATCTCCTCCATTTCGGCGCCCTGGGCCTCGGGCGGCGACGCTTCCAGCCGCAGCGTCGCCCACGGCCTCGCCTTGTAGGTCATCTTGACGTCCATGCGATGGGCCGGTGTGTTGCCGATGCTCTGGATGCGGGCGAGCCGAAAGCCGAAGTCGAGGTAAGACTCCTCCAGCGCGTCCTGCAGTGTGTCGATGAGGTCGTGCTCGTCCTGGGTGATGACGATGATGTCGATGTCCTTGGTCGCCCGGGCTCGCAGACGCAGGCGCAGCTCCATCGCGACGCCGCCCTTGAGCACGAACCGCCGCTCATCATCGTCGCCGCGCGCCAGCGCACCGAGCAGGACTTGCGTGCTGACCCAGCGACGCAACCGGTCGGCGGCGATGCCCTCCTCGACGCTGAGCTCCTGGACGAGCCGCTCGAGATGGGAGCGGTCGCCCGGTGCCCGCTTGGATGGCGGGTAGCTCACGCCGTCCGGCTCAGCAGCTCGCCGCGCAGCTGGCTGGCCTGCCGGCGGCGCAGCCAGCCCTCGCGCTCGGCATCGTCGATGGCCTGCTCGACCAACGAACGGCGCAGGTGCTGCTCATGAGCCTGGCGGATCGCCTTGGCAGCCGACACCACCCCGATGCCCTCCACCCTGCCTCGATCGACCTCGGCGACATCCTCGTGATGCAGAACGTAGGGCGCTGGGATCGTGCGATGCGTGCGATAGGCCATCGGGACCGTGACATGCAGCTTCGCAGGGTTGACGTCGCTGATGCCGTAGAGGTCCAACGCGGACTCGTGGGAGATCAGCCCGCGCCCGTCTGGCCACAGGGTCGCCAGCATGTATTGGTCTAGGCGAGTGGGCGGGATCAGCGGTACCCGGTAGATCCCGTGCTCGACGCGATCGAGTTGACCGCGCCTCGCCAGCGCATTGAGGGTGCCCATCGGCACCCCCAACTGCCGCGCGTCCTCGCCGGTCAGATACCCGTAGTTCTCAGCCGCACGTTCGGCCAGTTGCTTGTAGCGAACCCCAGGCATTGTACTAACATCGACATTTTGTCGCCCTTCATACGGAAGGTCAAGTCCCCCCCTACCACTTCGACTTCTCGTACGAACATCGACGTTTCATCGTTGTCCGTACGCTTCGGGGGCGGGCGGCCCCTATCGCAGCGCAAATCGGAGTCTCGCCGACGACGGTGAAGGCGTGGCGCGAGCGTTGTGGTGACGAGGGGCTCAAGGCGCTGGGCGGCGTGCGCCCCGGCCGCGGGCGCAAGCCCTCGATCAGTCCGCAGAAGGTCGCCGAGATCGTCAGAGCCACCTTGCATGACACGCCCGAGGGCGAGACGCACTGGAGC
>Ga0136631_10000199_pt1 | contig 18150 bp, 16 predicted proteins | sample AntDrymUQ6012206_2_FD_104655 | JGI IMG/M metagenome (GOLD analysis project Ga0136631, IMG submission 104655) | Polar desert sand microbial communities from Dry Valleys, Antarctica - metaG UQ601 (22.06) | ecosystem: Environmental > Terrestrial > Soil > Desert | place: Antarctica: Dry Valley... | reverse complement strand
GTGGTCTGGGAGATGAACGCGACCCGATCGGGGTCCGGCACCTCCAACGCGTCGACGTCGGCCTCCGTCTCGATAAGCACGATGTTGTCCGGGGCCTCGCCCATCGTGCCCTCCACCTCCTCGTGCCCGGCATGGCCGATCAGCACGATCGTGTAGCCCTCGGCGGCGAACTTCTTGGCCTCCACGTGCACCTTGGTGACCAGCGGGCAGGTGGCGTCGATCGTCTGCAGGTTCCGGGCGCCGGCGTTCTCGTGCACGCTGGGAGCCACGCCGTGGGCCGAGAACACGACCGTCTCGCCCTTCGGCACCTCGGTCTCCTCGTCCACGAAGATCGCGCCGCGGTCGCGGAGCCCCGCCACCACGTGCTTGTTGTGCACGATCTCCTTGCGCACGTACACCGGCGGTCCGTACAGCTCCAGGGCGCGCTCCACGGCCTGCACGGCGCGGTCGACGCCTGCGCAGTAGCCGCGGGGGGCTGCCAGGAGCAGCTTCTCGGGGGTGTTCACGGGGGCCTGCTGGGAGGTGGTGGACATCTACCTCAAAGGGTAGCCAGCAGCTCGTGCACGGTTTCGCCAACGGCGTCCAGGCTCCGCGTGGAGATGACGCTCAGGTCGTCGCAGGGGCGGTGGAAGCAGTCGAAGTCGAAATCGATCAGGTCGATGGAGGGCACACCTTCGCGAAGAAACGGCACGTGGTCGTCGCTGATCCCGCCGCTCTCGGCGTCGGGGAAGACGCTCCCGACACCGGCTCGGCGTGCGGCCGCCCGGAGCTTGCGCCACAGCGCGACATCGGAGCCCTGCTCGCGCGGGATGCGCAGGTTGCGCTCGCCCACGAAGTCCAGGAGCACCATCGCCTCGGCGTCCGCGTGGCGTGGCGCCGCCACCTCGCTCCCGCGCAGGCCGCGCTGCTCGAACTGGGCGTCGGGGGTGCCGCGCGGGCTCTCCTCCCCGTCGAAGGCGATGAACACCACGGTGGGGCCGGTGCGGCGGGGCCTGATGGTCCGGGCCAGCTGGGTGAGCACCGCAGTGCCCGACGCGCCGTCGTTGGCGCCTACGAAGCCGCGCGCGTCCTTCGTGTCGTAGTGGGCGCCGACCACCACCTTGCGCGAGGGCTCACGCCCGCGCACCACCCCCACCACGTTGCGCAATCCGCCTGGCACCGCCTGGAAGCGACCTCCGGGCAGGGCGGCGCGAATGCGCTTGGCAAGCCGCCTGGAGGCCGCCGAGCCGGCCGGCCGCGGGCCGAGAGCCACCTGCCGGCGTACCGAGCGGAACGCCGCCTGGCCGTCGAAGCGGTTGAGCTTGGCGGTGGGAACCGCGGCGGCCGCACCACCGTCGTCACCGGAGACGAAGGGAACGTTGTCGGTAGCCACGAGGACGATCAGCGTGACTCCGAGCGCGATCTGCACGGCGAGCATGACGAACAGCGGCTTCACTGGACCGCATTGTGGCAATAGGCTCTCCCCATGACGCAGGGACATAAGGACCGGCTCACGGCGATCGACGCGTCGTTCCTGCACCAGGAGCGCAGCTCGTCCCACATGCACGTGGGCGCCATCACGATCCTCGAGGGGCCTCCCCCCTCGCGCGAGGAGTTCGCGGAGCACCTCGAGTCGCGGCTGCATCTGGTGCCGCGCTACCGCCAGAAGCTCTCATTCCCGCGGTTCGAGATGGGCCGGCCGTTCTGGACCGACGACCCGCGCTTCAACATCGATTACCACGTGCGCCACACCGGGCTGGCCGCACCCGGCAAGCTGGAACAGCTCCGCGGGCTGGCCGGGCGGATCTTCTCCCAGCGCCTGGACCGCTCCAAGCCGCTGTGGGAGATCTGGCTGGTGCAGGGCCTGGAGCGTGGCGAAGGCGGCGCAGCCGCCGGAGCGCGGTTCGCGCTCATCTCCAAGACCCACCACGCGCTCGTGGACGGGGTGTCCGGAGTGGATATCGCCACAGTGCTGTTCGACCTGACGCCGGTGCCGCCGAAGGGCGAGCCGGAGCCGCCCTGGGAGCCGTCTCCGCAGCCCTCGCAGGCGGAGCTGGTGGCCGAGGGCGTAAAGGGGCTGCTCCGCACGCCGGGCTCGCTCGCCGGGGAGGCGATCAAGGCCGCGCGCAGCCCGAGGAAGACGCTCGAACGCGCGCTGGAAGCCGTGGAGGGAGTCGGCGAGGTTGCGTGGGCGGGGTTCAATCCCGCACCGGACGTGCCGCTGAACGTGCCCATCGGCTCGCACAGGCGCGTGGTGTGGCTGCAGTGCGAGCTCGCTGACTTCAAGGCCGTGAAGGACGGCCTCGGCGGCACGGTGAACGACGCGTTCCTCACCGTGGTGGCGGGGGGCCTGGGCCGCTGGCTGCGCTCCCGCGGCGTTCGCACCGAGGGCCTGGAGCTGCGCGGACTCGTGCCGGTGTCGATCCGCGCCGAGGGCGACGAGTCATCGCTCGGCAACCGGATCGCGGCCGTGCGCGGGCCACTGCCGGTCTACGCCGAGGACCCCATCGAGCGGCTGAGGATCGTCCGGGAGGCCATGCAGGGCATCAAGGAGTCAAAGCAGGCACTCGGGGCCGAGGTGATCTCGGGACTCGAGGACTTCGCTCCCCCCACGCTGCTGGCGATGGCCTCGCGACTGAACTTCTCCACCCGTCTGTTCAACCTGATCGTGACCAACGTGCCCGGTCCGCAGTTCCCGCTCTACCTGCTTGGCCGCGAGATGCTGGAGCTCGTGCCGGTGGCCTTCCTGCCCGAGGACCACGCCCTGGCGATCGCCGCCATGAGCTACAACGGCAAGCTGGACTTCGGGCTACTGGGCGACTACGACGCGATGCCGGACCTCGACGAGCTCGCCGAGGCGTTCGCGGAGTCGCTGCAGGAGATGGTGGAGGTGGCACGCGAGCACGCGGGCGCTACCAAGCCCAAGCCAAAGCCAAAGCGCCCCGCCCAGCGCAAGGACGGATCGAAGAAGAGGAAGGCCGCGCCAGCGGGCGGCTAACCCGGCGACAGGTGCTCAGGCGCGAGCCGCCGCGCCAGCTCGAGTGTCTCGGGGTCCAGATCGACGGGCTGGAGCTCGAAGCGCTCGCCATACCCCGCGAGCATCGCGTCGCGCACCGCATCCCAGCTGACTCCGGGCACCTCGTCCGCCACGCTGCCGGTGGTTTTCGGGCGCCAGTCCAGTCTGAGCGCGGCGTAGACGGGAACCAGGACGTCGCGGATCTCGGCCGCGCCGTCCACCACCACCACGCCCCCCACGTGCACGCCGCCTGCCACGAGCCGCTGTCCCACACCCATCACCTTGCGCTCACCCCGCGCGTTCACGCTGTGCGCACCCGGGCAGTACTCGCCCTTGACCTCGCCCACGCGCGCGTCCATGCCCAGGCCGCGGAAGGCGGCGGCCAGCAGTCTCGCCGTCTCCTCGAAGCGCCTATCCACGCCCGAGCGAGGGTCGCCGTCCGGGATGGCGTGGGCAAAGGCAACCGTGTCCTCGTGGAAGACGGCGGCGCGCCCGCCGGCCAATCGCTCGATCGCCTCGAATCCCCCGGAGCGCGCAGCCCGCACCGCCGCCGCGTATCCCTGCGCCACGGCGTCTCGCTTGCCGAAGGCCACGATTCGTCCCGGCCGCGCCAGGCGCAGGGTCTCCGGCAGCTCGCCCGCGGCCACGCGCAGCATCAATGCCCGCGACACAGCAGTGTCGAGGGTGGGATCGTCGCGGAAGGAGTCCGTCAGTAGGCGAAGGGGCGCCATACGTTCACTGCGCCTTTGTTCGGCAGTCCGCAACGCGGCGAACAAACCGCCGCCCTAGAAGCCGAGCGCGAACTTCGCGTCTTCGGACATGCGGTCCGGCGTCCACTGGGGGGTGAAGACGAGCTTGGGATGGACGGCGGAAACGCCCTCCAATTCACCCACGAACTCCTCCATCTGCTCGGACACCTGCGGCCCGATCGGGCAGCCCGCGGATGTGAGGCTGAAGCTGATGAACACCTCTTCGCCCTCGACCGCGATGTCGTAGACCAGCCCGAGCTCCACGAAGTCGAGCCCCAGTTCGGGGTCGATCACATTCTCCAGGGCTTCCTGAACATCGTCGACTGTGACCTCTGCCATGGAGTCGATGATATCGCCTATAGGGTTGGGAACGATGCCAATCGTGGCGCTAGTGCTGCTGTTCCTCGTGGTGCCGCTCGCCGAGCTGTACCTGATCCTCAAGGTCGGCGACGCCATCGGCGCGCTCTGGACGATCCTCATCCTGGTGGCCGACTCGCTGCTCGGGTCATTCCTGCTGCGGTCCCAGGGGCGAGTCGTCTGGAGGCGATTCAACGAGGCTCTCCAGGCCGGGCGGATGCCGCACCGCGAGGTCCAGCACGGCGTGGCGGTGATCTTCGGCGGCGCGCTGCTGCTCACTCCCGGCTTCCTCACCGACATCCTGGGACTGGCGCTGCTGCTGCCCCCCACCCGCGCCGTGATCGCGAGGATCGCTCAGCGCACCGCGGCCAAGCGCATGGCCAGCGCCGCGGGCGAGCGCGCGCGCCGGCCCCAGCGAACCTACGACGTGGAGGGCACCGCCTCAGAGAACCCGCCGCCGCCCACGGGCCCACGCCGGCTCGACCGGTGAGCGAGCCCGCGGTCTCGATTGCATTCTTCGACCCTGAGCACGAGCTCCAGGGCATCGCACGCGCGGGCACCACGCTGATGTTCGAGGGCTCGAGCGCCAACGTGCTCCCCGAGGGCCCGGCCGTCGAGCGAGACGGTGCGATCTGGCGCGCGAACCTCGAGGGCGCCTTCTCTTTGACTCTGGAGCCCGTGGCGCCCGCGGCGGCGCTGGGCGGCGACGTGGAGGCACACCTGTGCGCCGTCACTGGCGATGTGGGCGGACGAATGGTGAGCTGTCTGGGCACAGTCGGCGAGACGCACACGCCCCCCGCCTGGGACGACCTGGATGTCCTGCGCAGCGTGTCGGCCGTGTTCGACCGCGAGCACGCCTTCCTGGCCCTCGCGCGACGGCCGGCTGGGGCCCCGGGCCACGACGAGGAGCGGGTCACGGGATGGCTGCTGGCGGGTGGCGAGACGCTTGCAGTCGAGGAGACCCGCTTGTCCACGGTGTACGACAAGGATGGCCGCCAGCGCTCGGCCGGACTGGAGCTGTGGCTACCGGGGGAGGACTTCCCGCGCCGCGGGTCGGGCACCGTGGTGGCCGGGTCCTCGCTGCAGCTCGGCGGACTGGACGTGCACGCCGCGATCTTCCGCTGGCGTATGGAGGACCGCGAGGGCACCGGCGCTTACGAGCTGTGGGTGCGCTCGGACCCCGAGGCCGCCTGACTCGATGAAGGCCGTGATCTCGGACTTCGGCGGCGTGCTCACCACGCCGCTGGGCAACGCCTTCGCCGCCTGGTCCAAGGAGTCGGGCATCCCGCTCGAGGACCTCGGGACCGCCATGGCTGCGGCCACCGAGCGCCACGGCCACCATCCGCTGTTCGTGCTGGAGAAGGGCCTGATCACCCAGGGCGAGTTCATCGCCCAGATCGAGGCCGAGCTTGGCCAGGGGCGCGACCTCCACGACATGCTCGACGTCTACTTCGACCACCTCGAGCGCAATCCCGAGATGATCGACCTGATGCGCGACCTGCGCGGGCGCGGCCTGCGGATGGCGCTGCTCACCAACAACGTGCGGGAGTGGGAGCCTCGCTGGCGTTCCCTCCTTCCCGAGCTCGACGAGGTGTTCGAGGTGGTCGTGGACTCGGCCTTCGTGGGAATGCGCAAGCCCGAGCCCGAGATCTACGCGCTCACCGTGGAGCGTCTTGGCGGCGGGCTGCTGGCCGCCGACTGCGTGTTCGTCGATGACATCGACCTGAACTGCCAGGCGGCCCGTGAGCTGGGCATGACCGCCGTCCTGTTCGAGGACACCGAGCAGGCACGCTCTGAGATCGAGCGCGCGCTCGCGTAGCGCGGCGAGTCAGCGCAAAAAAAACGAGACGCGGCCCCTCGTGCTTGAGGAGCGCGCCACCATCGACCGAAGTCTCCGGGGCATCGCGGCGGGCCTCACACCTCGTGGCCTCGCTCTTTGCACTTGGGTCCGCGTCTCTAGGAAGCACCCAAACAGCGAGGTCGGGGACCGTCAAGGGGTCCGGCGAAAACGATCCCGCTCTTTAGGAGGAATTGGGTCGCTGCCGGTCAGGAAACGGCTCAGTAACGGTCTGAAGGGGGGGTGTGGCTCAGAACGACGACATATGCGTCGTTTGGGGCCAAACCCCCGCTGACCGCCCTTTACTGCGCAGTTTCTCGCCGGTGGTGCTCAGTTGTCCGAGCCGAGCCTGTCCCAGCAGTAGAGCTCCACGGCTTCCGCCGCCAGCTCGATCGTGCGCTCCTGAGAGAGCCAGGGCAGCACGGTGTCCAGTGCCTGCTCCTCGGTGACGCCCGCGTCGAACGCATCCTCGCCCCGGAAACCGGCGGCTATGCGGAGTGCCTCGCGGCGATGCTCGCCGAGGCGCGGGAACGCTTGCAGCAGGAACTCCTTGTTGGCGATCGGCTGGCCGACCTCCAGCGAGGCGTGCCAGGCCGCCAGCATCGAGAGATCGTCATCGTCGAGGACCTCCACCGCCTTGGCGTAGTGGACCACCAGCTCGTCTTCGGGGATCTCGTCCACCCAGGCCCGTACGACCTCGCCGAGGAGCTGCCGGCGCGCCTCGCGCCCCACGGCGTCGGCAACGACTCGGATGGCTTCCTGAGGCTCGATGAAGCACAGTGGCATAGGCGAGAAAGTAGGGGTCCGATCGGTCGGAACGAGAGCGCCCGTGCCCTAGGCGGGCGGCGGCTCTTCGGCCAGCGTGTGCGTCTCGTCCCAGCTGCACAGCGCCACGCGGCCCGGACAGCCCGCGCAGAGCGCCCGGTGCGGCCTATCGGTGGGGTCGAAACGCCCCTCGACCACACCCCGTACGAGACCGAGCAGCTCGCTCTCCAGCGCCGCGGCCTCGGCGGCCGGGTAGACCGAGCTGACGGGCTCTGTGGGGCGCTCGAGGAAGACGTACACCACCTCCACCTCGGACGCCCCGGCGCGCAGCGCCGCCAGGGCGTAGACGAGTCGCTGCGTGGAGTACGCCGCCTCGGTGATATCGGCGGGCTGCTGCCCGTCAAGCCGGTTGCTCTTGTAATCCACCACGAGGATGCGCTCGCCCTCGGTGGCATGCACGTCCACGATCCCGTTGATGAGCAGGCTGCGCCCCCCGGCGCCCAGGGTGAATCCGAACGGCAGCTCGGCGTGTACGCGCTCGGCGCGCCCGATCCGCTCACAGAGCTCCGTGCCCGTGAAGCCCTCGACCATCGCCGTGAGGTCGCGCACGTGGGAGTCGATCACCGGGAGCCCGTTGCGCTCCAGCAATCCCGCAACCTCGTCGCGGGAGGGCACGCTCGGCTGGGCGAAGTCCAGCTCTTCGAGCAGGGCGTGCACAAGTGAGCCCCGCACCAGGCCGGGCAGCTCGCCGTCGGGCGGCAGCTCGTCCAGCTGAGGCTGGCGCTCCGGCTCCGGCTCCGGCTCCGGCTCGGGATCGTGGTCGGGCTCGATCTCCTCCGCGCGCGGCAGGCCGAGCGCGCGCTCGAGGTAGAAGCGGTAGCCGCAGCGGCGGTAGCTCTCCAGCCCGGAGTAGCTGAGGCGGCTGACCGGCAGCGCATCCGGAGGCACGACGGCGGCCAGGGCGGGTGCGGCCAGGACGTCGAGGCCCGGCGGCAGCGGCTCGGGTGCCGTTGGGTCGCGGTCGGAGGCCGGCAGCAGCTCGTCGACCGAGCCGGGGCGCAGCACCTCGCAGCGGACCGCCACCGAGCGTCCCTCGTAGAGCTCTGAGGCCGTGAACGAGGCGCCCTGGTCGGGGAGCTCGGGCGCCAGAGCGCGCCAGAGCCAGCGCATCGGCTCGTCCAGCGGTCCGGGCTCCTTGAGGCGCTCCAGGTCGGTGGCGCCACTCAGCACGAGGTGCTCCTGCGCACGCGTGGCCGCGACGTAGAAGACCCGCCGTTCCTCCTCTTCGCCGTCGAGCTTGGACTCCTCGCGGATCTGACCGAGGCTGGCGCTGTCCACCGACCCCCCGCCCATCTGCGCCAGGCGTATGCCCACGCGGCCGTCGTGGTTAATGCGCAACGCGGAGTCGTCCTCGCGGCCGGTCTTGCCGAGGTCCGCCACGCAGACCACGGGGAACTCCAGGCCCTTGGCCCGATGAATGGTCATCACCCGCACGGCGTCGAGGTCCTCCGCCTCCAGTGGCGCCTGGCCCTCCTGCTCCTGAACGAGGTCGCGCTCCGCCACGAAGTCGATGAAGCTGCGCAGGTCGCGTCCCTCCTCGGCCTCGTACTCGCGCGCCATGCGCATCAGCTTGCGCACGTTGGCCATCCGCCTGTCCCCCGCGGGCATCGCCAGCACCGCCCTGTCATAGCCGGTACGGGTGACCGCGCGGTCGATCAGCGTCTCCAGTGAGACGCGAGGTGCGGCAGCGCGCTCACCGGCAAACAGCGTCACGAATCTCCTGACGCGCTCGAGGTCGGCCTCCGGAACGAGGGCGGCCGGCTCCTCGCCGTCGGCTGCGCCCTCAAGCGTGCGCCAGAGGCCCCAACCCGCACGCCGCGCACCCGCGGCCAGGATCACCAGCGCGTCCAGCGACAAGCCCACCAGTGGCGAGGCCAGCACGGAGTGCAGCGCCAAAGCGTCGAGCGGGTTGGCCAGAGCGGCGAGCCAGGCCCTCAGATCGCCCACCTGCTGCTGGCCCCAGTACCCCCGGCCACCGAGCACGTGGGTGGAGATTCCGCGCTCCTCCAGCGTTCGCTCGTACACCGCCACGTGGGTGGTGGCGCGCACGAGCACCACCACGTCGGAGAGCGAGAACGGCCCGGCGTCGCCGGTGAGCTCGTCCACCCGCCTGGCGAGCAGCCGCGCCTCGGCAGCCCGCCAGGGTGTGATCGCGCGCATGCCCGCCCCGAACGGCAGCTCCTCGTCGGGGAAGCGCTCGTCCCAGCGCTTCTTGTCGCCATCGGTGACCAGCAGCTCCACGCACGGCTGGCGGCGCGGCGGTTCGTCGCGGGCACCATCGGGCTCCCTGAGTGGATCGAAGTCCTCACCCCACAGTCCGCCGAAGGTGAGGTCGACCGCGTCGAGGATCTCGCCGCGGCTGCGGAAGTTCACGCCGATGCGCTCGGCGCGGCCGGCAGCCTGCGCCTCCGAGCGGTGGGTGCGGAACAGGTCGAGGTCGGCGTGGCGGAAACGGTAGATCGACTGGCGCTCGTCCCCCACCCGGAACAGGTTGTCGCGCTCCAGCAGCTCCAGGATCTCGTTCTGCAGCGGGTTGGTGTCCTGCATCTCGTCCACCATCACGTGCTCGAAGCGGTTGGCGTAGTGCTCCCGCAGCCCGGCATCGGCCTTCAGGAGGTCGCGCGCCATCAGCTCGAGGTCGGCGAAGTCCAGCGCCGAGCGCTCGCGCTTGGCCGCCGAGTAGCGAGCATGGAGGAGCCCGAGCAGCTCGCGCAGCAGCACGTGGTCGTGGTACTCGCGGTGGGCCGTGCACAGTCGCTCGTAGGCGCCGTGGGCCTCTCGGTAGGCGTCGCTGGCCGGGCCCTTGAGCACCTTGGCGTTCGGTCCGTAGGACAGCGCCCCCACCTCGCTCGCCTCGAGCACCTCTCCCTCGGCCAAGCGCTCCAGCAGCATGCCACAGCGCTCCAGCCTGGCGCGGGCCTCGCTGGCCCGCTTGGCCTCGTCCGAGCCGATCTCGGTCAGCGCGGCGCGTGCCGCTGCCAGCAGCGCGGCGCGCTCGCCGCCTTCGCGAGGCAGGTCGATCTCCGGCAGGTCGGGGTCCGAGGCGCCGCGGCTGCGCAGGTGCGAGTAGGCGGTCCGGACCATGTCGGCCAGACGGTCGGGGGTGTACGCGGCGAGCAGGCGCAGGCGCTCGGGGTCCTCGCCCCCGCCCAGGAAGTCCCCCAGCGCGCGGTCGAAGGAGTCGATGGCCACGCGCTCGGCCTCCAACCCGTCGAGCACTCGCAGCTCGGGGTCCAGCCCGGCCGGCAGCGCGTGCGTGCGCAGCACCCGGGCGCAGAAGCCGTGGATCGTGGAGATCCAGGCCGCCTCCGCGTCGCGTGCGCGCTCGGGCAGCTCATAGTCGAGGAAGCGCCTGTGCACGCGCGTGCGCAGCTCGGCGGCTGCCTTCTCGGTGAAGGTGATCGCGAGGATCGAGTCCACCTCCACCCCGTCCTCCACCACCGCGCGCACGAAGCGCTCCACCAGCACCGAGGTCTTGCCCGTCCCGGCTCCCGCGCTGAGCAGCAGCGACCCGTCGCGCCGCTCGATGGCCCGCAGCTGCTCGTCGGTGAAGCGCCCGGGCGCGGGCATCAGTCCTCCGTCCTGCAGATCGAAGGGTAGGAGCAGCCGCCGCGCCACGCGCAGCTGTCGGGCAGCGAGCAGATCCTCCCTGCACGCATGCTCTCCGCGGTGTCGTGGATCGCGGTGCGAGCCCAGGCCACCCGCTCCTCGAAGCGCTCGGGATCGACGCGGTCGGTGGGCACGAAGTCGCTGCCCAGCTGCACCTCCAGCTCGTCCAGCACCAGGCCGCGCGGGCGCCGGTCCTTGCCGCTCAGCGGCACGTACACGCCACCCGCGGCCTTCAGCCCCAGGGCGCGCTCAACGGCAAGCATGTAAAGCGCCGCCTGGAAGCGCCGCTCGCGCTCCCAGTCGCTGCCCTTGTACTTCTCGGTCTTGCCGCTCTTGTAGTCACGCACGAGCGCCCAGCCGTTCCAGGTGTCCACCCGGTCGATCACGCCCCGCACCCGCGTGCCGTCATCCAGCTCCACCGCAGGGTGGTCGGAGTCCGAGAAGCCGAACCGCAGCTCCAGGTGCTCGGGCTCGAACAGGCCGTCCCGCTCGGCCTCGTGTGCGATATAGCGCAGGAGGTCGAACTCAAGCCGCCGCACCGCCGCTCGCACGCGGGTCTGATCGGGCGAGAGCCGGAACTCGCCGCTCTCGGACTCGAGCGCCGCGAGGAGGATTCGCTCTGCCTCCGGAAGGTTCTCCTGCGTGACCCGCCGCGAGCCCGTCTCCTCGCGAAGGCGACGGAAGGTGACCTCCAGCACGCGGTGCGCGTAGGAGCCGCGCACCATCTGCTCGGGATCGGGCTCGAGCTTCACGGGGTCGAGCACGTCCTCGACCAGCCACTTCACCGGACAGCCGGCGAAGCGCTCCAGCGCACCTGCCGACAGTGCCTCCTTTGCGCGCAGCTCCTCCAGCGCAGGCGGCGCCGACAGCGGCTTGGCGCCCTCCTCCACGCGGCGCGGCCCAGTGCGCGCAACCGCCCGCTCCCATTCGGCCTCGGTGGGAGCGGCGTCCAAGCTCCAGGTGACCTCCGCCAGCGTGCGCGCGCGGCGGTGCTCGGAGAGGTCGGCCAGCACCGCCTCCACGTCAGAGAGCAGGAACGAGGGAGCCACCGGGTTTCCCTCCTCGTCACAGACCCGCGTGCTGAGCACCAGCAGGCGCTCGGCTCGCGAAGCGCACACGTAGAACAGGTAGCGCTCGCGCTCCAGCTGATCCTCGCGCAGCGGCAGCCGCAGCCCGCTCGCACGGGCCAGCTCGCGGCGGTCGGCGTCGGGCAGGAACGCCTCGGGCGCGGCGCGGGCGGGGAACTCGCCCTCCACCAGGCCGCACACGAATACAGCGGCGAACCGGCGCGCGCGGATCTGCAGCGGCGAGGCCACCTGCACGCGGTCGGGCTGGGGATTCTCGCCGGCCCTCACCGGCAGCCGCTCGAGCGTCCCGTGCAGCGAGCGGTCGTCGAGGCGCACGCCGCTGCCGGCCCCCACCACCGCTTGCAGCTCGGTGAGGGCGTCGTGGGCGGCCTCGAACGCCCGGGGGTCGTCCAGCTCGGCGCCGGAGAGCACCGCTGCCCGGCGGCGGTACGGCGCGGCGAAGAGGTGCTCCAGGCAGCGGTTCAGCTCGGCGATCACAGTGCCCGTGTCGCGTGCCCGCGCAAGCCGGTCGATCTGGTCCAGCGGCCAGCGCCGCTGCTCCCACACGATGCGTGCCTCGGCGGCCGTGCGGGCGCCCGCCACGCGCACTTCGGCCTCCAGGCTGTCGGCGAGCGCCGGCTCGCGCAGCAGCCCTGGGCTGCGCAGATAGGTGAGCAGGTCGTCCGCGCTGCCGTCGAGGCGTGCACACCGCAGCAGCGCCAGCAGGCTGCGCCCTACGCCGGTGTGCGCGAGCGGCACCGAGCGGTTGATCGAGAACGGGATGCCATAGGCCTCGAACACCTGCTCCACCAGCGACGCGTAGCGCTCGGGGTCGCGCAGGACCACGGCCACCTCGCCCGGCGCTGTGCCGTCCTGCAACAGCTTGAGCACCTCGGCGCCGCACAGCTCCAGCTCGGCTCGCTCGCCCCCGGCCACGTGCAGGCGCACGGCGCCGCCGGAGCGCACGATGGGCTGGCCGGGCTCGTACAGGCGCCTCTCGAGGGAGTGCAGCGCTTCGCGCGAGGCGTCGGCGTAGTGCTCGGAGGTGGGCTCCAGGATCACCGTGAAGGCTGCGCGCTCCGCCAAGTGCTCGCGCGTGGCGGCGGTGGCGCGGAACGCCTGCTTGCCCGCCTCGAAGGGGAGCGACACCGTCACGTCCACTCCAACGTGGTCCGCGAGCTCCTCCAGGGTGCGCAGCTCGAGGGGGTCGAAGTCATCGAAGCCGTAGACGAACACGGGCGTGTCGCCCCAGCTGACCGGATCGGCCCGCAGCGCTTCGAGCGCCCGCCAGGCGAACAGGTCCGAGTCCACCAGCCCCGCGGCCTCCAGGCCCCCTCGGTAGCGGCGATAGACCTGCGCCACCTCCTCCGCGTAGCCGCGCCGCGGGCCGTCACCCGCCCAGTCGCGAAGCGCCGTGGTGAACCGCGCGGGCTCGACCATGGAGCGCTCCAGCTCGGCGGCAAAGCGCACCGCCGCGCGCGCGAAACCCGGCTGCTGAGCGGATCGGTGGAGCACATCGAGCCTGCAGCGGCGCACCGCGTCCTCCATCACGAGGTGGCGCTGGAGGTCCGAGGCCCTGCGGGCGACAAGCCCGGCGCGGCCGGCGATCTCTCGGAAGAGGGCGCTGAAGCGCACCACTCGCGCCCCGAAGATCGCGCCGCGTTCCGCCAGCTCGCGCTGGCTGTGCTCGACCTCCTCGAAGGCCGGCACCACCAGGATCGGCTCCTCGGCCAGGCGCTCGCGCAGCGGGCCGAGCACAGCTCCCGCCTTGGCGGCGTTGGCCGGTCCGGTAACCAGTGTCAGCGGCATGGCGACCTTCTACAGGTGAGTGCAGCTAGACCGGTCGTGCTGTTTCGTCTCCGCTGCGCGGGCCGAGGACCCCTTTGCGGGAGGCGTCGGCGAGCGCCTCGGCGTAGCGCGCGGCGGGAAGCATGGGCGCGGCGTCGCGCAGCTCCCAGCCCGTGCCCGGCCGCTGAACCCAGCGCCCGATCCGGACGCGATCGTCGTCGATGGCCTCCACGCGCAGTTCCTCGCGGAAGTCGCCGGCGCGACCACGGCTCACGCCCACGTCCCCGTCGGCCGAACGCTCCTGCCCGAGGGCGCCGGCCAGGGCCTGGGCGTCGCTGTCTGACAGCACGCCCTGTGCCTCCGCAGCCAGATTCTCCAGATCGCGAGCCCGGAGGACCGGGGCACGCCGGCGCAGCTCCGAGCCGGCCCATTCGGCCAGCCGCACACCGCCCGGTACGCGCTCGAGGCGCACGATGTAGCGCGTGCCTTCCTCGTCCTCGTAGGGTCCCGCGCTCACGTGAGGCCCGCTGAAGGCGGGTGTCGCGGAACCGCGTCCTGTCCGGGGCCGGCCACCCGGGCTCGAACCGCTCGATCGCCTTTTGGCGCTTCTGTCCGGATCCAGGGCCGTTCCCTTCGAGCAGATTGGGCAGTCGGCGGTGTAGCGGTTGTGGCGGCAGAAGACGGACACGGCCGCTGAGGATAAGCGCTGGAAGATGTCGCTCGTGGGCTACCAGATGGCACTAGCCAGAAGGACGGCCAGGGCAACCGCAACAACGACGAGGACCACGAACACGAACAGGCGGGGACCGAGCGTGGCGCCGCGCGTGCCGGCGACGATCGGGCTGAGCGAGATGATGGGCACCTTCCCCTGCGCGGGTGGGCCACCGATCGGCGGGACCGTCCGGCGCCGTACCACCCCAGGATCGCGCTCGGTGACCGCGGAGCCGCGCTCGTTCAGGGCGTCGTCGCGTTCCGGGTAGACCTGGGCATCCGCCAGCGATGAGTCGCCCTTTGCGAGTGCGCGGTCGCGGGCCTCTTCCGCGGCGTCGCGGTCGTGCTCGACGGCCGTGCGCTCGCGCACGGCCATGTCGCGATCGCGCTTGGCCTGGCGGGCCTCGGCCAGCGCACTGTCGCGCTCGGTGACCGCCGCGTCGCGTTCGGTGCGCAGGTCCTCCCGCTGGCGGTCGGCGGCAGCCTCAACGACCTCGAGGCGGTCGCGCGCTTCGTCCAGATCGGCGTCCAGGCGCTGCTTTGTCTGCTCTGCCGCCGTGAGCTCGGTGCGGAGGCGATCGGTCTGGGCCTCGAAGGCGGTCCGCGCCCGATCCAGCTCCTCGCCCATCCGCTGGGCCTGCGCGCGAGCCACGCCGAGCTCGCGCTCGACGGTCTCCAGCCGCGGCCTGCGCGCCTCGCGCCGCTGCACCGGCGTCTTGTCGGCCCTGTGGGCGGTGCTCGTGCCGGCGCGGCCGGCGGCAGGCTTGACCGGGCCCATCCTCCCCTTTCGTTCCGCCACGCCCGGGGCAGGTAGCTCCACGGCGAGGTCGGACCCGACCGACAGCTCGGCGGCGGCCGCAATGGGGTCCCCCTGCCAGGCGAACGCGGCCACCCACTCCTCACCGTCCACCGCGGTCCACGGCTTGTGTTCGAGCAGGGCCAGCAGCCGGCGGTTGACGTCATCCACCACCACCTCGAGCGTCGGCCGAAGGAAGCGGCGGCCACGCACCCCGAACCAGCGCCCGGCCAGTTCGAGGCGGTCATCGGCGGTCCACTCGAAGCGGTCGACCTCGAAAGTGATCTTGGGCGCCGAGGACGACGGCGCTGGATCTCGAGCTACTGACATGACGGTTGCCCCCCTCAAGCCCGACCGGGCACCGCAAGGTTAGTCGGCGGCCGGCCCGCAGCCAATAACGTGCACGGGTCCGGCCGCCGACCCGTGCCGCCCATCCTGATGCTCACCGCAATCGTCTCCGACCTGCACCTCGGCTCGACCTCCGGCGCCGACCTGGCCCGGCGTCCCGCCGTGTTCGAACGGCTGGCCTCGGCCCTCTCCGAGGCCGATCGCGTGGTGGTGCTCGGCGACCTCCTGGAACTGCGCGAGCGCCCGGCCGTCGAGGCGATGGAGCTTGCCGGCCCCTGCCTGGACGCGCTCGGAGCGGCGACCGCCGGCAAGCAGGTGGTGCTGGTGCCCGGCAACCACGACCATCAGCTGGTCTCCCCCGCGCTCGATAGCGCACGCCTGGACGGCGGCGGCCGGCTCACGGCGGCCGCCCCATTCGACCCGTCGACAAGCGAACTGGCCGCCCGCGTGGCCGCGCGAATGCCGGAGTCCGCCGTGGAGCTGGCCTATCCGGGCGTGTGGCTGCGCGAGGACACCTACGCCACACATGGGCACTACCTGGACCTGCATCTCACCGTGCCCCGTGTGGAGTGCGTGGTGGGCTCGGCTGTCAGGCGCTTCGCGGCGGCCGCGCAGCAGCCAACCGGAGCCGATGCCTACGAGGCGGCGCTGGCGCCGCTGTATGCCTTCGCCTACAGCGTGGTGCAGGGCTCCCCCGGCGCGGCGATCACGCGCGGGAGCAACTTCTCGCGGAAGGTGTGGAGCAGCACGAACCCCCAGGGCCGGCGCGGCCTCTCCGGGCGAGCGCTCGGATGCGTGGCCATTCCCGGCGCGGTGGCGGCTCTCAACGCCCTTGGGCTTGGTCCCTTCCGCGCCGACATCTCGGCGGTGGAGCTCCGGCGGGCCGGCCTCAGGGCTATGGCCGATGTGGTGCGAGAGCTCGGGGTGCGAGCAAGGCACGTGATCTTCGGCCATACCCACCGCGCCGGCCCGCTGCCGGCCGACGTTGAGGGCTGGTGGCTGCCCGGCGGAATGCAGCTCGCCAATACGGGCAGCTGGGTGTACGAAGAGGTGTTCCTGGGCGGCGACGGGCCATCCAATCCGTATTTCCCCGGGCGCGTCACGTGGCTCGGCGATGAGGGGCCGCCCGAGGCCCGCAATGCGCTCGGCGACCTCGACCCCGCCGACGTACGGCGAATCGCGGAAACGTCGGCGTGACGCCACAGGAGTTGCGCCGCCGCGTGGCGGAAGTGCGGTGGTTTCATTCAATCGACCTGGGCGGTGGCGTCGTCACGCCCGACCAGGACGCCGACCCCCGCCGCCTCGAGCAGATGCGCCTTCCAGCCGACCTGTCCGGTCGCAGCGTGCTGGACATCGGCGCCTGGGACGGCTTCTATTCCTTCGAGGCCGAGCGCCGCGGCGCCCGGCGGGTGCTTGCCACCGACAGCTTCTCGTGGCAGGTGCACGGCGAGGGTACGGGCAAGCGCGGCTTCGAGCTGGCTGGCGAGGCTCTCCAATCGAGCGTCGAGGACCGTGAGATCGACGTGATGGATCTGTCCCCCGAAGCGGTGGGCAGCTTCGACGTCGTGCTCCTCCTTGGGGTGCTCTACCACCTCCGCCATCCGCTGCTGGCGCTCGAGCGGGTGGCGGCCGTGACCGGTGAGCTGCTGATCCTGGAGACCGAGGTGGACCTGGCCCTGGGGCGGCGACCCGCGATGGCCTTCTACCCCGGTGAGGAGCTACGTGAGGACTGGACCAACTGGTGGGGGCCGAACCCGGCCGCTGTCGTGGCCATGCTCCGTGACGTGGGCTTCGCCGAGGTGGAGGTGGTCTCGCCGAATTCGCTGCCCTACCGGGCCGCACGCGCGGGCAAGCGCCTTGGGGCTGCGCTGAGCGAGCGGCGACGCGACGCGCTGGCTCACGCTCAGCAGGGGCGCATCACGGTGCACGCGCGGCGCTGAGTCACTCCTTCGGAGGCGGCCAGTAGAACTGGACCATCACGATCCACGGTCGCTCGTCGTTGGGCGAGTAGAGCAACATCGGTTGCCGCCTCCGCCCCGTTCTCACGTCGCTGACGCCATCCGTCCAGGGGCGCGCGAGGCAGATCGAACTGCTTCGCATAGGCCAAAGCCTGCTCGTAGGTCTCGTCGACTGTGAGCGGCTCGGTGTAGACCTCCACCGTTTCCAGAATGCGACCCTCCCGCCCCGGCAGCGGCTCGAGACCCTGTGAACGCCGGTAGAGGATGACCCTCTTCACTCGGTCTGGGACGCGCAAGGTCTCGTTCGACGGAAGCTGGAGGCGCACCGAACTCAGGGGCTCAATCGAGGTCGTGTCCAAGTCGAGGTTCTCGTCTTGCCAAGTCACCGGCAACTCCCTTTGCCGTAGAGGAACCGCCTCGGGGTAGCGCTAACAGCGCTCAGCTCGCCTCAGCCGCCACTGCCTCCGTGCGCTCCTGGTCATCGGTTGAGGCGCCGCCCGAGCCCTCGCGCGGAGGCGGCGGCTCGCCGGTGGCCCAGTCCTCGTCGAAGTCGACCTTCCACTTGCCCTCGACGTCCTCACGCGGAGTGATCTTCAGCTTGGCGCGGAAGCTGCGGCCCGAGCGGCCCTTGAAGCCGGTCACCTGCTTGGCCGTGCGCCCCGACGGCGGCTGGTCTGCGCGCTCCAGCGAAGCCTTGAGCGACTCCATCAGCTCCTTGGCCACCGACACCGGGAGGTTCTTGCGGGCCTTCTGCTTCCAGATCACGAAGCCACAACCCGGGTCCTCCTTGGACCAGCAGGAGTAGCCCTTGCGGTTCTCCACCACCTCGCGGCCACACACGGGGCACGGACCGAGCTTGGCGCGCTCGATCTGCACGCCCTTGAGCTTGTCCAGCTCCGCAACTGTCTCGGAGATGAACTTCGAGATGTCCTTCATGAAGGCCGGGCGAGAGTCCTCACCGCGCTCGATCAGGCCGAGGCGGCGCTCCCAGTCGCCGGTCAGGCCGGGGGAGGTGAGCTGATGCTCGCCCAGTAGGCGGATCACCTGGACGCCCTTCTCGGTGGCCTACATCGAACGTGAGGGCCGCGCGCTGATCGCCACCGAGAAGGG
>Ga0136631_10000198_pt1 | contig 18163 bp, 22 predicted proteins | sample AntDrymUQ6012206_2_FD_104655 | JGI IMG/M metagenome (GOLD analysis project Ga0136631, IMG submission 104655) | Polar desert sand microbial communities from Dry Valleys, Antarctica - metaG UQ601 (22.06) | ecosystem: Environmental > Terrestrial > Soil > Desert | place: Antarctica: Dry Valley... | reverse complement strand
TTCCGCGACCGCTACCGCGACTTCCCGGTGCGTGTCGAGATGGTGTCGCGCTTCCGCTCGCGCGCCGACCAGACGCGCGTCCTGAAGGAGTTCCAGGAGGGCAAGGTAGACGTCCTCGTCGGGACGCACCGGATCCTCTCACGCGATGTGATCCCGAAGGATCTAGGCCTCGTCGTCCTCGACGAGGAGCAGCGCTTCGGCGTCGCGCAGAAGGAGCTTCTGCGAGCGCTTCGGCTCGAGGTCGACGTCCTCGCGCTTTCCGCCACGCCGATCCCGCGCACGCTGCACATGTCGCTTTCGGGGCTTCGCGACATCTCGATCATCGAGACGCCTCCGATAGGGCGCCGCCCCGTGCGGACGACCGTCGGCGAGTACGACGAGGAGCTGATCAAGAGCGCACTCGAGCGCGAGCACGCGCGCGGCGGGCAGGCGTTCTACCTGCACAACCGAGTCGAGTCGATCGACGAGGCCGCTCAGAAGCTCGAGGAGCTCTGCCCCGGGCTCCGCTTCCTCGTCGCGCACGGGCAGATGTCGGAGAAGGAGCTCGAGGAGCGGATGCACACCTTCCTCGCGGGCGACGCGGACGTGCTCGTGTCGACGACGATCATCGAGTCGGGCATCGACATCCCGCAGGCGAACACGCTCGTCGTCGAACGTGCGGATGCGCTCGGGCTCGCCCAGCTGTATCAGATCCGCGGCCGTGTCGGCCGCTCCGACGTTCTCGCGTACGCCTACCTCTTCTATCCGGATGCGTCCGAGCTCACGGCCGAGGCGCGCGCGCGGCTCTCGACGCTCGCAGACCACACGGAGCTCGGTGCCGGCTTCCAGATCGCGATGCGAGATCTCGAGATCAGAGGCGCCGGCGACCTCCTCGGGCCGGAGCAGTCGGGTCACGTCGCCGCGCTCGGCTTCGAGCTCTACGTCGAGATGCTCGACGAGGCGGTTGCGGAGCTCACGGGCCGCCAGCGCACCGCGGCGCGTCCGGTTCGCGTCGACGCGAGGGTCGACGCCTACGTGCCCGCGTCGTACGTCGCGGCAGAGGCGCTGAAGATCGACCTCCACCGACGCATCGCGCTCGCCGAGGACGAGGACGAGCTGCGCGAGCTCGTGTCTGCGACGGAGGATCGCTACGGTCCGATCCCCGAGCCCGTCGAGAACCTCTTCGCGATCCAGGAGGCGAAGCTAAAGCTCGCTCGCCTCGGCGCCGACTACCTTGTCTTCCGCGGAGGTCGCGTGACGGTCGGTCCGCTCTCGCTCGGATCGGCCGAGGTGCGCACGCTCGTGGGCACCGCACCGACCGTGATCTACTCGACGTCCAAGCGCGAGGTGTCGCTACGTGTCGAAAGCCTCAAGGATGCGTTAGAGCTGCCCGATGCTATTGTCCAGGCCCGCGTGGCCGCCTGATCAGCGGCCTTTCTTTCGGACCAAGCGCCGATGACCTCGCAGCTTCTGAACAGTCCGCAACCCGTGCCTAACACCCCCTTGGCTATAAGGGGCGAGTCCTGATGACCCCATTGCGGTTCACGCTTGCCTGCCTTCTCGCGACCGTCGCGCTTGCCGCGGCGGCCTGTGGCGGTGGGTCGGACAGCGTTCCGAGCGGGGCGATCGCCGTCGTGGGCGGCACCGAGATCTCGAAGGCGGATCTCGACCAGCTCATCGCACAGGCGAAGAAGGGCTACGAGTCGCAGAACCAGGACTTCCCGAAGGCGGGAACGCCCGAGTACCAGAGCATCCAGACCCAGTATGTCGCCTACCTCGTGGAGCTCGAGGAGCTTCGGCAGGCGGCCGAGGAGGTCGGCATCTCGGTGTCCGAGAAGGACGTCGACGCTGCCGAGGAGAAGCTGATCGACGAACGCTTCGACGGCAAGCGCGCCAACTACGAGAAAGCGCTCGAGAAGCAGGGCTTCACCGCGGAGCAGTACCGCGAGAACGCGCTCGAGGTCTCTGCCCTTTCCTCGAAGATCTTCGACGAGGTCACGAAGGGCGCGAAGGTCACTGACCAGGAGATCCTTGCGTACTACACCCAGAACCAGTCCCAGTACGGCACACCCGAGTCGCGCGACGTGCGCCACATCCTCATCGCGGAGAAGGACGGCGACAAGGTCGACTTCGAGGCGAGCAAGGCGAAGGCAGACGAGATCTATGGGCAGCTCGGAGGCGGCGGCGACTTCGCGGCACTGGCAAAGGCGAGCTCCGCTGACCCGGGGAGCAAGGACACGGGCGGCAAGCTCACGATCACCCGCGGCCAGACCGTCCCCGAGTTCGACAAGGTCTCGTTCGAGCTCGACAAGGGCGAGCTGTCCAAGCCCGTCAAGACCGAGTACGGCTACCACGTCATCGAGGCGGTGTCGGGCGTCCGCAAGGCGCAGACGACGCCGATCGACAAGGTCAAGCCCACCATCCACGCGACGCTTCTCCAGGAGAAGCGAAACGAGGAGATGCAGGCGTGGGTCGAGGACTTGAAAGAGGACTACGAGGGCAAGGTGAGCTACGCGGCCGGCTACGAGCCGCCGCAGCTCCCGGAGACCCCGACCGAGACCCAGTAGGGTCTCGCTCCATGAGCCTCGCGGAGGCGCTCCTCGACCTCCAGGAACTGACCCGGCAGCTGCGCCGCGAGTGTCCGTGGGACCGCGAGCAGACCGCGGTCACGATCGTCCCGCACACCCTCGAGGAGGCGTACGAGGTCGCTGACGCCGCGCTGGCCGACCACGCGGAGGCGCTCCACGGCGAGCTCGGCGATCTCCTCTTCCAGGTCTACTTCCTGTCGCTGCTCCTCGAAGAACGAGGGCAAGGCGACCTCGAGTCAGTCGCGCGTGAGGTGCACGCGAAGCTCGTGCGGCGGCATCCGCACGTCTTCGGTGACGCTGAGGCTCGCACTCCCGGGCGGGTGCGAGAGCGCTGGGAGGCGCTGAAGACCGAGCAGGAGGGGCGAGAGGGGATCTTTCACGACGTCCCCGAGGCGCTTCCGGCTCTCTTGCAGAGTCGAAAGGTTCAGCGGCGTGCGGCCGTTGTGGGATATGACTGGCCCGACCTCGCGGGCCCGCTCGCGAAAGTGCGCGAGGAGCTCTCCGAGCTGGAGGAGGCGAGTGCTCGCGCGGGCGAGCCCGCCCCGGAGACCGAGCCCGACCGCGACGTCTTCCACGAGCTCGGCGACGTCCTCTTCACGGTCGTGAACGTCGCTCGCCGGCTGAACGTCGATCCGGAGCTCGCGCTTCGCGCGACGACGCGGCGCTTCACGGCGCGGGTCGAGACCGCCGCTGATCTGGCCGAGTCGGAGGGAGTGGACTGGCGAAGCCTCGACCTCGCCGCGCAGGACGCTTACTACGAACGCGCGAAGCAGACGCTTCGATGAGCGAGATCGCACGAGTACGCGCGCGGCAGCTTCTCGACTCGCGGGGGAACCCGACGCTCGAAGTCGACGTCACGCTTGCGTCGGGCACGCTCGGCCGCGCGAGCGTCCCGTCGGGCGCATCCACGGGCGAGCACGAGGCGGTCGAGCTGCGCGACGGCGACCCGGCGGTGTACCTCGGCAAGGGCGTGCTCAAGGCCGTGGGGCACGTGAACGGCGAGATCGCCGCTGCCGTTGTCGGCCTCGACGCCGGCGATCAGCGCGGGCTCGACGAGACCCTGATCGAGCTCGACGGCACACCGACGAAGAGCCGGCTCGGCGCCAATGCGATCCTCGGCTGCTCGCTCGCTGCGGCGAAAGCGGCCGCCGCCGACGCCGGCGAGCCCCTCTATCGCTGGCTCGGCGGCCACGATGCGCGCACGCTGCCCGTCCCGCTGATGAACGTCGTCAACGGCGGCGCGCACGCGCAGAATCGGCTCGACCTGCAGGAGTTCATGATCGTTCCCGCCGGCGCGGAGACGTTCTCCGAGGCGCTTCGCATCGGCGCGGAGGTGTTCCACGCGTTGAAAGCAGTTCTCCACGCGCGCGGGCTGGCCACGGGGGTCGGCGACGAAGGAGGCTTCGCGCCGGACATCGAGTCGACGGAGCGCGCGATCGAGACGATCCTCGAGGCCGCCGAGCGCGCCGGACACCGAGAGCGCGTCGCGATCGCCCTCGACCCGGCAGCGAGCGAGGTCTTCCGCGACGGGGCGTACCACCTCCCCGGCGAAGTCCGGACGCTCGATCCCGCCGAGATGATCGACTTCTACCGTTCCCTGGCCGAACGCTTCCCGCTCGTCTCGATCGAGGACGGGCTCGACGAGAACGCCTGGGAAGACTGGCGTGCCCTCACGCAGGCGATCGGCGACGACGTGCAGCTCGTCGGGGACGACCTCTTCGTGACGAACGTCGAGTTCCTGCGCCGGGGGATCGAGGAGCGCGTCGGCAACGCGATCCTCGTGAAGGTGAACCAGATCGGCACGCTGACGGAATCGCTCGACGTGATCGCGATGGCCCGCGACGCCGGCTACGCGACGGTCATCTCACACCGCTCCGGCGAGACCGAAGACACGACCATCGCCGACCTCGCCGTCGCCGTGAACGCGGGACAGATCAAGACCGGGGCACCGTCGCGCACCGATCGCGTGGCGAAGTACAACCAGCTCCTGCGGATCGAGGAGGAGCTCGGTGACGAAGCGGTGTATCCGGGTTGGGCCGCGTTCCGCCCCCGCTAGCCTGAGTTGATGCAGCAGCCCGAGCGCCGGACGAAGATCGTCGCCACCATCGGCCCCGCGTCCAACGACGAGGAGACGCTCGCCGCGCTCGTCGACGCCGGCATGGACGGAGTGCGGCTCAACTTCTCCCACGGGACGCACGAGGAGCACGAGCTGAGCGCGCGCCGCGTGCGCGCCGTGCAGGCAGCGGTCGGGCGCCCGCTCGCGCTGATCGCCGACCTGCAGGGCCCGAAGATCCGGATCGGCGACCTCGACGCTCCCACCTTCCTCGAGAGCGGCGAGGCGATCGTGATCGCGGGGCAGGACGCCTGCGGTGCGGACGACCTCCCGGTCGCGCCCGATGTCCTCGGTGCCGTGCTCGAAGCCGGCGACGAGATCCTCATCGACGACGGTCACGTCCGTCTCCGCGTGCAGCGCATCGACGGCGCCCGAGCACACTGCGAGGTCGTCACGGGCGGCTTGGTGGAGCCACACAAGGGTGTGAACGTGCCCGGCGTGCCGCTTCCGGTTCCGTCGCTGACGGAGAAGGACCTTGTCGATCTCGACTTCGCGCTCGGGCTCGGCGTGGACTACGTTGCGCAGTCGTTCGTCCGCACGCACACCGACGTCGCGGCACTCAAGTCGCGGATCGAGGCGGCGGGCTCGCCCGCCTGGGTGATCGCGAAGATCGAGCTCAAGGAGGCGGTGCTGCAGCTCGAGGCGATCCTCGACATGGCGGACGCGGTGATGATCGCCCGCGGCGATCTCGGCGTCGAGATCGGCGCCGCCGAGGTGCCGCTCCTCCAGAAGAAGATCATCGTCGAGGCCCTCGATCGCGGAAAGCCGGCGATCACGGCGACGCAGATGCTCGAGACGATGATCCACCGGCCCGAGCCGACGCGCGCGGAGGCGTCCGACGTCGCGAACGCGATCCTCGACGGAACGTCGGCACTCATGCTCTCGGCGGAGACCGCCGTCGGCGAGTATCCGGTCGAGGCCGTCGCGACGATGACGCGCATCGCCAGGGCGGTGGAACCGAGTCTCGGCTATCGCCACCAGTTGCCCTCTGCACTCGATGAGCCGACGGTCGGGCGGGCCATGTCGAATGCCGCCTGCGATCTCGCCGAAGCACTCGGCGCGAAGGCGATCCTCGTGCCCACGTTTACCGGACGCACCGCTTCGGCGGTCGCGCGACTCCGTCCGCGGCGCCCGGTGGTCGCGCTCACGCATGTTGCGGCGTCGCTCCAGCACATGGCCATCGAGTGGGGCGTGACGCCGCTCGAAATACCCGAGGTGACCCATGTGGAAGAGCTGTGGAATCTCTCGATCTCGGCGGCACGGGACGCGGGCATCGTCGCGCCGGGCGATCGCGTCGTGCTCACGGCGGGCACGGCGGTCAACATCCCCGGCTCCACGAACGTGATCAAGGTGGACGTGGCCTGACCGGGAGGGAGCCGCGCCCGGGCGTTGAAACTGATGTCGTGGCAGGGCGGGGAGAGGAGAGGACGACGGCGCGCAAGCGGAAGCCGAAGCCAACGACGGCATGCATCGGCCGTCGACGGCTCCGGCTGTTGTGGGCGATCGGCATCGTCGGGATCGCCGTCTACCTCTACTACCGGCCGATCGCCTCGTACGTCGAGACGCGGAACGACCTGACGACGCGCCGCGCCGAGGTCGAGTCGTTGCGGCTCGTGCGCGCCGAGCTCGAGCTCCGGCTCGTGAACTCGACGAGCGTCGAGTCGCTCGAGCGCGAGGCTCGCAGGATCGACTATGTGAAGCCGGGAGAGCGCCTCTTCGTGGTGAAGGGCATTCCGGCGTGGCGCGCTGCGCGCAACTCGGGTACCCGCCCGTAGGCTCCGTTTCATGGACGATCGAGCGATGGTCGCGCGCCAGCTGGGGCGCACGCCGCGTGCGTTCGGTCGGGTCGCCGTGCGTTGTCCTTACGGCCTGCCCGCGGTGACCGAGCAGCTGCCGTACGACTCCGAAGGCGAGCCGTTCCCGACGACGTACTACCTCACGTGCCCGCACCTCGTGTCGGCGGTCGCACGCGTCGAGGCTGCCGGCGGAGTCGAGCGCTGGAGCGTCGCCTCGCAGGACGACGCCGAGCTCGCCGCCTCGCTCGCGAGCGCGACCGAGGAGCAGCGGCGGGTGCGCCACGGGCTCGCCGGTTCGGCGCGAGGTGCAGACGACGGAGCCTCGCTCGAGTCGGGGATCGGTGGCTCGCGCGCGTCCTCGCACCTCAAGTGCCTCCATGCGCACGTGGCCTTCGCGCTCGCGCGCCCGGGGTACGAGCTGGGTGAGCGGATGCTCGCCGACGTCGTCGAGCCGTGGCCGGCCGACCGCTGCTGCTCCGACCCGTCGGCGCAAGATCGGAATCCGCAAGCGCGAATTCCGATCGCGCGAGATCCCTGAAGGCGGCTGCTTCGCAGCCGCGTCGCTCTGAACCGAGGACTGCGGTGGACTGCCAGTAGTCTCCGCGATCGTGTCCGTCGGCCTCGAGAGCGCACGGCTCGAGTGGGAGAACGCCTACCGGGACTTTACGGAGGTGTCGCGAAACGCTGCGCTCGAGGAGCGCATGCGCGTGCAGCTCGATGCGGTGACGACCGAGCTTCGCCGCCGCGTGGGAGGGACGTTCACCGTTCGCGAGCTCGCGGACGAGTACGTGCGAGCGGACGGCTGGGCGCGGGAGGCCCTCGCCGAGCAGGCGACCCCCGGTTGGCCGCGCACGCTGGCGCTCGTCGAAGGCGCGGCATTCCATCTCTACGCGCGTGGCGCGGTGGACTACGCGCCGTGACGATGCTGGAGCAGACGCGCCGTCAGGACCGCGACCGGCGGAGCCGTCGCGACCAGGTCGGTCGCGTGTTGCTGATCCTCGTGGGCCTGGGCCTCGCGTTCGTGCTCGGCATGGCGTTCGCGCAGACGCTCGACGATCGTCCCAAATCGACCGGAGCCGAGACGAACGTCCGCACGCTCACGCCGCTCCCACAGGAAGCGCCGATGCGCACCGTGACCGTCACGGTCACCACCACGCCGTAGCTCTACGCCCGGCGGCGAAGCCGCCGCTTCAGGGATTCCGGCGATCGGGATCTGCAATTTGCAGATTCCGATCTGCGACAAGACCAGAACGCATGGTGACGGTCACCGTCACCACGGCCTCCTGCTGCGACCGGCGGCGAAGCCGCCGCTTCAGGGATTCCGGCGATCGGAATCTGCATTGTGCAGATTCCGATCTGCGACAAACTCAGAGCTCTTCGGAGGCCTCGAGCAGTCCGGCCAGGATGATCGCGACTGCGCACGCGAGGCTGACCCAGATCCCCAGGCCTCGACTCGCGAAGAAGAAGTCGTCCGGGATCGAGATGATCCGGACGAGCACGAGGACGGTCGCGATCGATCCGATCCCGATCGCGATGAGGCTCTCGGGAATGGACGCCGGCATGCTCACGCCGACCTCGCGGAGAACCACGAGCAGCACGGCGAGAAGGCCGAGGAACAGAACGATCTTCCCGATCGAGCCCGTGTGCCAGCCAATGACCGACACCGTTGTGTCGTTGCCCTCGCCCGTGTACCACCCCGTGAGCGCGGACATCGCGAGGAGCAGGCCGAACAGGAACGTCAGACGACCGCCGAGGCCGGCGACATCCCCGGCGCCGGGAAGCCGGCGTCCCCGCAGACCTGAGCTCAGCATCGCGTAAGCATATGACGCGGTGCCGACGGGACGTCCTGCATGCGAACCTTCCTGTTCCTAGAATTCGCCCATGGCACAACCGGCCCAGTCCACGCCTCCTGCGGATAGCTCTGTGGAGGAGCCTCCGCTCGATCCGGAAGCGGTGTCGCGCTCGTACCGTCAGCACCGCGCGCGGCGCGCGGCGAAGAAGAGGTTCCATCGGGAGAAGCGCTGGGCAGGCGTGCGGTTTTGGCTCGTGCTCGCGCTCGTCGTCATCGTCACCGGGGTGATCGCGACTCGCACGCTGGGTGAGATCGAGCGCGTCTTCGGCTTGTAGATGACGCCCGACACCCCCGGGGAGCGCCCCGGAAGCTTCGCGCTCGCGGCGCTCGTCTTCGGTGCCGGAATCGGCGCGCTCGCGACGGAGATCACCGCATCGCGGTTGCTCGCGCCGTACTTCGGCTCGTCGACGATCGTCTGGGCGAACCTGATCGGGATCGTCCTCGGTGCGCTTGCGCTCGGTTACTGGCTCGGCGGGCGCCTTGCGGACAGGAGACCGGAGCCGCGGCTCCTCGGCTTCATCGTGCTCGCCGCGTCGCTCTTCGTCGCCGTTATCCCGTTCGCAGCGAAGCCGTTCCTCGACTTCACGGTCGACGGCCTCGACACCGCGTCGGCGGGCGCGGTCGTCGGAAGCTTCCTGGCCGTACTCCTCCTCTGTGCGCCCGCCGTCGTCCTGCTCGGGATGGTCTCGCCGTTCGCGATCCGCCTCGCCGTCTCGTCGATCGCGACGGCCGGCGCGGTCGCGGGCCGTCTCTACGCGCTGTCGACCGCCGGTTCGCTCCTCGGCGTCTTCCTGCCCGCGCTCGTGCTGATCCCGGCGATAGGGACGCAGCGCACGTTCCTCGTCATCGCAGCTCTGCTCGCCGCGTCGTCGTGCTTCCTCCTCGGCGCGCGCTACCTCGTCGCGGCCGGCCTGCTCGCGGTGCTGCTCGTCGTGCCGCCGGGAGCGATCAAGGCCGAGCCGGGGCTCATCCACGAGGAGACGTCGTTCCACCAGTACATCGGCGTCGTCGAGCGCTCCGACGGCCGTCGCCTACTCCATCTCAACGAAGGCGTCGCGGTGCACTCGGTGTGGCGTGCCGACTCCGTGCTCACGGGCGGCGTGTGGGACGCGTTCCTCGCGCTGCCGCCGCTGCTCGGGCGGCCACTCGAGCGGGTCGCGATCCTCGGGAACGCCGGAGGGACGACGGCGCGTGCGCTCGGCGTGTACTACCCCGACGCCGAGATCGACGGGGTGGAGCTCGATCCGGCGGTGAGCCGAGTCGGTCGCCGGTACTTCGGGATGGAGGACAACCCGCGCCTGACGGTGCACGACGTCGATGCTCGTCCGTTCCTCCGGGCTTCGGACGAGCGCTACAACCTGATCGTGGTCGACGCGTATCGACAGCCATACGTTCCCTTCTATCTCGCCACGCGCGAGTTCTTCCGGCTCGTGAGGGAGCACCTGACGCCGGGCGGCATCGTCGCGCTGAACGTCGCGGCCGTTCCGGAGGACAAGCGGCTCGTGCGTGCCGTCGGAGGAACGCTCGCAGCCGAGCTTCCCCAGGTGCTCGCCTGGCCCGCGCTGCGCTTCAACACGATCGTTCTCGGGCTGACCGAGCCGCTCGCCCCGGAGGAGGTCCAGCGGCGACTTTCCCGCGGCCCCGCCGATCTCGCCTCGATCCGGGAGCTGCTCGCCCGCGACGTGGGACCGCTCGAGGTCTCGCGCACCCCGTGGACCGACGATCGTGCGCCGGTCGAGTGGCTCACGGATCGCATGATCGTCTCGTACGCGGCCGAAGGGGGGAGGCTCGAGGAGGACTACCTCCCGACGAGGCCGCTCCCGTGATCTCGCTCGAGCGGCGCGAGGGGCGCCCGTTGCGGATCGGTCACCGGGGCGCTGCCTCGCTGGCTCCTGCGAACACGCTCCCGTCGTTGCGTGCTGCGCTCGAGGTCGGCGTCGACCTCATCGAGTTCGACGTGGTCGCCGGCGTCGACGGCACGCTCGTCGTCTCGCACTCGCCCGGCGAGATCCAGCCCGAGACGCCGACGCTCGACAAGATCCTGGCCTTCTTCGTCGAGGAGGCGCCCGCAGTCGGCGTTCACCTGGACCTCAAGCAGTTCGGACGCGAGCGCGACGTCGTCGATGCGCTTCGCCGCTTTGCCCTCGTCGAGCGGAGCTTCGTGAGCACGGTGTACATGCGCACCACGCGTGCCATTGCTCGCTTCGGACGAGTTCGCGCCGGGATCACGATCCCCCGCGCTGTCTTCGGGATCTCCGACGACGGACGCGGCGCCCCGATCGCCCGCTCGGGCCTGCGCGCGCTTCGCCGCACGACCCCCGCACTCGTTCGTCCACTGCTCGAGATCAGCCGCGCGAGCGCCGTCGTGATGCACCACTCGATCGTCACCGAGGCGAGCGTTCGAGCTGCGCATGCGCGCGGCGCCGCGGTTGTGACGTGGACGGTCGACGATCGCGAGGAGCTTGCCCGCGTCGACCGTGCGGGAGTCGACGCGATCGTGACCAACGATCCACGTCTTTTCCTGCCGGTCTGACGTCTACACTCCGGACGTGACAGCGTCCGCTCGCACGCTGGGAGCAGGACTCCTCGTAGTCTTCGCTCTCCTTGGATTTGCAGCTGCTTTCGCGCTCGCCGCGACGGCCGGCGCAGGGACGTCGTCCCCGGCGCAGTCCACCGAGCCGCCACCGACCACGACGACGGAGCCGCCACCCACGGAGCCACCCGTCGAGCCGCCGCCCACGACGCCGGCGCCGATCGCGTTCGGCGTGTCGGTGGGCGGCGTGAAGGTGGGCGGCCTCATGCCGTTCCAGGCATCGAAGGCTGTCACGAAGGTCTACTCGAAGCCGCTCGTGCTCGTCGTGGACGAGATCCGCAAGGTCGAGCTTGCCCCGACCGCGCTCGGTGCGCGCGCGAACGTGCCCAAAGCCATTCGTCGTGCGAGATTCGCCCGTCCGGGAGCGCTCGTGCCGCTCGACGTCGAGGTCTCGCAGGGGCGCGTCCGGACGTACGTCGATCGCCTCGGCAAGGGGGTCGACCGCAAGGCCATCGACGCGCGGATCGTGCTCAACGGCGTGAAGCCGCGCGCCGTGCAGGCGCAGGAGGGCCGCATCTTGAAGCGGCTCGCGGCGGGTCGCTCGATTCGGACGGCGTTTGCGACGAATAGTCGTGCTCCGATCCGTCTCGGGTTCGAGATCCAGAAGCCGAAGGTCGGGTCCGCCGAGCTCGACGAGGCTGTCGTGATCCTCCGCGGATCGAACCGGCTGCTCTTCTTCGACGACGCGAAGATGGTGCGCTGGTTCGGCGTCGCAACCGGCCAGCCGTCGTTTCCGACCCCGCTCGGCAATTACGAGATCGTGAACTTGCAGCGGAACCCGTGGTGGTATCCGCCGCCGTCGGACTGGGCGAAGGACGCCGATCCGGTTCCTCCCGGTCCGGGCAACCCGCTCGGCACGCGCTGGATGGGGATCTCCGCGCCGTACATCGGAATTCATGGGACGCCTGATGCCGCGTCCATCGGGTACTCCGCATCACACGGCTGTGTTCGCATGCTCGTCCCGGACGCCGAGTGGCTGTTCAAGAGAGTGGAGATCGGAACGCCGGTCTTCATCATCTCGAAGTAGCGATGGCGTCGCGCGCCCGGCTCGCGGGCCAGGGCGTGGCCGTCGGACTCGTCGTGCTCCTCTTCATCCTGCTCGCGTGGTCGCTGCTGACCGACGAGGGTGGCGATCTCAAGAGCGCAGCCGCTAGCGGAGAGCGTCCCCAGGCTCCGGACTTCACGCTCGAACGTCTCGACGGGGACGGCGACTTGCAGCTGTCGTCGCTGCGCGGCAAGGCCGTCGTGCTGAACGTCTGGGCTTCCTGGTGCATCCCGTGCAAGGACGAGGCGCCGTTCCTCGAGCAGGTGTGGCAGGACAATCGCGATCGTGACGTCGTTGTCGTGGGTCTCGATGCGAAGGACTTCCGTGCGGACGCTCGGAAGTTCGCGAAGCGCTTCGGGCTCACGTTCCCGCTGGTGTACGACGGCCCGGGGGACGCGCTCGACGGCTACGGCGTGACGGGCTTTCCCGAGACGTTCGTGCTCGACCGCGAGGGGCGTGTGGTGGAGGCGTTCGCCGGCGCCGTCGACGGTGACGACGTTCGCCCGAGGCTGCTCGCGGCCATCAATCGGGCGCTCGAGACATGAGGCGTGCTCTTGGGCTCGCGGCCGTGCTGGGCGCCGTGCTGGCCGGCGCAGCCTCCGCTGCGCCTCCGAACGCCGCCGATCTGGAGGCCGAGCTCGTGTGCCCCGTGTGCGAGACGACGCTCGACCAGTCGAACGCGCCCGTCGCCGAGCGCATGAAGACGTTCATCCGTGTTCAGATCGCGGCAGGCGACTCCGAGCAGGAGATCAAGGACGCGCTCGTCGTGGAGTTCGGCCCCGGGGTGCTCGCCGAGCCGCCAGACGGCGGCTTCGGCCTCCTCGCGCGGCTGCTGCCGCTCGGTGCGCTCCTCGGTGGCGCCGTCGCGGTCGGGCTCCTCATCCGTGCTTGGACCCGGCGCGCAGCGGGGACCGAGCCCGTGGAGGAGCGGCTCGATCCTGAGCTCGAACGCCTCGTGGACGAGGAGCTCGCTCGATTCGACGGCTAAGGATCTTATGAGCTGGACGTCGATCCCGGTCGCGTTCTTCGCCGGGATGGTCTCGTTCCTCGCGCCGTGCGTTCTGCCGCTCGTGCCGGCCTACCTCTCGGCCGTGTCGGCGGTCGACGCAGACCAGCTCGGCCAGCCCGGGAACGCTCGGCGGGTGATCCGGGGGAGTGTTCCGTTCGTCCTCGGCTTCACGGCCTTCTTCGTTCTGCTCGGCATCGGTGCCGCGCTCGTCGGCGGTCGCATCCTCGGCGAGCAGTTCCTCCTGGAGCGCATCGCGGGCTTCGTGCTGGTCGTGTTCGGGCTCGCGTTCATGGGACTGCTGCCGTGGCCTGAGCGCCTCGTCGGAGCGGGGCTGCTGCAGGAGGCGCGAGGCCGTGGCTCGCGTGTTCTCCTCGGCGGCGCCTTCGCGGTGTGCGCCGCGCCGTGCATCGGCCCCGTGCTCGCCGCGATCCTCGTTCTCGCCGGCTCGTCGGATACCGCGTTCCAGGGGGCAGCGCTCCTAGGCGTCTACTCACTGGGGCTCGCCGTGCCGTTCGTCCTCGCCGCTGCGCTCTTCACGCGAGCGATGTCCGCGTTCCGTTGGCTGCGCGACCACTACCGCGTGATCCAGGTAGGCGGTGGCGCGATCATGGTCGCCCTCGGGCTCCTGTTGTTCTTCGAGCGCTTCTATGTGCTCCGGGTCTACCTCAACCGCTTCCTCGAGTGGCTCGGCCTGGAGCCGGCGTTCTAGACACGCGGCGCCGGCAGCGCGAGCGAGCCCGCTGCGGCGGTGCTGCGGGCCGACGCGACAGCGTCCAGGACCTCGTCGACGTCGACTCCCCGATGCCGCGGGCGGTAGCCGCCGAGGCGTCGTTCGGCCTTCACGAGCTGCCGCTCGCAGCCGTTGCGGTTGCCGCGCTCCGCGTGGAGCCACGCGACGGCGACATGGACGAGCCCCTGGAGGAAGTCTCGCTCGGCGGCCGGCGCCGTGCGCCACTCGACTTCGAGCTCCTCGTGCGCTTCGAAGTAGGCGCCGTCGCGGATCAGCTGCAGTCCTTCGTCCAGGCCCATTCCGCCGGATTATCGGCGTCCGCCGCCGGTGCTACTGTCGCCGGGTGGCGACGATCCTGCTGGTCGGGGTCGACCTCTTCTTCCGTGGAAAGCTGGAGGGTCTTCTACCCGGCCATCGGCTCGTGACGAGCGACAGCGTCGCTGCGCCAGACCTCGTCATCGCCGACATCGCCCGCGTGGAGCCGGAAGAGGTCGTCGAGGCCTGGCCCGACATCCCGGTCCTCGGGTACACGAATCACACCGACAAGTCAGGGTTGCAGCGCGCGCATTCGGCCGGTTTCGACCAGGTCATCGTCAAGTCCGCGCTCGTCGAACGAGCACCGGATCTCGTCGCCGAGCTCATCGGATCGGGCGCGCCGGAACCGTCGTAGCCGGGTCCGAGGCCGCGGATACACTCGCGCGCGTGACGTACATCATCGCCGAGCCGTGCATCGACATCAAAGACCGCTCGTGCGTCGATGTGTGCCCGGTCGACTGCATCCACGAGTTCGGCCGCATCCTGATCATCGATCCGGAGGAGTGCATCGACTGCTTCGCTCCCACGGAGCAGCTCGTCACGTCGCACGGCCTGCGCACGTTCGCGGAGCTCGAGGACACGTCGTGTCGCGTTCTGACCGACGACGGCTTCAAACCCGCGGTCGTGAAGCGGTTTCGACCCAGGCCGCTCGTGAAGCTCGAGTTCGCGCCGGCGTTCGAAGAGCGCGACCGCTATGGCGGTGCGCGGCTCACGACGCGGAACATCTCCCGCTTTCGGCGGCACGTGTGGGCGACGCCGACGCACGGTTGGGTTCTCGCCGACGGGCAGAAGACAAACTCGATCGGAGTCGGGCAGTTCGTCCCGGCCGTGCGCGCAACGCCCAGCCGGCAAGGCGAGAGCTACCGGCTCGGCGTACTGCACGGACTCGTCTTCGGCGACGGGTCGTGGGAGGGCCACGCGGCGCGCACAGACGAACACCTCCATTACGTGGAGATGTTCGGCGACCGAGTGGCTAAGTACCGCGACTTCTTCGATCGGGTCGACTACTCGCGCTCGCGCGCGATTCATCCGGGTTATGGAGGGCGCGGGGTCGTACGGTCCTGTGCCAACCTCAAGCGCCTGCTTCCGGAGACGGGCGACGTGGAGTACATCGCAGGCTTTGTAGACGGATGGTTGGCCGCTGCTGGCGATCCCGTGCGGGCTGGCTCGTGGCGGCTGCGCTCCATCGACCAGGCGGCGCTCTACTGGCTGGAGCGCGCCGCGCCACTTGCCGGCTACGTGGCGATCGGATCGGGGCGAGAGACCAACATGGAGACGAATCTCGGACCGCGACGCCATCCGATCCACTGGCTCTACCTGGCGACCCGCGAGTCGTACTGGCGCGTCACGAGCGTTCAGCCGCAGGAGGCCGATGACGACGATACGTTCTGCGCTGTCGTTCCCGGTAAGCATGAGTTCGCGCTCGCAGGAGGGATCACGACTTCTAACTGCGGCGCGTGCGAACCGGAGTGCCCCGTCGAGGCGATCTTCCCGGAGGATGCGCTCCCGGACAAGTGGAACGCCTTCGTCGAGATCAACTACGCGTTCCCCAATCCCGAGAAGATCAACACTCTGGTGGACGCGTATGCCACCGAGCACAACGTCCAGAACGAGCCGATCGAGTAGGGGCGAGGCTCGCCTCGCCCTCGGGTGTTAGGCAGGCAGCAGGTACGCGCACGGGCGTGGGTCGCCCGGGAGCGGTGAGGGCGCAATCTTCGTCACCCGATAGCGCTCATCCCCGTCCTCGACCTCGGTGCCCGGCCGTGGCGGGTCGCCCGCGCGTTCGATGAGCGTGTACCCCGACGTCGACCAGACGAAGAAGAGGAAGCCGCTCCCACCGTTTCCGTCCACGCGCCGATCCTAGCGATGGGCAGTTGCGGGCGGCACGTCGATTCGGACCGTGGAGCCGCGTGGGTAGCGAACCTCCGAGCTGAACCGGCCGTTGAGCGTCGCCGCGCGCTCCGCGAGCGCCTCGAGCACCGCTGCGCGCCGTTCGGGCGGGCCGTCGTCCGCGACGACGAGCTCCGCGCCGCCTGACTCGCTGGCGCGCAGCGAGATCTCGATCCGCGTGAGCGGCCCGCGCCTCACGGCCTGCTCCGTCGCCTCGCGCAGGATCTGGTACAGCGCGACTGCAGCGTTCTCCCCGAGCTCGTCGGCGTAGGCGACGTCGAGGTCGATCTCGACCTCGTGTCGCGAGGCGATGCGCCGTGCCAGTGCGGCGGCAGCCGACGAGAACCCGAGCTGACGGAGGACGCGCGGTTCGATGTCATCGCACAGAGCCCGCAGATCGCGGGCCGCGTCGCGGGCGAGCTCGAGCCCGCGGGAGAACACCTCTACGGCACGCTCCTTCTCGCCGCTCTCGAGATCCGCGAGGCCCGCATCGAGCATCTGCGAGATCGCGGACAGCTGCTGGATCGGGCCGTCGTGCAAGAGCTCGGCGACACGCCTGCGCTCCTCCTGCTCGGCCAGCATGCGCTCCGCGAGGAGCGCTCGCTCGGAGTCGTCCACGGTCAGCATCTAGTCGATCATGGCTTCGCGGAGCGCGATCGCGACCGCCTGCGTGCGCGTGTCAGCTTCGAGCTTCGCGAGGATGTGGCGCACGTGGCTCTTCACGGTCTCCTGGCTGATGAAGAGCTTCGCCGCGACGTCCGCGTTCGACATCCCTTCGGCCAGGAGCTGCAGGATCTCGCGCTCGCGGGGTGTGAGCACGTCCGACTGACCCTGGGCGGCGACGAACTCGGCCATGAGTCCCGGGTCGACGAACGTCTCGCCGGCGGCGACCTTCTCGATCGCGCGCAAGAGCGTCTCGTGCGGCGCCTCCTTGAGGATGTATCCGCGCGCGCCCGACTCGAGGCCGCGCTGCAGGAGTGAGCGCTCGCCGTACGCGGTGAAGATGAGGACGCCGGTCTCGGGCGAGCGCTGCAGCAGCTGCTCCGTCGCCTCGAGCCCGTCCATGTCGGGCATGCGCAGGTCCATGATCACGACGTCGGGACGGCGCCGCTCGGCCAGCGCGACGGCTGACGCCCCGTCGGTCGCCTCGCCGATCACGCGGATGCGCGCCGAGCGCGACAGCGCGAGGCGAAGGCCCTCGCGAACGACCTCGTGGTCGTCTGCGATGAGGCAGGTGATCTCATCGGCCACGGGGCGAGTCTACGGCGCGCATCGGCGCCTTCCTGCCGTTGCGTCAGACAGCCAGAGCGAGTTGGCGCGGCTGTGATGCGCTGGGAGAACGCCTCCGCGGGCTCGGGACCGAGGCCGTTGCTTGCCGCAAGGGCTCGAGGATCGGGCGCGTGGACGCAGCGCTGAGGTACGCACGCGACGCGAAGAGGGCCTCGTAGCGGGATACCTCCTCCGGCCAGTCGCGCGCGAGGGCTTCGAGAAAATGCTCTCTCACGCCCGGTCGCAAGTGGACGACGCTCGCCCAGATCTTCCGCGCGCCTGCGGCTCGTGCGGCGCGCACGACGGCTTCGAGCTGCGCGGGATCGTCGGAGAGGCCCGGAAGGATCGGCGCGATCGCGACGCCGACGTCGATGCCTGCCGCGGCGAGACGACGAATCGCCTCGAGCCGGCTCGCGGGCGGCGCAGTGCCCGGCTCCGTCGTCCTCCAGACGCGTTCGTCCAGTGTAGGGAGCGAGCAGAAGACTTCCGCACCGGCGCGCCCGGACGCCTGCTGCAGCACGTCGACGTCACGCACGACGAGCGGCCCGCGCGTGACGATCGAGTACGGCGTCCAGGAAGCGTCGAGCTCGACGAGGCAGGCACGCGTGAGATGGAACTTCCCTTCGGCAGGCTGGTACGGATCGGTCGCGGTGCCGAGTGCCACCTCGTCCCGGTTCCACGACGCCCGGGCGAGCTCACGCCGGAGCACTTCGGCGATGTTCGGCTTGACGCGGATCGACCGACCGTAGCGATCGTCCGAGGGGCGGTCGGCCCGCTGCTCGAAGTGGCGGACATAACAGAACGTGCAGCGGTGCACGCAGCCCATGTACGGGTTGATCGACCACCGGAACGGCACGCCGCGCACGTGGGTCAGCGCCGATTTGCACGGCTCGATCCGGTACTCGACGCGCATCGATCGAGGATAGAACATATGTTCGTATCCGGCAAGGGCCAGCTGGTCGATGCCACGATCTCGCGCGTCCG
>Ga0136631_10000197_pt1 | contig 18201 bp, 13 predicted proteins | sample AntDrymUQ6012206_2_FD_104655 | JGI IMG/M metagenome (GOLD analysis project Ga0136631, IMG submission 104655) | Polar desert sand microbial communities from Dry Valleys, Antarctica - metaG UQ601 (22.06) | ecosystem: Environmental > Terrestrial > Soil > Desert | place: Antarctica: Dry Valley... | reverse complement strand
GTGGCCGATCTCCTGCGAACGGACGCGGACGGGCGCGGCGTGATCTCGTGCCTCGAGCTGCCGGCCGTGCAGGACAAGCCACGGCTCTGGTCGACCGTGCTCATGTGGCTCGTCGCCGAGCTCTTCGAGCAGCTGCCCGAGGTCGGCGACCGCGAGAAGCCGCGTCTCGTCTTCTTCCTCGACGAGGCGCACCTCCTGTTCGAGGGTGCAAGCAAGGCGTTCGTCGAGTCGACGGTTCAGACGGTGCGGCTCATCCGGTCGAAAGGCGTCGGCGTCTTCTTCGTGACCCAGACACCGAAGGACGTGCCGGCAGACGTCCTCGGGCAGCTCGGAAATCGCGTCCAGCATGCACTGCGCGCGTTCACGCCGGACGACGCGAAGGCGCTACGCGCGACGGTGAGAACGTTCCCGAAGACCGATGCGTACGACCTCGAGGAGCTCTTGACGCAACTCGGGACGGGCGAGGCTGCGGTCACGATCCTGAACGAGTCGGGCGTCCCCACTCCGGTCGTCCACACACGCATGCGCCCGCCGCTTTCCCGGATGGGCGTGGCCGACGACGTCGCGGGCTCGGCCGCTGCGAGTCCGCTGCAGGCGAAGTACGCGACGAGGCTCGACAGCCAGAGCGCGCGCGAGTTGCTCGCGGAGCGGCTCGATCCCCCGCCCGCCGGCGAGAAGCAGTCCAAGCCGACGGAGCGCCAGAAGGGCGCGGCGACCGCTGCCGGGAAGGGCGCGGACGCGATCGGCGACTTCCTGCAGTCGTCGAGCGGCCGGGCGCTCACGCGCGAGGTCATGCGTGGCGTCTTCGGGATGCTGAAGCGCGGGCTCTAGACTTCTGTGGTGATCCTAACCGCGTTTCTCGTTGGTCTCACGCTTTCGCTCGTCGGCCTCGGCGTCGCCACCATTCGCGGACTCGCGCTCTGGCGCCTGGTAAAGCGCACGGGTGGACTGTTCACGAGCGAGCTCGCGCTGTTCGAGGAGCGCTCGGCACGAGCGGAGCAGCTGCTCGCCGACGCCGACCGTTCGAATCAGGAGCTACAGGCAGCGACCGAGCGCCTGCGCGTCTCGCGCGCGCAGCTCGACGTGCTCCTGGGGTCGCTCGAGACGGCGCAGCGCCGCACACATTGGCTCCGCGCGTTCCTCCCGGTCAGATGAGCCGCGTCGCAGCCGTCGATCTCGGGACGAACTCGACCCGGCTCCTCGTCGCGGACGTCGATGGCGACCGGCTCGAGGAGGTCACGCGTCGGTTGACGATCACGCGGCTCGGCGAAGGCGTCGATCGCCGCAGGCGCCTCCTCCCCGTTCCGATCGCACGCGTGCGGAACTGCCTCTCGGACTACAGGCAGGAACTCGAGGCTCTCGGCGCCGAGCGAACGCTCTGCATCGCGACGAGCTCAGTGCGCGATGCGGAGAACGGCGAGGCGTTCCTCGGCGAGATCGAGTGGAGCTACGGCTTCACGACGCGGCTGCTCTCCGGCACGGAAGAGGCCGCGATGATGATCCGCGGCGTTACGGCCGGCCGGCCGCCGCTCGACGACGTGCTCGTCGTCGACATCGGCGGGGGCTCGACCGAGCTCGTGGTGGCAGCCGCCGGCGAGGTCGCTTCGGCCACGAGCCTCGACATCGGCTGCGTGCGCATCACGGAGCGGTTCCTCGGCTCGGATCCGCCTTCGCGGCCCGAGCTCGCGGGCGCGAGCGGCTACGTGCGCTCGCTGCTTCCGCCGCTCGAGGCCGCGAGCGCGATCGGCGTCGCCGGCACCGTCACGACGCTCGCGACACTGGACCTCCGAGACGCTGAGTACGACCCGGCTCGCACGCATGGCCACAGACTCTCGCGGGCGTCGGTCGAGCAACAGCTCGAACGACTCGCGGCGATGACCACGGAGGAACGTCTCGCGATCCCCGGCCTCGAGCCAGGCCGCGCTCCGGTGATCGTCGCTGGGGTCATCGTGCTGCGCGAGGTGCTGACGGCCTACGGCCTCTCGGAGATCGAGGTGTCCGAGCGCGACGTCCTCCACGGCGCCGCGTTCGCAGCAGAGGAGCTGCCCGAGCCCGAGGAAGGCGCGGCTCCTCCGGGCGCTTACACCTGCTGCTGACGCCGGCGGTGATCGCGGGGGCGCTACGCGGCGATCGCGACGACTGGGGACGCGTCGAGCGCGGCGAAGATCCCGTGCCCGTCGCGCATCGCAGCCGCGTCTCCACACCGCCCGAGCCCGAGCAGCGCATAGCCGCGCTCGACGACATCCCCGTACACGCCCCAGTTGTCCGCCGCCTCCCGGTAGAGCGCTGCTGCTTGATCGGGCGCCCCGCGGGCTTCGGCCAGCGCGGCGTGGGCGGTCGGACGCGCACACACGTTCCACATGGACGGATCGTCCGACCCGTCGAGGAACGCGTCGATGAGGTGGAGCTCGCCGGCCGCAGCAGCAATGCGTGACGGCCAGGCGAGGCAATACGTCCGCCAACTGGTTGACGACCGGGTCAGCTCCTCGATCTCGACGACGTTGTCGAGCGCCTTTCGCGGTGCACCCTGCGCGGAAGCCACGAGGGCCGCAACAGTAAGACCCGGAACCAGCATCTGCAGATCGCCGCTCTCACGTGCCTGCGGCACGAGGATGTCGACATGAGCCGCTGCTTGTTTGGTGGCCCCACGGTGGACGAGCACCTCCGCCAGGTAGACGTGAGCGAAGATTTCGAGCTGGCCTCTGCCGCGGCTCTCGACCCAGCGCAGAACCGCATTTGCCTCGTCTCCGAGCTCGTCCCACTCGCCGAGCTGGTACAGGGCGCGGAGGCGCTCACCGCGGCTCCACATCTCCGCCTGCGTGAGACCACGGGCACGGGCGAATTCGATTCCCTCGTCCCATGCAGTCCGCGCGGCACGGACGGATTCGAAGTAGAGGATCGCCTCTGCAAGATTGTTCATCGCAACCGCCGTTGCTCTGCCCAGACCGAGTCGAAGGCCGAGATCTCGCGCCCCACGGGACTCATCGACGCAGCTGGGATCGCCGGAGTACCCGAGCACGGAGGCACGCGCCATGACCAGCGCCATGACGTCCTCGACTCCGAGCTCGCTGGCAAGAGCGAGGCCCATCTTCACGAAAGTCATCGCTTCGTCGAACCGCCCCCCGATGGCCGCGCGATGCGCGGCTCCTCCGTACGCGGCGACGAGCTCCGGGCCGGGATCGCGCTCGAGAATCGCGATCGACTCGTCCGTGAGCGCCCGCGCCTCGTCGATCCTCCCTCGGACCCACATCGCCTGTCCGAGGATGACCATCGCGCTGGCGGCGGAGCGTCGATCGTGGGTTCGCAGCGTGGTGATCGCGGCGTCGAAGGCGTCGACAGCCTCGTCCCAATCGCCGCGTTGAATCAGGACGCTTGCGAGCTTTGCCAGCACGGTGGCCCGCGCGCCGTCGTCCGTATCGGACAGATCGAGCGCGCGGCGGTAGTGCGCTTCGGCAGCCTCCGTAGCGAACTGGAAGGCGCGCTCTCCCGCGAGAACGAGGACGCGCCTGAGGCTTTCCGCGATCTCCGGACGCGCAACACCCGCGGCTCGCGCCAGATCAAGAGCCTCGCCATGGTGGTAGACGAGGGTCTCGGCATGATCCGCGACCCGCTCCCCGGCCGTCTGCTCGATCCAACGAGCGGCCGCAACGTGCTTGTCCGCACGAGGAGAGCGGGGAATCTGCTGGTAGGCGACATCGCGGACGAGCGCGTGCCAGAAGGCGAACTCGTCCTCGCCGTCGATCGACGACACGCGGATCGGTCGAATGAACTCCCGATGGACGAGCTCGTTCAGCGCGCGCCGGATTGCAGCCGAGTCGCGCTCGCCGATCGCCGCAACCGCCCCGCTCCAGAAGATCCGACCGACAACTGCCGCGTCGTGGAGGAGCACTTTCAGCTCCGGACGAAGCGTGTCGAGCCGTGCCGTCATCAACGCCTGAACGGTTTCGGGAACGGTGAGTCCTTCGACATCCCCGCGCTCCTGCAGCATGCGCGCGAACTGCTCGGCATAGAGAGGGTTGCCGCCCGCCCGCTCGAGAAGCACGCTCTGCGTCTCGGCCGGCAGGAGCGTCCGATCGAGGAGGAGGTGCAGGAGTCGTCCAGACTCTTCTGTCGAAAGCGGTGAGAGCGAGATCGTCGTCGCGTTGCGTTTGCCTCCACCCCAGCTGGGCTGCCGCTCGAAGAGCTCAGGTCGGGCCGTGCAGAGGAGAAGAAGCGGAACCGGCAGGCTCCAATCGACGAGGTGCTCGACGAACTCGAGCAGCGCGCCGTCTGCCCAGTGGAGATCTTCGATCACGAGCACGAAGGGTCGGCGGGCCGCTATCGCCTCGAGGAAACGGCGCCACGCCGTGAAAGCCTCCTCGCGGCTCACTGTCGGCGCGTCATCTCCAAGACCGACCAGCGGGGCGAGACAGGAGCCGAACCATGCGCGCTCCGCCTCCTCGGTGAAGAGGGTGCCGAGCATGGCGTCGAGCTTCGCTCCTGCGTCGGTCTGGTCGTCCGACTCGAAGATCCCGGCCTCGGCCTTCACGATCTCCCCCAGCGCCCAGAACGTGATCCCCTCGCCGTACGGAAGGCAACGGCCGTGGCGCCAGGTGACGATGTCCGGGCGCTCGTCGAGCGCCGTGCGAAGCTCGGTCACGAGCCGGCTCTTGCCGATGCCCGGCTCGCCGACCACCGTGACGAGCTGCACGGACGACTCGCGCTCGGCGCGCAGAAACGTCTCGAGCAGGAGCCTGCTCTCGTGCTCGCGGCCGACAAATGGACTGTGCGTGGCGGCTTCCGCTTGGCCCACACGGCTCCGCGCGCCGATCACGCGCCAGACCGGGATCGGCTCCGCCTTTCCTTTCGCTTCGACTGGATCGAGCGATTCGAACGTGACGGCCGTCTCGGCCGAGCGCATCGTCGTCTCGTCAACAAGCACGGATCCGACAGGAGCTGCTGACTGTAGGCGCGCTGCCGTGTTCACGACGTCACCCGTCACGATCCCTTCGCCACGCTCCGGGCGGGCGCCAAGTGCAACGACCGCCTCGCCCGTCGTCACGGCCGCACGAACCGCGAGCTCGAGCCCTTCGCCGCTCAGCTCCTCGATCGTCTCCAGGATCCGAAGGGCGGCGCGAACCGCTCGCTCTGCATCGTCCTCGTGCGCCACGGGCGCGCCGAACACGGCCATGACGGCGTCGCCGATGAACTTCTCGACCGTGCCGCCGAAGCGCTCGATGTCGGCCTTCGCGCGCTCGTGATACGGACGCAGTGTCGCGCGGACGTCTTCGGGGTCGGCGCGGTCCGAGCGATTGGTGAACCCGACGAGATCGACGAACAGCACTGAAACGACCTTGCGCTCCTCGCCGCTCGGGGTCTCGGCAACGAGCGGCTGCCCGCACGCGAGACAGAAGCGAGCGTGCTCGGGGTTCTCCTCACTGCAGTGCGGACAGGTCAGCACGTATGGATCTTCTCAGCGGCCGCCGGCAGCGTCTACGCGGCAGGCGGAAGCGGCTCGTCTTCGTCCTCGGCGAGCCGGCGCTGGAGCACGCTCCGCGAGAGCACACCAAGGAGCCGGTGGTCGTCGTCCACGACCGGCACGCGCTCGGCATCCTCGGTCTCGAGGAACCGGAACGCCGCCTCGAGCGACACGTCCGGGCCGATCGTGAAGTGCGGCGCCTCTGCGATCGAGCGGAGCTCTGTCGCTGTCGGGTCGAGGCCCAGCGCGATCACCTCGCGCACGAGCGTCTTCCGAGTGACCACGCCGACAAGGCGTTCATCCTCGGTCACGTAGACGGCGCGAACCTCGGGCCGCTGCAGCAGCTCACCGGCAGCCTGAGCAGATGAGCTCGCAGGAAGCTGGCCGGGGTTCGACACCATGGCCTCTCTGACTGTGCTCACGGGAAGATCCCGCGCGCCTGCAGCGCGTCCGAGACCTCGCGGATCCCGGCGACGAGCGCGCCCGTGCGCAGCTTCACCTTGCGGTCGTCGGCGAGATCCCAGACGCGGTCGAACGCGTTCGAGAGCTTCTCCGCGAGCTTCGCGCGGATCTCGTCACGCGTCCAGAAGAGCCGGCCGAGATCCTGAACCCATTCGAAGTACGAGACCGTCACGCCACCCGCGTTGGTGAGGATGTCCGGCAGCACCGGGATGTTGCGCTCCCAGAGGATGTTGTCGGCCTCGATCGAGGTCGGGCCGTTCGCGCCCTCGGCGATCATGCGCGCGCGGATGCGCGGCGCGTTGTCGCCCGTCACCTGATCCTCGCGAGCAGCAAGCACGAGGATGTCGCAGTCGAGCTCGAGGAGCTCGTCGTTCGTGAGGCGATCGCCCGCCTCGCAGCCCTCGAGCGACCCATGCTCGCCCACGTACGCGTGGAGCGCGCCGATATCGAGCCCGCGCGCGGAGTGCAGGCCGCCCGAGACGTCCGAGACGGCGGCCACCGTGGCTCCGAGCGCCTGGAGCTCGGAGGCGGCGATGCCACCCACGTTGCCGAACCCCTGCACGACGCAGCGCTGATCGGAGAGCGTCCACCCGAGCCGATCGCACGCACGAGCGATGATCATGACCACGCCTGCTCCCGTAGCTTCGTGGCGGAAGACGGAGCCACCGATCGAGATGGGCTTGCCGGTCACGATCTCCGGGACGGCGTAGCCGCTCTGCATCGAGTACGTGTCCATCATCCAGGCCATCGTCTGCTCGTTCGTGGCCATGTCGGGAGCCGGGATGTCCTCTTTCGGACCGATGATCGGCAGCAGCTCCGACGTGAAACGGCGTGTCATACGCTCGAGCTCGCCGAGCGACATGCTTCGCGGGTCGCAGCGGACGCCTCCTTTCGCGCCTCCGTACGGCAATCGGAGGAGCGAGCACTTCCATGTCATCCACATCGCGAGCGCAGCGCACTCGCCGAGCGTCACCTCCGGGTCGTAGCGAATCCCGCCCTTCGTCGGCCCCGTGATGCTCGAGTGCTGGACGCGGTAGCCGGGGAAGACGACGCGGCGCCCGCTGTCCATGCGGACCGGGATCGAGACGATCGTCGAGCGCTCTGGATAGCGCAGGCGCTCTGCGATGTCGTCGGGGATTCCGGCGACCGGAACGGCCTGGTCGAACTGCGCGACCGCCATGCGGTACAGCGGCGTATCCCACTCGAGCTGGGCATGGGCAAGCGCTTCCGGCGGGCTCGCCACGGCCGGCGGAGTCTAGCTGGACTCCGCGTTTACACTCGCCTCGCCGGGGTGGCGGAACGGGTGAGACGCGCCCGCCTTAAAAGCGGGTGTCCCTCAGGGGGCGTGCGGGTTCGAGTCCCGCCCCCGGCACAGCAGTCTCTCGCAGCAGCGGGATCCGCTAACGCGAATCCCGCTGCGCGCACATCCCTGAAGCCGCCGCCGCGAGCGGCGGCGGGTCGTAGCGTCGACTTAGCGCTTCGACCGGACGCGCTACGACCCGGGCTGCAGCTGGCTCGGGTCGAAGCGCTCGGGGCCGCGGAACTGCAGCGAGCGGAAGAACGACGACACCGCGCCCTCGTCGAACTCCGTGCACTTCGCGAGGAAGCCCGAGTCGACGTCTCCGTCGACGACCCACGCGCCGAGCGCGAACTCGTCGCCGAGGCGATCCAGCGAGGCCATGATCGTGCCCGTCTTGTGGTCGTCGTAGAACGCGCGCAGCTCGTCGACCGTCGCCTCGGGAACCTCGTCGCCGTAGAGGATGAAGATGCCGCCGTGCTCGAGGTTGTGGACGACGCGCGCGATCTCGAGTTCGTCCTCGTAGATCCCGAAGATCGCGGCGATGCCGTAGTGCGGACCGGTCGTCGGCGGATCGGTGTTCCATTTCTTCGAGGTTCCGCCGGGTTGCTGAACCGAGTGCGCACCTTCGAGCGCCTTCGCCGTCTGGAACGAGCAGCCGGCGGCCTCGAGGTTCGTGCGAGCCGCCTCCGCGTCCGTCCCGCCTCCGCCGACGACGCCGAGAAGCACCGCGACGACGACGAAGCCGAGCACGACGCCGGCGATCGCTGCGCCGATCACGAACGGACGATTCCGGGAGGAACCGTCGCTCGACGAGGATGCGCGCTGCTTCGGCGCCTTGACGCGGGGCTTGTCAGCCATGCCGCGGGCGAGGGTACCAGCGTCCCCTGTTCAGCCCTGGTTGTGTAAGAGACACCGTCCGCCGATGGGACTACCGTGCATCGGCTCAATGGTCATCGCTGCTCTCCTCATCGGCCTTGCGGTCGGTGCATTCGCCGTCCTCCTCGCGGTGCGCCCCGCTCTCGTCGAGCGGCGGCGGCGTCTTCAGGACGTCATCGAGCTCGAGCGATCGCTGGCGGCGGCCGAAGCCGAGCTCCGCGTCGAGCGAGCATCGGCCGACGCCCGCCTCGAGGCGAAGATCAAGGAGCTCTCGACCGAGGCGCTCGACGCGAACAGCGCTCGCTTCCTCGAGCTCGCCGAGACCCATCTCACCGGGCACGTGAAGCCGCTCAAGGACTCGCTCGAGCGGATGGATCGGCAGCTCCAGTCGGTTGAGCGCGTACGCCAGGAGTCGTACGGCGCCTTGAAGACACAGGTCTCGACGCTCGCCGAACGCGCCGGGAGCCTCACGAACGCGCTTCGCACGCCGCACGTGCGCGGGCGTTGGGGCGAGGCGCAACTCCGCAACGTCGTTGAATACGCCGGCATGGTCGAGTACTGCGATTACGTGTCGCAGGTGACGACCTCGACGGAAGACGGCACGTTGCGGCCAGATCTCGTCGTCCGCATACCGGGCGGTAAGCACGTCGTCATCGATGCAAAGGCACCCCTCGTCGCGTACCTCGACGCGTTCGAGACGTCCGACGAGGCGGAGCGGCAGCTGCGGTTCGCGGATCACGCGCGGCAAGTCCGCGAGCACGTCGGGAAGCTCTCTGCGAAGGGCTACTGGCGCCAGTTCGACCCGTCGCCGGACATCGTCGTCATGTTCCTTCCCGACGAGTCGTACCTGCGCGTGGCCCATGAGCACGACCCGTCGCTCCAGGAGCACGCGTGGAGCTCGAGCGTCATCCTCGCGTCACCGAGCACCCTCATGGTGTTGCTCCGCACGGTCGCCATGACGTGGCAGCAGGAGACGATCGCCGAAAGCGCGCAAGAGATCTCCGATCTGGGACGCGAGCTCTACAAGCGCCTGGCCACGATGGGCGCTCACTTCTCGAAGCTAGGACGCACGCTCGATGGTGCGGTCGACGCCTACAACAAGACCGTCGGATCGCTCGAGCGTCAGGTGCTCGTCCAGGCGCGACGGTTCGAGCAGCACGGGATCGCCGGCATCGAGCCGCCGGAGCTTCAGCCGATCGAACGTCACACGCGCCCGCTCGCTGCCGCCGAGCTCGTCGAGCCGGGGCAGCAGACCGCGCTCGAGGCAGTCGCGGCCGGCAACGACGCTGCGTGATCGGGAACATCGACCGCCGTCGATGCGTTTCACCAGGTAACGCCCCTAGCGGTGGGGCTACCCTTTGTCCCGAGGAGACCTCTTGAGCGACGTTCGTGACGTGATCATCATCGGTGGCGGCCCGGCCGGGTACACGGCAGCCCTCTACACGGCGCGCGCCAACCTGCGGCCGCTCGTCATCGAGGGCTTCAACTGGGGCGGACAGCTGATGATCACAAGCGACGTCGAGAACTACCCCGGCTACGCCGACGGCGTGATGGGGCCGTCGATGATGGTCGACTTCCGCCGCCAGGCCGAGCGCTTCGGCGCGGAGTTTGTCACGGACGACGTCACGCGCGTGGAATTCTCGGAGCGTCCCTTCCGCGTCTTCGTCGGCAACGAGGAGCAGCGCGCGGACTCGGTGATCGTCGCAACCGGCGCGAGCGCGCGCCAGCTCGGGCTCGAGTCCGAGCGGACGCTGCAGGGCCGCGGCGTCTCCTATTGCGCGACGTGCGACGGCGCCTTCTTCCGCGACAAGGTCGTGGCAGTCGTGGGCGGCGGGGACTCCGCGATGGAGGAGGCGACGTTCCTCACGCGGTTCGCGCGCAGGGTCGTGATCGTCCATCGACGCGACGAGTTCCGCGCGTCCCCGATCATGGTCGACCGTGCGCGGGAGAACGAGAAGATCGAGTTCGTGCTGAACGCGGCCGTCGACGAGGTTCTCGGCGAGGGAAATGGTCACGTCACGGGCCTCAGGCTCGAAGACACGGTGACCGGAGAGACGCGTGAGATCGAGGCGGACGGGCTGTTCGTCGCGGTCGGTCACGACCCGACGACGGCGCTCTTCCTCGACTGGCTCGACCACGACGACCAGGGATACCTCGTCACGGAGCCACGCTCGACGCGCACGAACATCCCCGGCGTCTTCGCAGCCGGCGACGTCCAGGATCACACGTACCGGCAGGCGGTCACGGCCGCCGGCTCGGGGACGATGGCGGCCCTCGATGCGCAGCGCTGGCTCGAGGAGCAACGCCACCAACCCGAGGTCGCCGCGGTCACGGCGTAGTCGTCTCCGACCGCACCCCCGACTAACCTCGCCCGCTGTGAGCGCTCGGTGGCTCGACCTCGTCGACCCGACACGCGAGGAGCTCCTCGCAACCCTGCCGATCCAGGTCGACCCCGAGGTGGTCGAGGCGCTCGCCTCACGTTCGGAGGACGGTCGCGAGCCGCGCCCACTGCTCGAGAGCCACGGCAGGTACGTCTTCGGCGTCCTCGTCGCCGCGCGCCCTCTTCCGCACGAGGATCGCGTGAGCTATCTGGAGGTCGACCTCGTCGCGACCCCTGGTTTCGTCGTCACTGTCCGAAAGTCACCAGGAGGAGGCGGTGAGCCTTTCGACGTGTCGGCGCTCCACCCGGCCGTCGACCAGGAGGCCCATGCAGGCGAGCTCGTCTATCGACTGATCGACGAGATCGCGGAGTCGTTCCTCGAGTCGCTCGACGCCATGTACTCCGAGATCGAGGAGCTCGAGGACGGACTCGACAACTGGCCGCCGAAGCGGATCCGGGTACGGCTCGTAGATCTCCGGCACGAGCTCCTCCACAGCAGGCGGACGGTCGCGGCGACTCGCTCCGCCGTCAGACGCGTTCTCGACGGGCGTGTCGAGGTCGGCGACCATGCGCTCTTCCCTTCGCACGTCGAGCGCTTGTTCGCGGACACATACGAGACGCTCGTTCGCGTGGCCGACGAACTCGACATCGCCAGGGATCTCCTCGCCGGCGTCCGCGACCACCATCAGTCGAGAGTCGTCGAGAACCAGGGCGAGGTGGCGAAGAAGCTCACCGTCATTGCGGCTCTCGTCCTCGTCCCGAGCTTCATCGCCAGCTACTTCGGCCAGAACTTCGAGTCGGCGTTCGACGACGCCTACTGGTCGATCGGCGTCTCCACCGGCCTCATAGTCGTATCGACCATCATCCAGCTCGCGATCTTCCGCTGGCGCCGCTGGATCTAGCGCCAGTGGCCCGCGCGCTGCCGGAGTCGCTCGATGTGGATCTCGAGGCGTGGGACGCCTGGAGCCCGCATGAAGCGGCGGAGAACCTCGCTGGGGTCTCCGCACCGTGGTGCGTCACCGCCGGCTGGGCGCTCGATCTCTTCCTTGGCGGGCAGAGCCGCGAGCACGACGACCTCGAGATCGGCGTTCAATCGCAGCGGTTCGCGGAGGTGTGTGAGGTGCTAGGAAGCTTCGAATTCGTCGTCATCGGCGACGGGAAGGCGTGGCCCATGACGGAGTCCACGCTCTCAACCCACCACCAGACCTGGGTGCGGGAACGTGACGGCGGGCCTTGGCGGGTCGACGTCATGCGTGAGCCATGGGACGGCGACACGTGGATCTGTCGACGCGACCCGCGAATACGACTGCAGGCCGCGAGCCTCATCGCCCGTACGGCAGACGGGATCCCGTATCTGCAACCCGAGGTGGTCCTGCTCTTTAAGGCGAAGGCTGTCCGCCCGAAGGACGAAATGGACTTCGCGGCCGTGTGGCCCCACTTGGACAACCGTCGTCGCTTGTGGCTTCGCGACGCACTTACTCTGGTGCACCCCGGACACGCGTGGCTCGAGTCGTTGGAGACGGACTAGCGCGAAGCCGGCTCGCCGGGCACAGATCTTCGATCACGCACTCGTGACAGAGCGGCCGGCGGGCGTCGCAGACGCGTCGGCCGTGCCAGATGAGAAGGTGCGGGAAGCGTGTCCAGTCCGCTCGCGGCACCACGTGTTGCAGGTCTCGCTCGATCTTGACGGGATCGTCTTTCCGCGTGAGGCCAAGACGTTGCGAGAGCCGGCGCACGTGCGTGTCGACGACGACTCCCTGCGCGTGACCGAGCTCGGCCGCGACGACGTTTGCAGTCTTCCGCGCGACGCCGGGCAGCTTCACGAGCTCCTCGAGTTGCCTCGGAACCTCGCCGTCGAAGTCCTCGATGAGCATGCGCATCGTCCCGCGAATCGACTTCGCCTTCTGGCGGAAGAACCCAGTCGCATAGATGTCGCGCTCGAGCTCCTCGACCGGGACGGCGAGGTAGTCCTCGGGCTTCCGGTACTTCTCGAAGAGGGCCGGCGTGACCTTGTTGACGTTCACGTCGGTCGTCTGCGCCGAGAGCATCACCGAGACGAGCAGCTCGAGGTCGCTCCGAAAGCGCAGCGCAATCTCGGCGTCGGCGTGCTCGGCGGCAAGTCGCTCGATGATCGGCTCGATGCGCTCGCGGCGTCGGCCGAGGCCGCGTCGCGCCTCCCTGACGTAGCTACGAGCCATGCCGCTTGGACTCGAAGAACGCAGTCGCCGACTCCGCGCTGATCCTGCCCCGCAGCGACTCGCCGAAGATGTCTGCGGCCCCGGGAAACCCGGTCTCGGAGAGCAACGCGAACGCGCTCTCGACCTCGTACGGCGTTCGTCTGAACTCAACAGCCGCGCCGAGAATTGCCCAGAACGCGCCGGTCTGGCCTTGATACGGAAGGCCGACGCTGCCCGCGTTCACGAGTCTCGGGCTGTCCGGCACACGGCGGTCGAGCTGGACGTGCGTGTGTCCGCAGACGACGATCTCGGCGTCGACTCCGAAGAGGGCGGCAGCGACGTCGTCGTCCGCGGTCAGGCACGTCAGATTCTCGTCGACCGAACGCGGTGTCGCGTGACAGAAGTGGGCACGCCCAAGGCCCTCGATCTCGAGCTCGAGCGTGTCAGGCCACGCGGAGACGAACCTGACGTCGTGGGTCGTGAGCTGGTCACGGCACCAGCGAGAGCTCTCGTCGACGGCGCCGAGAACGTCGCGCTCGCAGTTTCCGGCGAGGAAGAGCGCGCCGGCTGCTCTCAGCAAGCCCAGACACTCTGGCTGAAGCGGGCCCCACAGAACATCGCCGCCGACCACGATCGCATCGACCTTCTCGCGCGCCACCTCCGCGAGAACGACCTCGAGTGCCGGCAGGTTGCCGTGGATGTCGTAGAGCGCGGCGACTCGCACTGCTACCTCGTCGTCAGAAGCCGTGGCCCGGCGCAGACGAGGTCGAGCGCAGGGCAGTCCGAGCAGGCGGACTCGCTCGGCGTCGGCCGGAAGTCCCCCGCGCGGATTCGTGCGATCGCGGCGGAAAGCTCGGCTTCGAGCTCGGAGATGTCGTCGACGCCGAACGACGTCGACACGACGTCATCCGGGCGCTCGAGGAACTGGTAGGCGATCTCGACCTCCGTCGACCCGGCTCGCAGGCAGACGAGCGCATACACAAGCCGCTGCAGCCCGTACTCGGCCTCGACGATCTCGGCCGGCTCGCGCCCCTCGAGCGCGTTCGACTTGTAGTCGACGATCAGCGCCCGCTCACCCTCCTGCCAGAGGACGTCGAGCCGGCCGCGGATGAGGACGCCGTCGTGCTCGAACGTGAACGGCCGCTCCGGGCGCGCGCCGCCAAGGCTCGCGAGCCGCGCGGCCAGCGGCGAAGCGCAGTACGCGTCGACGAGCCCGGCAACCCGCTCGAGCTCGTTCTCGGTGACATCCGGATACCAGGCACGACCCGTCTCGGCCAGAGTCGCCCGCGGTAGCGGAGCGGGCGCGTCGAGTGGGACGAGCTCGAGAAGGCGATGAACCGCATCGCCGATCTCGGTCGCGGCGAGCCCGGCTCCGTTCGAGCCCACACCGGCGCGCTCGCGCGGCGGGAGCCCGAGGACGCGCTCCGCGTAGAAGCGATAGGAGCAGCGCTCGAAGAGCGCGAGCGCGCTATACGAGAGCCGGCGCACGTCGTGGACGGGAGGCGTCGCGATCGTGTTGAGCTCGGGGAGCTCGATGCCGAGCCGCGGGCGGCCGGTCGGCAGCTCGTCGAAGAGGGCGAGCTGCAACTCGTCGTCGTCTTCGACGTCGACGGCGGCCTCGACAGCAGCTTGCTCCGCGTCGTCAGCCCGATGTCGCGAGACGGAGAGGACGAACCGCGCGTCGCCGCGAGCCAGCTCGACCGGCGTCTCGTCGACCTCCGGCACCGTGCCGTACGCGTCGAGGCGCTCGAGCACCCAGCCGATCGGCGTCGACCGATCCGCCGTTCGCTCGGGATCGATCGCGCCCGAGACGATCAGACGGTCGATCGCCCGCGTCATCGCGACGTAGTACAGGCGAAGCCGCTCAGCGCGGTCCTGGTCTCCTGCGGCCTCCTTCACCGCGTCCCAGGCGAACACGCCACGCCGATCGCCCAGCGTCGGGTGCACCATCCGGAACCCGAACCTCCCGTCCGAGAGCGCGACGATCTCGTCCGGGCCGCGGGGCCCTCCGACGTCGCGTCCGGCGTCCGCGACGATCACGACCTTGAACTCGAGACCCTTCGCGGCGTGGATGGTCAGGAGCCGCACTGCGCCTCCTCCCTCCTCCTCGGCGACCGCCTCGAGCTCCTTCGCGCCGAGCGCATCCTGGTCGCGCACGAAGCGCACGAAACCCTCGATGTCCGCGCCACGCACGGCCTCGTAGTCGCGCGCCAGACGTCCGAGCTTGCGGAGGTTCGCGAATCGTCGCGTCCCGTCCCACCGCGCGAGGACCGCGAGGTCGTAATCGTGCTCGCTCACCACGCGCTCGCACAGAGCCTCGAGTCCGATCCGCGTCGAGGCGCGGACCAGTCGCTCGTAGCGCTGGAGGAACGCGCGCAGCAGGCGTGCGTCGCCCGGGTCGAGCTGCTCGGGAAACGCCCGCTCGAGCGCCGTGAACAGCGGACGGCGCTTGGCGTTGCGCCGAAGAAGGACGAGCGTGTCGTTCGAGACGCCGACGAACGGCGACGCGAGCACGGTGGCGAGCGCGACGTCGTCGTAGCGGTTGTGAAGGAGCCGCAAGTAGGCGAGCAGGTCGACGACCTGCTGCTGACCGAAGTAGCCGCGCCCCGTCGCACGATAGGTCGGAAGCCCTTCCCGGCGGAGCGCCTCCTCGTACTGCTCGGCGTCCGTGCCCGCTGCGAACAGCACGACGATCTCGCCCGGCTCGGCTTCTCCCGAGTCGACCAGCTCGCGCACGCGACCCGCAATTCGGCGTGCCTCGCCGGCGCGCCAGTGCTCCTTCGTCTCGGCGAAGCTCGTCTTGTCCGTGACGAGCAGCTCGACGGGATGACCGAACACGGGGTCTGCGAACTCCGCCGACGCCGCGAGAGGCTGGTAGTCGTCGCCGAACGCGTCGCCGAAGAGGTGGTTCACCGCCTCGAGCACCTGTGGTCGCGAGCGGTAATTGCGCGTCAGCGCGAGCAGCGTGGACGCGTGCGCCCGCCGCTCGCGAAAGACCTCGAGATCCGCATGTCGGAAGCCGTAGATCGACTGGAACTCGTCACCGACAGTGAAGACCTCGGTGAGGTCGGAGTGCGCGACGAGGTCGATGAGCTCGCACTGCAGCCGGTTCGTGTCCTGGAACTCGTCCACCATGACCATCCGGAACCGCAGCTGCGTGACCTCACGCACCGACGCGTCGTCGCGGAGCAGATCGCGCGCAGCGAGCTGCAGATCCTCGAAGTCCACGACCGACTCACGACGCTTCGTCGCCGCGTACTCGGCGCCGAACCGCTCGAGCAGCTCCTGCAGGAGGTCGCGATCCGCCGCGGCCAGCTCCTCGAGCGCCGCCCGCTCCACGGTCTTCCGCGCGGACTCGAACGAGGCGGCCCTGCCGCCTCGACTCGCGAACGCCGAGAGATCGACGAGCCTCTCCGGCGGGGAGCCGCTCGTCGCGACGCGAAGCGCCTCGCTCGCGTTCCGACACTGGGTCTCGGTCGCCGATGCGTCGATGACGAGCGCCTCGGCCTCGGTGCGGAGCGTCGTCACCGCGCTCGCGATGTCGGCCCGCTCGCCCAGCTCGAGCTCGAGGGCGCGTCCGGCGGAGCGGAGCGTCTCGTAGACGCCCGTGAGCATGCGGCGAAGACCTGCGGCTCGATAGGTCGCGAGCAGCCGGAGGCGCTCGGGGTCGCCATCGGCGCAGAACGCCTCCAGGGCGCGCTCGAACGCTTCCCCGCGGAGCACGGCCGCGCCCGCATCCTCGAGCTCGCGGAACCGCGGGTCGAGGCCGGCGGCAAACGGATGGGCGCGCAGCAGACGGCTGCAGAAGCCGTGAATGGTGGAGATCCACGCGCCGTCGAGCTCGCGGGCGAGGTCGGGACGGCCGCGCTCGCGCAGCGCGGCCCGGATGCGCGTCCGAAGCTCGCCGGCCGCTTTGCGCGTGTACGTGATGACGAGAATCGACTCGACATCGATCCCGCGATCGCAGACCGCACGCGCGTAACGCTCGACGAGAACCGACGTCTTTCCCGTTCCCGCGCCGGCGGACACGAAGACGGAGCCTTCCGCCTCGACCGCGGCAAGTTGCTCCTCGTTCAACACCGACTCCAGCTCGACGACCGTCACGCGCGCGCCACCCGGCAGATCGGCCAGAGGTCGCACCACGACGGGCAGCCGTCCCCCTTCGGGTCGTGCTGGACGTCTCCGGTGCGGATGCGACGAGCGTTCTCCGCCGCCCGCTCGCGCGCGGTCTCGATCTGGCTCCAGAACGCGTCCTCGTCGAGGTAGTCGTCCTTCGCGAACCCGGGCAGATCCTCGCGTGCGCTCTCCCGGAGCATCCCGCGCGTGAGACGTCGACCGGCGAGGGCGCGGTACACGCCACCGAGCGGCTCGACGCCGACGAGATCCCGCAGCGCCAGGATGTACAGCGGGATCTGGAGGCGCAGCTCCCGGTCGATCTCGCGCGCGGTGTGGGCGCCCTTGCCGGACTTGTAGTCCTGGACGATGCCGCGCGCGCTGTACGGGTCGATGTCGATCCGGTCGATCTTCCCGGACAGCCAGAGGTCGTCCGCGAGGGGGAGGCCACGCTGCAGCTCCGGGGCGGCGCGCTCGGAGCCGAACGCGACCTCGAGCCGGCGCGGGAGGAACCCGATGTCCGACGCGGCCTCGTCGCGCAGGAAGCCCTCGAGATCAGCGCGCAACGTGTGGCGAAGCTCGGCGGCCTGGAGATCCGTCAGGTCGAGACGGACGCCCGATTCGATTGCCTCGTCGAGGCAGCGGTGCACGAGAGCGGTGGCGGCCTCGAGGTTCTCCTCCGTCACGCGCTCCGAGTCGAGCTCGCGCGGGAGCATCGCGTAGAAGCGATGCAGGGTCGTGTGCATGACCTGCCCGCGTAGCATCGGGTCCGGCTCGGCGTCGATCTTCTTCGGGTCGATGATGCGTTCGACGAGCCACGCCGACGAGCAGTCGGCGAAGCGCTCGAGCTCGGTCGCGGAGAACATCGTCTTCGCCGCGAACGGCTCCAGCACGGCAGGGGCGCGAAGGACTGTGTCGCGCTCGAACGCGCCACGCGCGCGGTCGAGCCTGCGCGACCAGTCGTTCGCCGCCGCGAGCGCGAACGCACCTTCGGAGTCGGTCGCCGCGAGCCGGACGAGCGCGCGCAGCCTCTCGCGCTCGCTCGGTGCCGACTCGAGCGGCCATGTGAGCGCCGACAGCGGACGTCGCCGCGTCGCTCGCAGCACCTCTCCGTCGTCGAAGAGCGCCCGGACGTCCTCCCAGAACGGGCTCGGCTCGCGCGGCGTTCCCTCGTCTCCGGCTGCCTCGCGCACGAGAACGAGGCGCTGAGCGGCACGCGTGCACGTTGTATAGAAGAGGTAGCGGTCGCGGGCCACGGCAGCGGGGCGCTCGAGCCGCCCGCCGAGCTCTCGCCGTACGTCGTCGGTCAGGAGCGGCGATGGTCGCGAGCGGCGCGGAAACGCTCCTTCCTCGAGCCCGAGCACGAAGACGACGTCGAACGCGCGTGTCCGAGCCCGCTCGTGGTCGAGAACGGCGACGTGCCCCGTCGTCGGAG
>Ga0136631_10000196_pt1 | contig 18294 bp, 20 predicted proteins | sample AntDrymUQ6012206_2_FD_104655 | JGI IMG/M metagenome (GOLD analysis project Ga0136631, IMG submission 104655) | Polar desert sand microbial communities from Dry Valleys, Antarctica - metaG UQ601 (22.06) | ecosystem: Environmental > Terrestrial > Soil > Desert | place: Antarctica: Dry Valley... | reverse complement strand
TCTACGGGCTGCTGGGCGACAGCTCGCAGAGCGGCGCAGCGAGCGACGCCCGCGTGTCGCAGCTCGAAGATCGCGTCGATCGTCTCAGCCAGCAGCCCGAGAACCCCACCGCGGGCGCCGGCGGCAGCGATGTCGCGGCGCTCGGCGAGCGCGTCGCCGCGCTCGAGCGCACGGTCAAGACGCTCGCCGACCGGCCGACGACGGACGCGACCCAGGCGATCGAGCAGCTCTCGGGCCGGATCGACGAGCTGTCGCGCGACGTCGAGCAGCTCAAGCAGGCCGAGACGACGCCGTAATCGCGCGGCCGGCCCTCGCGGCGTGCGCTACCAGCCCGGAGCGTCGCCCTTGCGGATCGCCGCCTGGGCGGCGGCCACCCGCGCGACCGGGACGCGGAAGGGTGAGCAGGAAACGTAGTTCAGGCCCGAGTTGTGAAAGAAGTCGATCGAGTCAGGGTCGCCGCCGTGCTCGCCGCAGATGCCGAGCTTGAGCTCGAGCTTGGTCTTGCGCCCGAGCCATGCGCCCATCCGCAACAGCTGCCCGACTCCGGGCGTGTCCAGCGTCTCGAACGGCGAGCGGTCGAAGACCTTCGCCTCGATGTACGGGGCGAGGATCCTGCCCTCGATGTCGTCGCGGCTGAAGCCCAGCGCCGTCTGCGTCAGGTCGTTGGTGCCGAAGGAGAAGAAGTCGGCCTGCGTGGCGATCGAGTCGGCGAGGAAGCAGGCCCTGGGCAGCTCGATCATCGTGCCGACGAGGTAGTGCTCACGAGCGACGTCCTCCTCCTCGGCGACGCGCAGGATCAGCGCCTTGATGAGCTGGAGCTCGCGCTCGTAGTCCACCAGCGGCACCATCACCTCGAGGCGCGGCGGATGGCCGAGACGCTCGGTGACCGCGCGCTGCGCGCGCATGATCGCCCGCACCTGCATCTCGTAGATCTCGGGATGCAGGATCGCCAGGCGGCAGCCGCGCGTGCCGAGCATCGGATTGACCTCACGCAGCGCATGCGCGCGGGGGTCGTCCTCGTCGGGCGGCAGGAACTCGTGCAGCGGCGGGTCCAGCAGCCGGATCGTCACCGGCAGCCCGTCCATCGCCTCGAGCACCTCCTCGAAGTCCTGCTGCTGTAGCGGCAGCAGCTGATCCAACGCCGCGCGCCGCTCCTGCACCGTCTCGGAGAGGATCATCTCGCGCATCTTCGGCTGGCGGTCGGCGGCCATGAACATGTGCTCGGTGCGGCACAGCCCGATGCCCTCGGCACCAAAGTCGCGCGCCTTGCGCGCGTCCTCGGGCGTGTCGGCGTTGGCGCGGACGCCAAGCTTGCGCAGCTCGTCGCACCATTGCAGGACGCGTTCGAAGTGTTCGTCCATCTGCGGCTCCACCAGCGGCACGTCGTCGACGGTGATCTGGCCGGTCGTGCCGTCGATCGAGATGCTGTCGCCCTCGCATAGGAGGGTCTCGCCGACTCGCAGCTCCTTGTTGTCGAGGTCGATATCAAGCGCGCTGGCGCCCGTGACCGCCGGCCGGCCCATCCCACGAGCGACGAGCGCCGCGTGGCTGGCCTTGCCGCCCTCGGCGGTGAGGATCCCGCGCGCGGCGTGGAAGCCGGCGATGTCCTCTGCCTCGGTGAACGGACGCACGAGGATCACCTCGCGCCCCGCGGCCGCCGCATCGACGGCCTCCTGGGCGCTGAAGACGATCTCGCCCTTGGCGGCGCCCGGCGACGCGGCGACGCCCTTGGCGAGCACGGCGTAGTCGACTTTCGGGTCAAACGTCGGGTGCAGCAGCGCTTCGAGCTTCTCGCAGTCGATCGTCGCGATCGCCTCGGACTTCGTCAGCAGGCCCTCGTCGACGACATCGCAGGCGAAGCGCACCGCGGCCTGCGCGGGTCGCTTGGCGTTGCGCGTCTGCAGCATGAACAGACGCCCCTCTTCGATCGTGAACTCCGTGTCCTGCATGTCCTTGTAGTGCGCCTCGAGCGAGCGCAGGATGTCCATCAGCTGCGCGTGGGCGTCGGGCATGACCTCGCGCAGGTCGGCGATGTCCTGCGTGTTGCGCACGCCCGACACGACGTCCTCGCCCTGGGCATTGACGAGGAAGTCGCCCGACGGCTCGGGCTCGCCGGTGACCTCGTCGCGGCTGAACGCCACGCCGGAGCCCGACGTGTCGCCCTTGTTGCCGAAGACCATCTGCTGGACGTTGACCGCCGTCCCCCAGTCGTCGGGGATGCGGTTGATGCGCCGGTAGGCGATCGCGCGGTCGCCCGTCCAGGAGTCGAACACCGCGCGGATCGCCTGCTCGAGCTGGTCGCGCGGCTCCTGCGGGAACTCCTCCCCGGTCTCCTGCTTGAAGATCTCGCGAAACGACGCGGTCAGCTTCCGAAGTGCCGCGACGTCGAGCTCGCTGTCCAGCGTGACGCCGTTCTCCTTCTTGGCCTCCTGGATCGCGTGCTCGAAGCGCTCGCCGGAGATGTTGCGCACGACGTTGCCGAACATCTGCACGAAGCGCCGGTAGGAGTCCCACGCGAAGCGCTCGTTGCCGGTCTTGTCGGCGAGACCCTGGACGGAGCGGTCGTTCAGGCCGAGGTTCAGAACGGTGTCCAGCATGCCGGGCATCGACTCGCGCGCGCCCGAGCGCACGGAGACGAGCAGCGGGTCATCCGGATCGCCCAGCGTCTTGCCTGCCGTGGCCTCCAGACGCGCGAGCGCCTCGTCGACCTCGGCGGCCATCCCTTCGGGGGCCGTCTGGCCGTTCTTCATGTAGGAGACGCACGCCTCCGTCGTGATCGTGAAGCCGGCTGGGACGCGGTCCGTGCCCAGGATGCGCGTCATTTCGGCGACGTTGGCGCCCTTTCCGCCGAGAAGGTTGCGCATCTCCTTCGATCCCTCGGCGAAGTCGTAGACCCACTGTGTGCCAACCGGAGCGACTCCCATGGCGGCGATCCTATATCGGGGACGCGGATCGCAGCCGGACGTGCGCGTGGTACTCGACGGTGTCGGATATGGCGCGTTCGGCCTGTCGCAGCGCGAGCTCGCCGGCGCGCGGTGTTTGCGCCAGCGTCGACGCGAGCGCGCCGGTCATGAACCTGTGCGCTTCCTCCCCGAGCGCGAAGCCGGACGCTTCGCAGGCGCCGCAGACGACGCCGCCGGCCGCCCCGGAGAAGCCGACGAGATGGTCGGCCTCGCCACACGAGGCGCAGGCGGCGAGCTGCGGCGCCAAGCCTGCGGCCAGCAGGAGCTTGAGCCTGAAGGCGAGCTGGTTTGCGTGCGTCGCGTGACACAGGTCTGCGCTCGCGCCCGCGTCGAGCAGCGCGAGCTCGTTGCACAGGAGCGCAAAGACGCCAGGATGCGGTTCGGGCGTGTCGAACAGGCGCCCGACGGCATCGCAGGCGCGGGCGGCGCTATCGAGCGCGGCGGCGTGCTCGCGCAGGCGCGGATGACCGCTGACGGTTTCTGCGCTGGTCACCGTGAGCAGCTCGCTGCGGCCCTCGTAGAGGACCATCTGCAGGCGAAAATATGGCTCGAGGCGCCCGCCGAAGCGCGATTTCGTGCGCCGTACGCCCTTTGCGATCGCGCTCAGCCTGCCGCGCTGCGGCGTGTAGAGATGGAGGATGCGATCGGCCTCGCCATAGCGCAACGAGCGCAGCACGATGGCTTCGGTCTTCAGCAAACCGGGCATTAGACTCTGGCACCCATGAGAACGGTCAAGGTCTACACCAAAGAGGGCTGCCAGTTCAGCGCACAGCTCAAGGAACTGCTGGACTCCAAGGAGATCCCCTACGACGAGACGATCATCAGCCTCGACTCGCCCGAGCACCACGAGCTCGGCGAGCGCACCGGCTCGATGAAGCTCCCGCAGGCGTTCATCGGCGTCATCCCGCTGGGTAGCACCGCCGAGGTGCAGGCCGCATCGATGAGCGGGATGCTCGATGATCTCGTCCTCGACTGACGCAGCGCGACATGCGGAAGATCACCGTCTACAGCAGCGAGATCTGCACGCTCTGCCATTCGGTCGAGAACCTCCTCGACGTCCGTGACATCCCCTACGAGAAGGTCATCGTCAGGGAGGACTCCGACGAGCACGTCGCGCTCACGCAGCGCACCGGGATGAAGACGCTTCCGCAGGTCTTTGTCGGCAGCATGCTGCTCGGCGGCTACCAGGAGACGCTCGCCGCCGACCAGGCCGGGATGCTCGCCGATCTGCTCGTAGACTAAAACACGTCGGGCTTACGGCTCGAGCTGTAGGTAGTCCACGCGCGCGTTGAGTCCCGCCGCCGCGGTGCTCTTGCCCACGACGGTGAACGTCACCGTGTGATCGCCTTGGGAGAGCGCGACGCGGCCGAGGATCAGCTCTTCGGAGCGCCCCGCCTCGGACGCGTAGCCGTCGAAGCGCTCGCCGAGCGACCGTCCGTCGATCGCGGGCTGCACGATGCCGTGGTCGGGCCCGACGCCCATCCGCGCGACGACGCCGTACGCGCCGCTCGCTGGCACCGCAAAGCGCAGCGTCAAGCGCGTGCCCTCGTCGAGGTTGGTCAGCAGGACCCCGGCGTTGCCCGAGAACAGGCCACTGACCTCCTGACGCGCGCCAACCGCGACGCCGGGCTGCCGCTCGCCGGGCGCCGCGAAGGACTCTAGCGCGGGCAGCAGGTCCTCCGCTTCAAGGTACACGGCCTGCAGCGCGTCCGGCGCGGGAACGGTTGTCGAGTCGCCGCCGCCGTTCCATGCGAGGACGGGGCCGGCGGCGACGACGGTGACCACGATGGCGGCCACCGCCAGGAAGCGTGACGAGAGCCGCATCTGCACTCCCTCCTAGACGGGCTGCAGGCCGGGACGGCCCGCCTCGATGACGAAGGAGCGGTCGACCATGGCGGGCGCACCAGGGCGCTTGACATAGGGAAGAACCTTGAAGTCCGCTTGCCACTTGGTGCGGTCGACCTGGCAACGGACGTATCCGCGCCGGTCGCGGTTGTACTTGACGTGCGGGCTCTCGGCGAGGACGACCTCGTTGACGGCATCCGAACCGTCGCCCCCTGATGTGATCGACGTGCAGACGAGCTCTGAACCAAGCGTCGTTGACGCCGGGTCGTCGAAGTCAGCCTTTAGATCCGCCGCCCAATGCTGGTGCACGTCGCCGGTGAGGACCACAGGGTTGTCCACGCGGCGCTCGGCGATGCCCGCCAGGATTCGGTCACGTGAGGCCTTGTAGCCGTCCCACGCGTCCATGCTGAACCGCTGCAGCGGCCCGCGCTCGAAGTCGCGCTGGGAGAAGAACACCTGCTGCGCGAGCACGTTCCACGGTGTGCGCGAGTCTTCCAGGCCGTCCAGGAGCCAGCGCTCCTGCATGTCGCCGGTGATGCTCCGCCTCGGGTCCAAGCGCTCATCGCAGCCTATATCGCTGCCGTCCCCGCACGCCTGATCAGAGCGGAACTGGCGCGTGTCGAGCACGTTGAAGGTGGCCAGGTCACCCCACGCGACCCGCCGGTACAGCTGCAGGTCGATGCCCCGCGGACGCGAGCTGCGCCGCAGCGGCATGTGCTCGTAGTAGGCCTGGAACGCCGCGGCCCGGCGACGCATGAACGTCTCCCGGGGTTGGCCGTCCTCGGGCACCTCGTCGGCCCAGTTGTTGTCGAGCTCGTGGTCGTCCCACGTCACGATCCACGGGAACGCGGCGTGCGCGGCCTGCAGATCGGGGTCGGTCTTGTACTGCGCGTGGCGGTTGCGGTAGTCCTCGAGCGTCGTGATCTCGCGGCTCGAGTGCAGCCGGACATTTCCACCTGGGGTGCTGTAGATGTTCGGGGCGTACTCGTAGATGTAGTCGCCGAGGTGCACGACGACGTCGATCTCCTCCTCGGCCAGATGCCGGTACGCGGTGAAGTAGCCGTGCTCGTACTGGGAGCACGAGACGAAAGCGAAGGCAAGCGCCTTGAGGGACGCATCGGCCGCCGGCGCCGTGCGCGTCCGCCCCACCGGGCTGAGCTCGCCCGCGGCCCGAAAGCGATAGAAGTACTCGCGCCCGGACTCGAGGCCCGCGAGTTCAACGTGCACGCTGTGGCCGAACTCGGGTGACGACTGGACCGTACCCTGGCGGACGACACGCTCGAAGCGCTCGTCGAGCGCGACCTCGAAATCGACCGGCACGCGCCGTTGCGGCATCCCACCGCCGCTGAGCGGCGAGGGCGCCAGCCGTGTCCACAGCGCCGCGCCATCCGGCGCAGGGTCACCCGACGCGACCCCGAGCGTGAACGGGTACCCAGTCACTCGCGTGGCGTCGCGGCCAGCCCGAGCCAGCGGCGACTGCGTCGCGACTGCGAGCCCGGCGCCCGCCAACGTCAGAAATCTCCGACGGCTCATCGTGTGCACTGCCGCGCCTCCTCGTGCCTGCGGACAACAACGCCTCAGCACGATCACGTGTACGCAGCCGCGAGATGTTGCGGTCCTGCAACGCTTCTACGAAACGAGGTTCGCCGCGCTGGGCTCGCGCGCAGTTACGCTGCGCCATATCGAGATGGCGTTGAGCAGTCGAACATCGGTGCTTCCGATCGTTGGAGGTGAGGTGCGTCCCACAAGGATGGCGCAAGAGCAGTGCGCGGCACAGCAAGGTGATCGACAGCTGAGCGCATCGCTGTCTGCCGCTGGTGATGATTTGCTCCGCCGAGCGGTCGCTGGGGAGCTAAGGTGAGAGCCCATGCTCACCGTCGCGCTCGCGATCGTCCTGGCACCTCTCGCCTGGCTTGTGATCAAGCGGATGCAGCACGCCGATCCGGCGGCGCGTGGCGCGCGCTTCCTGTGGGTGATCGGGGGCCTCGGTGCTGCGCTGGCGCTGCGCGTCGGCCTGTCGGCGCCGGTCCTGCTGCGGGTCGCGCTCTGCCTGTTCGCGATCGGTGCGCTCGCGGTGTGGCTGCGCAGGCGCGGCGAGGGCGGCGACGGGCCTGGCGACGACGGCCGCGACTCGCCGGCCGACCCCGGTCCCGATCCGGGTCCCGGCCACCGCGCCGCGCTGCGTCCCGAGCGCCTGGACCCGGAGGCATTCGATCGCGCGCGCGCCGAGTGGGAGCATGCGCTGCAGAAGCGCGCACCCGACTGAAGCGGCGGCTTACCGTCAGCGCTGTTGCTTCGGCTACGCCAAGCAGCGCGGGGTCGTTCGATCAATACGGCGTCGCGATCGGAAAGACACCCTGGATGCGCTTCTCGCGAAGGGCCCGATCCTCGACGTAGATGCGCTCAAACGCGGCGAACTCCTCTTCGCTGACGCCGACCTGAGCCGCAATCCTGAGGATCGTCGCGCGCTCGGGATCGCTCAGTTCACCATCCGCGCTGCAGGTCCGGATCGAGTCGTAGATGACCGGCCGGTGGGCGGTGCCCAGGTGCCTGCCGCGCTCGATCACCTCGAGGATGTCCTCCGCGCCGTCGTAGTCCTGTAGCTCCGCGAGCGTTTCGGGCGTCGCGCCCGTCGCCGCACAGTAGCCGATGCACCAAGCGCGCTCCGCATCGGTGATCTTCCCGTCGGCGTTGGCGCATACGATCAGCGCCTTGAAGAACTCGAGCAGCACCGGCTGAGACACATCGGCGGTGAAGCCCCACATGTCGTCGAAGACCCATTTGCTACCGATCTCATGCGGATCCACATCGTCCCCTTTCGCTTGACCGATCAGCCGAGGTGAGGCTATAGCGTCCGCCTCGGCGAACGCACCCGTTGATGGCGCCCTTGCGCGCCGCGCGGGCTCGGCCCGCGTAATTGGGCTGTCGTGCATGTCAAGCGCTGCTTCGACGAAGCCCTATCGAGAGTTTCGTTTCTCGATGAGCTATCTACCAACCACCAAGCGAGGAAGAAGCACATGAACTGGACACTTGAAGTCGTCGTGGTCCCCGTCTCCGACGTGGACCGTGCGAAGGCGTTCTACGCAGAACAGCTCGGCTTCAGTGTGGACCACGACACAACGATCAGCGAGGGCAACCGGATTGTGCAGCTCACGCCGCCCGGGTCGGGCTGCTCAATCGTGGTCGGCGAAGGGATCGTCCCGGACATGCCGCCTGGCTCGCTCAAGGGCTTGCAGTTGGTCGTCGCCGACATCAACGCGGCACGAGCCCAGCTTGTCGAGCGAGACGTCGACGTCAGCGATATCCAGGTCCTTGGCGAGAGCCCGAGCCCGCAGCCCACTCCACTCGACAACGTCGGTTTCGTCTTCTTCAGCGATCCGGACGGCAACGGCTGGGCCGTCCAGCAGATCTCTGCTCGCGGCTAGTCTCAGCTCGCGCGATCGGTCGGTGATTCGGCTGGGAGGGCGTCGCCTTCGTGTCGCAGACCGACAGCCCGACCGGTGTTGCGCTCCTGCTGGTCACCAACGAAATCTCCGGGACGCTCAGCATCCTCGAGATCAAGCCGCAGTAAGACCATGATCCAGCCCCGTCCTCGAGAGAGGGCGGTCAGCGATGACCGTGCCTGAACGGAGCTGGTCCGGTCGCGGAACGCCCCGCGGGTTTCCTACACTTCCTGACAGCATGGGTGACGTCGTCGTCTACACCACGGAGTTCTGCTCCTTCTGCACGCGCGTGAAGATGCTCCTGCGCTCGCGCGAGATCGAGTTTCGCGAGATCAGCCTTGCCGGCGATCCCGACGGCGTCATCGAGCTCGCCCAGAAGACCGGCATGATGACCCTGCCCCAGGTTCTCATCGACGACATCCTCGTCGGCGGGTATCAGGAGACGGTGGCCGCGGACCGCTCGGGCCTGCTCGCCGACCTGCTGGCGGCGTAGTCGTCCGCGCGGACGCGACAGACGTCAGCCGGAGGAGCGGCGCGCGCGAGGCCGCCGCGGCCTGACCTGGCAGCGCTCGCAGGCGTACGTCCCGCGTCCCGCGGCCACGAACTTCACGACGAGGCGACCGCAGACCGGGCACGCCTCGCCGGCACGATCGTGCACGAGAAACTCGTTCTGGAACGCGCCCTTGACCCCGTCGGGGTGGCGGAAGTCGTCGATCGACGCGCCGCCGGCGTTCAAGCCGGCCGACAGCGACGCGACGAGCGCGTCGCGCAGCGCCGCGACCTGCCCGCGCTTCAGCGCCCCCGCGGTGCGCAGCGGATGGATCCCTGCCCGGAAGAGCGCCTCGTTGGCGTAGATGTTCCCGACGCCGGCGACGCGGCGCTGATCCAGCAGCAGCGCCTTGATCGGCGCGCGCCGGTTGCGCGTGACGGTGTACAGGTGCTCGGCGGTGAAGTCCTCGCCGAGCGGTTCGACCCCGAGCCGCGCGTCGAGGAACTCGTCGAGTGCCGGCTGGCCGAGCACAAGCTCGCCGGTGCCGAAGCGCCGCGGGTCGCAGAAGTGCAGCTCGTGGCCGTCGTCGAGCGTGAAGCGAACGCGCGTGTAGAGCGTCTGCGGCGGCGGGTCATACAGCACGCTGCCGGTCATGCGCAGGTGCATGAGCAGGTAGACCTCGTCGGTCGCCTCCCAGATGAGGTACTTGCCGCGCCGCCCGAGCCGCTGCAGCTGCCGGCCTTGCAGCGCATCGGCCAGCGCCTCCGGCGCCAACGGCTCACACCACTTCGCATCGAGCACCTCGAGCGCGCGCAGCGTGCGCCCCTCGACGAGCGGCGCCAGCCGGCTGCGGATCGTCTCGACCTCGGGAAGCTCGGGCATGCGAGCCAGGGTAGATATTCAGACGAACGCCCGCCCCGGCAATCGCGGCGCGTCACGTCCGGTCAGCCAGCGCAGGACGCTCGCTCCGACGTCCGCCAACGCCCCGTCGTGGCGCCGCCCGCCGTGCCCGTCGAACAGCGCCAGCAGCGGCACGTGCTCGCGCGTGTGGTCGCTGTGGGCGGCGGCCGGGTCGACGCCGTGGTCGGCGGTCAGCACGAGCAGGTCGCCGGGGCGCAGACGCGCGAGCCAGCCGCCGACGACGGCGTCGATCTCGCGGAGGGCGCGGTGGAAGCCCTCGACGTCTTTGCGGTGGCCGTAGGTCTGGTCGGTTTCGACGAGGTTCGTGAAGACGAGCCCGCGGTCCAGCTCCTCGACGAGTCGGCCGGTCTCCGCCAGGGCGCGCGAGTTCGTCGCGCCCGGAAGGGCGCGGTCGATGCCCTGGCCGACGAACAGATCGTGGACCTTGCCGACCGCACAGACGGGCACGCCGCCGTCGTGCAGCTCGTCGAGGTACGTGCGTCCCGGCGGCGGCACGGAGAAGTCGTGACGGGCCTCGGTGCGCCGAAACGCTCCGGGCGTACCGTCGAACGGCCGCGCGATGACCCGCCCGACGGCGTGCTCGCCCTGCATGACCGCGCGCGCCGCGGCGCACACGCCGGCAAGCTCCTGCTCGGCCAGGCGGTCGACGTGCGCGGCGAGCTGCAGCACGGAGTCCGCCGACGTGTAGAGGATCAGCGCGCCGCAGCGCAGGTGCTCCTCGCCGTGGTCGTCGATCGCGGCGATGCCGTTGTACGGGCGGTTACACATGAAGCGCTGCCCGGTCGCGCGCTCCAAGGCGCGCACGACCTCGGGCGGGAAGCCGTGCGGGTACGTGGGCAGCGGCGCGGACACGACCGCTCCCATGAGCTCCCAGTGGCCGGTCGTCGAGTCCTTGCCCGGACCCTGAGCGGCCAGGCGCCCGTGCAGCACCGGCGCCGCGCTCGCGCGACGCCGCGCAACGGCAGGATGCAGCCCAGGCCGAGACGCTCGAGCACCGGCACGTTCAGGCCGCCGACCGCGTCGGCGACGTGCGCCAGCGTGTTGGCATCCGCGTCGTCACCGTAGTCCGCGGCATCCGGCAGCGCCCCGGCGCCGCACGCGTCGGCGACGACGACGAACGCCCTCCGGTTCACGACTGTGGTTTGCTCACCTTCAGCGAGCGAGCGACCTTCGACAGCGTCTGCTTGTCGACGCTGTCGAACTGCTTGATCGGCGCGAAGCCGTCGACGACGATCTCGCCGCCGTAGGCATAGGCGTGCAGCGAACGCTGCGAGCGCTGTAGGCCCTGGTTCGTGCCGATCCCGATGATCTCGACCGCCTTGAGCCTGGGCTTGATGACGATCCGCGAAGACGTGACCGTGAACGTCGGGTCGCGCTTCTGGACTTGGAGGATGAGGGCGTTGCGCGCCGCGTTGAGCTGGATCTGCGTCTCGGGCAGCGGCTCCTTGCGCGGGAAGCGCCAGACGCCGATCTGACCGTCGCCGGCGGCGATCGTCGCGATCTGCGGCGTCTCCCCCGGCACGATCCGCCAGTTCGTCGGCACGCGCAGGCGGATGCCGTCCTTCGTGTACTCCGCGTCGCGGAAGCCCTTCGGCTTCGGGATGGCGCTGACCTTCGGAGCGGTCGTCTTGTCGTTGCCGCACGCCACCAGCACGGCGGTCAGCGCGACGGCGGTCAGTGGTGCGAGAGCCCGAAGCACGCGCGCATTGTGTCAGGCACCGGAAGCCGGATCGCCACCAGCCCGTGGATGTGCCTTGAAATAGACGTCCTTGAGCCGGTCGGCAGACAGGTGCGTGTACATCTGGGTCGTCGCGACGTCAGCGTGGCCGAGCATCTCCTGCAGCGAGCGCAGGTCGCAGCCGCCCGCAAGCAGATGCGTCGCGAACGTATGGCGGAGCGTGTGCGGGCTCATCCGTCCGTCCAGGCCAGCGGTGCGCGCGTGGCGCTGGACGATCTTGTAGAGCCCCTGCCGGGTCAGCCCGCCACCGCGGTGGTTGACGAACAGGTGGCGCTCCTCGCGCGCACCGACCATGCGCGGACGACCGTGCTCGAGATACGCGCGCGCTGCCGTGATGGCCTCGCGCCCGATCGGGATCAGCCGCTCCTTGGAACCCTTGCCGTGCGCGCGCAGAACGCCGGCGCGCAGGTCGACCCCGCCGACCGTCAGGTCGACGGCTTCGCTGGCTCGCAGCCCGCAGGCGTACATCAGCTCGAGCAGTGCGCGGTCGCGCAGCGCGGGGGGATCATGCCCGCGCGGCGCCGTGAGCAGCTTGGCGACCTCGTCGCGGCTGAGCACCTGCGGCAGCTTCTGGCTCTTGCGGGGCGCGCGCAGCTCCGCGGTCGGGTCATGGGCGATGATCTCCTCGCGGCGCAGGTGACGGTAGAACGAGCGCAGGCACGCGGCCTTGCGCTGGATCGTCGCGGGCGCGACGGGCGGGCGCTGCGGTGCGCCGGTCGCGAGCTCGGACAGGAAGCGGGCGAGCTCGGAGTGGCCGAGCGTCGTAGCGTCGAGCTCGTTTCGCACGAGGAAGTGTCCGAACTGCAGGAGGTCTGAGCGGTAGGCCTCGAGCGTGTTGCGCGACAGCCCGCGCTCGAACTCGAGGTAGGCGAGGAAGTCGAGCACGTGGTGCTGGAACGGTCGCGTGGCGGGACTGTGGGCGATGGCCATCGCCCGATGACTTCGCCGCGCGCGGCGAAGTCCATTCCGGTGCAACGGTGCGTGCGCGGGTAGCGACGCTGGCCGTTGCCGCCCGTCGGCCCGTTACGAACCGCTCACCTGGTGTGAGAGCAGGCGCAGTTGCAGCCACTGCAGGCCGATGATCGTCTTCGCGTCCCGGCTCTCGTCGATGGCGCCGTCGAGGTCGTCGATCGGCCAGCGCACGACCTCGATCCGCTCGTGCGGGTCGGGCTCGACAGCGCTCGAGCGCAGGCCCGTGGCGGCGAAGACGTGCACGACCTCGTCGCTGTATCCGCTGGACGCCACGTAGGAGATGACCGTCTCCCAGTGCTCGGCCTCCTGGCCGATCTCCTCGGCGAGCTCACGGCGTGCGGTCTGCAGCGGCGACTCGCCATCGGCGTCCAGCTTGCCGGCGGGGATCTCGAGCATCTGGCGGCGGATCGCTTCGCGTGGCTGCCTGACGAGCCAGACGTGCTCGTCGTCGTAGGCGACGATCGCGGCCGCGTCCTGGCGGCTGACGATCTCGCGCTCGACGATCTCGCCGTCGGGGTGGCGGAAGCGCTCGACGCGGACGACGAACGTCTGGCCCTCGAAGACCGTCTCGCCGTCGATCGGCTCGATGCGGCCGTCGAGCGTCATGTCATCTGGTCGCGCCGGGCTGGCCGCGTCCACTCGATGGCGCTGCGGTCAGACACGACGCGAGCGTACTCGACGAGCTCACCCCGGATCGGCGATCGCTGTTCCGGTTCAGGGTCTGCCCCTGATGTTCGCGGACGGGCACGGCGGCAGAGTTCGCCAAGAACCCGAACTCGGAGGACACGATGAGCAACTCGACCCACGCCACACGATCGATGTTGGGCCGGCGCAGGAGGATTGCGAGCGTCGCGGCGATCGCCACGTGCCTGACCGCGGGTGCACTGATCGCGACGGCACCGCTCGGCGACGCCGCGGCGGCGGAGCGCAAGAGCGAGGCGGCGAGTCTTCAGAAGGACCTCGACGCGCTTGTTGGCGCGGGCGTCCCGGGCGCGATCCTGCTCGTTCGCGACGGCGATCGCAGCGTCCGACTGACCGCGGGGCTCGGGGACGTCACGCACAAGACGGCGATGCGACCCGACGACCATTTCAAGATCGCCAGCCTGACCAAGACCTACACGGCGACGGTCGTCCTGCAGCTCGTTGCAGAAGGCAAGCTGCGCCTGAGCGACAGCGTCGAGCGGCGGCTGCCCGGCGTCGTCCCCAATGGTCACAACATCACGATCCGCCAGCTGCTCAACCACACGAGCGGCCTCGCCGACTTCGAGGCAGATCCGCGCTACCTCGAGCCATATCTCAGCGGCGATCTCGGCTACTACTGGTCGCCGCGCGAGCTCGTAGAGATGGCGGTCTCGCACGAGCCGCTGTTCGTACCGGGCAAGACGGAGCATGCGTCGTACTCGAGCACGAACTATGTCGTTGCCGGCCTGATCGTCGAGAAGGTCACGGGCAGCTCGATCGGCGCTGAGCTGAAGAGACGGATCTTCGAGCCTCTGCGGCTTCGCGAGACGACGTACCCGACACGGCCGGGTCTGCCGAGCCCGTTCGCGCACGGTTACATGGTTCTCGGTAACCCGCCGGCGATCGACGTCACCGGACTGAGCCACTCGATGTCGCCGGCATCGGGCGCCATCGTCTCCACCGCCGTCGATGTCGCCGACTTCTACCGCGGCCTGCTGTCTGGGCGCCTGCTCAGGGCGGACCTGCTCACGGCGATGAAGACGACGATCAGCGAGGGCGACAAGGTGGACATCCCCGGGCAGCGCTATGGCCTCGGCCTCGAGTTGTTCCCGACGTCCTGCGGCGACGCGCTGGGCCACAACGGCGTCGTCCCGGGCTACCAGACGTTCATCTTCTCGACCGAGAACGGTCAGCGCCAGGCGTTGCTGATGATGAATCACGACTCGGCAACGGCGCCGCGAGCGGCCGGGGAGGCGTTCTTCGAGATCATCGACAAGGCCTTCTGCAGTCGCGCCTGAGGCGCCGGCTCATCACCGGCAGACCAGCTGCGCGAGCAGGCCGCCCGCAGCCAGCGCAGCGGCGAAGAAGAGCGGATCCTCGCGGCCCATCGAGCGCGTCGGCAGCCCGCTCGCCGCGTAGGCGTGAAGGTCGGCGGGGGCAGACCGCCAGTCGTGGCGATCCTCGGGCGGGCGCTCCCCGGCAGGCAGCGCAACGGCGACCGGCTCCAGCAGCAGCTCGAGCACGGTCCTCGTGTGGTGGCTGATGCCGCGGTGGCGGGCGCGCAGGTCCGTCGAGGACATGCGCGGCACGAGCAGCGTCGGGCAGCCGAGCGCGAGCGCGGTGTGGGCGCAATCCAGCGCCTGCAGGCCGCCGTGGCCGAGCGCGGATCCGGAGCCGAGGATGCCGGGGCCCGGCCCGGCGACCGCGGCGTCCCAGCCGAGCTGCGTGAGGCCGTGGTGCAGCGCCGCGGCTGTCGTGATCGCCTCCCCGTCGGCGCCCCCGAACGCCGGGCCGGCCGTCAGGTGCTCGGCGAGCAGGCCGCCGTCGCGCAGCTCACGCACGACGCAGGAGTGTCCGCCGGGCAGCGCGCCGCCGGCGGTCTGGACGTAGCCGAGGCGCCCACCGCCCGCCTGCCTGAACGCCCAGGCCAGCGGAGCGAGCTGGCCGTGCAGCGCAAGGATCGCCGCGGGCCTGCCGATCGGCAGATCCGGCGCCGGCGGCGTCGCGTCGGCGTCGCCCTCTTCGACCGGCGAGACGGCGTGCTGCAGGCTTGTGTAGTTGAGCTTCATGACGTGGGCGCGGGGCGTCCCTTGCCCATCCAGACCACGTGTGAGGTTGACGTGGACGATGTCAAAGCCACCCGACCCGAGGCCGAGCTCGGCCGCCTCGACGTTGACGATCACCTCGTCGCCCGGCTGCGCCGCACCGACGAGGCCGACGTCCGCGATCGCCGAGCGGCGCTCGGCCCCGATCTGGACGGACAGCCGCTGCTCCATCCCATCGGCCGCGCCGGCGAAGACGACCGTCGCGCGCTTCAGTCGGAGCATGCGTCCAGCAGCGCGAACGTCACGTCGAGCATGCCCTCGAGCGCCGCGACGCTGACGCGCTCGCCGGGCTCGTGGTTGCGCTCGGTGCCGTTGGCGAGGTTCGTGACGTGCAGGCCGTTGGCCTCGAAGGCGTTGGCGTCCGAGCCGCCGCCGGTGCTGCGCCGCGTCGGCGTGTAGCCGCACGCGCGCAGCGCCTTTTCTGCGGCGAGGACCGCGGGCGCGTTTGCCGGATGGCGGTAGCCGTCGAAGAGACGCTCGGTGGTGACGTCGACGTCGCAGAAGCAGGCCGGCGTGTTGGCGCCGTCGTGGATGTGGCCGATGAGCTCGGCGACCATCGCCTCGGCCTTGGCCGGATCGAGCGAGCGCGTCTCCCCCACGACCAGGCAGCGCCCGGCGACGATGTTCGTCCCGCCGCTCTGGCCACCGCTGATCGTGCCGATGTTGGCGGTCGTCTGCTCGTCGATGCGGCCCAATCGCATCGCGCCGATCGCCCGCGCGGCGGCCTCGATCGCGCTGCGCCCGTCCTCCGGGCGGATGCCGGCGTGCGCGGTCTGGCCGCGGAAGTCGGCCTCGATGCGGTAGTACGTCGGCGAGGCGACGACGATCTCGCCGATCGGCGAAGCGTGGTCGAGGACGTAGCCCCACTCGCTGCGCAGGGTCGACGCGTCAAACGCCTTCGCACCCGCGAGCGCGTTCTCCTCGCTGACGGTGAACAGCAGCTCGAGGCCGACCGGCGAGCTCTCGACCGCGCAGCGCCGCGCGACCTCGAGGATGACCGCGACCGCCGCCTTGTTGTCGGCCCCGAGGATCGTGTCGCCGGCGCTCTCCCAGCCGTCGTCGACGAGCACCGGCTCGATGACGCCCGGCTCGGGCACCGTGTCGAGATGCGCGCACAGCAGGATCGTCCGCTTGCTGCGTCCGGGGATCCGCGCGAGCAGGTTGCCGCACTCGGCCCCGACCGCGGCCGCGACCCCGTCCTCCTCCACGCCGAGCCCGATCGTCCGCAGCTCCCGCGCGACCGCCTCCGCGCACGCGCGCTCAGAGCCGAACGGGCTCGGAATCGCGCACAGCCGTGCGAACGTCTCGTTCAGGCGGCGGCGCTCGACGTCGGAGGCGGGGCGCATGTGGTGCTGGATTCTGACGGTGCCGCTGTGCGTTGGCCGCAGCCGCGCACGGCGGCGAGTTACTCGGCGCCCGCAGGCGGCGGGTCGGCAAACAGGTAGGCGACGGCGCCGATTGCGATGCCGTGCGCGTCGAAAGCGAGCCCGGCGACGCGTACGCCGGGTCTCGGCTCGTCGACCGCAACACCACGGCTGGCGCGCCAAGCTGTGTTTGTAGCCCAGGCAGCCGGGAAACCGTATCCCGACCCCACCGAAGGCCCGAGCGCTCCTTCCCCCGGAGCGCTGCCGCCTTCGGATCGCGCGCCCGGTGCGATTGCACCGGGCGCGCCGACGGTTCGCACACCCACAGCTAACAGCTGCCGACGCTGGCGAACGGGCGGGTGTTCTTGAGCGTGCGCTTGCCGTACCCGTTCGTCATCAGTGGCGTGGTTTTCTTGAGGTCCTAACGACGAAACGAGCGGGACAGACGCGCGACAGCCGGCTGGTGGCCGACAGGGCTCGGCGCTGACGAACTGGATCGTCGCCGAACCCGCTGTCACACATGACGTACTTCGACCGAGACGCTACGTCATGTAAGGCAGTCCGGTAGGGCGGCGGGCCGACCGGCGAACTTACGCGCCGTGGCCACACCGGGCGCGACTGCCTAATGGTGCGGAAATCGACGGACTTCGCTAAGGGACCAGACCGAACAGGACTGATCCGGGTCGAGGAATTCAGCGATTCTCGATGCTCGGGTCGATGTTCTCGAGCGCCGCCTCGAGCTCCTCGATCACGAGGCGCTTGCGCGTCTCGGCGACAGTGTCGCGAGGCAACTTCGGCAGCCTGAACGTCGTGATCCCGAAGTGACCGGCGAGCACGGCCTGCGCCGCGTCATATGCCGCGCGCGCACGCTCCCAGTCGCTGCCGTAGCCGTTGAGCTGGAGCCGTTCGCCGCTGTAGCGCAGCGTCAGGCGCGCTTCGTCCTCGTCGATGTGCGAGAGGATGATGTCCATAGACCGGACGCGGTTGCGCCTCAGGTGCTCGCGCGCCTCCTCGAGCGTGTCGACCGTGAACGGATCGAACTCCTCGTCGAAAACGACCTCGCAGATCGGGGGATCGAACGCCCCGGACTCGATCGCCACGCGAGCGGCGATGAAGATCACGTCGAGATCTCTCCAGCCGCACCACCGCTCGCTGAGCTCAAAGGGGACCACGTCCAGAGGATAGGCGCTCATGGTCGCGACGAAAACCCCTATCGCCCTCGTGACATAGCCCGGAGACCCGGCCCGACCCCTGAACGCGTCGACGGCAGCGCGCGGGAACCTCGGCGCTACGCGATCGCGCCGCGCCGGCGCTTTCGACCGCCGCGAGCTCGGGAGGCCGAGGCGTCTATCCCCGCGAGGCGCGCAACTCGTCCGGCACGGCCGATCGCTCGCGGGCGCGCTCCAAAGCGGCGCCGACGAAGTCGCGGAACAGCGGCGCCGGGCGCTCGGGGCGCGACTTGAACTCGGGGTGGAACTGCGAGGCGACGAAGAACGGGTGCTCGTCAAGCTCGATGATCTCGACGAGGCGCTCGTCGGGCGACGTGCCGCTGACGATCAGGCCGGCGGCCTCCAAGCGCTTGCGTAGGAAGAGGTTGAGCTCGTAGCGGTGGCGATGGCGCTCGTAGATGACCGCCTCGCCGTAGAGGTCGCGGGCGCGGGTGTCGGGATGGATCTTCACCGGGTCGGCGCCGAGGCGCATCGTCCCGCCGAGGTCGCGGACTTCCTTCTGCTCGGGCAGCAGGTCGATGACCGGGTGCGGCGTCTCGGGAT
>Ga0136631_10000195_pt1 | contig 18307 bp, 18 predicted proteins | sample AntDrymUQ6012206_2_FD_104655 | JGI IMG/M metagenome (GOLD analysis project Ga0136631, IMG submission 104655) | Polar desert sand microbial communities from Dry Valleys, Antarctica - metaG UQ601 (22.06) | ecosystem: Environmental > Terrestrial > Soil > Desert | place: Antarctica: Dry Valley... | reverse complement strand
CTCGTGGACGACGAGCGCCGCGACACCGAGATCACCGAGCAAGACTTCAAGCGCGTGCGCGGCGGCCTGCTGGTCCAGGACCGCGACGCGGGCCCTGAGGATCGTGACGAGATGCAGCTGGTGACCAAGACCAAGCCGAGCGAGGCCCAGTGGGGCGAGATGCTCTTCGCGTGGAAGCTCTGCAAGCACGTGCGCTCGAACTCGATCGTGCTGGCGCGCGATCTGGGAACCGCCGGCGTGGGCGCGGGTCAGATGAGCCGCGTCGACTCGGTTCGGATCGCGGTCGAGAAGGCCGCCGAGGCAGGCATCTCGCTGGACGGGGCGGTGATGGCCTCGGACGCCTTCTTCCCCTTCGCCGACGGTCCCCAGGCCGCGTTCGATGCGGGGGTGACGGCGATCATCCAGCCGGGCGGCTCGAACCGCGACCCGGAGGTCGTGGAGGCCTGCGACGCCGCGGGCGCGGCGATGGTGTTCACGTCGCGACGGCACTTCCGGCACTAGGGGCCTGGGCCGCGTGACGGCAGGAGCCGGACTGAAGACAGCCCGCCTGCGCTTGGAGCCGTGGGGCGAGGAACACTCCCCACTGCTAGTCAGACTTTCGGCCACGCTGGCGGTGATGCGCTTCATCGGAACCGGCGATACCTGGCCAACGAAGAGAGCGCGGGACGTCGCCACGGCGCAGCTCGATCACTGGAACCGCCATGGCTTCAGCTGGCGGGCCGCGGTGGAGAAGGCCAGGGGGTCGGACAGTCGGCCTCATCGCTCTGAACTTCGCGGGCGAGGGCACCGTCGGCCTGGACCCTGGCGAGTACGAAATCGGCTGGTGGCTGGGCGAGCCGCTCGTGGTCCACCGGTTGTCGGCGGGACGATTGGCGGGCTCGGCTCTAGCGGTCGATGCCCCCGGCGAGATTCGAACTCGCGCCGCGCGGCTTAAAAGGCCGCCGCTCTAACCAACTGAGCTACGGGGGCACGCGCATTCTGGCGCACCGGTGCGGCGTAGACTCTTCGCTTGCGCGCCCCTATGGTCTAGCGGTCTAAGACGCCGCCCTTTCACGGCGGAGGCCGCCGGTTCGAATCCGGCTGGGGGTATGGCGGTCCTTCTATCCGAGCCGTACGCGAACATATGTTCGCTATGAAGACGCTGGAGCAGAGGGACGCCAGAAGGCTCGCGTCCGGTTCCTCTTGGAGTGCTACGGCGTGGTTTCGGAGCGGATCTGCCTGAGCGTCAACTGCTTCTTCAACAATGGCCTAACCATCACTGAGATTCATGCTCACTGGCTTTCGCTACTCGAGCTCCCGGACTCCGTATTGCGTAACCCCATCCTGAACCGGTCATCGCGCTCCTCAACCTGCCGGCGGAACACCCTCCCGTTTGGAACGGCGCGCGTGGTGGTGCATTCGACGCACATCGTCCAGAGCATCTATGGTGGCCATTCAGGAGTATTCAGGCTTGGACCGACCCGAGTGGCTTGACTGCAACCCGCGGCGGGCAGAGTCCGAGATCAGACAACGAGTTCAGGCCGCCGCCGCGGCATCCGGTTCGCGTTCATAGCCGGCGCACGCGGCCACGAATACGAGCCGGCTCACTACCGGTCTCCCCTTGGGGGTATCTCGGGGCCCGAAGCAAAGTTATCGGAAGTTGGCGTGTCTATAACTTTAAGCCGCTAAAGTTATAGCCATGGCAGATCGCGATAACCCTCGGGGCCAGTTCGTCGAGCGCACCTGGGCACCGGACTTCGCCCGCGCCGCCGGCCGGCGCGCCGCCGCCGGCCATTACGAGGCGTTCATCCCCGACAAGCTGGCGGACGAGGATCCCCAGCTTTCAGCCGCTACCGCGGCCCTGGCCGAACGGGCGGCACAGGAAGTTCTCCGCTTGAATCAGAACGCCGCCAACCTGGCATCGCTCGAAGGGCTCGCCCGGCAGTTGCTGCGATCCGAGGCTCTCGCCTCTTCCCAGATCGAGGGCCTCGGCATCTCTCATCGCCGATTGGCAGAGGCCGCTCTGGAGGGCCACGCTAGCCACAAGGCCCAAGAAGTGCTCGCGAATATGAGGGCCCTGGAGGAAGCGATCGCCCTTGGGACAAGAGCCGATCCGATCACGTCTGACGACGTTCGCTCCATCCACCGCGCACTGGCAGCCGTTCCGCCACTCGACAGGATCGCCGGGCAGTTCCGAGAGGAGCAGGGGTGGATCGGGGGCGCTTCTCCGCCAGATGCTGACTACGTGGGTCCGCCCGAAGACCACGTCAAGCCACTCGTCGCAGACCTGTGCACGTTCATGAACCGCGACGACATCCCACCCGTCGTCCAAGCGGCGATGGCGCACGCCCAGTTCGAACTGATCCATCCGTTCGGAGATGGCAACGGGCGGGTGGGTCGAGCATTGATTCACGTACTCCTCAGCAAGCGACGTCTGGCGGATCCGTACGTGCCGCCGATCAGCCTCGTCTTCGGCGCTAACAAGGACGCCTACATTGCCGGCCTGGACAACTTTCAGGCAGGCAAAATGAGCGCCTGGGTCGACCAGTTCTCGCGGGCAGTCATCACATCGACTGACAAGGCGGCCGAATTCTCACGATCCGTCGCTGATCTGCAGAGGGAATGGCGTGACCGGCTCGGCCGCGTTCGCAGCGACGCTGCATCCCTCGCGATCATCGACCATCTGCCGTCGTTCCCCTACATCACCGTAAGGATCGCCCAAAAGCTCGCCGGACGCTCGCAGCCGGCAGTCGCGCGCGGATTCGCTCAGCTCGAAGCCGCCGGCATCCTGACCCGCCACCAGAACCGCAAGAAGGGCGAGACCTGGGAGGCCAAGGAACTCTTCGACCTCCTCGATCAGTTCGAGGCAAGCGTCAGAGCCTCGTAGCCGCCGCAGCCCCCCGCTCGCCCTCATAGCCCGCGCACGATGCCGCGAACACCAGCAGGCTCACCACCAGTCCGCCTGCGTGTCCCGCCACCAGCCCGACCAGCAGCCCGGCCATGCCTCCCGCCAGCGCAGCGAACAGCGCCAGGCCCCATGGCAGTGAGAGCACGCGCGCCGTGATGAGCGAGCACACCGCCCACGACACGGGCCCAAGCAGGGCGCCCCAATCACGGAAGAAGCCACGTTCCAGGGGAAGGGCGAGCAGGGTGGCGAACAGCACGGTGATCGCGAGCGCCTGAACGCCCAGCGAGCGCCAGAAGAGCGGCTGGTTCATCAGGGGCATGGTAGATGGCCGATCTCAGGCCACGCCGCCCCGTAGGCTTCCCTGCGGGCGCGTAGCTCAGTTGGTAGAGCACCACGCTTACAACGTGGGGGTCATCGGTTCGAGCCCGGTCGCGCCCATCCCCTCAGGGCGGAACCGCTAAGCGGAGTGCTGCGCTTCGGCGCCCTGCCCCGCACGTTGCGCCGTGGCAAGAATCACCTCGGCCACTCGCTCCGGGTCGTCCCAGGTCGGGATGTGCCCGCAGTCCGCGAGGAACTCCGAGCGCACCCGAGCCGGCACCTGGGCCGGTGCGCTCACCGAGCGGTCGTACTCGGCCCAGGCCATGGTGGTCGGCACGGAGATCTCCTCGAAGCCCGAGAACAACGTCCTGCGCATCTCCACGTTGGCGCGATCGAATCCCGGCGCCAGCGCGTAGGCGCGAACGAGCCGGTAGGCCGCCTCGGCCGGTACGCGCTCTGGATGGGCCACCGGCCCGCGCAGCAGCAGGCCCCGCCCGCGCTTGGTGGCCAGCAGGGGACGGAGAGCCGGCACGAGCCTGCGGGCCGTGCTGCGCGCGATCTCGGGCCGGGGGCCGAGCGGTCGCCCCCAGAAGCCGGCGGCGCACAGGGTGGTCACGCTCAGGCAGCGGTCGGACTTGGCGAACTCGAGCGCCACCCAGCCGCCGAGCGAGTTGCCGGCCACGTGCGCGCGCTCGATGCCGAGGGAGTTCAGTGTGGCCTCGATCGACGCTGCGATGGCGCCGGCGGTGGCCGGCACGTCCTCGGGCAGCTCCGGGGACTCGCCGAAGCCCGGCATGTCCACGGCGACCGTGTCGTGATGACCGCTCAGCAGCGGGAGCACGGGCTCCCATATGCCGCGATCGGCGCCGAGCGGGTGCACGAGCACCAGCGGCTCGCCGCCGCCGGAGCGGTCGTAGGCCAGTGGCTGTGGAGGACTAGACGGCATCCAGGGAATCTACGTACGGACTTCGTCGTCCGATCAGCCCTCGGGGACGTAGCATCCTGACATGGACCTCTCAGCCCGCACCGCCCTCGTGACCGGCTCTAACCGTGGGATAGGACGCGCCGTGGCCGAGGCGCTCGCCCAAGAGCCTCTGGAGCTGCTGCTCTGCGGCACCCGCAAGCCGGATGAGTTCGAGGACATTCCAACCGGCGCGGGGGGCGCCCGCGAGGTGCGCCCCGTGAAGATCGACCTGGCCTCCCGCAAGTTGATCGACAAGAGCGTCGCGGGCCTCGGGGACGATCTGGAGCGCATCGACCTGCTGCTAAACAACGCCGGGCTGGTCACGGGCGGACTGCTCGAGGAGCAGGAGCTGGATGACATCTACGCGATGCTTCAGGCCAACCTCGTCGGCCTCGTGCACCTCACCAAGGCCGTCCTGCCGGGGATGCTCGCGCGGCACACCGGCAAGGTGGTCAACAACGCCAGCATCTCGGGTTACGCCTTCTTCCCGGCGGCGAGCACCTACGCAGCGTCCAAGGCGGGCGTGGTGGCGTTCTCGGAGTCGCTCCGGCGCGAGCTCAAGGACACCGGCGTGAGCGTGCTTCACCTTGCCACCGGCGGGGTGCAGACGGACATGCTCGGCGAGACCGAGGAGACCTACGGCCGCCACATCGACACCTCCGACTGGGACAGCCAGCCAGCGGAGGAGTGGGCTCAGAAGGTGCTGGAGGCGATCCGCGAGGACCGCTCGGTGCTCGGCCCCGGCGGGAAGACCGCCATCGCCAAGCTGGCCTCCCGCGGGCCCGGCTTCCTACTTGACCAGATCTCCGACCGGATGTTCAGCCGCGAGCCGCGTAGCTGAGGGCTCCGCGGTCGAGGGCTCGTCGACCCTGGACTCCCGGTCGGGCAGCGTGCCCCGCCACTCAGGCTTGGCCAGCAGCATCTGAACATCTCCGATCCGGCGCTCGGTGAAGCCGGCCTCCACGTAGGCCAGGTACAGCGCCCACATGCGCCGGAAGCGCAGGTCGTATCCCAGCGCGTCGGCCTCGCCGGCGTGGGCCACGAAATCCTCGCGCCAGCGGCGCAGAGTCTCGGAGTAGTGGTGGGTGATGTCGTCCAGCCAGACGGTGCGCATGTCCGTCTCGCCGGCCAGGCAATCGTGGATGACCTCGAGTGAGGGCAGGCAACCGCCAGGGAAGATCAGCGTGTTGATGAAGCTCTTCGATGCCTTCTCGGTCTTGTAGACGCGGTCGTCCGCGGTAATAGCCTGTAGCAGCATCAGCCCGTCGGGCTCGAGCAGCTCGGAGCAGCGGCGGAAGTAGGTGTCGAAGTACTGCCACCCCACCGCCTCGATCATCTCGATCGAAACCAGCTTCGAGTAGGTGCCGGTGAGGTCGCGGTAGTCCTCGAGCAGCACCTCCACGAGGTGCTCCACGCCGGCCTCGCGCACGCGCTGCACCGCCACGTCGTGCTGCTCCTGGGAGATCGTCGTGGTGGTCACCCGGCAGCCGTAGCGCGTGGCCGCATGAATCGCCATCGATCCCCAGCCGGTGCCGATCTCGAGCAGGTGGTCGTCGGGGCCGAGCGCCAGATGCGTGCAGATGCGCTCGAGCTTGGCCCGCTGTGCCTCCTCCAGCGATTGCTGCGGCGACTCGAAGTACGCCGCCGAGTAGGTGAGCGTGGGGTCCAGGAAGAGCGAGAAGAGCTTGTTGCCCAGGTCGTAGTGAGCGGAGATGTTCGCCCGGCTGCCGTCGTGATCGTTGGTCGGGATCATCCGGGTGAGGCGCTGCGTGGAGTGCAGCACCGGATGCCAGAAGTCGCGCGCTCGGTCCAGCGGACCCATGTTGCGGGCCGCGATGCGGATCAGGCACACCATGTCGTCCACGTCCCAGCGCCCGTCCATGTAGGTCTCGGCGAGGCCGGTCGATCCGCGCAGCACCTCACGCCAGACGCCGTCGTCGTGCATCGTCACGGTGGCGCGCAGCTTGGCCGCCGGGTCCCCGAAGCCGTAGCGCTTGCTGCCGGCCACGATCTCGAGCCGCTCGTGGCGGATGCCCGAGAGGAGGCGCAGCAGGACGCGGCGTGACAGTTCTTGCTTCATTTGGCTTGCTCCGGGTGTCGGAAGTAGGGCGCGCCCTTGAGCTTGAGCTTCAGGGCGTTGAAGTAGATGAGGAAGACCACGCGCAGGGAGGTGGCGGGAAAGCGCGCAAGCGCTCTGCTCATGGCCGACCGGGTGAGCTCTGAGCGCTCGAGCGAGAGGGTCACGTCGAACACCTCGTTGCCCTCGGTGTCGTGCTCGTCGATATGCACGAGCAGCTGACCGTTGGGCTCGGTCACCCGCCAGTCGTAGTGGTTGTCCATCCCGATGAACGGCGACACGTGGAACACCTTGTCCATGGAGTCCCTCATCACCGTCTCGGTTCCGCTGCGGTCGAGCACATAGGCGTGGGTCTCTCCCCACGGGGTGTTGGTCACCTGGGCCACGACCGCCTCCACGCGCTCCGAGTCGGGCGCGAAGCAGTAGTAGAAGGACACCGGGTTGAAGTTGTGCCCCATCGTGCGCAGCGTGGTGAGCAGGCGTACCGGACCTTCGGGGCGGCGTCCGATGCGCTGCTGCACCAGTTCGCGCACGCAGTCGTCGAGCGGTCGCGCTGGGTCCCCGAAGTGGTCCCCGCGCCGGAAGCTGGCCATGGCCGAGCGGCGCGCGGAGTAGAGCGGATGGCGGTCGAGCACGCCGGGCAGCTCCGCAAGGTCGAGCAGGAGCATCGTGTGGCGGTAGGTGAACTCGTGCTCTACCGGCGTGAAGCGACGGTGGCGGACCCAGCCCTCGTAGATCGCGGAGGCGGTCATGCGGCCTCCGCGAGCGAGCTCGCGTGCCCCACGTTCTCGAGTGCCCTGAGTGCGCTCACCACGCCGTCCTCGTGAAAGCCCCAGCCCCACCATGCGCCGCAGTAGTGCGTGCGGTTCACGCCGGAGATCTCACCGTGGCGCGCCTGGGCAGCCACGCCGTCGGGGGTGAACACCGGATGCGAGTAGTCCACCTTCGCGATCACCTTCTCGGGGTCGATCGCCTCGGTGCGGTTCAGGGTCACGCAGATGGGAGTCTCGGTGGGCAGCCGCTGGAGATTGTTCATCCAGTAGGTGAGCGCCGTGCGATCGGGCTCCTCGCCGAGCAGGTGGCAGTTCCAGCTGGCCCAGGCCGCGCGGCGGCGGGGCAACAGCGAGCGGTCGGTGTGCAGCACGGCCTCGTTGCGCTGGTAGGGGATGGAGCCCAGCAGCTCGCGCTCGCGGTCTGAGGGGTCGGCCAGCATCGCCAGGGCCTGATCGGAGTGGGCGGCGATCACGACCTCGTCGAAGCGCTCGGTCTCGCAGCCGTCGGCGGTCACCGACACGCTGTCGTGGTCGCGCCGGATCTCGCGCACGGGCGCGGACCGGCGGATGCGATCGTCGAACGGCTGCACGATCTTCTCCACGTAGCGGTGCGAGCCACCGGTCACGGTGCGCCACTGCGGCCGGTCGCGGAAGCCCAGCATCCCGTGGTTGGCGAAGAAGCGCGCAAGGAAGGTGGCGGGGAAGGACCACATCTGCCCGGGGTCGGCTGACCACACGGCGGAGGCCTGCGGCACGATCAGCCGCTGCACGAACCAGTCCGAGTAGCCCCCCTCGTGCAGGAACTCGCGCAGCGACGGTCCCTCGCCGGGCGCCAGCTCCAGCAGCGACGGCGCCTCGCGGTTGAACCGCACGAGGTCGCGCACCATCCGCAGGAAGCGGCGGTCCGCCAGGTGGGAGCGCTGCGCGAACAGCCCCCGCGGCGTACTCGCGTACTCGAAAGAGCCGGCATCGTCGGAAACCGAGAAGCTCATGTGGGATGGCTGGGTCTCAACGCCAAGCTCGGCCAGCAGCGGCTCGAAGTTGGGGTAGTTGCGGTCGTTGTAGACGATGAACCCGGTGTCCACCCAGTGTGTCTCGTCCGCAAGGTCCACCCGGTGGGTGCTGGTGTGCCCACCCACGTAGTCGTTGGCCTCGTAGACGGTGATGTCGTGCTCGGGGTGGAGGTGGTGTGCGGCCACCAGCCCCGAGATCCCGGCTCCCACCACGGCGATTTTCATCGCTTTATCCCGGCGAGCGCCACGGCGCCGAGGGTGGCCGAGGCGCCGGCGAGAGCTACGGTGCCCCACCGCGCGTTCGAGGGAAGTTTCTTCGCCGGCGCGGCGAATATGGAGACGATGTCGGAGAGGTCGCTGGCGATGGCGGCGGCGATCCAGCCGGCCAGGGCGTCGTCATCGTGCAGGGCGGCGAGGGCGCCGCTCGATAGGGCGATGTCGCGGGCGGCGAGACCGTGCACGGCGATCTTTGTGGTATCGCGCTTGATGTCATTACCCAGCCAGCCCGAAGCCAGCCGTTCAGGGGCGACGATCAGCCCGACCCCGTAGAGGAGACGCGCCGTGGCCAGGGCGGCTGCTGCTGTGCGAGTGCGAGACATCACTGATTCCTACGGCAAAGGAGCGCCAGTCGATCAGTCGGCGCCACCCTCGCCACTGGGTTAGATTCTTGTCGATCGTGACCGTCCGCGCGAAGAGGAGACCGGTTTGGACGTAGAGCGCCTTAGGGCCATACCGCTGTTCCAGTCGGTCGACGAGGAGCACCTGGGCCGGGTGGCGCCGTTCGTGAGCCAGGTCGAGGTCTCGGCGGGCAAGCAGCTCGTGACCGAGGGGGAGTACGCATACGACTTCATGGCCATCGAGGAGGGCACCGCCGAGGTGCGGCGCGGCGACGAAGCGATCGCCGAGCTCGGACCGGGCGACTACTTCGGCGAGGTCGGCCTGCTGGCGACCGAGAAGCGCCAGGCCTCGGTGGTGGCCAAGACGGACATGAAGCTGCTCACGCTCGACTCGTGGGACATGAAGCGGCTGGAGAAGGAGCTCCCGGACGCCGCTCAGGAGATCTACCGCACCGTGCGCGAGCGCAAGGTCGGCTAGGGCTTCTGCGCGGCTCGCGGGATCCCGTCGCCCGCAGGCGCCTGGTCGCGCTCGGAGCGGTCGCCGCCGTGGCCGCCACAGCGGGGTTGGTGGCCGGCGCGGGCAACGGAGGGAACCAGGGCTCGAGCAGGGAGCCGGCCCGGGGGGAGGGTTCCACCGCGGGCGCGGCTGTTGGCGTGTCCCTCGAGCGCCAGGTGGGCTCCCTGCTGCTGATGAGCTACGACGGCCCCGAGGTGCCCGGCTACATCCTGCGCCGGTTACGGGAAGGCCAGGGCTCGGGCGTGATCCTGTTCGGCCCCAATGCCACGGACGCGGAGACCGTCCGCAGGGCGACCGACCGGATACAGCGCGCCGGACGGGGCGCGGCGCTCGTCGCCACCGACCAGGAGGGCGGAGACATCCGCAGCCTGGCCTTCGCCGGGCCGGCGGTCTCGCAGGCCGCCCAGCCCACGCCCGAGGCGGCGGCCGGTGCCGCTCGTGAGGGTGCGCGGGCGCTTCGCGACGCGGGCGTGAACGTGAACCTCGCCCCCGTGGCAGACGTGTCGGCGGCGCCCGGTTCGGTGGTGGCCGGCCGCGCCTTCCCGGGCGACGCCGCGACGGTGTCGGGCCTCGTGGAGAGAACGGTCAGGGCCTACGAGCGCGAACGGGTGGCCACCACGATCAAGCACTTCCCCGGACTCGGTGACGCCACCGAGAACACCGACGACGTATCCGTCACGATCGACACGCCCCGACGCGAGCTGGAGGAAGGGGCGTTCGCGCCGTTCGAGGCGGGCATCGACGCCGGTGCGCCCCTGGTGATGGCCTCGCACGCCGTCTACCCGGCGCTCGACGAGGAATCGATCGCATCCCAGTCGCGCCCGGTGCTCCAGGAGTTGCTGCGAGAGGAGATCGGCTTCGAGGGGGCGGTGGTCACGGACAGCATCGAGGCCCAGGCGGTGCTCGACCGCTCGGGCGTGGCGGAGGCCGCGGAGCGCTCGGTGCAGGCGGGCGTGGACCTGGTGCTCATGACCGGCTCCGGCAGCTGGAACGAGGTCTACCCACGCCTGCTGCGCCGTGCACGTCGCGATGCGGCCTTTCGCGAGCGGGTGGCCGAGTCGGCTGACCGGGTACTGGCGCTCAAGCGGCGGCTGGGCCTTACGGTTACCCCGTGAGGCGGGGGTTGTGGATCGCATGCGCGCTCGCCGCGCTAGGTGTCGGCGCGCCGGCGGACGCCCACAGTGCCGCAGACCCAGCGTCCCTCGCGCGGGGCATCGCCGCCCCCTGGCCGGCCCTCCAGCGCGAGAACGGAGGCTTTCCCGACTACATGGAGAGCCTGCGCGGTCTGGACGCGCGCGACCGCTACGGCAACGCCGCTCTCGGGCACGCCCTGCTGCGCACCGGGGTGCGCGAGGGCAATGAGGAGCTCATCGGGTCCGGCCTGCGGGCCCTGATCCACGCGGCTCGCACTCCTGACCCCCACCACTCGATCGTCTTCGAGAACGCCGAGCTGGCGGCCGGGTACAACCTGGCGCGCGAGTCGGTCCCAGAGCATCCCGCGTTCCGCTCGGGCCGCGACGCCTTCGAGCGGCGCCTGCGCTCGATCAACCCGGTCTGGTTGGGGCGCGGGCGCACCGGCTACTTCAACCAGTTCCTGGTGGACGCCGTGGCGATACTCGAGCTGGAGCGCAGCGGCCTTCGCTCGAGTGAGCCCGGCACCGTGCTCAACGACCCGGAGGGCAACCGGCGCCTGGTGGAGGAGCTGATCAACCGGGACCTGCTCAAGTTCACCCGCGGGCAGACCGCGCGCACTCAACGTGCCGGGCTCACCACACTGGCCACGGACGGCCCGCTGGCCTACCACGTGCTCACCCTGGCCTACACGGCCCGTGCCCTGCGCATGCTCGGCCCAAGTGCGGCTCCTGCAGCTCGCGCGCTGGTGCAGCGCTACGCCCGCGCCGCCTGGGCCTTCGTCGGCCCAGATGGCGACGTGGCTTACTTCGGCCGCTCACAGCAGCAGTCGTGGACCCTGGCGATGACCGCCTACGGGATGGAGGAGGCCGCGCAGGATGCAGGCGATCGCTGGGCACCGCGCTTCCGGGCCGTTGCGCAGAGTGTCCTGGACAGGCTGCAGGCAATGCATGCGGGGGGACCGTTCGGCGTCTACTTGACGCCCGGGTTCCGGCGGGACTTCAACCGCTCGGCCGGCGGAATGGACGACTACGTGTCGGGACCGGCCTACACGGGCCTGACGCTCACTGGGCTGGAGTGGCTGAACGCGGCCCGCCGTCCGGGGGCCGTGGGGCGCTTGGCGGCCGACGGCCCGCTCGCGTACCGCCTCGGAGCTGGCGCCGGCTCCTTCGCCGTGGTCTCCACCGGCACGGTCTGGTACGTGGTGCGCAGGCGGCCGGGCTCGCTGGCCGACCTGCGCTCGGGCGGCGGCCTGGTGGCCCTGAAGGTGCGTGACTCCCGCGGACGGTGGCGTGACGTGCTCCCCCAGAGGCCCCTGCGCCTTCCTCTCACGCGCGAGGACACCTCGGGCCCGATCCTCAGGCGCGGGTCCGGTCTCACCGCGTTTCCCTACGGCACCGATGTTCGGATCCGCCGGGGCTCCCGGGTGGACTGGGCAGTGGACTTCCGCCAGCCGGGATACGGAGCGCTGGTGCGCCGCTCGGCGGTGCGCTTCGAGCCCGTTCGGTGCGGCGTGCGGATGCGCGTGCCCGCCCGCCGTGGTGACCGCCATTCGATCTCCGCCTTCCTGCCCGCAGAACCAGGCCCGCGGCGGGTGCGCGGCCGCGGCGTGTTAGCCGGCGGCAACCTGCGGGTCTCACACAGCGGCCCGGGCCGCATCGTGCTCGGAGGTCGCTACACCGGGTCGATCGACCCCGCGCTGGTGCGCACGCGCCTGTCCTCTCAGGCGGGCCGCTCGAGGGCGGCGTCGTTCACCTACGTACTTCGCGGGCCCTGCGCCCGGCGCTGACCGCCTCAGGCCTCGCTCGAGGCCCCCTCACGGGCCTTCTGCATCAGCTCGTGGTGCACGCTGCGGGTGCGGCCCTCGCGCCGCTCCCACGAGCCGTCGGGCTGCATGTCCCACGCAAAGGTGTCGTCGGCCAGGCAGCGCTCGAGGGTGTCCTCGATGTCCGCGCGCAGGGACGGGGCCTCCACGGGCATCAGCAACTCCACGCGGGTGTCCAGGTTGCGAGGCATGAGGTCCGCGGAGCCCATGAAGTAGAGCCGCTCCTCGCCGCGCTGGAAACCGTAGACGCGGGCGTGTTCGAGGAAGCGGCCCACCACCGACACCACCCGGATGTTCTCGCTCACACCCGGGACGCCCGCACGCAGCGCACATATGCCGCGCACGTTGAGGTCCACGGGCACGCCGGCCTGCGACGCCTCATAAAGGGCCCGGATGCAGCGCCGGTCCACCAGCGAGTTGAACTTCATCACGATCCGGGCGTGCTGTCCCTCCCTGTGCGCCTCCACCGTCTTCTCGATCTCCGCCAGCAGGCGGTCCCGCATGTGCTCGGGGGCCACGATGGCCTTGCGGTAGCCCGGGTTGCGGGAGGCGCCCGTCAGTGCGTTGAAGAGGGCCGACACGTCGGCGGCGATGTCCGGGTCGCAGGTGAGCAGGCCGAAGTCCTCGTACAGACGGGCGGTCTTGGCGTGATAGTTGCCGGTGCCGATGTGCACGAAATGGCGCACGCCGGCACCCTCGCGGCGCACCACTAGCAGCGCCTTGGCATGGGTCTTCAGCCCCGGCAACCCATGCACCACGTGGGCGCCCGCTTCCTCGAGGGCGCGAGCCCAGCGAATGTTGCGGCGCTCGTCGAACCTGGCCTTCAGCTCCACCAGGCACACCGCCTGCTTGCCCCGCTCGGCCGCCTCGATCAGCAGCGGAACGAGTGCCGAGTCGTCGGACGAGCGGTACACCGTCATCTTGATCGCGAGCACCTGGGGATCGTTCACCGCCTGCTCCACCAGCCGCTCCACGCTGTTGGCAAACGAGTCGTAGGGATGGTGCACGAGCAGGTCGCCGCTGCGCATGGCGCCCAGCACGTCCGGCTTGCCCTCGGTGCTGGAGAAGGGCCCGGCGCTCACAGGCTTCCATGACTCCTCGCGTAGTTCCTTATGGCCCTCCAGGCCGTGCAGCTGCCACAGGTCGGTGAGGTCGAGCAGCCCGCGCACGTCCTCCACCTCGGACTCCTCGGCGCCGAGCGACTCCACGAGAAACGAACGCAGGTCGGGGTCCATGTCGGCGCTGACCTCCAGCCGTACCACCTCGCCGAAGCGGCGCTGGCGCAGCTCGGCCTCCACGGCGAGCAGCAGGTCATCCGCCTCCCCGGACACTTCGAAGTCGGCGTCGCGCGTCACGCGGAAGAAGGTGTGGCGCTGGACCTCCATGCCGGGAAACAGCGCGTCCAGGTGCTGGGCGATGAGCGACTCGATCGGCACGAAGGTGCTGTCGCCGATCGCCAAGAAGCGCGGCAGCACCTCCTTCGGGACCTTCACCCGTGCGAACAGCTCGAGGTCGGTTTCGGGATCGCGCAGCCACACGGCCAGGCTCAGCGACAGGTTGGAGATGTAGGGGAACGGCCGGCCCGGGCCTACGGCCAGGGGTGTGAGCACCGGGAAGACCTGCTCGTAGAAGAGCCGGTCGGCGGCCTCGGCTTCGTCGCTGGATAGATCCTCCACCTGTACGACCCGGATGCCGTGGTCCTCAAGGGCCGGGCGAACCCGCTCCTCCCACTCACGAGACTGGTGCTCGCCGAGCTCACGCAGGCGCTTGCCGATGGCGGCGATCTGTTGCGAGGGGGAGAGGTCGTCGGCCTTGCGCGCATCGATCCCGGCGTCCACCTGGTCGTGCAGTCCCGCGAGGCGGACCATCACGAACTCGTCGAGGTTGGACGTGTAGATGGCGAGGAATTTCGCGCGCTCCAGCAGCGGTGTGCGCTCGTCCTCGGCCAGCGCCAGAACGCGTTCGTTGAAATCGAGCCACGACAGCTCGCGGTTCGTGTAGAGCTCGGGCGAGTCGAGGTCGGGCCCAGCTTGGTCCCGGGGTTCGTCGTGGCTCGTGGCCGCGAGCGCTGTTTCAGACGCCGGTTCCATTCACATCCATTCTCGCCTGTTTCCAAACGGGCCGGTTGCGGGGACGTGTAGCTTGCCCCGCGTGATCTGGCTCCTGCGACATGCCGAAGCCGAAGACGGCTCGCCCGACTCCGAACGGCCGCTCACGCCAAAGGGTGAGGAGCAGGCGCGGGCGGCCGGGCAGGCCTTCCGGCGGCTGGACTTGGACGTGGAGGCATGCGTGACCAGCCCGAAGGTGCGTGCGGTCGAGACCGCACGACTGGTTTGCGAGGTGCTCGGTCTCTAGGCGGTGGAGGACGAGCGCCTGGCCGGCGGCCCATTCGATCCGCACGAGGTGGCCGAGGGCCACGGTGACCGGATACTGCTGGTTGGCCACGATCCCGACTTCTCCCTGGCCGTGCACCGTATGACAGGCGCCCAGGTGCGGCTGCCCAAGGGCGGCGTGGCGGGGGTGGACAAGGGCGAGCTCAAGCTGCTGCTCCGTCCGCGCGAGCTGCGGGCGCTGGCTCGGGCGGACTGAGTCCGTCCAGCAGGTCTGCCGCGAAGCCAGTCGACTCCAGCTTCTCCCAGCGTTGCACGAAGCGATCGAAGAGCACCGCCCTGCGCGCCGTGAGGTAGGTGCCCAGGCTCTCGAGCCCGCGGTAGCGCGCTCGGTTGGGCGCCTCGCGCGCGGCGGCGGGGTCGAGGTCGGCTGCACCCGCTGCCCCCTCATGCAGCGCGGCCGCGTCCTGTGCTCGAAGCGTGTCCGCGTGGGCTCGTACACGAGGCAGCATCTCGTCGCAGTCATGGATCTCCCCGAGCAGGTCCTGCAGCTTCTTGGCCACCGTGGCGCCGTCCGTGGCGGCCGGCCCGAACGCCGGCTCGGACATCTCGAGCACGTAGCGCAGGCGCTTGGCGGCGATACGCATGTCGTGCAGCGCCGTCTGCTCTCCTGACTCGAGCGCCCGAGGGGCGAACGAGCGCAGCTCGGCCAGCCTCCCCTCCACTATCCGGCGGGCGTTGTCGGCCAGGGGCCCGTCGGGGTCCAGCCCCTTGACCTTGCGGGGCTTCATCCGGGCACGCTCCCGTTGACCGACGCGGGAGACGCGGCAGGGCGGCGCGGTGCGCGCGCCAGAGCTAGCAGACGTGCCTCCAACCGCGACTCGCCGAGGTGCTCGAGCGCCTCGGCGAGCCGGTCGTTGCCTCGCCCCTGGCCGCGTCGCATCTCCTCGACGAGGTTCTCGATCCCCGGCCGGTCGGCCGCGGTCAGCTCCGCCGCGATGCCCTCGAGGGCAGCGATCGCCACGTCCGGGTCGCGGCGCTCGCCCAGCACGTCGGCCAGCGCCTTGACCTCACGCAGCAGCTTCTTGTGCTCGGACTTCGGAAAACAGGACGCGAACACCTCCATCGCGGCGCGCAGGCGCCGCGTGGCCACCCGCATGTCGTGCACGCGCTCGATGTCGGATGTGTCCAGCACGCCGTCGGCGTGGGCGAACACCTCGCGGGCACGTAACTCCACCGCGGCCGCCGCCGCGTCGGCAAACCGGGTTCCGGGGCTCAGACCCGGAATGGGAAGCGCCTTGGCCATGAGGTCAGGCTATCCCGGTGGCGCGGTGCCCGCGAACTGGAGCACCGCTCCCTCGCGAAGGCCGCCCTGTGCCACATGCAGCGGGCAGCCCAGACGGCCGGACACCTCCCGCAGCAGGATCATTCCGGCCGGCAGCAGGCGCGAGCGCTCAGCCGCGATTCCCAGCCGTTCCGTGGCTGTGGCGGACGGGATCGCGGCGAGCCGCTCGATCGCGCGCTCGAGCGAGTCGGGGCTCAGCTCGCCGCCGACGAGAAGCCGCAGGGAGGTGGCGGTGCCTCCCACCGCAAACGCTTCGCGCACGGGTGGGGGCCGGAGCTCTTCGAGTGCAAGGGCTGCGGCTCGCCGCAGCGCTTCCAGGTCGGCGCGCGCGGGGGGATCGGAGCGAACGTAGGCCTCGGTCAGCAGGCTGGAGCCGGTGGGCACCGAGTCCCACCAACTCACATCGCGGCCCGGGGTGCCCACGGCCACCTCCACCGACCCCCCACCGACGTCCACGACGGCCACGGTCCCGAGCGCCGGCCTCAGCCCGTGGGTTGCACCCGAAAACGAGAGCCCCGCCTCCTCCGCGCTGCTGAGCACACGGACAGACATTCCGGCGCGCAGCTCTGCCGCCCGCACCAGTTCGTCGCGATTGGCTGCCCTGCGGATGGCCGCCGTCGCCAGGATGCAGATCTCGGTAGCCCCCACTTTCCGGGCCAAGGCGACCTGCTCCGCCACCACCTCCGCGTTGCGCTTCACCTTGTCGGCTGGCACGACGCCGCCCGGTCCCTGGCCCGCCCCCAGCCGCGTGAACGCGCGCCGCGCAACGATCTCATCGAGCCCCCCCGCGGAGACGTCGGCCACCAGCAGGCGGGTGGTGTTGCTGCCGATGTCGATACAGGCGCAGACCAACCCGCGTCGCACTCTCGCAGTTCGAAGGGGGCGGGCCTAGGACTGCTTGACCTGAATGCCCTCGAGCACGTGGGCCACGCGCTCACACGCGTCGATCGCCTGCTCCAGGCGCTCGAACACGTCCTTCCAGCGGATCACCACCATGGGGTCGATCCCGCCGGAGAAGAGCGACACGATCGCCGAGCGGCTCACACGGTCGCCCTCGTCCTCCAGGCGGTCGACCTCCACCAGGTGGGGGGACAGCTCAGGCAGCCGGTCGAGCTTGGCCAGCGCCGCCGCCAGCTCGCGGCCGGCGTCGCGCAACACGCCCGTGAGCTCCACCGCCTGTTCCATCGGCGCCTCGATCTTGTAGAGGCCGAGTACGTCCGCGGCCTCCTCGGTGTAGTCGACCACGTCGTCGATGGCGGTGGCCAGGGCGTGCACGTCCTCGCGCTCCAGCCGGCCGCTGCTGTCGGTGGCGTACATGTGGTGGATGATGTCGTGGGTCAGGCGGTCACCCTCGAGCTCGAGGGCCTTGATCTCGCCCGCGAGGTCGGACTCGTCGGGCCAGTTGCGCATCAGGTGGTCGAGCTTTCCCGTCGCGGCCTCCGCGTTCGCGCCGGCGTCGCGCAGCAGGACCGTCAGGTGGCGCGGCTCGGGCCGTCCCGCAAACACGGCCACCGCTAGGCGCCCGGAGGCTGGGGAGCCAGCTCGGGGTGCGAGGCGTCCTCGAACTCGCGGAACAACCCGGTGACCACGAACGCCGTCTGCTCGCCGATGTCCACGCAGTTGTCGCCGATGCGTTCCAGACAGCGGGCGATCAGCATCATGTGCATCGCCCATTCGCGCTCGTCGGGATCGTCTCCGATCTCCAGCGCTCGTCGGAAGCAGGCCTTGTTGAGCCGGTCGATCTCGTCGTCCTGGCGTACGAGGTCGACCGCCAGGCCCACGTCGCGGCGCTCGAAGGCCTGGCCGGACTGAATGACCAGCGAACGCGCCAGCTCGCCCATCCGCCCGATGTTCTGCAGCAGCTCCTCGTCCTTGGGTGGATCGTGCCCGGCCAGCGGCACCATCTTCGCCATGTTCACGCACTGGTCGCCCATGCGCTCCACGTGCTTGATCACGTGGAGCAGGGCCGCCACCACCCGCAAGTCGCCGGCCACCGGTGCCTGCAGGGCCAACAGCGACAGGATCCCCTGGTGCACCTCGAGGTAACGGCCGTCGATGCGATCATCGTCGGCGATCACCATGCTCGCGAGCTCGATGTCGCGCTCTTGTACGGTCTCCAGCGCTCGGTCCAGCGAGCCCGCCACAAGATCGAGCCCGCCGAGCGCGGACACCTCCAGCTGACGCAGCTCCTCCTGGAACTGCTGACGGTTGCTGTCCGGCATGGCTAGCCGACCTTGCCCGTCACGTACGCCTCGGTGCGTTCGTCGCCGGGATTGGTGAACACCTTCTCCGTGTCGTCGTACTCCACGACGCGCCCGGTCCGGTGCTTCTCGTCCTGGTCGAGCTCGACGGTGAAGAACGCCGTCATGTTCGACACGCGCGCGGCCTGCTGCATGTTGTGAGTCACGATCACGATCGAGTAGTTCTCGCTCAACTCGAGCATCAGGTCCTCGATGCGGCCGGTGGAGATCGGGTCCAGGGCCGAGCAGGGCTCATCCATCAGCAGCACG
>Ga0136631_10000194_pt1 | contig 18312 bp, 14 predicted proteins | sample AntDrymUQ6012206_2_FD_104655 | JGI IMG/M metagenome (GOLD analysis project Ga0136631, IMG submission 104655) | Polar desert sand microbial communities from Dry Valleys, Antarctica - metaG UQ601 (22.06) | ecosystem: Environmental > Terrestrial > Soil > Desert | place: Antarctica: Dry Valley... | reverse complement strand
CCGCGGCTGGGTGCCAGCGGGTGTCGCTCCGTGCCGCTTCGTGCCATCTGGTGCGGTAGCGCGGCCTTCGGCATGACGCCGCGGGCTCGTCCGTATCAGCCGGTGCTGATGCGTTCGTGAGCATCCGGTGAGCGCGAGCGGCAGCAGGTCCTCGAGCGGCAGGTTCGGAAGCTCGGGAGCGGCGTCCTGGGCCATCCAAAGTGCTCGGCCCCCGATGGCTGAAGCGGACGTGCGCGTTCGGCCGACTACTGGCTCCGCCTGAGCGGGCCAGCCGGAGCCTCGGTCGAACGTCGCGCGGGGTGGAGGGAAGCGCGAGCCTCCACCCCGCACGAGCGTGAGCTACGCGCCGTTGTTCTTGAACTTGGCGAACAGGGCGAGTACCGACGGCGGGCACTCCTTGATGAAGCCGGTCGCTAGCACGGCAGCGACGATCTCCGACGGCTTCTTGCCGGCATCGAAGGCGTGCGGGAACGGCGACTGCCGGGTGATCAGGTTGAGGTACGCCGCGTGACGGGCCTCAACGGTTGCAATCTGTGCACCGGCCTGCAGATTGTCGCCTGCGTCGACGTAACGGATCGCGCCGTCGTAGGCCATCACGCCGGTGTTCTCCAGCGTACGAGCGGTGGCGAGAAATGTGCCGACGCTCGTCAGGCCCTTGCTGAAGTCGAAGGTGCACGCCGGGGCCGCCGCGCCGCCGAGAGCTCCTCGTAGGAACGCTACGTGCGTCACCTCATGGTCGCGGATCGCGCTCAGGTAGCTGTACGAGGTGCTGCGGATACGACCGCCGAAGCCGGCGAGCTGCTTCGCGCCGGTGATGGCGCCACGCTTGAACTTACCGGCGCTCGCGGGCACGCCCGGAGGAAGCGTTTGGCTGCCGCTTCCGAGGGCCTGGACGTAGAACGCCGCCTCGAGGTACTCGAGCGTCAGCGCGAAGTTGAGGACGTCGACGTCCGTGATCGCTGCAGGGTTGTCGTGACCTGCACGCGCTGTGCCGGCGCTGGCGCCCAAGAGGACACCGCCGCCGACGAGCGCCGCGCCACCGATCCCCGCCTTGCGCAGGAACGTGCCGCGTGTTGCAGCATGGGCGTTGCCGTTGCCGACGAACTCCTCAAGTCGCGGCAGATGGTTCATGGACATGGATCCCCCTTGAATCGGAGTGGCTCGCCAGCCGCTTGACACCTCGTGCCCGACGATTCGCGCGGATAAACGCATAGGCACGCCCCTTACGAACTCCTGATCTCCGCGCAACCTCGGGAGAACGACCGGTCTGTCTCAAGCGGCGAATACCCGGTGAGCGACGTCCGACCCTGCTCGCCAGCTAATCGGCGTCGCTCATTGACCCTCCTCCACCGTGGGGGCCGTTGCCGCGGGTTTCCGTGCGGTGGCTCTGGTTGCCCCCGTGTTGCCCCATGCGCTCGACGCCTCCATGGTGGGAGGGGGTCGACGGTCGAGTCCGTCAGAGGGCTTGGCCGGATTTCGCGTGGTTGCTGGGGTTGCGGGATCGCAGGACGTGAAGGGGCGGGTCGCACGCCCCGTCTTGGACACGATTTGGAAACGGGGCGGTGGTTAACCACCGACGTCTCGTCGTACTGGGCAGATACGCATTTACAAAAGTTCTAACGAGGGACAGCACAAGTTCTAAGTGACGACCACATCTTCCTGAGTAGATTCAGAGAACCTCGAAGGGGCATCTCATGCGCAAGCAGCTCATCCTGATCGAAGCTGTCGCCGCACTCGCGGTCACGTCAGCGGCGGCAGCGAAGATGGGCTGGGTGTGACCGCCACGCATGCTCGCCTGGCACACGACGTAGAGCGTGCCGCGCAGCGTACGGCGACCTCCGCGCTCGCGGCGGTGGTCATCGAGGATCGTGCGATCGCCGCGAGCGGCAGCTTCGGGTGCGGTGTCGGTCCTGACACCGTGTTCGCGGTGGCGTCGCTCAGCAAGCCCGTGTTCGCTCACGCTGCGCTTCGGCTTTCCACTCGCGGCCAGCTCGATCTCGACACGCCGCTGATCGAGCTCGACCCCGCTCCGTACGTTCCTGACCGGATTGATCCTGACGCGCCCGACCTCCGCCGGATCACGGCTCGGCACGTGCTCAGTCATACGTCGGGGCTCGGGAACTGGCAGGACGCGGACGTGGGTCGAATCGGATTCTTGCCGGGGAGCCGTTGGCACTACTCGGGCGATGGGTTTCTCTACCTGCAGTCAGTCGTCGAGCACTTGACCGAGTCACCGCTCGAGGTGCTCGCCGAGACCGAAGTGCTTCGACCGCTGAGCATGGACTCGACGAGCTATTTCTGGAGAGCGACGCGCGGTGTGCGCGCAGAAGGCCACGAGTTCTCGAAGGCGGCCGCCGCGTACAGCCTGCACACGACCGCGTCCGACTACGCGCGCTTCGTGATCGATGCGATGAGGTCCGAGGTGGGGTCGAAGATGCTCGAGCCGCAGGTCGCGATCGACGGTTCGCTCGCGTGGGGTCTTGGCTGGGGGATCGCCGGAAGAGTCTTCTGGCACTGGGGCGAGATTGACCGCTTCGCGTGCGCCGCCGTTGGCTCGCGCGAGACAGGACGCGGTCTGGTCTGCCTGGCGCGCGGCGACGACGGGTTGGACGCGTGCGCCGAGATCCTCCGCTCATCGCTCGGCGGCGAGTACTCCTATCCCATCTCCGCTGTACTCGAGCGAGGCTGGTAGGTCGTGTGACAGAGGACGACGCGGCGGCGTATTCGCTTCGTCACCGACCTGGGGAGGTTCTCCATGAACCGCTCTGCGCATGCCGACGTATCCGATCCGCCTGACGCGCATGGGCCAACGCTACTTCCGCCACGTGCGTCGTGCGGAGCCGGACGATTGTTCCTGGCAGGCGTCTCCCTCGTGCGCGAGTGTTCACAAATGTCGCTTGTTCGATTTGACCCGATTGAATCGGCACGATCGACGCGTGTCGGGTGGCGAGGGTCCCAGCTGCAGTCCCTACGGAGCGCGGCCTCGCCCGTTACGCGCGCGAGATGTGAAGCACCTCTGACCGCGATACGAAGCCCGCCCGGGCGTAGATCCGCACCTCAGCCTCGCCGTGCGCCATCAGGAACACGCCGGTCGCACCCCTCGCGAACGCCTGCCTGGCCAACCAGCTCGCCATTGTGGCGGCGATGCCCCGGCGGCGGAACCGCCTCCGCACGCCGACGGAGGTCAGCTCGGTCAGGCCGTCGTGAGGCGCTGTGCACGCGCCCGCGCCGGCCGGTTCGTGCGTCAGGACGTCGCGCGCGAGCACGACGACGCCGCCGGCCTCGACCGTCCGCCGGAGTGCGTCCACGGCGTGGCGAGGGACATCGCCCTGCTCCTCGTACGCCTCCCACTGAACCGATGCGGCGTCCTGATACTCCTCTTCCGAAGAAGCCGCGATGAGTTCGACTCTGTCGGCCATGACCTCGCCCACATCAGACACGGCCGCGCACGTCATCAGAGGCGTCCTCTGTTCGGCCTCGAACCCTTCGGCGAGCAGCACCGGCACGACCGCCGGCGCGAGCGCGGGGATGTACTCGAGCCTCGGCCGGCGATCCCGTTTCCGGTAAGCAGCAACGAGCGTGGCCACGTCCCCGGGCGAGGGCATCGCCGCGTCGTCGGGGATCGCATAGTTGAGGTACGGATTGCCGTCCTCGCGGTTGAAGGTCGCGACGAACGGCCCGATCTGCTCGCAGTCGCGCCAATGGCAGGCGTTCGTGCGGATCGAGTCCTGAATTCTGCTCGCGAGCTCGAGGAAGCCCGCGGGCACGTCATCTACCACAGACACTTTGATCCTCCTGATCGAGAGATGGCCACGCCGACCGCCGCAGCAGGGAGGCGCTGCTCTACCTGTGCAGGCTGGAGCAGCGCCAGGGTGCGTAGCTCGTCATCTGCACGTGGCCGCTCCTCTATCGATCAGGCGCGCCGGGAAGGACGCGCGGCGCCGATCGTAGCGGAACCAGCCGAAACCCGGAGGCCGAACGGCCGGTGCCGCGCGCTCGGCAGCCGAGACGCGTCGCCACGTTGCGCGGAGCCCTGACGGCGCCACCCGCGAACAGACCCCGTCTGCTTCACGCCGTTGGTGTTCGAGCACATCACGGCACGCTGCGAACGACGATGATTCGCGCGGGACCGAAGGGTCGGGCGACGCGCTCGCCCCTGCTCTGTGCGTTGCCGAAGTGCTCATGAGCAAGTCCTTTCGCGGACGTTTGGGGGATCGACACCCCCGGCCCGGTGAGGGGCCGAGGGTCGCGACCGGTCTATGCGGAGACGGATGTCGGCGTGACTTCCGGCGGGGCCTCGGACACGCCACGCTCCGGCCGGGGAAGCCACTGGAGCCACCTGGGCAGGTACCAGTTCCGCTCGCCCAGCAGCTTCATGGTCGCCGGCAGAAGCACGGCTCGAACGAGCGTGGCGTCGATCAGAACCGCCGCAGCGAGGCCGACGCCGAACTGCTTGAAGAACAGCATCGAGAGGGTCGCGAAGATCGAGAACACGGCCACCATGACGGCGGCTGCGCTCGTGACCACTCCGGCGGTGGACTTGATCCCGTCCGCGATCGCGTCATCCATGCTCGCGCCGCGATCGAATGTCTCCCGGATCCGGCTGACGATGAAGACGTGGTAGTCCATCGAGAGCCCGAACAGGATCACGAACAAGAGCAGCGGCACGACGGGCGAGATCCCGGCAGTGGAGCTGAAGCCGAGCAGCCCTTTGCCCACGCCGTGCTGGAAGACGAGCACGAGCACGCCGTACGCGGCGGCGACGGAGAGGAGGTTGAGCAGGATCGCCTTGACCGCGACCACGATCGAGCGGAACGCAACCAGCATGAGCCCGAACGCGAACAGGAGCACGAAGGCAACGACGAGCGGCAACTTCGACTTGAGCTGGTCCTGCTGGTCCTTCCATTCGGCTGTGAGCCCGGTGACGCCGGCCTTCGTGTTGGGAAGCGCGCCGACGGTTTCGGGGACGATCACGTTGCGCAACGCGGCGAGAGAGGCATTCGACGCGGCATCGGTTCCCGTCCCTTCAATCGGGACGGTGATGTTCGCGATCGTGCGGTCGCGGTTCGTGTCGATCGTGATCGGCTTCTGCGCGTGTCCGCTCGCGAGTGCCCTCCGCTCCAGCTCTGCGATCGCCTTGCGCACGGCCGGGGCATTGACGTCAGGGGCCTTGACGACGACATTCGCCGGTAGCGCCTTGCCCGGAAACGCCTGCTGCATGCGGTTGTAGGTCTTCACCACAGCCAGCGACTTGGGGAAGGTATCCGGCCCCGGAGTCGCAATGCGCAGCTGCAGCGCCGGCGCGGCGAGCGCCAGCAACAACCCGCCCGCGACCACCGCGGACAGCAGCGGCCGCCGCAGGACGCGCTCGATGATCGCTCCCCAGATGCGGCCCTCGCTGTTGTCGCGGCGAAGCCGACCGACAAGCGGGACATGGAGCCGGTCGACCCGGTCGCCGAGCTTCGAGAGCACCGCGGGAAGAACGGTCAGCGAGCCGAGCATTGCGACGGCGACAACGATCATCGTCGCGTACCCGAACGATGCGAACGTGGCGTCGCCCGTGAGGAACAGGCCGGCCATTGCCACCATCACCGTCAGGCCGGAGATGAGCACCGACCGACCGGAGGTCGCCGCGGCGGCTTCGAGCGCAGCGCGCTCACTTCGCCCGGCAGCCCGCTCTTCTCGTTCGCGCCGGAGGTAGAACATCGAGTAGTCGACGCCGACCGCGAGCCCGACTAGCAAGACGACCGCGGTGGCTTCTGGTGCGAGCGGCAGCAGGTGACTGGGCAGCGCAACCAGGCCGAACGTCGCGAAGACGGCCGTGAGCGCAAGCAGCAGCGGGATGCCAGCGGCCACGAGCGCGCCGAACGCGACCACGAGGATGATCAGCGTCAGCGGGACGGAGAACACGCCCGCGCTCTTGAGGTCGTCCGCGAAGGCGGTATCGACCGCTTTGGCCGCACTCGCTTCGCCGAACTCTCCGATGAAGAGGCCGGGATGCGCGTGTTGCGCGTCGTTGACACTCTTGAGGATCGGGTCGAGCTTGTCCCCAGCCTTGTCCTTGGCGCCCCGGATCTCGAATTCGACGAGCGCGGCTTGCCGGCCCTTCGCAATCTGACCTGCGTTGGCCGGATCGAGCGGCGACTGGACGTTTCGAACGGCCGCCACCTTTGAAACGCGCGCGACCACATCCGCGACGGCGGAGTCGAACGACGGCGCGCCTGCCCGGGCGGAGCGGCTCTGGATCAGGACGCTCTCATTCGCGGGCAGCTTGAAGCCGGCGTCCAGGATTCGGTTCATGCGGCCCGACTCGCCCGGCCCGGACGTGTTCGGATCGACGTTCTTGGTGCCGACCATGCCGCCGAGCGCGAACGCGACGGCGACGAAGGCGAGCCACCCGAAGGTGGCGGTTTTCCAGTGGGCCGCGCTCCAGCGGCCCATGCGGGCTGCCAGGTTGCGGCGACTGCTGTGCTTTCTGCGGGACATGACCGTTCTCCTTTCGGCGGGGCCACTCCGGCCCTCGTTAGGCGGCATAGGCGAAGGGGTGGTAGAAGGCATCGAGGGCGCGGTCGGGCGCGATCGCGAGGTGGAAGCCATCTCCGACACGGGCGTCCTCGACCGCGACGGTGAGCGCGTTCTCCCGCGGTGCCAGAGCAGCCGGACGGAGATTCCGTCGCTGTCGCGGGCGGCGAGTTCGCGGGTCTGCGGTGTTGCGGGGCTCATGGCTCCCCCTTTGCGTTCGACCGGGGCGAGTGGGGACGCGGTCATGGGATCTGCACCTCGCTCACGCTCGTGGCGGTGGTGCGGTCGGCGACGTAGGCGGGCAGCAGCCCGAGCGCGTCCGTTTCGGTTTCGGCTTCTACCGTCCACCAGATCGCGTGCCCGCCGGAGCGACACGAGGCGAGCGTCGGCTGGTGGCGAAGCGGGCTTCCGTGCCCCCTGAAGGAGGCGAAGACGACGCCGCACTCGTGCGGCTCGTGGCGGTGGTGAAGCAGGTAACGGGTCATGAGCCGAGCTTGCCGCTGCCCGGCCGCGCCGACATCAGGGCGCCACCCTGATCCCGCACCCTTATCTTTGTGGTCCGGCGACCCTGACTTATCCTGCGCCGGAGGAGGAACGTGACCCTGCATACCGAGCGCCTCGTCGGGCGCGCCGAAGAGATGAGCTCGCTCGCTCAGGTCCTGGACGAGCTCGTTCGAGGCCGCTCGGCCGCGCTCCTGCTGGTTGGCGAGCCAGGAATCGGCAAGACGCGCCTGCTGGCCGAGCTCGCCGCTCTCGCGGATGTTCAGGGGCAGCTCGTCCTCTCGGGCTCCGCGTCGGAGCTCGAGCGCGACTTGCCGTTCTCGGTCTTCGTGGATGCGCTCGACGAGTACGTGCGAGGGCTCGAGCGGAGCCGCCTCGCCGCCCTCGACGACGACGTGCGGACGGAGCTCGCGCACGTCTTCCCTTCGCTGTCGGCGCTCGCGACCGAGCGCGGCGTGGCGCTCCAGCACGAGCGCTACCGCAGTCACCGTGCGGTGCGCGAGCTGCTCGAGGAACTCGCCTCGGCGCAGCCGCTCGTGCTCGTGCTCGACGACCTCCACTGGGCCGACTCGGCGTCCGTCGAGTTACTCGGAGCGCTCCTGCGCCGGCCGCCGGCCGCGCCGGCGCTCCTCGCGCTCGCCGTACGTCCGCGGCAGGTGCCGGAGCGTCTGTCCGCTGCGCTCGAGCGGGCGCACCGCGCGCAAACGCTGACCCGCCTCGAGCTCGGCGCGCTCAGCCCCGAGGAGGCGCGACAGCTACTGGGCGACGCGATCGACCGCGCCGACGCGACCGTCCTCTACAAGGAGAGCGGCGGCAACCCCTTCTATCTCGAGCAGCTCGCCCGGTCGCTCGACCGCGCGGGTGGGGCGGCGGCCGTTCACGACGAGACGTCGCTGGCGGCGATCGGGGTTCCATCGACCGTCGCCGCGGCAATCAGCGAGGAGCTCGGGCTGCTGTCCCACCCCGCACGTCTCGTCCTGGAGGGAGCGGCGGTGGCAGGCGATCCCTTCGAGCCCGAGCTGGCAGCGGCCGCGGCCCAGATGCCCGATGCCCCGGTGTGGGAGGCAGTCGACGAGCTCCTGCAACTCGAGCTTCTTGGCCGCACCGACGTGCCGCGGCGCTTCCGCTTCCGGCATCCGCTCGTGCGCCGCGCGGTCTACGAGGCAACCGCCGGCGGCTGGCGGCTAGGTGCCCACGAGCGGTGCGCCGAGGCGCTAGCGGCGGGTGGGGCGACAGCGGCGGCGCGCGCCCATCACGTCGAGCGCTCGGCGCGCGAGGGCGACATCGGCGCCGCGGCCGTCCTGCGCGAGGCCGGCGAGGAAGCCGTCCGGCTGGCGCCGGCAAGCGCCGCGCACTGGTTCGCAGAAGCCCTGCGCCTACTGCCGCCGACCGCGACGGCGGAAGAGCGCGTCGACCTTCTCCTCGCCCGCGCGCGGGCCTTGACGGCGGCTGGCCATTTCAACGACAGCCACAGCGCGTTGCTGGAGGCCATTACGATCGTGCCCGACGACTCCCACGCGCTCCGTGCCAGGGTCGCCCGCGCCTGTGCCGGGGTGGAGAGCCTTCTCGGACGACAGGAGCAAGCCGGTGACCGCCTGGCGAGCGCCCTCGAGAGCCTGCCCGACCAGGGCTCGCCCGAGGCGGTGGCGCTCATGCTCGAGCTGACCATGAACGCACTCTGGCGCACGAGGCACAAGGCGATGCACGAAGCGGCCGAGCGCGCGGTGAACGCGGCGAGACGGCTCGGAGACAAGGCTCTGACCGCGGCGGCCCTCGCCGAGCTCGCGCTCGCGGATTCGATCATCGGGGCGGCCGAGCGAGCCGAATCCAATCGTTCAGAGGCGGCGGCGCTGGTGGATTCCCTGTCGGACGACGAGCTCGCCCGCCACCTCGAGGCCGCGGCATGGCTCGCCGGGGTGGAGCTCTATCTCGACCGGTACGCCGAGGGCGACGCGCACGCCAATCGCGCCCTGGCCGTGGCGCGGGCTACCGGCCAGGGGGAGCTCTTCCTCCTCCTGGCCGCGACCCTGGGCGGGCTCTGGCGCCAGCGGGGCAAGCTGGCCGAGGCCGGAGAACTGCTCGACGGTGGCATCGAGGCAGCCCGCTTGCTGGGCAACAAGCATGCGCTGGTGTGGACTCTCATGGGCCGCTCGGCCGCCGCGCTCCGGATGGGGGACGTGGAGCTCGCGCTCGCCACCGCCCAGGAAAGCGTCGACCTCAGCCATGATGCCGATAGCAACTTCCACTCGGCCGAGGCAGCCGCCGACCTCGCCGCCGCGCTTCTCGAGACAGCGCGACCGGAACGTGCGGTCGAGGTGCTCCTCGGCTCTGCCGGGGGCGAGGAGCTGGTGCTCATTGCCGGCAGCCCGAGGGCGCGTTACCTGGAAGTGCTCACGCGCTCCTGGCTCGCGCTCGGCCGTCACGCTGAGGCGAAACGTGCAGCGGCCTCCGCGCAGGGCTGGGCCGCGGCCGTACGGCTCCCGATGGCTGCCGTCTGGGCCGATCGAGCGGTTGCGGCCGTCGAGCTGGACGCCGGTGATCCCTCCCGCGCAGCCGAGCGGGCCCTTGTCTCGGCCGCCGCCGCTGACGGGGTGGGGGCTCCGATCGAAGCAGCGTTATCCCGAATGCTCGCAGCCCGCGCCCTCGCCCAAACCGGCGAGGGTGACCGTGCCGCCATCGAACTGCAGCGCGCGGGCCGCGAGTTCGAGGCGCGCGGCGCGCTGCGATACCGGGACGAGGCGGAACGCGAGCTGCGAAAGCTCGGTCATCACATCCACCGTCGGACACGCCCGGGCAAGACCGACTGGACCGGCATCGAGTCGTTGACTGAACGCGAGCACCAGGTGGCACGGCTCGTCGTCGACCGCAAGACAAATCCCGAAATCGCCGCGGAGCTATTCCTCAGCCAAAAGACGGTCGAGACTCACCTGCGCAACATCTTCCGGAAGCTCGACGTCGCCTCACGCGTGGAACTCGCCCGTGCCGTCGAGCGCGCAGACCGCGCTGGGCGCGCAGCGTCGTGACGCGCGACTAGCTGCAGGCGCTAGAGGGCGAAAAGCGCCTGCCGATGAGACCGTTCAGACGCGGCTGGCGCTGAGCGTGCCTGCCGGACTCGGCCTGTCACACAGGAGTCACAGCTCACCCAAGATCAGCGAAGGCTCCCGGTGCTCAGAGCGAGGCGGCTGGCGCCAAACCAAGGCGCCGTCTCGGCAGTCCCGGTCCGGTCCGATGAGGCCTGTTGCTTGTTCTGTAACTGGGCAACAAGCCGCGGGTACGAGACGGGTACATGAGGTGGGGCATGCGCGGGCATGCGCGGGCACGAAAGACGCGGCTTCACCGACCGATTTGCAGGAGAAACGTGGCCGCGAGTGTCCGGCCGTGTACGCCAGTACCGCCCCAAAACCTCCATGGTAAGAGGGACCTGCGCAGCTGTTTCGAGGCCGCGCCCTTCGAGCCGCTTCGCGAAGTGCTCTTCCCCCGCGAGCAGGAGGTTTCCCGTGCGGCGATGCTCGACTTCTTCTCGTCGGTCAGCCCGGTGACGGCCCTTGCCCCGCGCGAGCGGCGCGCGGTCCTCGACCGCGTCGTCGCCGCGCTCGACCGCCCCCGCTATACCCGCCTCTGGACGGTCATGCTCTACTGGACGAGGCTTGCCGCCTAGAACGTGATGTCACCGCAGGCGATGTAGACACTCGCCTCCTCGTTCGACTGGTGGACATGGACGGCGAACTCTCCGCTCGTCAGCTCGTTGAGCGTGACCTCGACTGTCGCGTCGGAGCCGTCGTCGACGCTCAGGAGCGGGTAGCCGGAAGGAATGGAGTCGAACCGCCTGAGCGGGTCATCAGGTCAGACCACGCTGGCCTGTGCGAGCGTGCCGGAATGTCGCTTGAGACGGAGACAATACGAGCGACCTGCGAGAGGTAGGGCGTCACCCACTGGGATAGCGTCGCTGCATGGACGCTCCTCTTCGCCGGAACCGCGACTTCATGCTGCTGCAGTTCTCGCAGCTCGTCTCGAGTGGCGGTTCGCAGATCACGGCGATCGCGTACCCGCTTCTCGTCCTCTCGCTCACTGGTTCGTCTGCGAAGGCCGGTCTGGTCGCGTTCGCTCGCCTGCTTCCGAGCGCGCTCTTCGCGCTGCCCGCAGGCCTCTACGCCGATCGGTGGAACCGCCGCCGAGTCATGATCGGGGCACACTTCACTCGAGGGGTCGCGGTCGGAACTCTGGGCCTCCTGATCGTGGCTGACGAGATCGTCTTCTGGGTGATACCGATCGTCGCGTTCGTCGAGGGAGTGGGAAGCGCGTTCTACGGTGCCGCTCAGGCCGGCGCGCTCCGCGCGGTCGTCCCGCAGAAGCAGCTTCCCGCAGCGGTCTCGGTGGTCACCGGCCGGGAGGCTGTGGTGATCGTCGCCGCGCCGCCCGTCGGAGGCGCGCTCTTCGGCGTGGCGCGGGCGCTGCCGTTCCTCGTGCATGCGATGTCCTATGCCGTCTCGACCGTGCTACTGCTCCTCATGCGCACGCCCTTCCAGGAGGAGCGCGAGTCCGACGAGGCACCGCTTCGCACGCGGCTCGCCGAGGGATTCCGCTTCCTCTGGGACCACGCATTCCTGCGGACGATGGCCTTCCTCTTCGGTCTCGCGAACTTCGTCGGCCCGGGAGTGCTGCTCGCGATCGTCGTCATCGGGAAGAACGACGGGCTGACGGGCGGGCAAGTTGGCTTGCTCGTCTCGGCGTGGGGTGGAGCGGTTCTACTCGGGGCGTTCCTTTCGCCGTTCGTTCGTAGGCGACTCCCCGTGCGCGGCATCCTGCTGCTCGAGCTCTGGACGTGGACGGGCTGCGCTGCGTTTCTGATCTGGCCGAACGTCTACGTGCTCACCGCGAGCATCATCCCGACCGGGCTTGCGATTCCCTCCACCGACTCGGTCGTTCGCAGCTACGAGCTCTCCATGACGCCCGACCGGATCCTCGGCAGGGTCGAGAGCGCGCGCAGCACGATCGCGTTGATGATCGCGCCGCTCGGGCCGCTCGTCGCGGGATTGCTGCTCGAAGTCACCTCGGAACGCGCGACGATCGCGGTCTTCGCCGCGTTCGGGCTCGTCCTCGCGGTCTGGGGGACGCTCAGCCCGGCGATCCGCGCAGCGCCGCGACTCGGTGAAGGGCTGCGCACGGGCTAGCATCGAGTCTGTCTGGCCGGCCCAACGAGCAGCTCGCCGTGCTGCCCGAGCGTGCGGGAATGTCGCTTGAGTCTCTCGCCTGAATACGCAGCGAGTGGTGCGAGATACTCCGCTTGGCGGATGAGCGCACTTACGAAGATCACTGACCACGTCTATTGGATGCCACCGGGACCGCCTGACCGTCCATCGCTGTGCGGGGTCGTAGGGGAACGACGCACGCTGATGCTGGACGCTGGGTCGTCGGCAGCGCATACACGGGCATTCATGGAAGCCCTCGTGAGCGCCAGCGGAACGCGTCCCGATGCGGTCATCTATACGCACTCAGACTGGGATCACGTCCTCGGAGGAGCCGAAGTAAGTGGAGTTGTGATCGCACACGCGCTGACCGCGGAGGGGCTCATCGATCTGGCGCACCGAGACTGGAGCGACGAGGGCCTTGACCGGCGCGTCACCGATGGTCTTTCGTCGGCGCGACACGTTGCAGATGTCAAGGCCGAGATGCCCTCGCCACGAACGGTCGAGGTCGCTCCCGCCGACGTCATCTTCCACGACGGAATCGAGATCGATCTTGGAGGCGTGAAGGTCCGCGTCCGTCACATCGGGGGAGACCACAGCGCCGACTCATGCGTGATCTGCGTCGAACCCGATGGCGTTCTCTTCCTGGGGGATTGCACCTCCGCCTTCTCCGAGGGTGTAATGACCTCGGAGTCAGTGTCCAAGCTGCGCGAACTAGTTCTCGGGTCGGCCGCGGAGCACTACATCGAGGGACACCACGGGTCGGTTTCCTCTCGGAGAGACATGGAGAACCTGTTCGAGAAGATGCGACTCGCCGAGCGCGCCGCACGAGAAGGCCTGGAAATCGAGGCGCCGGACGAGGACACCGAATACTTCTTCGAAGCGTTCAAAGAAGGGCTTGCGACGACCCGGTAAGCGCCACTGCTTCGCGGTGTCCAGCGACACCACGGTGGGTTGCCCGAGTGTTCGGGAATGTCCCTTGAGCCTTCACACGCCGAACTCTCACCCGGGCCGGCGTTCGGGAATGTCGCCCCGAGCCCTGTTAGAAGTCGATGCGCATCACGGCCCGGCGGAGGCTCGGACGGCTGACCTCCGTGAACCCGGCCGCGGTGAAGATGCTTACGTGGCCGACGTGGAGCTCGCCCCAGGGAACGTCCTTCTCGGGCCCGGGGATCATCGAGTAGCCCTCGAGCGCGCAGGCACCGCGCTGGCGCGCGAAGTCCACCGCGGCGCGCGCAAGCGCGTAGCTGACGCCGCGGCGACGGAACCCTGAGCGAGTGATAAAGCACGGCACGGCCCAGATGCTCGAGTCAGTTCTGTCCTCATCTCGCTTCCGCCAAGGCACGCTGCGGAAATATGGGTAGGCGGTCCGCGGCTCCACGTTGCACCACCCGGCGGGCTCACCGTCGGCATAGGCGACCAGGCCGCTCGTCGTGCCCGATCTCGGATGCCCGCAGTCGGTCTGCTCGCGCAGCATTTGAGCGTGTTCAAGATCGTCGCCCGGCCAGAGCGTTCCATGCAGCTTGAAGCGCTGGCAGTAGCAGCGTCCCCCATGACAGCGGGCGCCGCCGAGAACTGCGTCGAGGTCATCCCAGGATGCCTCGTTCGCCGGGAGGATCCTCGCCTCCATCGCCAGATCCGTCACGCCGAAATCCTGCCACAGCAAGGTCCCCCACGCCCAGGTCACGAGCTCAGCGGGCGGCTAAGCGTTCGGCCATGAACGACCGCGTCGCTCGAGCCGGGCCACGGACCGGCTTCGTACACCATCGATTGCCGGCGAGGGGTCGCCGGAGTGGGCGAGTGTGCGGGAATGTCGCTTGACGAGGACGAGCGGCTCCGCTCGGATACCGAGTCGAGCGCGAGGGCTCGTCGTTGGAACTCCAAGCCAGCGTGACAGACTGTGCCCATGCATGAGCTGCGCGCCGGTGTCTGGCATTGGCAATCGCCGCATCCCGGCTGGAACGAGGAGGAGTGGTGGCCCGAGCTCGTATCGTCGTACGCGATCGAGCTCGGCGACGAGTTCCTGTTGTTCGACCCGCTCTCCGTTCCCGACGAGCTACGTGAGCGCGCGACCGCCGTCGTCCTGACTGCGCCCTACCACGAGCGCGATGCACGTCGACTTGGCCTTCCGGTCCATACGTCGCCCGCGGACACCTGGCAGGACTGGGTCGAGAAGTTCGGCATCGACCCCGATCGCGTGCGCGGCATGGAGAGTGATGACCTTGCTTGGTTGCGCGCCGGCGAAGGTGAGGGACACTTTCACGGTCCCGGAGCGTGGCCGTTCGGCATCACCGCGTACGCGGGCCGCGAGGACAACGATCTCATCCTCTGGCTGTCGTCGATTAACGTGATCGTCACCGGCGACTCGCTCTCCGACTTCGGCGACGGACTGGACATCCAGCTCGGCGGTCGCAAGCACGTGACGCGCGACGATGTCGTCCGAGGGCTCCGTCCGCTGCTCGACCTGCCGGTCGAGCTCGTACTGCCCGCGCACGGCGAGCCGACCGATCGCGCAGCGCTCGAGCGCGTTCTTTCCTGAGCAGGCGCCGGCAACACCTAGAGCTCAGGCGACGAGGCGCCTCCGTGGGCCAGCGTTCGGCGATGTCCCTTGCCGAAAATGCACGTGCCCGCTGCGGTGGCGGCCTCAGCCGACCTGATTTATCGGGAGACTCGGATGAAGTGGGCCGCGCCGGAGGACGATTCTGGCGCCGGCGACCGCTATGCGCTGCGTGCGGGTGCTGCCGCCGGCGCGATAGGTGAGGGTGATGCTCCGGTTGACCGTGGTGGCCTCATTTCGTCGGAGCGTGCCGCAGTTCCGCATGAGGAAGTTCGACTGAACCCAGGCGTCACGACCGGCCGGTATCGCGACCGGCGGCGAGTTCCGACCGATCCACGACCGAAGTCCTGGTTGAAATAGACCTCCTTCGTTCGGAGATGGTGCAAGACGGACCTGCACTGCGACTCGCTGGAACACATCGCGGGAAGCTTGCGGCCCGCCGCCACCGAGCAGCGTGACGGTGCGCTTCGTTGCGTTTTGAACCGTGACGAGCACCGCAAAGCGGCGTCCTTTGATACAGCCGATGTGCATCCCGTTCGGACCGGAGGAGCCGTCCCCCCACAAACCGCTGGATGGCCGCTCGATGTCCCAACACGCGCGACGAAGGGAGCGGTGGTGACCTCCTGTACGGATCCCGCGCAGCCACTCCCGACGCTAACGACGAGAGTCAATGCTACGGCCGCAAGTCGACTCATGACCAATAGCCTATGACCGGGTTGTATGAAATGTGTTGAGCCTCGCCTGAGCGAGTGCGCGTGCTGACGCCTGGTGGTGCCGGGGGCGGGGGCGCGGCGGGGTGCCGCCCGGAGGGTGGCTCCGCCGCGGCGCGGCTCCCGGCGGTTCGGGTGGTGCACTCTTTACTTGTATTAGCAACGTAACTCGTCGGACGCTGGGGGTTGTCGTCCGGTCGGGTGGCTAGGTTGGTTGGTCTCCGAGGCGCGACGACGCTCGGGCGACGCCAGCGAGTCATCGGCCCCGCTGCCTGGCGGACATGAATGGGCACCGAGCGTGGTGATAGCGGCCCGCTCACTCTGTGATTTCGAGTGAAGGGGCCGTATTTGTGGACGGGTTGGTTGGGGGTCGTTGGGCACCGTCATCGGTGGGTGGCCGGTGGGCGTTGACGTTGTATCCCGATGCTGCGGAGGCGGGCGGTTCCTTCCGTTCGGCTCTTTCGAGCGGTTGCGGTGATGGGGGTGAGCCGGATCGCCAGCGGGCGCTGGAGGAGGCGGCGAGACGAGCGCGGGCAAAGGTGCGGCGCTACTGCGCTGCCAACCGTCTCAACCGTCTGGGCACGCTCACCTATGCGGGCGAGGGCTGCCATGACCCGGTGGCGGTCAGGGCCGACGCGGCGGGGTTCTTCAAGCAGTTGCGATCCGAGCTGGGCGGGGGCGCCCTCCCGTATCTGTGGGTGCCGGAGTGGCATCCCGGCGGGCACGGCCTGCATCTGCACTTTGCAGTCGGCCGTTACGTCGGACACTCGTTGATCCGGGAGGCGTGGGGCCGCGGAATCGTGCACATCAAGCTGCTCGGGAATCTGCCGGTGGGGTCGGGGTCGCTTCAGGAGGCGCGGCTGGCGGCCCGCTATCTGGGCAAGTACGCGGGCAAGGCAGTCGACGAGGTTCGGCCTGCCGGTCTGCACCGCTATGAGATCGCGCAGGGCTTCACGCCTGCGTCCGTCAGCTGCGAGGGCCGATCCCCGGACGACGTGATCGGCCAGGCATCGACTCAGATGGGCAGACAGCCGTCGCACGTCTGGCATTCGTCAAGGCAGGAAGGCTGGCAGGGGCCGCCTGCCTGCTGGGTGGTCTGGGATGACTGATCCTGTGGCGGTGTACGGGTGGGTAGAGGCGTCGTGTGCTTCGCAGGGGCTGCCGGTGCGGGTGGCTGATCTGGGGATCCTGGCGGACGTGGCTGGCCTGTTGGGCCCGGCGCCCGGCCCTGGCCGGGTGGCGCCCTGCGGGACGGCCGTGGTGTCAGGCGCGCCAGACGGGGTTGAACCGGGACGGGTCGAATCGGTTGTAGCCGCGTCTTCCGGGAGCGACGACGAGGTGGTCGAGGACGGCGGCGACGATCGCGTGCTGCCTGGTGAGCGGCAGGGTCTGCCAGCGCTCCCGTAGCTGTGTCGCATTCCCGATCTGGCCGGCGAGGGCGGTGGTGCGGGTCAGCCGGCCAAGCTGCTTCTTCGCGTCCGTCACTCTGCGCTCGACGGGTGTACGGGCGGCCTGCCATTCGGTCATGCCGATCTCGCGGCGGCCATACATCGCGGCAAGCTCGTCCAACTGGGCGCGTGACTGGTCGATCTCGGCCTGCCAGCGCTCCGCGTCGGGATTGCCGGGTTTGCCGCTCATCGCGGCCGCGAGCTCGGGTGAGTCGAGCCGGTAGAGGACCGCCTCGACGAGGAAGTGTTCCAGTGGGTCGGCCATGACCGAGATGCGGCCGCAGCCCGAGAAGCCGGGGCCTTTCACGCATTGGTAGGCGCGTGCTCCGCCTTGCTTGGGCCGCGAGACGAGCGTTTCGCCGCAGAGGCCGCAGCGCAGCAGCCGCACGAGGAGGTAGCGGCGGGCGACCTTGTTGGTGCGCCGGTCTGGATCCGAGAGCAGCCCGCGGATCCGGGTCGTCTCGGCCGGGCTGATGATCGCGGGCCACTCCGCGGGCGCGACGATCTCGCCCTTGTGCTCGCGCTGACCCGAGATCCGAGCCGATCGCAACATCCGACTGAGGGTCTGCTGCTGCCACTGTCCCCCGGTCGAGGTAGGCACGCCGCGATCGTTCAGGCCGCCACAGACCGACCGCAACGCTTCCCCAGCCAAGAACCGAGCCGCACACTCCCGGATCACCACTGCCTCGGACTCGCGCACGGTGCGCTTGTCGTCCTCGTAGCCATAGGGGCGGCTTCCACCCCCAGCGATCTTCCCGGCCTGGGCAAGCTCCTCGTGCTTGCGCCGGATCCGGCGGCTCTTGTCGTCGCTCTCCTTCTTCGCCACAGCCCCGAGGATACGAGCCAAAAACTGACCGTCGTGCGTGGACAGGTCTACATCACCGCCGACTGAGGCCAGCTTCGACACGTTCGCGGCCTTGCAAAGATCGAAGAACTCCTCCAACTCGCGCGGCTGCCGGTGCAGCCGGTCGAGATCCCAGACCACCACCGCATCCAGGAAGCCGCCGTGCAGATCGTCCAGCATCCGCCGATACGCGGGTCGCACCTTGCCGCCGTAGGCGCTTACATCGTCATCGATGTAGCGCTCCTCCACCTGCCAGCCCTGCCGCGCCACCAACCGCTCACAGTCCTCGACCTGACGGCCGACGCCAAGCTGGCCCCCGTCCCGGTCAGACGAGATCCGAGCATAAATAGCAGCACGAATCACTCATGCAACATACACAAACACTCGCATGGGCGAGCGTCCTCTCGCTTGAGCAGGTCAGGGCCCATTCGGTTCGCGCCTCGCCCGGAGTCGTCAGCGATGGAGCTGGTCCAGGCATCTACTTCTAGCGGGTCTCCACCTTCGATGTGTTGCCCCCTCTGTTGCCCCCCTAGTGGTTGCGGGG
>Ga0136631_10000193_pt1 | contig 18341 bp, 18 predicted proteins | sample AntDrymUQ6012206_2_FD_104655 | JGI IMG/M metagenome (GOLD analysis project Ga0136631, IMG submission 104655) | Polar desert sand microbial communities from Dry Valleys, Antarctica - metaG UQ601 (22.06) | ecosystem: Environmental > Terrestrial > Soil > Desert | place: Antarctica: Dry Valley... | reverse complement strand
CGCCGGCCGGCGCGCTCTCGGTGTGGTGGTAGCCCAGGAGCTTCGTCACGCGCGTCGGCACGCCCGGCACGGCGTCGAGGAAGAACACGACCCGCCCCTCGTCGCCCTCGACGCTGGACTCGATGCTGTGGCGCAGCTCGGTGTCGATCGAGTGCTCCATGCCGCAGGCCAGGCCGATGCCGCTGGAGCGGGTGCGCAGCTCCAGCAGGACGCGCGTGCCGTCGCAGTGGCGGTCGACGGGCTGCAGCGCGGATTCGTCCATGCGCACGCCGACGCGCGGGTCGTCGTGCCCCTTCGGACGCGGCAGGTGCGTGACGAGCTCGGACGCGATCGCGAGGTCGGCCATCCCCGACACGAGCGTGACCTCGTAGGAGATCGCGGCGAGGTGGCGCCAGTGCAGGGACACGAGCCGCTTGGAGCTCAGCGCGACGATGGCGCCGCGCGCGGTGCGAAACGTCACGTTGCGCTCGAGCATCCCGCTGCGCATGTCGAGCACGCGCTCGTAGTCGAGGACCTTGGACTCCGTCAGCACGAGCGGCTCCTCGTCGACGTACAGGCGCATGACCGAGCCGTCGGGCGCGCTGACGATCGTCTGGCCGGTCGTCGCGAAGCCGAACGCCGCCTCGCCGTAGGGGATCGGCCAGGTCTCGTGGAAGCCGTTGAGGAAGAGGCCGGGATCGTTGGACGGCAGGCCCTCCTCGTGCGTGCCGCGCAGGCCCATATAGCCGTTGGCGACGGAGAAGAGCGTCTCGGCCTGCGCCGGATTCTCGAGCGAGAAGCGCCGCGACACCAGGCGCCACGGGTCGATCGGCATCGCCGCGCGCAGCGCGGGCGCCTGGCGGGCCTGGCGGATCCGCGTGAGCGCCTCCAGCCGCGCGTCCCGCAGGCTCATCGCGAGGACCTGCCTTCCGGCTCGACGCCCACCATGGTCGAGCAATGGCGCGCGGTCATCGCGAGGACCTGCCTTCCGGCTCGAGCATCTCCTCCAGGTCGGCGACGACGATGTCGGCCCCGTGCTCGTGGAGGTCGGCCGGCGCGGCGCTGCGCGCGACGCCGACGACGAGCCCGAAGCCGCCCGCGCGCCCCGCGGCGACGCCGACGAGGGCGTCCTCGACGACAACCGTCCGGCCCGGCTCGACGTCGAGCCGCCGCGCGGCCTCGAGGAAGGTGTCAGGCGCCGGCTTGCCCGGCAGCGCGAGCTCGCGTGCGACGGTCCCGTCGACGACGGCCTCGAAGAGCTCCCCGATGCCGGCGGCGTCGAGCACGGCCCGGCAGTTCTCGCTCGAGGAGACGACCGCCGTGCGCAGGCCGTCGTCGTGCAGGACGTGCACCCACGCGATCGAGCCGGGGAACGCCTCGACGTTGCCCTCGGCGAGCTCGAGCGCGACGAGTTCCTGCTTGGAGTTTGCGACCGCCTGCACGCTGTCGTCGCCGGGCGCGGCGTCGTGCTCGGCCTCGGGCAGCGCGATCCCGCGCGACGCGAGGAAGTCGCGCACGCCGGCCGCGCGCGGCTTGCCGTCGACGAAGCGCAGGTAGTCCCCAGACGGGTCAAACGGCGGCTGCGCATCGCCGGTCAACTGCGTCCAGCTGTCGAGGAACGCGTCGAAGACGCGCTTCCAACACGCGGTGTGCAGTGCTGCGGTGCTCGTCAGAACACCGTCGAGATCGAAGAGGACGGCATCGAAGCGGGTGCTCGAGAGGTGGCCCGCAGCCGCTGGACTGGTCATGTGTGAGCCAGCTTAGACCTCGCCGCGCGCGGCGTGCGTGACGCTCGTCCACCCGTCGACCGGCGCGCCCGCCGGCTGCGATCATGCGCGCTCATGCCGGCCCCGCTTCGCCAGCTGCGCCAGGAGATCACCGGGCGCCTGCGCAACGGCGCGACGCACCTCATCACCGGCATGCCCGAGGACCGCCGCGCGCGGGCCGCCGCGCGCGTCCGCGCAGGGCGCGCGTCGCGCGCCCTGCTGCGCACGGCTGCGGGCTGGTACGCCCGGGCGCCGGTCCCGATCGCCGGCGGGCTCGCCCACCTGCTCTACGTCTCGACGGCCGACCTCCCGCTCGACCATGCGCACGCCGGACTCATCGTCCGCGGGACGCTCGAGCCGCCGGTCCAGGAGGCGCTGCGCCGGCTGCTGGCGCCCGGCGACGTCTTCTACGACGTCGGCGCGAACATCGGCTTCTTCACGATCCTCGGCGCCCGGCTCGTCGGCCCGCAGGGCCGCGTCGTCGCGTTCGAGCCGGTGCCGGCGTGCGCCCGCGCGGTCGGGCGCAACATCGCCCTCAACGGCTTCGCGCACGCCGAGATCCGCGAGGAGGCGGTCGGCGCGGCGGGCGGCCGCGCGCGGCTGCTCGTCGTCGGCGAGGCGAGCTGGTCGCACCTGGCGTCCACCGGACGCCACGCCGACGTGCGCGACGAGATCGACGTGACGGTCGTCTCGATCGACGAGCTCGTGCAGGCGGGGGCGCTTCCCCCGCCGGACGTCCTGAAGATCGACACCGAGGGCGCCGAGCTGCAGGCGATCGCCGGCATGCGCACGACGATCGAGCGCCATCGCCCCGCGATCGTCTGCGAGCTGCACGACACGAATGCGCAGTTCGCCGCGCTCATGGACGCGCTCGGCTACACGACGACGAACCTCGACGGACCGGCCCCGGTCGCCGCCGCGGGCCCGATCCACGCGCTTGCGCAGCCGCGGACCTGAGCTGGCGATCACGACACGCTGGCGATCGCCTGTCGGGTGCTGCGCGACTCGCGCTTCATCACGCTGAGCGCCGCGGCCACGACCATCGGGTCGAACTGCGTGCCGCGGTGGGCTTGCAGCTCAGCGATGGCCTGGTCGTGCGAGAGCGCGTCGCGGTACGGGCGCCGCGTCGTCATCGCGCTGTACGTGTCGGCGACGGCGACGATCCGCGCCGCCAGGGGGATCGCCGCGCCGGCCAGGCCCTCGGGATAGCCGCCGCCGTCGAAGCGCTCGTGCGAGAAGCGCACGATCAGGCCCACGTCCTGCAACGTGCCGCCGACCCGGTCGAGCATCTCCTGCCCGGCGACCGGGTGCTCGCGCATGACCACGTGCTCGGCGTCGGTCAGCGGCCCCGGCTTGTTGACGAGCTCCTTCGGCGTCGCGATCTTGCCGATGTCGTGCAGCAGCGCGCCGAACTCGACGAGCCGGCGCTCGTCCTCGCCGATATCCAGCTCGTCGGCGATCGCCGTCGCGAGCACGACGACGCCCTTGCTGTGGCGTCCCGTGTACTCGTCGTCGGTCTCGAGCATGTCGCCGAGCAGCAGCGCGGTGCCGCGGTAGGCGGCGCTCAGCTCGATCGCCTGGTCGATGCTCTCACGCCGTTGGTGCGCGAACCGCGCCAGCAGCGCGGCGAGCGGCAGGACCAACAGGAACGCATGCGGGTCAATCGTGCTCGCGAGGGCGGCGAGCAGCCCGATCGGCGACAGCAGCGCGTCGACGAGCCAGACCTCGCGCAGGATGGCGAGCTGGCGCCGCGGCGCGATGTCGTGCGCGATCCGCTCGCGCACCATCGCGCTGCACAGGTCGCCGGCGAACTGCGCCGCGAGCGCCAGCACGTAGACGGGCCAGTGGGCGACCGCCGGTGGCCCGACGTCGGCCAGGACGAACACGAGCGCCGGGCCGACCGCGAACCACGCCTCGCCCGGCACCCACAGCAGGCGCGCGGGATCGCTGCGCCTGGTGACGAGGTCCGGGATCCGGTCGAGCAGCAGCGCCACCACCACGACGAGTGGCACGATCGCGGGCGGCAGGAGAAACAGCATGGGGACGAAGATGAGCTGCGTCGGAACGGTGAAGCCGGCGCCGATCTCGAACTCCAGCCGGCCCATGACCGCCGCCGCGACCACGAAGATCGCGACGTCCGTCGCGTCGACCCGCTCGTCGAGTCCGAACGCCGCGAGCAGCCCGGCGGCGAGCAGGAACGGGACCCCGACGACGATCTGGGCCGCGACCTCGCGCGGGCGAGTCCGCGTCTGAAGCCGCGACCGTGACGCTGCGGTCAGGCGTTCGGACATCCGCCGAGCGTATCCCGTGAACGTGTCCGGCCACGAGGGGCACCCTGATTGCAACGCGTCTGAGGCCCCCTGCTGCAGAAGCTGGACGGACGTTGGACGCACCGCTCAAGGACTGCTGACCCAGGCCCCGACGCCGATGGACCGGTCGAGCGGAACCCCGCTCGTGCCTCCGCCGAAGGGAACCCCTCGTGTCCGCACTCGCAGCCCTCTGCCGCGTCGCTCTTGCCTGCTCCGCCGCCTGCATCATGATCACCGCGCCCGCGCAGGCCGCCACGACCGCCGCGCCGGGTTGCCCGGTCAAGCCCACCGTCCAGCCGTTCGCCCCCTGGCAGGACCTCGCCGCGTACGTGCTCGCTCCCGGCGGGGACCTCGAGCAGAATCGCTCGACCTGGACGCTCGCCGGCGGGGCCGCCGCCGTCGAGGGCAACGAGCCCTTTCAGGTCGGAGCCGCGACCGATCACACGTCGCTGAGCCTGCCGGCCGGGAGCTCGGCCACGACGGATCAGATGTGCATCGGCATCGAGCACAAGACGATGCGCTTCTTCGCCAAGGCGAACACGTCCTCGGGTTCGCTGCGGGTCGAGGTCCTCCTCGCCGGTCGCCGCGGCCGCACCCGCGCCGTCTCGATCGGCACCATCCAGGCCGGCACCAGTTGGGCGCCGACCGCCGAGCTGCCGATGATCGTCAACAAGCTGGCGCCGCAGCAGGGCAACGCGATACAGGTCGCCTTCCGCTTCACGCCGCGCGGCAGCGCGAGCTGGACGATCGACGACGTGTACGTCGATCCCTACCGCTCGCGGTAGGGCCGATCCCTACGGGCCTGACGACTACCGCCGAGGCAGCGGCGTCCCGGCGCCTGCGCATGCGCCGGTGGCGCGTCTGGCAGCATCCCTCAGGTGCGCTTCGAACTCGACCCAAGCATCCAGGCGCACTACGCGCGCGAGGTGGAGCGGGACCGTCTGACCACGTGGGGCCGCCTCGAGTTCGAGCGCACGAAGGACCTGATGGAGCGTTTCCTGCCGCCCTCGCCGGCCCGGGTGCTGGACGTAGGTGGAGCCGAGGGAGCGTATGCGCTCTTCCTGGCGGCGCGGGGATACGAGGTTCACCTGCTGGACCCATGGGCTCCGCACGTCGAAGCCGCACGGACTGCCTCGGCCTCCAGGGCGAGAGGACGACTCGCGTCGGTGGCGGTGGGAGACGCCCGGGATCTGCCGTTCGCAGACGCCAGCGCCGACGCCGTGCTCATGCTCGGCCCGCTCTACCACCTGATCGACCCCGCCGACCGGCGACGGGCGCTGGATGAGGCGCGCCGCGTCCTGCAGCCCGGGGGCGTCCTGATGGCGGCGGCGATATCGCGGTTCGCCTCGACCTACGACGGGATACGGACGGGAGCGATCGCAGAGACGGCCTTCGAGGCGGTCGTCGAAGACGACCTGGCGTACGGCGTACACCGCAACCCGGATCCCGAGGGGCGGCCCGAATGGTTCACGCTGGCCTACTTCCACACCCCCGATGGCCTCGGCACGGAGCTCCGGGCAGCCGGTTTCGAGGAGCCGGAGGTTCTGGCGATCGAGGGTCCGGGCGCGTTCTGGGACGCGGGTCCCGCGCTCGACCATGCGGCGACGCGGGAGGCGGTCATGCGGGCCATTCGCCGGGTCGAAGCCGAGCCCGCCCTGCTGGGTGCCAGTGCGCACCTCATGGCGATCGCCACCGCACGATGACGAGCCGCGCCGCGTTCGCTGCCGATTCCGAGCAGGGCCGGCTATCGCACCGGCCCTGCTGAAACCGGACTCAGGGTCCCAGCTCGCCGCCCGCCAGAACACGGGCACCTGGACTGATCAGGCGGCGAGCGGCGACGGAGCGACGGGCTGCGGGGCTGCTTCGCGCCGCGGCGCGAACCGGTCATTCGGTCGCAACGCGACGACCTGGGCGAGTCCGCTGCGCGGACTCGTGTCGATCCCGCCCAGGAACGTGTCCCGAGAGATGGGCTCGAGCCGGCGGGGAAGCTCGGTGACATGGGGTGAAGTCATGTGGACTAGAGCGTCAAACGCCGTCAGCCGATACCGCCTGTGACGAGCTTCACATGGGCCAGCGCCTCGATCGTCGCGCGCAGCGTGCGGGCCGTCGGCTCGGGCGCGTAGGCCGCCACCCGCGCGGCGCCGCGCTCGCGCAGCACAGCCCGCAGCTCGGCGTCGCCGACCGCAAGCGCCAGCAGCTCGGCCACGACCCCGTCGCCGTCCGCGCCGTTGAGCAGCAGCGCCGCGTCGCCGGTGACCTCCGGCACGCCGCCGACGGGCCGGGCGATGACCGGCACGCCGAAATGAAAGGCCTCCAGCAGGGGGATGCAGAAGCCCTCGTGCTCGGAGAGGCAGAGGAACGCGTGAGCCGAGCGCCAGCGGCCGGCGAGCTGCTCGGGCGTCAGGCCGGACTCGATCGTCACGTGGCCGGGCGACAGCTCGTCGGCGAGCGCGCGCATCGCCGCCTCGTAGCGGGCGTTGATCGGCGCGCCGACGAGCACGAGGCGGGCGTCGGGCGCGTGGCGGCGGCGGTAGAGCTCGAACCCGCGGATCACGGCGTCCTGGCGCTTGTGCGGCGCCAGGCGCCCGACGAAGAGGATCGTCGGCGGGCCCGGTGGATCCTCGTGAGCGGGCGCGCCGAGGGCGGTCGCATCGAAGAGGATCGGGATGACGGTGTCCGACCCCAGCTCGCGGGCGTTGTAGAGCGACACGCCGGCCGCGACGTCGACGGCTGCGGCGAACTCCGGCAGCTGCTTGCGCCCGAGCGCGCAGACGACCGCCGCCTGCGGGTCGTGGTCCCAGAACCAGCGCGCGGGCGTGATGTTGTGCGAGATCAGCAGCTTGCGCTGCGGCAGCTCGAGCACGCCGCGCAGCTTCGGCGCGTACGCGGAGTAGTGGATGAGCAGCACGTCACCGGAGCCGATCGCGCCCGCCGCCAGCGCGCGCAGCGGCGCGATCCGGTGGCCGATCCGCGGATCGATCTCCGCCGCGACGTCACGACCGCCCCAGCTCCAGGCGCCGAACAGCGCGCGGAACGCGAGCGCCTGCGTCGTCACGGCGTCGTAGGGGCCGGCGCCGCTGAGAACCTGGTGGACGTTCACGTGCGTCGCTCGCGCTCGCGCTGTTCGAGCCGCGCGACGCGGTCCTCGAGCTCGGCGAGGCGGATGAGGACGTTGAGGTTGAAGCGCGTCTGCTGGGACTGCAGCTCGCGCAGGTACTGCCGCAGGACGTGCACGAGCTGGCGCTTGGCCCACGTGATCGGCGCCCCCAGCCGCCGCGTCGAGCGCATGAGGTCCGGGTCGGGCTCGATCGCCGCCCACTCCATGAGCTGCTCGATCGAGACGCGCTCGGTCGGCTCGATCGTCATCCCCGGCGGCAGGGCGTCGTCGCGCCGCGCGGCGGCCGCGCGGGCGGCGCCGAGCGCCTCCTCGGGCTTCATGGCGACGGCACCGGCTCGGCCGTGCCCATGAGCCGGTGGTAGAACGGCATGCCCTCGCCGACGGCGCCGTCGAAGACCTTCTCGCCGCCGTCGAGCACGACGACGCGCTCGCACGTGCGCTCGATGAGCGCGGCGTCGTGGGAGACGAGCACGAGCGTCGCGCCGGCCGCGATCTGCTCGGCGATCCGCGCCTCGCACTTGCGCTGGAACGCCTCGTCGCCCACGGCGAGCACCTCGTCGATGAGCAGCACGTCGGCGTCGAGGTGCGCGGCGATCGAGAAGCCGAGCCGCAGGAACATCCCCGAGGAGTACGTCGCGACCGGCGCGTCGATGAAGTCGCCGAGCTCCGAGAACGCGATGATCGCCTCCAGCCGTGACTCGATCTGCCGCTTGTCGAGGCCGTGCAGCGCGCCGTTGAGGAAGATGTTCTCCCGCCCGGAGAAGTCGCGGCCGAAGCCGGCGCCGAGCTCGAGCTGGGCGACGACCTGACCGCCGCAGGCGACGCGCCCGGCGTTCAGCGGCACGATTCCCGACAGCACCCGCAGCGTGGAGGACTTGCCGGCGCCGTTGCGGCCGACCATGCCGACGGTCTCTCCGGGCCGGATGTGCAGCGACACGTCGCGCAGCGCCTGCACCGGCGGCGGGCCGCCGGCGCGCCGCCGGCCGATCAGCATCTCCTTCAGCGTCCGGCCACGGTCGGCCTTCACGCTGAACGCCCGCGAGGCGTGCTCGAGCACGATCTCCCCCGGCCGCACGCCGTCGTCGAGCGCTGGGCGGCGGCGGCTCATCGCGCGGGCCCGCGTTCCGGGTCCACGCCGGCCAGCGTCGCGCGGTGACGCGATGTCACACGACCACCGCCAGCTCGCCCTGCATGCGCCGAAACAGCGCCAGCCCGCCGCCCAGCGCGAGCGCGGCCGCCACGACGACGTACAGCAGCACCGCGGTTGCGGGCAGCGCCCCGCCGTAGATCACATCGCGCACGGCGACGATGAAGGGCGCCACGGGATTGACCCACTCCAGGACGAACAGCGCCGTCTTCTCGTCGCTCAGGCGATCCATGTGCGCAGGGTCGAAGAAGATCGGCGACAAGAAGAACCACGGCAGCAGCGCGGCCGACAGGATCGGCGCCACGTCGCGGAAGTAGGCGTGCAGCACGCTGACCGCCAGCGCCAGGCCGAGCACGAACGCGAACAGGCAGGCCAGGACGAGCGGCAGCGCCAGCAGCGCGACGTCGAGCGTTCCCCTGATCGCGAGGGTGATCGGCGTCAGCAGCGCGATCAGCGAGAGGAACGTGACGAGCTGCACGGTCACGACCGAGGCCGGGATCGCCTCGCGCGGGAAGCGCGCCTTGCGCACGAGCGCGCCCTGGTCGAGCAACGACGGCGCCGCGCTCAACACAGCCTGGCTGAAGAACACCCACACGACGAGCCCGACGAGCAAAAACAGCGGATACTCGTCCTCCTGCGCCACGCGGAAGATCACGCCGAACATGAGGTAGTACGCGCCCATCAGCACGAGCGGGTTGATGAGGTACCAGAGCACGCCGAGCGCCGAGCCCTTGTACTTCTGGCGCAGCTCGCGGCGGACCATCTGCTCGAAGAGGTAGCGGTGGGCCACCGTGCGATTATGGCCGCCGCGTCAGCCGCCGAGCGCACGCTGCACTGCGAAGAACGCCGGCTTCGGACGCAGGTGCTCGTCGAGCAGCGTCGCGGCGCCCCTCCCGGCCTGGGTCTCGGAGATCCACGAGCGGCCGTCCGTGAAGCCCCAGAACGTCAACGAGCGGCACTCGACGGCCAGGCAGCTGCGCACGATCTCGGCGTAGATCCTGGCCTGCGCCTGCAGGTCCGCATCGCTCGGCGGCAGCTTCAGCGCAACGTCGGCCTCGGTGATCGCGACGTCGAGCCCGAGCCCCCTGAAGCGGCGCATGTTCTCGACGAAGTCGGGCGGCAGGCCCTTGAGGTTCGCGTGCACCTGAAAGCCGACGCCGTCGATCGGCACGCCCTCGGCCTTGAGGTCGCGCACGATCTCGTAGAGCCGGTTGGACTTCGCGTTGATCCCCTCGGCGCCGATCTCGTTGAGGTAGAGCTTCGCGTCAGGATCGGCCGCGTGCGCGGTGCGAAACGCGTCGGCGATGAAGCCCGGGCCGAGCCGGCGCTCGAAGACCGACTCGCGCAAGCCGCCGCGATCGGTGATCGGCTCGTTGACGACGTCCCAGATGCCGACGTCCTCGTCGTAGTGGCCGATGACGCGCCGGATGTGCTCGTGCATCGCCGCGCGCAGCTCCTGCGGGCCGAGGTCCTTCACCCAGCCCGGCAGCTGCGCATGCCAGACGAGCGTATGCCCGCGGACCTTCTGGCCGGCGTCGCGCGCCTGCTCGACGATCTCGTCGGCGGGATCGAAGTCGAAGTCCCCGCGCGACGGCTCGATCGCGGCCCACTTCATCTCGTTCTCGGGCGTCACGCTGGAGAACTGCGCCGCGACGAGCTCACGGTAGGCGCGGTTGCGCTTCAGCACGTCGCTGCGGACGGCGGTTCCCACCTCGATCCCGCGTTGTGCGCCGAGATCGCGGAGCGGTGTGCCCGGCAGCGGCTTGGCGTCGGCACCCCCGCGGGCGATGTACCCGGCTGCGGCGACCACCAGGACGAACATCGCCCCGATGGCGACGTTACGTGCCCTCAGAAAGCGCCCCGCCGGGTGAAGACGGCCGGCACCGTCTTGACGAGGATGCTGAGGTCGAGGAAGACCGACCAGCGCTCGAGGTAGAGGAAGTCCAGCCGCACGAGGTCGTCGAAGTCCAGCTCCGAGCGACCCGACACCTGCCACAGACCGGTGATCCCGGGCGTGACGAGGTAGCGCTTCTTGTGCCATTCCTCGAGACGCTGGAAGTCGCGCTCGGGCAGCGGCCGCGGGCCGACGAGCGACATCTGCCCGCGCGCGACGTTGAAGAGCTGGGGCAGCTCGTCGATCGAATAGCAGCGCAAGAAGCGGCCCACCGGCGTCATGCGCGGGTCGTTGCGCATCTTGAAGAGCGCGCCCGATGCCTCGTTGAAGGACTCGAGGTCGGCCTGGCGCTGGTCGGCATCGCGGTACATCGTCCGGAACTTCATGCAGGCGAAGGGCACGCCGCCGATCCCGGGGCGCATCGAGCGATACAGGACCGGCCCGCGCGAGCTGATCCGGACGGCCAGCGCAGCCGCCGCCAGCACCGGGCTCAGCACGACGAGCAGCAGCGCCGAGCCGACGAGGTCGAACGTCCGCTTGAGGACGTAGTCGAAGCCCTCGAAGACCGGCGGCTTGAGCTCGAACAGCGGCACCGCCTCGCCGGGCACGAACTCGGCGCGGTGCACCAGCAGCTCCATCGTCGACGGCGCGATCCGGACGCGCACCCCCTGGCCATGGGCGATGTCGACGACCTCGACCGCCTGCTGTTGCGGGAAGTCGGGGTCGGCGATGATGACCTCGTCGACCCGGTGGCGGTGGATGACCTGCGCGAGCTCCTCGAGCGTGCCGAGCGACAGCAGGCCGTTGTTCGGCCGTGGCGTGAGCGAGATGAAGCCGACGACCTTGACCGTCGGGTGCGCGGCGTCGCGCAGCGCGTGGCCGACCGCCTCGATGTGCTGCCCGCTGCCGACGAGCACGGCGCGGCGCTGGTAGCCGGCCAAGCGCAGCAGCGCGCCCGTGAACTTCTCGTAGCTCAGCCGCAGGAGCGAGACATAGATCACCGCGAAGAACAGCGAGCCGTAGAAGATGTAGTACGAGCTGAACGTGCTCCCGCTGGCGGCCGCGAAGATCAGCGCGACGACCGCGACCTGGAAGAGCGACGACACGATCCGGGACATCCCGGGCCGCTCCCCGCGCGCCGAGTACAGGCCGGAGCGCGCGAACAGCAGCACGGTCACGAGGTAGGCGAAGTCGAAGAGCTGGGCGGTCTGCGCGGACTGGGCCGTGACGCGCCAGTCGCCCGACGTCAGGCCCGCCTTGAGCCACAGCGCCGTGATGATCGCCATGTAGACGCCGAAGAAGTCGAGCGTCAGCAGCGTGCTGACGCGGACGGCCTTGCGCAGCGTGTCGAGCTTCAGGAGGAACGACAGGACCGGCGGTCGCTTGCGGCGCACGTCGTGGTCGGTCAGCGCGAAGCCGTTCACCGGCACGACGAGTCGTGCCCGCTCCTGGCTCTCCCGTGGCTGCTGCTGCGTTGTCGGCATCTCCCCCTGCTCTAACGGTTGACGATGCCAGATGTTCCGGGGTCTCGTACGTCATGCTGGACGTTCGTCGAGCCCGGTGTGCGTTCGATCAGGCCGATCCGCTCCCCATGAGGACGTCCGCGCCCGACTGATCGAGCGTTCTGGCCAGCCCCTCGAGCAGCTCGACCTCGGGCTCCCAGCCCAGCAGCTCGCGCGCCAGAGTGATGTCCGGCTGACGCACACGCGGGTCATCGGTGGGCAGCGCCTCGTAGACGATCTCCGAGCGTGAGCCCGTGACCTCGATGACTGCCTCGGCGAGCTGCAGCAGCGTGAACTCGTTCGGGTTGCCGATGTTGATCGGCTGGTGCTGACCGGACTCGGCCAGCGCGATCATGCCGCGGACGAGGTCGTCCACGTAGCAGAACGAGCGCGTCTGGCTGCCGTCGCCGAAGACCGTCAGCGGCCGGTTGCGCAGCGCCTGGCGCAGGAAGGTCGGGATCGCGCGGCCGTCGTGCGGCCTCATCCTGGGACCGAACGTATTAAAAATACGGATGATCGCCGTGTCGACGCCCTGCTGACGGTGGTAGGCCATCGTCAGCGCTTCGGCGTAGCGCTTGGCCTCGTCGTAGACGCCGCGCGGCCCGATCGGGTTGACGTGGCCCCAGTAGCTCTCCTTCTGGGGGTGGATCTGGGGATCGCCGTAGACCTCGCTCGTCGAGGCCAGCAGGAAGCGGGCGCGGTGGGCCTTGGCGAGCCCAAGCGTGTGGTGTGTGCCGTGGGAGCCGACCTTCAGCGTGTGCAGCGGCAGGCGCAGGTAGTCGATCGGCGAGGCGGGCGAGGCGAGGTGGTAGACGACGTCGACCGCGCGCTCGACGAAGTACGGCTGGACGATGTCGAGCTGGAGGAACTCGAAATCGGGCGAGCGGATGTGCTCGATGTTGGCCAGCGAGCCGGTCTCGAGGTTGTCGACGCAGACGACGTGGTGGCCGCGTCGCAACAGCTCGTCGCACAGATGCGAGCCGAGGAAGCCAGCGCCACCGGTGACGAGGCACGTGGGCATCGCGCCCGACTCTATCGGGCTAGCGTTTGCGAGCGGCCTTGACCTGCTTCTTTGTCACGCCCGCCGAAAGGACGACGATCCCGTCGGAGCGGCGCTTGGCGACGCCCTGCCTCACGAGCCGCTTGGCCACCACCGGGCAGCGCTTGCAGCGCGGGTTGCTCTTGCAGCACGGACTCTTCGGTTTGAAGATCAGCTTCATTAGGCGTGCCTAACCGATACAGTAGCGCGCCATGCCAGCCCAAGCCTTCGTCGACCGCCTCAACGAGCAGATCGGCCACGAGTTCGCCGCATCGCAGCAGTACCTCGCCATCGCCGTCTACTACGACGACGACACGCTCCCGCGCATCGCCGCGTTCTTCTTCGCGCAGGCGCTGGAGGAGCGCAACCACGCGCTCATGATGGTCCAGTACCTCCTGGACGCCGGCGTCAACGCCCACATCCCAGGCATCGCCGAGCCCCAGAACCACTTCGAAGACGTCGTCACCCCGGTGTCGCTCGCCCTCGAGCAGGAGCGCCGCGTGAGCGACCAGATCAACGCGCTGGCGGCGATCGCCCGGCAGGAGGGCGACTACACGAGCGAGCAGTTCATGCAGTGGTTCATCAAGGAGCAGGTCGAGGAGGTCGCGACGATGTCCGACCTTCTGCGCGTCGTCGAGCGCGCGAGAGAGAACCCGCTGCTCGCCGAGGAGTACCTCGCTCGCGAGGGGCTCGGCGGCGGCGGCGGCGACGCCGCCGACCCCACGGCTCCGCCGGTCGCTGGCGGAGCGCTCTGACCTCGCCGCCGGCGGCGGGAGTGCTCGGCCGCACGCTCACCGCCGCCGCGCGCGTGCGCGCCCGCCTCGGATCGGCGACGCCACCGCGCGAGGAGCTCATCGCGCGGCACGTCGGCGGGCGCTCGTTCGTCGATGTCGGCTGCATGTGGACCATCCACGGCGCGCTGTGCTTCGCCGCCGAGGACGCGGGTGCGACGTCGGTCACCGGCGTCGACGTCATGGCGCCGACGGAGCGCTTCGACGCCGAGCTGCGCCGGCGGGATTCGCACGTCCGCTTCGTCCAGGGCGACGTCCACGATCCGGCCACCGTCGCGGCGATCGGCCGCCACGACGTCGTCTGGTGCTCGGGCGTGCTCTACCACGCGCCCCATCCGCTGCTGACGCTCGAGCGCCTGCGCGAGCTCACCGGCCAGACGCTGCTGCTCGCGACCGAGACGGTGTCCGAGACGCCGGGGCGCCGCGGCACGTGCATCATCGCCCCGGGCCGCGACGAGCACCCCAACGCCGAGCCGCCGGCCGGCCCCGACGCGGGCTACGGGCCGTGGTACTGGGGCATCTCGCCGTCGGCGCTGCGCTCGATGCTGAAGCTGAGCGGCTTTGCGGTGGTGGAGGAGCACCGCACGCCGTTTCATGTGACGGTGGTGGCCCGGTAGCGGGGCGTCCCACCCCGGGCAGGCGGCTGGCCAATCAAGTGGCGACTTCTTCGACGTCCCACCGACGAGGTCGCCATTCGCCGCCCGCCACGGCGCAGACGCGTCACGCGGGGACCGTCTGGTCCCCGCGTGACGATGTCCTGCGGGTCGTCGTTTGCGCTCAGGCGAAGGCGCTGGCCTTCACCCAGCCGGTGATCTTGAACGGCTTGATCACGCCCTTGGAGTTCTTGGCGTGCTCGCCGGTGACGGTGGCGGTGCCGCGGTACCACAGGCCCTTGGCCGAGCCGTGCGTGACCCGTGCGATGCGGTCGATCTTGAACTTGTTGCCCTTGAAGATCGTGCCGGAGAAGACACGGCCCGGGGCCTTGTTGTCGACGTAGGCCTGCTTGGCGGTGACCGTGACGGTCTGCCCGACGTTGGCGGCGCTGGCGGCCGGAGCGAGGGTGCCCCCGGCGAGCACCGCGACAGCGGCGACCGAGAGCAGGATGCGATGCAGGTGATGTCTCATGTACACCATGCTGGCGCCGCCCGGACCACATCCGGGCGCACCAAGGTGGGCGATCTCGACACCCTCATTGGGGCGACGCACGCGGACTCGGAGCCTGTGCTCCGAGCCCGGGTCGCGTCAGGTCAGTCCGGCTTGGTGAGCTCGAACGTGTACGCGCCGCTGCCGCTGTAGGACACGACGCGCCAGCGGTATGTGCCGGCGGTGGCGCTGTAGGCGATGTCGTCGCTGGATGTCGAGCTGATCGCCCGCGCGACCTGCGTCCAGCCCGAGCTGGTGCGCTTGTCGAGGTACAGGTCGAAGTCGGCTGTCGAAGGTCCGCGCAGACAGCCGCGGTGCGTACCGGCGGTGACCGACTCGTAGGACGACCCGTTGGGTGCAATCGCCGACGCCCCGGTTGCGCCCAGAGAACCGCTGAAGCTCTGGGCCAGCCCACAGCCCGTGGGTGCAGGCGGCGGCGGTGCGACGCCGAGCCCCGAGGACAGCAGCCGGTTCGGGGAGCCGGTCCCGGCGCCCGTCACCTTGCCGGCGGTCGCGCCGGCGTTCACGGCGTCGGCGACCGTGCCCGGCGACGCGGTCGGATTGCTCTGCAGGTACAGCGCGGCGACTCCGGCGACGTGAGGCGTGGCCATCGACGTGCCGCTGATCGTGTTCGTCGCAGTGTCCGACGTGTACCAGGATGACTTGATGCTCGAGCCGGGCGCGAACAGGTCGACACAGGTGCCGAAGTTCGAGAACGACGAGCGTGCGTCGGTCGAGGTCGTCGAAGCGACGGTGATCGCGCTTGCGGCGCGCGCCGGCGAGCCCAGACAGGCGTCGGCGTTCTCGTTGCCGGCCGCGACCGCGTAGCTCACGCCGTCGGCGATCGAGTTCGCGACCGCCTGATCGAGCGCCGTCGATGTCCCCCCGCCGAGGCTCATGTTCGCGACGGCCGGCTGGCCCGCCGCGTGGTCGCCTGTCACCCAGTTGACGCCGGCGATGACGCCCGAGTTCGTGCCGCTCCCGGTGCAGTCGAGGACGCGCACGCCGACGAGTGCGACCTGCTTGGCGACGCCGTAGGTCGAGCCGCCGACCGTCCCTGCGACGTGGCTGCCGTGCCCGTTGCAGTCGTCGGCAGATCCGCCGTCGACGGCGTCGTAGCCCGACACGGCGCGGCCGGCGAACTGCTGATGGCTGAAGCGCACGCCCGTGTCGATGATGTACGCCTTGACGCCTGCGCCCTGCGGGGTGTACGAGTAGGCCCCGTTCAGCGGCAGGCTGCTCTGATCGATGCGGTCCAGGCCCCACGGTGGAGCCGCCTGCGTCGTGGTCGCCGAGACGACGGCGTCGGCCTCGACGTAGGCGACGTCAGGATCGCTTCGGACGTCGGACAGCGCCGTAGCCGGAAGCATTGCGGCGTAGCCCTTCAGCGCTGAGCCGTAGTCGCGATCGACGCGGGCGCCCTTGGCCCGTGCCCTGTTCTTCGTGCGCTCCTTCGAGGCGTCGCTCGCGGCGCTCTTCATCACGACGATGTAGTGACCGGGGATGGCACCCGGCTGCCCGGTCCCGGTCACGGGCGCCGCGGTGTGCGCGACGCCGCTTGCAGGCACCAGGGCGAGCGCGGCAACGGCGAGCGCGAGGACCCTGGTCGAGTTCTTGGAGGCGAGTCGGCCACGACTGTTCATGAGCTCGGGGCCGTCGCGCGAAGGCGAGATGAGGACATGGGTCCGACCTCGACGCAAACGGCCCAGAGCTGTTGTCGCCGGCGAAAATCTGGACCACCGGCCCAACCCCCCGGCCGCTCAGCATCGGGGTGTGTCATCCAGCGAACGCATAACGATCGTGAAATGACCCACATGCCCCGCAACCTGCCGCTCGCGACCCGACCCGCCCCTCCTTGAACGATACCGTTCGGCGAACGCCGACACGCCGTCCCGGCGACCGAGCTGAACGCGGCCCGGCACGGGAGGACCGGGGTGGCCGGGTGTGCAGCAGCGGGGCGGGACCCGGCGAACTTGCGCCGCCGGCGCCCCCGCTACCCCGGCGGCGGCGACGCCACGTCCGGCCGCGTGCCGAGCGTCACGGTGAGCGTGCGGTCGCTGCCACCGCGGCGCACGCGGACGCGGACGCGGTCGCCGGGCTTGCGCGCCACCACCGCGGAGGCGACGTCGGCGGACTCGGAGATCGTGCGACCACCGATGGTCACGATGCGGTCGCCGAGGCGCATGCCTGCGTCGTCGGCCGGACCGCGCGGGACGACCCCTCGGACGACCGCGCCGGTGCCGGCGTCGGTGTCGCCCGCCGAGACGCCGAGGTAGGGGCGCTTGATCTCGCGGCCGCTCTTGAGCTGCGGCAGGACCTGCTTGGCAGTGTCGATCGGGATCGCGAAGCCGACCCCGTCGTTGGCGCCGGTGCTCGTCGCGATCTGGGCGTTGACGCCGACGACGCGCCCGCCGCCGTCGAGCAGCGGCCCGCCCGAGTTGCCGGGGTTGATCGCGGCGTCGGTCTGGACGGCGTTGTCGATCTGAAAGCCGTTGGGCGCCGTTATCGAGCGCCCGAGCGCCGAGATGACGCCGGTCGTGAGCGTGCCTTGCAGGCGGTAGGGGCTGCCGATCGCGACCGCCGGCTGGCCGACCTTCAGCGCGCTCGACGCACCGAGCACAAGCGGCGTGAGCTTGCGGTCTGAGGAGCTGGGATCCATCTTCAGGAGCGCGAGGTCGGTCGACGCATCGACGCCGACGACCCGGGCGCTGACCGGCCCGCCCTCCTGGAAGCGCACGCGGACGCTGTCGGCGTTGTCGACGACGTGCTCGTTCGTGAGGATGTGGCCGTCGCGGTCCAGGACGAAGCCCGAGCCTGTGGCGCCGGCGTCGCCGGCCTGCGCCTCGACGGAGACGACGCCAGGGCTCACGCGCTCGTAGAGCGCCGAGACGTCCGTGGCGCTGCGTGCGGGAGCGACGGGAGCGGCCGGCGCGGTCGTGACGGCCGGCGCGAGCGCCACGGTGTCCTGCGAGTCGAACGCGCCGCCGATCGCCAGTCCCCCGAGCGGGAGGCCGACGGCAAGCGCCCCGAAGAGCGCGGCGAGGAAGTTCGAGCGGCGGTGGTCGGCGGGCATCGACTCGGCATTCAACGCTCCGGCGCTGAAGCCGACCTCACCACTTCGTAAGAGTTCTGTCAGCCGGAGACCTCCCAGGGGCCGACTGGCACAAGTACCCTTGCTCCATGGCCACTGAAGAACGCCTCACCGTCGCCCCGATCGTCGGCCCGGACGACCCGCGGCGCTTCACTGACTCGGGCATCGAAATCGCCCCGCTCTACACCGAGGACGACGTGCCGGACGACCTCGAGCTCGGTGCGCCGGGAGGGTTTCCGTACACGCGCGGCGTGCACCAGGAGATGTATCGCAAGCGGCCCTGGACGATGCGCCAGTACGCCGGCTACGCGTCCTCGAAGGAGTCCAACGAGCGTTACAAGTACCTGCTGGCGCACGGGTCCACCGGTCTGTCGATGGCCTTCGACCTGCCCACCCAGCTCGGCCTGGACTCCGACGACGCGCGCTGCCTCGGCGAGGTCGGCCGCACCGGCGTCTCGATCGACACGATCGACGACATGCGCACCGTCTTCGACGGCATCCCGCTCAACGCGATCTCGACGTCGATGACGATCAACGCGCCGGCGACCGTGCTGCTCGCGCT
>Ga0136631_10000192_pt1 | contig 18404 bp, 16 predicted proteins | sample AntDrymUQ6012206_2_FD_104655 | JGI IMG/M metagenome (GOLD analysis project Ga0136631, IMG submission 104655) | Polar desert sand microbial communities from Dry Valleys, Antarctica - metaG UQ601 (22.06) | ecosystem: Environmental > Terrestrial > Soil > Desert | place: Antarctica: Dry Valley... | reverse complement strand
CGCGACAGACCCTGTGATCTCGATCACGATCGCTGTCGCGGTCATCGCCGGTGGCGTCGGGTTCCCGGTCCTCTTTGAGCTGCGCCGCGAGCTGCTGACGCCGAAGCGGTGGACGCTGCACACGTGGATCGTCGTCTGGATGACACTGATCTTGCTGATCGGCGGAACCATTGCGGTGACGGCGTTCGAGTGGGGCAACGCCAAGACGCTCGGGCCGCTCTCGGTCCCGAGCAAGCTGCTGGCCGGCTTCTTTCAGGCCGTGCAGCCACGTACCGCGGGCTTCAACACGCTGGACTACGCCGACATGAATGAGACTACGTGGCTGGTGACCGACGTGTTGATGTTCATCGGCGGTGGCCCCGCCGGTACCGCCGGTGGCATCAAGGTCACGACGTTTGCCGTGCTGGCCTTCATGATCTTCGCCGAGGTACGCGGTGATCCGACCGTGCACGTGCACAACCGCCGGATCCCCGGCGTCGCGCAGCGCCAGGCACTCAGCATCGCGCTGCTGGGCATGTTTGTCGTCGTCGCCGGCACGCTGGCGTTGCTGGCGATCAGCGGCCAGGACCTTGATCGCGTTCTGTTTGAAGCGGTCTCGGCGTTCGGCACGGTCGGCCTCACGACAGGGATCACCGCCGAGCTGCCCGCCGCTGGCCAGAGCGTGCTGATCGTGCTCATGTTCCTCGGGCGGGTCGGAACGATTACCTTGGCCTCAGCACTCGCACTGCGCTCGCGCCCCATCCTGTACCGCCTACCCGAGGAGCGGCCGATCATTGGCTGACCAACCCCACGACAACGGGATCCTCGTCATCGGGCTGGGGCGCTTCGGCGGCGCCATCGCCGAGACCCTCGTCAAGCTCGGCCATGAGGTACTGGCCGTTGACGTCGATCACAAGATCGTGCAGAGCTACGCCGGGCGCCTGACGCACGTCGTCGAGGCCGACACCACCGACGAGGAGGCGCTGCGCCAGATCGGCGCCGACGAGTTCGACTGCGCCGTCGTGGCGATCGGCACCGACATCGAGGCCAGCATCCTCACGACATCAGTGCTCGTCGACCTCGGCGTGCAGACGATCTGGGCGAAGGCGATCACGAGCGCACACGGACGCATCCTCGAGCGCGTCGGCGCGACCCGCGTCGTGCTGCCCGAGCACGAGATGGGCGAGCGCGTCGCGCACCTCGTCGTCGACCGCGCACTGAACTACATCGAGTTCGAGGACGGCTTCGCGCTCGTCGAGACAAAACCCCCGCGCGAGTACGTCGGCAAGACCCTCAGCCAGGCCGGCATCCGCAAGGCGCACGGCGTCACCGTCGTCTGCATCAAGCGCCGCGGCGAGGACTTCACCTACGCCACCGCCGATACCGTCATCGGCGCCGAGGATCTGCTGATCGTCGCCGGCAAGACGCAGCTCGCCGAGCGCTTCGCAGCACGCGCGTAGGCTCCGAAGCCGTGGTGTTCGAGGTGCACGGCGTCGCTAGGTCTCGTCGCCGGCTGCAGCGAACGCGAAACGGCGCTGCTGCTGGCCGCCAATGGCTTGGCGAAGCAGCAACCGGCTCACGCAATCCGATAGCGGCTGCGCCGTCGGAGCGGGTCCTTGTCCCGGGTTCCACACGAACTCAATCGACCCCGGCAATGCCGCCCGGCGCCGCCCCACGATCCGGGAATGGGCGACGGAATTCGGATGAACCGGTGGAAATTCGGGATTGGGTTGACGAAGAACACGGGCCGAGCCCCGCTCAACCACCCGGGGCGACCCGCACAACGGTCCCGCCGCGCGGGTCGCTCGCCCACACGCCGCCGCGGTCGGCGACGAGCGCCGCCAGCGAGCGGCCGGTGCGAATCGACGGGCCCAGCGGGCGCCCCTGCACCGGGTCCAGGCGCTGAACGCGGCCGGCGCCGTCGCCGGCCCAGATCGCGCAGTTGTCGACGGCGACCGCCGTCGGGCGCAGGTCGCGCGACGCGCGCAGCAGCTCGAGCGCGCCCGTCTCGCCGTCGACGCCCGCGACCGCGTGCGCCGTCGGCAGCGCGACCCAGATCGCCCCCCGGCCGGCGTCCATCGAGCCGACCACGCGCGTCGGCAGGCGCTTGCCAGCGCGCACGAACCCGTTGCGCCCGATGTCCAGCGGCGCCACGCCGTGGTCGCTGCCGCCCAACACCCACAGGTCGCCCGCGAGGTGGGCCATGTCGATCGGCTCGAGCGCCGGGATCGCGACGGCGATCAGCGGGGCGAACAGCGTGCGCGGGTCGTGCACGGACAGCTCGCCGTCGTCGAGGCTGATCGAGGCGACCTTCTCGCCGGCCAGCTCGACCTTGATCGGCGCCTGGATGACCGAGCGCGCGACGACCCTGCCACGCGCCGGATCGACGCGCAGGATGCGGTCGCGGTCGCGGTCGGCGACGTAGACGCCCTGCGGGCCCGCCGCCAGGCTGACCGGCGCGCCGCCGATGCGCAGCGCGCGCCCGGCGCGCGGCGTCCCGCCGGCGAGATTCACCGGCGTCAGGACGCCGGCCGCCGGGCGCGCGACCCACAGCGTGCCGGCGCTCGCCGCCAGCGGGCCGGCACCGGAGCCGACGCGCACGCGCGCCTCGACGCGCAGCTCGGAGACCGGCGGGCAGCCCTCGGCCGCGGGCGCGGACGCCGCCGCGCCCTCGTCCGCGTCACCGCCGCCGCCGCAGCCGGCGAGCAGCAGCGCCGCGGCAGCCGCGGCCAGCCGGCGATACGGGCTCACGCCGCGGCCACGCGCACGGAGCGCACGCGGATCGTCGCGCCGAGCGCGGGCGCGGTCGGCGGCACGATCGCCGTCAGCGTCAGACGCAGCGCGCCCGCGCCGCACGGCCGCAGGCGCACGTCGCTCGGGCGCCGCGGCGCGACGGCCACGACGCGGTCGATCCCGGCGCCGCGGATGCGCACGCGCCGTGACTCCGACACGCCCTCCGGCACCGCGAGGCGCAGCCGCGCGACGCGGCAGCGCCCGGAGCGGGCGGCGGGGATCGTCAGCGTCGCCGGGCGGCCGAGGCGCATCCAGCCGTCGTCGCTGAGGCCGCGCAGGCGCCACGTCGCACGCAGCGGCGCGGCGGCTGTGTCGAGCAGGCGCATCGTGCCGTCGGGCGAGCGCGCCAGCTCGCGGCCGGCGAGCTCGAGCGGCACGCCGCGCGTCGCGACGACGACGTGGCGCGGTCGCGCGGTCGTGTCGAGCACGCCGTCGCGGCGCGGCTCGGCGAGCGGCGCGGCGTGCCACGTCGTGAACGGGCTCGAGACGGCGTAGGCCGCCCGCACGGAGCGGTTCCAGAACTCGGCCGCCGTCCAGGCGTCGCGCGAGTCGGAGATCTGGCCGAGCTGCGAGGCGATCAGCGTGACCGGCGTGTCGCGGCCGACCGCCTGGTCGATCCAGTCGCTGTCGGCGATGTCGCCGTCGCCCAGGCCCTCGTAGCCGCCGGAGCCGTCGACGACGCGCGAGAAGCTGTGCAGCGTGCCGGCGGCGCACAGCACGAGCACCGCGGCGACGATCGCCCCGCAGACGAGCTCGCGCCACCGCGAACCGAGGATCAGCGCGGCGCCGGCCGCCGCGCAGGCCAGCCCGATCGCGATCGCGGCCAGCGCGAAGCGGGTCAGCTCGTCGCCGCCGAGCGCGCCGGCGACGTCGTCCAGGCGCGGCGAGATGACCTCGAAGAACCACGTCATCCCGGGCGAGACGAGAAACCAGAAGCTCGACGGGATCATCTCGTAGTCGGTCGTCGCGACCAGCGGCACTGCGACCGCGGCGCCGAGCGCCAGCGTCAGCGCCGGGCGGCGGGTCTCGTAGAGCCCCGCCAGCAGCCCGACGACGAGCAGCGGCGCGACGAACATCACGTAGCGCTCCTGCACGACGGCGCCGATGAAGATCGCGTTGATGCGCGCGACGACGATCACGATCGAGGCGAACGTCAGCAGCGCCAGGCAGGCGAACGCGTGCACGCGGCGCGAGCGCGCCGCGAGCACCGAGTGCAGCACGAGCCCGGCGGTCAGGACCATCGGCAGCACCGCGACGCCCCACGTCAAGAACGTGAAGTTCGCCTGCGCGTTGCCCCACATCCCGGGTGGAAACAGCGAGCCGGAGAGCGTGTTGCCATAGAAGCCGAAGGAGTCCGCCAGGCGGCCGGTGACGAGCAGCGCGGCGAACGCCAGCACGGCGAGAGCGGTCCCGGCGGCGAGCACGGCATGGTCGCGCAGCAGGCGCCGGCGCGCATCGCGCAGCGCCGCCGCCCGGCCGGCGGCAGCCGCGCCGCCCGTCAGCGCCCAGCCGAGCTCGTGCAGCACGACGGCGGCGACATAGACCGGGCCCAGCAGCCCGAGCTGCAGGCGCCCGTAGGTCGCGACGCCGATCGCGGCGATCGCCAGCAGGTCCGCGCGCCACGACGGGCGCACGAGCGCGCGCTGCATCGCCAACAGGGCCCACGCGCAGGCCGGGTAGGCGACGACCTCGGTCAGCTGGCTGGAGCTCAGCGTCAGCCACGGCACGACGGCCGCCAGCGCCGCCGCGGCGTACGCCGCGCCCCGCGACGACAGCACGTCGCGCGCGAGCAGGTAGACCGGGATCACGGCACTGCCCATCAGCAGCGCGTTCCACCAGTGCGTCAGCTCGTATGCCGTCACGTTTCCGAACAGGCGGTACAGGGGCGCGATCGTCAGCGGATAGAGCTGGTTGAGGCGGTCGCCGCCGCCGGCCTCGTCGGTCAGCAGCGCCGGGCTGTCGCCGAGCGCGATCGCGATGTGGGTGTAGCCGAGCGCGTCGGGCTCGAAGCCCAGGACCCGCGTCGCGAACCAGGCGGCGATCGCGGCCGACAGCAGCGACAGCGCCCCGACGACCAGCAGCGGGTGCTCGCCCGCGCGGCGCAGTCCTGCGATGAAGGCGCTCACCCCGGCGCGGTCGCTACGTGTCGCGCTCGGGATCGCGACGGCGCAGCCCGAGGATCGACAGCAGAAACGACGAGAAGAAGACCTGCAGCCCGACGATGATCAGCGACGCGGCGCCGATCGCCAGCCGCTCCTCCGACAGCTGGCCGAAGCCGCGATCGATCCAGGTGATGACGATCCAGGCGCCGACGACAGCGCCCGCGCCGGTCAGCAGGCCGCCGAGCATCAGGCCGTGCTCGAGGCGGTAGCGCGCCCGCGCGCGGTCGAACCACGGGTCGCGTTCGCCCATGAAGTACGTGCCGTAGGCGTGCGCGCAGAGGCCGAGCGCGACGACCTGCGTTCCGACGATGCCCAGCAGCGCGCCGGCGATCATCGAGTGCAGCTGAAGCTCGCGGCCGAAGACGTCGATCTGCAGCAGCGAGATCGTCGCGATCAGCGTGCCGAGGACCAGCAGCGCGAAGCCCGGGATCACGAACAGGTGCGTCGGCGAGTGCACGAGCAGAAAGCGCAGGTGACGCCAGCCGTCGCGCCAGCGCGACAGCTTCGTCGTGCCGCCGCGCGGAGCGTAGGAGATCGGCACCTCGCGGATGTCGAGCTTCTCCTTGGAGGCGCGGATGACCATCTCGGAGGCGAACTCCATGCCGGTCGTGCGCAGGTCGAGCGTCGGCAGGATCTCGCGCCGGAAGCCGCGCATGCCGCAGTGCGCGTCGCGGATGCCGGTGCGAAAGAAGAGGTTCAGCGTGCCGCTGAGGATCGGGTTGCCGATGTAGCGGTTGACCCAGTGCATCGCGCCCGGCTGGATGTTGTCCATGCGGTCGCCCATCACGAGCTGGGCGCCGTCGCGCAGCTGCTCGACGAAGTGCGGGATCTCCTCGAACGGATAGGTCATGTCGGCGTCGAGCATCACGACGTACCGGCCGCGCGCGGCGGCGAAGCCGGCGAGGTAGGCCGAGCCGTATCCGCGGCGCGGCTCGCGCACGACGCGCGCGCCGGCGGCGGCGGCGAGCTCTGCGCTGCCGTCGTCGGAGGCGTTGTCGGCGACGACGACCTCGCCCGCCATGCCGGCGGCGGCCATCGCCTCGAGCGACAGGCGCACGCACTCCTCGATGTTCTCGGCCTCGTTGAGGCACGGGATCACGACCGACACCTCGACGGCGAGATCCGCGGGATCCGCGGGATCCGCGGGCGTGCTGAGCCCGCTTGGTGTGCTCTGGATCGAGGCCATGGTCTGAGGTCCTGGACGCGTCGCCGGCGTGGCGCTACGGGTCTAAACGCGGGCGAGCGGAAAGGTTGCGCAGGTCGTCGAAGACTAGCGTCTGGCAGGCTCAGCGGCCGATGCGCATCCTCGTCGTCTACGACTGCCTGTTTCCCTACACGATCGGTGGCGGAGAGCGCTGGTATCGCACGCTCGCCGAGCGCCTGGCGGCCGACGGCCACGAGGTCTGCTACCTGACGCTGCGCCAGTGGGACCGCGACGCGCGCGGCGAGATCGAGGGCGTCGGCGTGCGCGTCGCCGGCCCGCGCATGGAGCTCTACGCCGGCGGTCGCCGGCGGATCGCGCCGCCGCTCGTCTTCGGTGCCGGCGTGCTGTGGCACCTGCTGCGCCACGGCCGCCGCTACGACGTCGTCCACACCGCGTCGTTTCCGTACTTCTCGCTGCTGGCGGCCGCGCTCGCGCGCCCGCTGCACCGCTACGAGCTCGTCGTCGACTGGTTTGAGCTGTGGTCGCGGGCGTACTGGCGCGACTACCTCGGCGCGGTCGGCGGGCGCGTCGGCTGGGCGGTGCAGAAGGCCTGCCTGCGCGTCCCGCAGCAGGCGTTCGCGCTGTCTCGGCTGACGGCGGAGCGGCTGCGCGCCGAGGGCGTGCGCGGCCCCGTCGAGGTGCTGACGGCGATCCACGCGCTGCCGCCCGCCGCCGCGCCGCGGCCCGCAGGAAACGTCGTCGTGTTCGCAGGGCGCCACATCCCCGAGAAGCGCGTGCCGGCGCTCGTGCACGCGTTCGCGGCGCTGCGCGAGCGCGCGCCGGAGCTTCGCCTGGAGATCTACGGCGACGGGCCCGAGCGCGGCGAGGTGCTGCGCCTGATCGAGGCGCTCGGCTTGAGCGACGTGGCGCGCGCCCCGGGGTTCGTCGACGCCGGCGAGCTGCAGCGGGCGCTGTCGCAGGCGCTGTGCATGGTGCTGCCCTCGCGCCGCGAGGGCTACGGGATCGTGGTCGTGGAAGCCGCCGCGCGCGGCGTGCCGAGCGTCGTCGTGGCCGACCCCGACAACGCCGCGACCGAGCTCGTCGACGAGGGCGAGAACGGCTACGTTGCGGCGTCCGCCTCGCCGCAGGACCTCGCCGGAGCGATCCTGCGCGTGCGCGACGCGGGCCCCGAGCTGCGCGCGAGCACGGCGGCGTGGTTTGCGCGCAGCGCCGAGCGGCTGTCGCTTCAGACCTCGCTCGACCGCGTCGCGGCGGTCTACGCGGAGCGCCTGCGATGACCCCCGCCCCGCGCGTGAGCGTGCTGATCGGCGCCTACGACAACGCCGCGACGCTCGAGGCCGCGATCGGCTCGATCCTCGCGCAGACCGTCGCCGACCTCGAGCTCGTGCTGATCGACGACGGCTCGCGCGACGCGACGCCGCAGGTGATCGCGGCGGCCGCGGCGCGCGACCCGCGCGTGCGGCCGCTGACGATGCAGCGCAACGTCGGGATCTCGCGCTCGCTGAACGAGGGACTGCGGATCGCGCGTGCCCCCGTCGTCGCGGTCCAGGACGCCGACGACCACTCCGCGCCGCAGCGCCTCGAGCGCCAGCTCGAGCTGCTCGACGCGCGCCCCGAGGTCGCCGTCGTCGGCTCGCGCATGCACGAGGTCGACCCGGCGGGCAACGCGCTGGCGCCGCGCACGTCGTTTCGCGCGGGCGACGTCAACGGCGTGCTGCTGCGCTTCAACCCGATCCCCAACACGTCGGCCGCCTTCCGCCGCCAGGTCGCGCTCGCACTCGGCGGCTACGACCCGCGCTACCGCTACGCGATGGAGTACGACCTGTGGTTGCGGATCGCCGACGAACACGTCGTCGTCGCGCTCGACGAGCCGCTGTCGACGCGCGTCATGTCGGCGACGAACGTCGCCGCGCGCGCCGACCGCCCGCAGACCGCGGAGGCGATCGCGATCCGCGTGCGCGCGCTGCGCCGCCGGCGCACGCTGCGTGGGGCCGGCGGGCTGGTCGTGCCGGCAGTCGCGTGGCTGACGCCGCCGGCGCTCAAGCGCGCGCGTCGGCGGCTGCTCGGCCAGGCGCCGTAGCCTCGGCCTCGACGGCCGTCGCGTCGTCGGCGACGCGGCGCAGGATCACGATGAACTCGATGCCGTTGCGCAGCACCTCGGCGATCGTGAAGGGCATGCCAAGCTCGCCGCGGGCGTGCTCGAGCAGCTCGCTGAAGGCCCGCGGCGTCCAGACGTGGAAGTGGATCGAGTAGTCGGCGTCCGACAGCTCGGCGACGCGCGCCTCGACGTCCTGCGGCTTGTCGACGTGCACGACCCAGTCGCGGAAATGCTCGTCGCGCGAGCCCGCCGGGCCGTGCTCGAAGTCGTGCAGCACGTGCTCGAGCGGCGTCAGCGCGCGATCGGCGTCGAACGTGCGGCGCTTGTCGGGCACCGCGAGGTACAGCACGCCGCCCGCGCGCAGCACGCGCAGGTGGTTCGACAGCGTCTGCAGCGGGTTCTGCGTGTGCTCGATGAAGTGGTTGGCGATCACGAAGTCGACGCTCCCATCGGGGATCGTCGCGAGCGTCTCGCCGTCGTCGACGACGTCGACCTCGACCAGCGGCAGCTCGTCGAGCTCGGGGTAGTGGCTGCGCAGGCCCGCCTCGTCGTAGCGATCGACGTAGCGCACGCGAACGTCGTCGGGCACGCGCAGCGGCTTGTGCAGCGCGCCGATCTCGAGCCCGCTGCCGGCGATGTGGCGCTTGGAGAGCGTCCAGCGGCGCTGCGCGAATCGCCTGTCCACCAGCGTGCCGGCCCGGTGGCGCAGCGCTCCTGCGAGGCCCATTGCAGTCAGGCTACACGGCGGTCCACTGGCGACCGACGCTCAGCCAAGCGCCACGGCGTAGGCGTCGGCCACGCCCGCCAGCAGGCGCTCGACGCTGAACTGCGTCTGGGCTCGGGCGCGGGCCGCGCGTCCGAGCCGGATCCGCTGCGGCCCGTCCCGCGCCAGCATCCGCAGGGCGTCGGCGAGCGCGCTGACGTCGCCTGCTGCCACGACGATGCCGGCCTCGCCGACCGCCTCCGGATTGCCCGGCCCGTCCGCCACGACGATTGCAAGCCCGTGCGCCATCGCCTCGAGCACCGCGAACGACAGGCCTTCGCGCTCGGATGGCAGCACGAAGACGTCGGCCGCGGCCAGCAGCCGCGCAGGGTCGTTGCGGAAGCCGAGCGGGCGGATCGCGGGCGATGCCAGAGCATCCAGCTCACCGGCCTGTGGGCCGTCGCCGGCGACGAGCAGGACGATCGGCACGCCCCCGTCCGCAACGCGGCGGACGGCTTCGACGGCCAGCAGCGGCGCCTTGCGCTGCGACAGCTCACCGAGAAACAGCGCCGCGACGTCATCCGGCTGCACGCCGAGCCCGGCGCGGATGGCGGCACGCTCGCCGGGATCGGGCTCCCGCAAGGCTGCGACACCGTTGTGCACGACGACGAGGCGCTGCGAGAGCGCCGGGCCGAGCAGCTCGGCGAGCTCCTCGCGCTCGGCATGGGAGGTGCAGATCACGCGGGCGGACCGGCTCGCCACCGCCCGCATCGAGCGCTGCGCGACGAGCAGCCGCGGGCCCGTCGCGCGGCGCAGGAAGTGCAGCCCGTGTGTCGTCGTCACCGTCGGGCGCCCGTGCGCCAGCCCGAGCGCGAGCGTCGCCGCGACATCGCCGTGGGCGTGCACGACGTCCGCACGCCGCGCAGCGCGCACGAGCTTCGGCCAGCGCAGCGGTAGCGATCCGGCGGCCGACAACGGCGTGCGTCCGGCGGACAACGGCGCGCGCGCATGCTCGTAGCCCGGCAGGTTCTCGAGCAGGTCGATATACGTCTCGCCGCCGCCGCCGCGGTGGGGCAGGATGTGCAGGACGCGCGTCACGCGGCCATCTTGCCGCGCATCGCGGTCGCGTACATCGCCGCCCATGTCCGCCGGCGCGGCGCGCATGCTGGCCCCGCGCACGCCGCAGCGGCCGCTGACGGCCGGCGCGCTCAGAACTTGACGGTGCGGCGGCGGAGCAGGTCGCGCAACTCGGGCGGCAGGCGTCGCATCGCGACGAGCGCAGACAGAAAGACGATTGCCCCGATTGCGACCTCGACAAGCGGGTGGATGCCGACGAGGCGCCCGGCCGCGTAGCCCGCCAGCACCGCGACGAGCGCGACCGGCAGCGCAGTCAACGGCAGGCGCGGGCCGCCGTTTCGCATCAGCATCGTCGTGTTCGCCGCCGCGAGCGCGAAGTCGGCGATGATCGCCGCGACCGCTGCTCCGCGGGCACCGTATTGCGTCGCCAGCACGAGCGCGAGCACGATCGCGAAGATGAGCGACACGCAGTTGGCGATCAGCGTCTCGCGGTGACGGTGCATGCTCAGCAGCGGAAAGCCGGTCGCCACGGCCACGAAGCTCGCGAGGACGGCGAAGCTCTGGATTTGAAGGATCTCGACGGACGGATGGTTCGAGCGTCCGACGAGCAGCTCGATCGCGAACGGTGCGACGAGCAGCAGGCACAGGCTCAGCAGCGCACCGAGCAGCACCGCCAACTCGAACATGCGCCCGGTCGCATACTGGAAGCGTTCGCGGTCGCTGTGCGCAGCGCGCGAGATGATCGGAAAGACGGCGCCGATCAGCAGCGCCGGGATCACGATCAGCACCTCGATGATGCGGTAGGAGACGGCGAAGTACCCAGTCTGCGTTGCCGTGGCGACCAGCGACATGACGAGCAGCGCCACGCGGAAGTAGAGCGTGTTGATCGCGATCGCGACGGCGAACACGAACGTCGTGCGCACGAGCGGCAGCCAGCGCCGCGGATGAAACGCCGGGCGCAGGAGCACGATGCCGCGGACGAGCATCGCGGTCAGCACGAGCGCCACGATCCCCGACGCGACCGGCACCGCGAGAAACGACACGAGGCTGGCGCCGGCGAGCGCGAGCACGACGACGAGCGCGGCGTTGACCAGCTGGCGCGCGAGCTCGATCAGCGACGCCCAGCCGAAGCGCAGGCGGCTCTGCAGCACGGCTCCGACAAGCGCCTGCATCGAGGCCAGGACGACGATGCCGACGCCGGCCAGCAGCGTTCCCAAGACGAGCGCTGGACCGTAGCCGGCGAGCGCCGAGAAGCCGACCGCGAGCACGATCCCGAGCGCGCTCAGCACGAGCCGCAGCCCGAGCAGGTCGCTCATCAGCCGTTGGCGTGCCGCAGGTTGCGTCGTCACCGCCAGCTCGCGCAGCGCGATCGTCGAGATGCCGCCGTCCATCAGGCCGCCGACGACCATGACCACCGCCAGCACGGCGGAGTAGCGCCCGAAGTCCGCGTCGCCGAGGTGGCGGATGAGCAGCGGCGTCGCGGCGAGCGACAGCAGCATCCCGAACGCGAGGCTGGCCGTGCGCATGATGCCGCCACGGATCGCCGCGGGCCCGGCATCGTCCGTGTCGATGATGTCGAGGCCGGCCTGGGCGGCTGGCTCGCCGATGGGCACGGCGCCGATGCTACGCAGCGCCCCGGCCGGGCGCATGAGGTCCGAGCCGGTTGTGCATCTACGATCGTGCGCGTGCCGACCCGTCCCGAGGTCCTGTTCGTCTGCCCCGACGCGGTCGGCGATCGCATGTCAGGCCTCGGGATCCGCTACGTGGAGCTCGCGCGCGCGCTCGCACCCTGCGCGAACGTGACCGTCGCGACCGGGTCGCCGGATTCGACGCCGATCGGTGACGTGCGCACCGTGCGCTATGCACCGCACGCGCCGGCGCAGCTGCGGCCGCTGATCGCGCGAGCCGACGGCGTCATCGCGCCGCCGCAGTGGCCGCTCGTCGCCCGCTGGCTGCGCGGATGCGACGCGCGCGTGATCCACGACGTCTACACGCCTGAGGCGCTGGAGACCGCCCAGCTGTTCGAAGCACGCGGGCCCGCGGTGCGGCGGCTGATGGTGAGCTGGGCGCTGGACCGCCTGCACGACGCGCTGTCCTCCGCGCATCACCTGATCTGTGCCAGCGAGAAGCAGCGCGACCTGTGGATCGGGGCGCTGCTCGCGACGCGCCGGATCGCCCCGAACCGCTGCGACCGCGACCCGGGCCTGCGCGAGACGATCGACACCGTTGCGTTCGGGACGTCCTCGCAACCACCGCGACACAGCGGCGGACCGGGCATCCGCGGCCAGATCCCCGCGATCGGCCCCGATGCCGAGATCGTCCTCTGGAACGGCGGCATCTGGCGCTGGCTGGACGCTCCGACCGCCGTGCGGGCGGTCGCGCGTCTGGCCGAGCGACGCCCGACCGTCCGGCTCGTCTTCATGGGCGCCGCCGCCGCCGCGCAGGCCGCCTCTCGGCGCGCAACGGAGGAGGCCGAGGCCGTCGCGCGCGAGCTCGGCGTGCTCGATCGGATCGTCTTCCTGCACCGCGATTGGGTGCCGTACGGCGAGCGCATCGACTGGCTTTTGGATGCCGACTGCGCGCTGTCGACGCATGCCGACACGCTGGAGTCGCGCTATGCGTTTCGCACGCGGCTGCTGGACTGCTTCTGGGCGGGCCTGCCGATCGTCGCCACGGCTGGCGACGAGCTCGCCGAGCGCGTTGCGGCTGACGCGCTCGGGGCGCTCGCCGCGGCCGGCGACGTGCCCGGCACGGCCGATGCGATCGAGCGCGTGCTCGACCGCGGTCGCGCCGCCTACGCGGCACCGCTCGCGCGCGCAAGCGCCGACTACGCATGGCCTGTCGTCGCGCGGACGCTCGAGCGCTGGATCTGCGATCCGGCCGCGCCACCGCGCGAGCGTCTCGCGGCAGCGGCCAGCGTCCATCGGACGCCCGCCCATCGCCTGCGCGCCGCTTCGTACCTCGCCGTTCGCCCCGCGATCGCGCGGCTGGGCCTGCGCACGCCGGCGGGGTGAGAACACGCAACGCGCCGAGGCCTCGTGCCCGATGTGCGGCGCCGCCGCGGCGCGCCTGTTCGAAGTCGGTGACCGCAACCGGTCGATCTCCGCCGAGACGTTCGCCTACGCGCGCTGCCGGGCGTGCGCGCTGATCTTCCTCACCGACCCGCCCGACGACCTCGCGCCCTACTACCCCGACTCCTACTACGAGCTGGCCGGCGCCGCCGAGCTCGAGCGCCATGCCCCGGCGGAACGTCACAAGGTCGACCTCCTGCTGGCCCACACCTCCCCGGGCCGCCTGACCGAGATCGGTCCTGGTCAGGGCGTGTTCGCGTTCGCGGCCAAGCGCGCGGGCTTCGAGGTCACCGGGATCGAGATGGACGAGCGCGCCTGCCGACACCTTGCGAGCGTCGCCGGAGTCGCTTGCGTGCACAGCGACGCACCGCACCACGCCCTCAGCGAGCTGCCCGCACAGCGGGCCGTCGCGTTGTGGCATGTCCTCGAGCATCTGCGCGAGCCGTGGAAGCTCGTCGACGCGGCGGCCACCGCGCTCGAACCGGGCGGCGTGCTCGCGATCGCGACGCCGAACCCGGCGAGCTTCGGCATGCGCGTGCTCGGACGCCTGTGGCCGCACGTCGATGCCCCGCGCCATCTGTTCCTCGTGCCGCTGGGCGCGCTGCGCGAGCGCGCCGCGCGCGTCGGCCTGACTCAGGTCGCGTGCACGACGGACGATCCCGGCGGCCGACACTGGAACCGCTTCGCGTGGGAGTACGTGCTGCGCGGCCTGCAGCCGTCACAACAGCGCCTCCGGCTCGCCCGGATCGGGGGCCTCGCGGCCACCGTCGCGGCCTTGCCGATCGAGCGCAGCCCAGGGCGCGGCGCCGCCTACACCGTCGTGTTTCGCAAGGATGGGGCGTCGTGAGGCTCTCGATCCTTCTTCCCACACGCAACGGTGGCTCCTTGCTGGAGCCGGTCATGCGATCGGTGCTCGAGCAGGACTGCGACGACTTCGAGCTCGTCGTCTCCAACAACGCCAGCGCCGATGCGACGCCCGAGATCATCGCCTCGTTCGCGTCGGACCCGCGCCTGAAGGTGATCACGCTCGATGAGCCCGTCGCGGTGACCGACAACTGGAACCGCGCGCTCGGCGCCGCGTCGGGCGACTACGTGACGCTGATCGGCGACGACGACCTCCTCCTGCCCGGCTACTTCGAGCGCGTCTTCGGGCTGCTCGACGAGTACGAGCAGCCCGACAGCCTGATCTTCAACGGCTACGCCTACGCCTTCCCCGGCTTCGCGGGCGCGCAGCACAGCCACTTCGCCGACCCGTTCTATGCGCCGCAGCCGATCCTTCCGGCGGATGGCCTCGTCGACCGCGCCACGCGCAAGCGCGTTGTCGCCGAGATGTTCTGCTTCCGCTTCCCGGTGCACCTGAACATGCAGACCTCGCTCGTGGCGCGTCGCATGTTCGAGCGGCTGCCGCGGGGCCTGTTCCGCCCCCCTTTCCCGGACTTCTACGGTCTCAACGCGATCATGCTCGTTGCAGATCGCTGGGCGATCTCGTCGGCCAAGCCGGTCGTCGTCGGCGTCTCGCCGAAGTCGTTCGGGCGCACGCTGTACGGACGCGAGCAGGGCGACGGCCTGCGCTACCTCGGCATCTCGACGGCCTTCGACGGCCAGCTGCCCGGCAGCGAGGTGATGAACGGGACATACCTGACGCTCGTCGAGCTGCAGCGCGACTTCCCGGCAGCGCTCGGCGCGACGAAGATCGATCGCGACGAGTACGTCATGGCCCAAGCCTTCACGTGGTACGTGCACCGCCGTCTCGGCTCGCTGACCACGCGCGAGGTCGCCGCGCGCCTTCGGCTGCTGTCCGCGCGTGACTGGGCCGGCCTCGTGCGGATGAGCGCGTCGCGACTGAGCCCGGCGAAGCTCGAGCGGGCGCTGCGCATCAACCGCGCCGAGCCCGTCGGGGATCTCTGGCCCGGCATGCAGGCGCTGCCCGAGGTGTCCGACATCGTGCAGTTCGCCCGCTGGCTCGACGCGCCCCCCCGCGCCGGCACGCCCGCCGGATAGGTTGGCGGGCTATGGATCGGCGCTCGATCATCGGTCGAGGCAGGGCAGTCGCACGGCAGGTGGCGATGTCGCGCCGTCCGGCCCGGCGCGCGCTCGTGACATCCGCGCCGACGGCGCAGCACGCCGTCGACGCGGTCCCGGACACGTGGGCGTCGAAGCTTCCGCCGCCGATCGAGGATGTTCGTGCGGGCGAGGCCGCGCTGTTCGAGGACGAGCGGATGACGTGGGCGTTTCAGACCCTCGGCGGTATCGAGGGGATGTCCGTTCTCGAGCTGGGCCCGCTGGAAGCCGCGCACAGCTACATGGCCCAGCAGGCAGGCGCAGCGCATGTGACGGCCGTCGAGGCGAACACCAGCGCGTACCTCAAGTGCCTTGTCGTCAAGGAGCTGCTGGAGCTTGACCGTTGCTCGTTTCAGTGCGGCGACGTGCTCGAGTACATGGCCGCAAGCACCGAGACGTTCGACCTCTGCGTCGCCTGCGGGATCCTCTACCACTCGACCGAGCCGGTGCGGATGCTGGAGCTCATCTCGCAGCGCGCCTCGCGGCTGGTCATCTGGACGCACGTCTACGATCCCGTCGCGCTGCGTCGCCCACACCTCAAGCGGCGGCTCGGGCCGGAGATCGAGATGGAGCACGGCGGCTACCACTACCGCGTCCACCGCCACCAGTACGGCTGGGACCGAAAGATCGCCGGCTATTGGGGAGGCACCCATCCCTACAGCTGCTGGATGCCACGCGACGAGCTGATGCGTGCGCTGACGCACCTCGGCTGGCGGGACATCACGATCTCCTTCGACGATCCGCTGAACCTCAACGGCCCGGCGCTCGCGCTGACCGCCGTTCGCGGTTAGTCGTCGCGCTGCACGCGCGGCAGCAGGCGCCAGTCGACCGGCGTCATCAGCTCGCGCAGGCGCGCCGCGGAGATCGTCCGCCGGCGCTGCACCTCGCGGCGCTTTTGCAGCGTCTTCGGCGCCAGCGCCAGCGCCTGGCCCCAGCCGCGCAGGTGGGCGCGCAGGCCGCCGCGCGCGGCGCTCGCGACGAGCCACTTGAGCTGAAATGCGAGCATCAGCGGGCCGAGTCGCGCCAGCGCGCCCGCGGGAACGCACTTCATCAGCATCAGCAGGCTGTTGCGCGAGAACAGGTGGGCGTAGGTCGAGGGATCGCGGCTCGTCGTCGCCGAGCCCATGTGGAAGGCGACCGCCGCCGGCACGTAGCGGCAGCGGTAGCCGCAAAGCGCGGCGCGCAGGCCCCAGTCGGCGTCCTCGAAGTAGGCGCCGAAGTCCTCGTCGAAGGGCCCGACGCGATCGAACGCCTCGCGCCGGTACAGCGCGGCGCCGCCGCTCGCGCCGAGGATCGTCGCGGGGCGGTCGAACTGGCCGCGGTCCTGCTCGCCGAAGCCGCGCTTGCAGCACTCGCCGGTGCGCGCGATCAGGTCGCCGGCGCCGTCGATCTCGCCGCGGCGATGGAAGTTCAGCAGCTTGCAGTCGGCCGAGCCGCTCACCGGATCGGCCTCGAGCGCGTCGCGCATCTCCTCCAGCCAGCGCGGCTCGAGCTCGAGGTCGTTGTTGAGCAGCGCGACGTACGTCGTCTCGGCGGACCCGACCGCGCGGTTGAGCGCGCGCGTGACGCCGACGTTCTCGGCAATCCGCACGACCGTCACGTCCGGCCACTCGCGCGCGAGCCACTCGATCGAGTCGTCGGTCGAGCCGTTGTCGATGACATGGACTGAAAAGCCCTGCGCGGTCTGCGCGGCGACCGTCGGCAGCAGGCCCTCGAGCAGGTGGCGGCCGTCGTAGTTGAGGATCGCGAGCGTGACGTCGGCGGCGTCGGTGCTCATCGCAGCTCCGAGCGCCACCAGTCGACGGTCGCGGCGAGCCCGTCCTGGAGCGTCCACGCCGGCGCGAAGCCGACCTCGTCGCGCAGCCTGGCGATGTCGGCGACGATCTCCCGCGGGTCGCCGGGGCGGTCGGGCAGCGCCCCCAGGTCGAGCAGCTCCGGCCTGCCCGCGGCGCCGGCCAGCAGCTCGGCGATCGAGCGCACGGTGACCGCCTCGCCGGAGGCGACGTTGACCGGCCCCTCGGCCTTCGAAGCGAGGATCGCCGCGAACGCCGCGGCGACGTCGTCGACGTGCAGGAAGTCGCGCCGCTGCAGGCCCGTGCTCGTCGGCGCCCGCTCGCCCGCGGCGAGCGCGCGCGCGACGCTCGCGACGAGCCGGCGCTCGTCCTCGCGCGGCCCGTAGAGAAAGAAGATCCGGCCCCACGCGAGCGACACGCCGGCGAGCTGCGCGAGCCCCTCGGCGACGCGCCGCGTGGCGTCCTTGCAGGCGCCGTAGTACGTCGCCGGCGCGAGGGGCGAGTCCTCGGCCAGCGGCTGCGGCGCCGACCAGTCGTACTCCGCGCACGTCCCGGCCAGCGTCGCGCGCCGGCCGCCGGCGGCGGCGAACTCGTCGAGCAGCCCGATCGTCGCCGCGACCCATGCGGCGTTCTCGCGCGCGGCCCAGAACGCGCCCGGCTCGGCGTACCAGGCGAGGTGCAGCAGGTGCGACGCCCCGACCCGCGATAGGAGCCTGGCACGCGCGGCTGCGTCGAGCAGGTCAGCGCGGTGCCACCTCACGCCCTCCGGCGTCTCGGCCGGCGCGCTCGCCCCGCGCCCGACGGCGTGCACCTCGAATCCGCTCGCCGCAAGCGGGGCCAGCGCGCGCCGGCCGACAAACCCGCTCGCGCCGGTGACGAGCACGCGCGGAGCGCTCACGGCACGAAGTCCGCGTAGCCCGCGTCGCGCTCGGACATCGTGCGCTCCCCCTGCGGCGCCGGCCATCCGATCGCGAACGCCGGGTCGTCCCAGCGCACGCCGCGCTGCGCCTCGGGGACGTAGACGTGGCCCATCAGGTACTGCACCTCGCAGTCGCCTGTCAGCGTCTGGAAGCCGTGCGCGAGGCCGGCGGGCAGGTAATAGCCGCGCCGGTTGTCGGCGCTGAGCTCGACCGCGTGCCAGGCCAGGTAGGTGTCGCTGCCGGGGCGCAGGTCGACGCCGACGTCCCAGATCGCGCCGCGCACGCAGCGCACGAGCTTCGCCTCGCCGTACGGATCGGCCTGGTAGTGCAGCCCGCGCAGGGTGTCGCGCGCGGCGTTGAACGACACGTTGGCCTGCACGCCGACTCGCTCGAGCCCGTGGTCGGCGAAGACCGCCTCGTCGTAGCTGCGCGCGAACCAGCCGCGCTCGTCGCCGAGCAGGTCGAGCTCGACGACGTAGGCCCCCGCAAGCGGCGTCGCGACGAGCCTCATCGCAGCAGCCGCAGCTCCGGCGAGCGCGCGGCGAAGCGCCCGCCCCACTCGCGCACGTAGGACAGCTGCGT
>Ga0136631_10000191_pt1 | contig 18481 bp, 16 predicted proteins | sample AntDrymUQ6012206_2_FD_104655 | JGI IMG/M metagenome (GOLD analysis project Ga0136631, IMG submission 104655) | Polar desert sand microbial communities from Dry Valleys, Antarctica - metaG UQ601 (22.06) | ecosystem: Environmental > Terrestrial > Soil > Desert | place: Antarctica: Dry Valley... | reverse complement strand
GCCCAGTGATCATGCGACCCTCCAGCGCGTCCCACACCTGCTCGGCGGAGAGGTCGACGCCAATCAGCGAGACGTGCAACTCGACGATGACGCCATCTCTGAGCCATTGGTGCTCGTCAGCCACTCCGGGGTCTGTCGTGCCGGTCCCGGCCGCCGGGACGAACCGAAGCTCGCGAAGGCAAGCGTACGCGTCCCGCTCGCTTCGGGCTGGCACCAAGAGGTCGGCGTCACGATACGTACGGCTGGCGTCGCCGTCGTACAACTCCCTCGCCAGCACGGCTCCCTTGAGCACCGCGACTGGCACGCCTTGCTCGCGGAAGGCGTTGCAGACCTCGGCCGCGACCGCATCGATCGCGAGAAGCGCTGCTGCGGACATCCATCCCTTTTGTCGAGCAAATGCTGGGTCAGCGGGCAAGGGGCGCCTCGGCTGGGTCGACCAACGTCGTCACTGGTGACCAGGCTAGAGGCAGCCGCCACCAGCGCACGGCAGGAGAGGTGGCGAGCGGATCGGACATCGGCATCATTGAAGGACCATCGCCTCGCCGCCAGAGACACCCGAGCAGTTCGCGGATCGCATGCGGCGCCGGATCAATGCAGACCTCCCGAGCAACGAGCGCCGCAAGCTGTCCGCTCCCGAGCGCGGCTGGCGGCGCCTTCGAGACCCGCTCGTCGCCGCGACCCTGACCAGAGGGCTCGAACTGGGAAGTAGGGATGTCAAGCTCGATCACTTCGTGGGCTCGCGGATCGCCTACCAGCCCTGTGATCCGCTTACAGCCTGGCGTGCCCTCCGGATGGTGCCCCGCCACACCCGCGGAACGCTGGTCGACTTCGGGTGGCCGGGGTCTCGTTCTGCACCTGGCGGCAGGTCTTGGCTTCAAGGCTGCGATCGGCGTGGAGGTGAACGAGGAGTTGGCGTCTGCCGCGCGGACGAACGTGAGCAAGTCCCGTGCAGCAACCTCCGTCAGAGTCGTGCTGGCCGACGCCGCCACCTGGCGGATCCCTGAAGACATGGACAGCGCTTTCCTCTACTGCCCCTTCACAGGCGCCACGTTTGCTGCCTGGCTGCAGCGGGTGCTCGAGTCGCTCGGCGTCCCCGACCGCTGACGATCGTCTACGTGTACCCGCTCGAAGAGCAGCAGCTCCTTGACAGCGGTGCCTTCCGGTCGATCGGCTGTCGTCGTGGCGGACGCCACGACGACCCAGCGCGGAGGGTCGCGCTGTTTCAGCACGACGCGTGATTATCCGGCGAATGCGCGCGCCTGCGAGGGCACGCTGCGGATCCCTGTCCCATCACATCGCCTGATACCCGCCGTCGACGTGATGGTGCTCAGCCGGCGTGGATCGATCGCGCCGCCGTGGTGTTGCCGTGCGGACCAGATCAGCTGATGTGCGCTGCTACGGTCGGCGTCGGTGAGCCGCCACGGGACGATCGAGGCGCGCGCCGGCAGACGGGTCGCGTGCTTCGCCACCCAGGGATCGGGCCACAGCGACGAGGAGCGGATCCTCACCCTCCTGGGCCCGCTCGGTCCGGCGCGGTGGGCCTTCGACCGGTCTCAAAAGCACGCCTCGGCGCGCTCGATCTTTCGCCGCGGCTGGAAGGAGCGTCCGGCCCTGGTGGTCATGGAGGGTACGGGGGTTGCGGGCGGAGTCGCCGTAATCGCGCTCAGGCTGCTGCGGGGAGTTCCCTATGTGGTCTCCACGGGCGACGCCGTCGCGCCGTTCCTGGCAGGGCGAAGCGCGCTGTTGGGCCCGGCGGCGAGCATCTACGAGCGGGTGCTCTACCGCCGCGCCGCAGGCGTCATCGGCTGGACGCCGTACATCGTCGGCCGCGCGATTACCCTGGGTGCCCGCCGCTCGATGTATGCCGCGAACTGGGCGCCGAACACGGCTCCACGGAGCGAGGGGCTGGAGGTTCGCCGCCTGTTGGGCATCGCGCCCGAAGACATCGTCTTCGGGATCGTCGGATCCCTCGACTGGAACGAGCGGCGTGGCTATTGCTACGGCTACGAGCTGGTCCAGGCCGCATGCCGCGTGCAACGAGATGACGTCAGGGTGGTGGTGATCGGCGGTGGCTCGGGGCTCTCGCGTCTACGGGACATGGCCGGAGATCGACTCGGTCACACGGTGCTGCTTCCGGGCCCCGTGCCGCGCGAGCGAGTACAGGCATATCTGCAGGCGTTTGACGTGGGTAGCCTGCCTCAATCAGTCGACCGGGTTGGTGCCCTGCGCTACACGACGAAGCTCAGCGAGTACCTCGCCGCCGCATTGCCGGTCGTCACCGGCCGGCTGCCGCTGGCGTACGAGTTCGGCGGCGACTGGCTCTGGCGTCTCCCCGGAGATGCGCCCTGGGACGAGCGCTACCTCGCGGCCCTCGCCGGCCTGATGGCGAGCGTCGACCGGGCGTCTGTCGTGCGCCGTCGCTCGCTGGTTCCGGCGGACAGCAAGACATTCGATCGTGACCATCAGGTCGCTCAGGTGTGCTCCTTCGTCAGCGATCTCTTGGACGATGCGACCCCAGGGAGCTAGTACCTTCTCTTGGCGCTGATGCGATCGGTCGATGCTGCATCGACCGAGTAATGGTGCAGCCGACTACCGAGACTGAGGACCGATACCTGTGGATCAGCCAACGACCGGGCCGGAGACGCCCGACCTTCGACAGCTGCTGCGCCCTATCTGGGCGCGTAAGTGGTGGATCCTCGCTGTTGTGATCCTGACCACGGCCGCCACATATCAGTACTTCGACCACCAGACGAAGCAGTTTCGATCCACGACGGCGATCTTCGTGCAGCAATCCGAGCTCGAGGCCGCCCTCTTCGAGGGGTCGTCTAACTTCGGCGACGACCGCACCATTTCCAATCAGGCAAGCCTTCTGCGGACCGCTGCGGTCGTGCGAGCCATCACACGGAAGCCGGAGTTTCGCGGTGAAACGCAGGCCAGCCTGTTGTCCAAGCTGACGGCCACCCCGCGCGACGGTCAGGATTTCATCGACATCAGCGTCATGGATGTAGACCCGCTGAGGGCGAAGCGACTCGCCGACGCCTTTGCATCGGCGTTCATCGCAAACCGCAGCGGTGCGCTCCGGGCGAAGGTCATTCGAGCACGCCGGGCCGCCCAGAAGGAGCTCGAGGAAACTCCGGTCTCGCCAGGGAATCGGGTCGCGCGTGAGAACCTCGCTCAACGAGTCCGGCAGCTCCAGACCGTCGAGTCGTTGCCGAGTGGGAACGCCGAACAGGTCGACCGCGCGTCAGCCGGCGTTCAGGTGGCGCCCAAGCCGCGGCGCAATGCGATCTTCGCGGCTCTGATGAGCCTGCTCCTGGCGATTGGAGCCGCCTTTGGCCTCAACCGCTTCGACCGGCGTCTGCGGACGATCGACGCCCTGGAAGGTGCGTTCAACCTCCCTTTGCTCGGCACGCTGCCATCGATCGGCGAGCCGGCACCGCACGAGTCTGGCCAGCCGGCCATCGCGCCGCCGTTTCGTGAGCCGTGCCGGAGCCTGCGGACCAACATCGAGCTCTCGTCGCTGGATCGGCCCGTCAAGACCCTCCTCGTCTGCAGCGCCACGCCGGGCGAGGGGAAGTCGACCGTCGCCCGGAGTCTTGCTCTCGTCTACGCCGAGGCCGGCCTGCGTGCCGCCCTACTCGAGGCCGACGTGCGCCGCCCCACCCTGAGTGCGTCCCTCGATATCGACGCCGAGGTCGGCCTGACCGAGGTCATCGCGGGGCAACTCGACCTGGATGACGCCCTGCTCCGCGTGGAATACGCGGGGGGACACGCAGCCCTGGCCCGGACCGGCGTCGCCGAGGGGGGCACCGCCGAGAAGGCTGCGGACGAGGGGACACTCCACGTTCTGCCGAGTGGCGGGGAGCCACCGAACCCGCCGGTAATGCTGGGCAGCCGTCAGATGCAGGACGTCCTCGCGTCCCTGGCGAGCAACAACGACATCGTGATCATCGACTCGCCTCCGTTGCTCGTGGTCAGCGATGCGGTGCCGCTCATCGCGATCGCCGATGCGACCCTCGTCGTCGCTCGCCTTGGCGAGACCTTGCGCGATGCGGCCAAGCGCGTCGGTGGCGTCATCTCACGCGTTCCGGAGGCTCAACCGCTCGGCGTGATCGCCAACGGCGTCAGCACGAGTGATGTGGCGGGTGGCTTTCGCTACTACAGCTACCAGGCCACGCCGTCGCGATCCGGGATTTTTGGGCGCCTCCGGCGCCGGTGAGCGGCATGGGGACGTTGCAGGCCGTCGTTCGAACGCCATTTCGGTCCTGGCGCGAGTCGGATGTGCTGCTCTCGCTGCTGGCGTTCGGGTTCTGCGGGCTCGCGACGTTCGCGCTGCTGCGAGCGTTCGAGGGCAAGCCGCTGCTGCTGCCGGTGGCGTTCGGCGTGGCCCTCGCGGTCGGGCTGTTCTGCCTGGTCTCGACCCGCTACACGCTGACGCTCGGCGCGCTGATGGTGTTCCTCGGTTTGGCGGACGGCTATCTGAAGCTCCGCTTCGGTGGAATTGCGATAACCGGACTGCGCGACGCCCTGCTGTTGTCGATCTGCGCGGGCGCCCTGATGCGCTTGGCGCTCAGCCGCGAGCAGATCCGCTGGCCGCCGCTGACAGGGCTGGTCGTCGCGTGGGTCGCGGTCGTGCTGGTCCAGCTCGCCAACCCGGCGAACGGCACATTCACACATTCGCTCCTGGCGCTGCGGTCGCACATCGAATGGGTCCCACTCTTCTTCCTCGGCTACGTGATGATGCGCAGCAAGCGGCGCCTCTTTGCCTTCCTGACCGTGCTGCTGGCGATCACTGCGGTGAATGGGGCGGTATCGCTGTATCAGTACGAAGCGGGGCCAGAGGCGATCGCGGCATGGGGCCCGGGATACGACAAGCTCATCTACGGCGGCGGCGGGATCGCCGGCCGGACGTTCGTGGATACAGGCGGCAACCAGCAGCTCCGGCCGATGGCGCTCGGCTCGGACACGGGCTACGCGGGGACGCTTGCGGTGCTGGCCGGTCCTGCCGCGTTCGTGTTCCTCATGCTCGGGCGGCGCAGACTCCTCCAGGCGCTGGGCGTGCTCCTCGCCGGGGGGGTTCTCGTCGCGGTCCTGACGGCGCAGATCCGGATCGCGATCGTGGGTTTCGCCACGGCGCTTCTCGCGGCGGTGCTCCTCAGCGCAGCCTCACGGAAGATCGTCCAGTCGGCGGTCGCGATCGGCATCGTCGCCGTGCTCGGCATCACGGTCGTCAGCTTCGTCTCGGGCCGGGCCGGCGCCGGCGTGTTCGACCGGTATACGACGCTGCGCGGGCCTGACGCCCCATCGAACACCGCCAGCTACAAGAGCGGTGCGCTCAGCCAGGTGCCCGGCGCGATCGTCCGGGATCCATTCGGCGCGGGCTTCGGCTCCCTAGGACCTGCGGCAAGCATCAAGGGCGCGCCGGCGGCCTCGCTGACGACCAACGGCGAGAGCGAGCTGAATTTCCTCCTGGTCGAGGTGGGACTTCCCGGGCTGGTCGCGCTGCTCGCGTTCCAGCTTGCGGTGATCATCGGGGCGGCTCGCGCAATCAGGCGACTCGCGGATGCCGAGCTGCGGTTGCTGCTCTCGGCGATCCTCGCGCCACTCGTCGCGATCCTATTCCTCTGGTTCGGTGGGCCCGTCAGTGCCGCGCCGCCACTCGCCACGTACATGTGGTTCGCGTCGGGCGTGCTCGCATACTGGTGCTTTGGGCAACGAGACCAGCAGGGTGAGCCGGGCGTGGGCAAGACCGCCGTGGTCGAGGGGCTCGCCCAGCGCATCACCACAGGCGAGGTGCCCGAGACCCTGAAGAACAAGCAGATCTACACCCTCGACCGTCCCGAGTCGGACCCATGCGTGATGCGGATAGAGGCTGTCGTCGCAGGACGCCCCGAGGCAGTGGATGCGATCGGCGCGTACGCGGAGCATCTCGTTGAGGCGCTGAACGCCCGCGGCGAAGACGCGCGAGTGGTGTCTCCGTCGGCTGACACCCGCTCGATCGACGTCACGCTCGTGCAGTACAACCCTTTCAGCTTCGGGCGATGGGGATTTGCGCCCGGGCTCATCTTGTGGGCGCTTCGCGCACGCTCGAGCAGATCGTCAAGCAGGCTCGTGATCATGGTCCACGAGCCGTACGTCGCGACCGTGGACGCGCGGACGTTCCTGATGGCGGCGTGGCAGCGGCTCCAGTTGCTGCTGCTGCGCCTCGTCGCTCAGCGCGTCCTTGCGCCGTCTGCCGACCAGGCCCGGCGCTGCGGCACGCGTCTTCGCAAGCCGCGTGTCGTGCCCGTCGGCTCGAACCTCCCGGATGCGCGCCGGGCCCGCGAGCCGGCACGCCGGTCGATGGACATCGCCGCAGAGGACGTTGTGCTCGTATCTTTTGCCGCGTCACCGGCAGGGCGCCGTCAGGAGCTGATCTCGGCCGCCGCGAGAGGCGTCGTGGAAGGCGGCAACCGCTGCGTTCTGCTCGTGCTCGGGGTCGCCAACGCACCGCCGCCCGGCCTGCGATCGGAGGTTCGCGTCATCCATCTCGGGCATCTCGGGGATGCCGAGGTCGCGCTGCGCGTGGCGGCCGGCGACATCTTCCTGGCGCCGTACGTCGACGGCGTGTCGACACGACGGACCACCCTCATGACCGCCCTCCAGCACGCGCTCCCCGTCGTCGCGACAGCCACCTCGCAGAGCGATCGCCTGCTGGTCGAATCCGATGCGATCATCACCGTGCCGGTCGATGCCGTAGACGAGTTCCGTCTCGCGACGGCCCGACTTGCAGCCGGGCAGGAGGAGCGCGACCGCCGCGCGAGGTCCGCGCGCACTCTGTTCGAGCGCGAGTTCGGATGGGATCGGATCGCCGAGCGGCTCATGAGGGAGCTGAGATGACCTCGCTGCGCATCGGGATGTTCACGACCTCCCTGCCGGAGCCCGACCGGAAGCCAGGGGGGGTGGACGTCCTCATCGATCGCCTCGCGAACCACCTCGTCGCCCTGGGGCATGACGTCAGGGTGTTCACCTATTCGCCGCCACCCGCCGGCGCGAGCTACGTGGTACGCCGGCTGACGCCCTCTCACTGGCGTCACCAAAAGCTGCCGCGCATGTTCATGGTGCCGCTGGCGCTGAACCGGCTGGATCTCGGCGGGCTCGACGTACTGCACCTCCACGGTGACGACTGGTTCTTCGTGCGACGTCGGCTGCCGACCGTGCGCACGTTCTACGGTTCCGCTCTCGATGAGCTTCGGACCGCGACGAGCTGGCGCCGCCGGGCCTCCCAGGCGCTCGTGTTCGCCTTCGAGCTTCTATCTGCGCGCCTGGCGACCGCGACCTACGGCTTGATCCCGGGCGACGGGCGCTGGTACCGGACGCGCGGAAGCCTCGGCTGCGGCGTTGACGTCTCCGCGCCGCTGGGGAACCGTGCGAGCGAACCGACCGTGCTGTTCATCGGCACCTGGCACGGCCGCAAGCGCGGCCGCGAGCTCGCGGCGGCCTTCGAAAGCCACGTCCTCCCGAGCAGCCCGGATGCGAAGCTCGTGATGGTCAGCGACGAGGCTGCGGATGCACCCTGGATCGAGCACGTCACGCGTCCCACCGACGTGGAGTTGCGAAAGCGCCTTGCCGAGGCTTGGGTCTTCTGCCTCCCCAGCTCGTACGAGGGCTTCGGGATTCCCTATCTCGAGGCGATGGCGGCGGGCACGCCGGTGCTCGCGACGCCGAATCCGGGCGCGGACCATCTGCTGCGCGGCGGGCTCGACGGCGTCATCACGGAGATAGCCGACCTCGGACCGGCGCTTCGCAGACTGCTGGAGGAGGAGCAGCGGCGCGCCGCTCTGACCCGGGCAGGGCTGCTGCGAGCGGAGGCCTTCACATGGCATGAGGTCTGCGAGGCACACCTAGCCGCCTACCAGCAGGCGATCGCGGCTTATCGCCGCGGTGGCGCACGGTGATCGATCCGCAGGGCACGGTGATCGATCCGCAGGACCCGCTGTCGCGAGACGAGGTTCGCTCGCGCGCGATCTCGGGGGTGGTGCTGCTCTCGCTGCGGACGTTCGGCATCCGCATCCTCGGCCTCGCAGGCAACATCGTGCTTGCGCGAATTCTCGTTCCGGACGACTTCGGGGCGATTGCGATCGGCCTCTCGATCGTGGGGCTCGGGAGCTTCCTGGCGGACGCCGGCATCGGGGCGGCGCTGATCGGCCGTACCGAACCACCCACACGTCACGAGCTCGCGGCGGTCTCGGCGCTGCAGTTGACGACGACGACGTTGCTGCTTGCCGTGGCTGCCGCGATCTGCCTGCCGCTGGGCCACATCGCTCAACTCAGCGCCGTGATGCTGGCCTCGGTGCCGATTATGACGTTGCGGACGCCGTCGACGCTGCTGCTCGAGCGCGATCTCCGCTACCGACCGATCGTTCGCGTAGAGATCGTCGACGCCCTCGTCTTCAATGCGTGGGCGATCGGGGGGGCCGCGATCGGATGGGGCGCCTGGGCCCTCGCGACCGGCACGCTCGTCCGCGCGGTCGTCGGCTCGGTCCTGATGTTGGTGCTCGTTCCGGCGGGCCGGGTCCGGCCGCGCTGGGACATGTCCGCGGTTCGTCCGTTGCTCAGGTTCGGCATTGGCGTGCAGGCCGGTGCCATCCAACTGCTGGTACGTGACTACGTCCTGAACTTCACGATCCTGGCAATTGCCGGCACGACCGTCCTAGGGCTTGTGGCGCTAGCGGGCCGCATTCTGCAGATCCCGCTGCTCGTCTTCCAGTCGCTGTGGCAGGTGTCCTACCCGGCGGTGTCGCGCATCCGCGACAGCGGCGAGGATCCTCGAAACGTGATCCAGCGGGGCTCCGCGATGCTTGCGGCCGGGACGGCAGGGCTGCTCGTCGGGTTGGTCGCCGCATCGCCCGCGCTCATCCCTTCGGTGTTCGGATCTGAGTGGTCCGGCGCCGCCGACTACATGCCCGGAGCGTGCCTCGCGCTGCTCATCGGCGGGCCGATCTCTGCGACTGTGGTGGGATACCTGCTGGCCTCCGGTCGTGCCCTCGCGGTGGTTCGCGTCCAGGTGGTGGGCACGTTGATCTGGTGGGCCGTGGCTTTCAGTCTTGTCAGCCCGTTGGGGATCGCGGGGCTCGGCATCGGCTGGGCCGTGAGCTCGATCGCCGAGTCCATCCTTCTAGCTCGTCTGGCGTGGAAGGCATCTGGCGCTCGGGTGCTTCGCGCCTGCGGCCCGACGATGCTCCTCGCGACGGCGGTCGGAGCCGGCTCCTGGCTGATCGCGCGCTCCCTTCCCCTCACGGTGCCGTCCGGCCTGCTGAGCGCTGCTGTCGCGGCGGCCGCGTTCTACGGCGCGTTGCTCTTCGTCGATCGTCCGCTCGCGCGGTCGGTGCTCGCCCTGTTGCGCTCACTCCCACGGCGGCGAAGCGGCGTCGTGCCCACTTCCGGAACGTCAGAGGTCGCACCGTGACAGCGACCGATGGTGTCTTCGCGGTCATCGTCGCCCATGGCGACCTCGAGCGCGCGGGCCGTTGCGCGTCATCGCTGGGCCTGCCGGCCGATCGCGTGATCGTCGTCGCGAACGTAGCCCCTTCGGCGGTGTCGGCGCCCTGGCGAGTCATGTCGCCCGCGGGACCGCAGGGCTACGGCGCAAACCTCAACCTTGGGGTGGCGCAGGCGCCGCCCGGGACGCGCTGGTTGATTCTGCTCAACGACGACGTCGTGTTCGAGCCACTAACCCTCGAGGGGTTGCTGGCGGCCGGCCAGGCCGATCCACACCTCGGGGCGATCACGCCGGCGCTTTACGGTGAGGATCGCCGGCCGCAGGCGGTCGCATTCCGCCACCCTACGGTGCGCAGCGAGCTTGCGGGCACGCTCGGCGGGCCGGACATCCTTCGACGTGCGCTGCGCAGAGGTCATTCCGTGCTTCCCTCGGGCGCTGGGGTCAGTTATGAGGACTGGGTTCTCGGCGCAGCGGTGCTCGTCCGGTTCTCCGCGTTCGCCGATGTCGGCGGGGTCGACGAGCGGTACTTCATGTACTCGGAGGACACGCAATTCGGCCTCGACCTGCGGCGCGCCGGCTGGCGCTCTGGGGTCCTGCACGACGAGTGGGCGCTGCACATCGGTGCGACGTCGACGAGCGAGGCGCGGTGGGACGAGTTGCTTGCCGCCTCCCGACGGCGATACCTGCGCCATAACCTGTCTCGCCCGCGCTTCGCCGCGCTCTGCCTCCTGTGGCCGGTTGCGCAGGCGTGGAACATGGCGTATTTGGCGGCGATGTGGTTCCCGAGCCCGTCGGCCCGCCGGGCACGGCTCGCTCATCTGCGTGCCCAGTGGCGCTGGCCGCCGTGGCGATGAGCCCGCGCTATGCGATGGCGATCGCTGCGTAGAGCGATCTGAGATCGCGGACGTGTCGTTCGCGTGAGAATCGCTGGACCCACCGCGCCCCGGCGCCGCCCCAGCGTGTGAGCAGAGGCTGATCCGCGATCACTTGGTCCAGGGCGGTCGCCCACCGCTCGGGATCGTGTGACGGCACGATCCGGCCGGTCTCGCCATCTACCAGCCACTCCGGAATCCCGCCAGTGCCGGACGCGATCACGGCTCGGCCCGCGGCCATCGCCTCCAGTCCCACGATGCCGAACGGCTCGGGCCAGACCGACGGCACGACGACGACGTCGGACGCCTGCATCGCCGAACGCGTCGCGGGAGCATCCAGCCACCCCGAGAACGTCACGCGCGACGCAATTCCGAGACGCTTCGCGAGCTCCACGAGGCTGTCCCGGTAGTACCCGTCGCCGACGACCTCGAGGTGCGTGACTCGACTCGAGCGCGCGACTGCTTCGAGCAACAGCTGAACGCCCTTGAGCTTTGTGAGGCGCCCGACCACGCAGACTTTGCCGCCTGCCGGTGGCGGGATGACGTCGAGCGGTGCTCCGACGAAGTACGGGAGCACGTGACATCGCTCAGTAGGGACCCCGTTGCGAATCGCGACGTCGTGTGCGTAGTCGCTGTAGACGATTACTGCTGTTGCTCTCGTGACCTCGTTTTGGGCAGCGTTGAGCGCGCGCCATCGGCCCAGCGCGGGGAACGGGTTGGGCCGCTCGGTGCATGACCGATTCACGATGTGCAGGAGGCATCCCGGCCCATGCGCCCGCGGACAGGCCATCCCTCCGCGTCGAAGCAGCGTGCCGGTCGAGCAGCCCAGCGACCAGTCGTGCAGCGATCGGACCAGGGGTGTACGAGACAATTGCGCTCGTGCTTCATCCGGCCCGAGTCCTTCGCCATGGACGTGCACGATGTCCGGCGCAAGATCGGCTAGGACGGGACGGGCGTCCGCGTCAACGGCGACGTGAATGCAGTCGATGTCGTCGACGACGTCGTGTCCGGGCGTCCGGTGCACGATCGTCACGCGATCGCCGTGTTCCGCCAGAGCGCCGACCAGGTCGAGCAGGTGGGTTTCGGCGCCTCCCACCCGACGAGCGTGCGGCGCGACCATAGCGATGTGCCTCATTGGTCCGGTCCTGGCAGCGTCACGCCACGATCCTAGGGGCAGCAGCATCAAGACTGGTAGCGTGCGATGAGAATGCAGGTGTTGCTGGATGCCCGGCTCGGGCGCAAGCCAACCGGGATCGGTACCTACGTCATCGGTCTCGCGACGGCGCTTCCCGGGCTCGCCCCCGGAGAGTTCCGAGTCCTGTGCCGGCCACGGCATCGCAGGATGCTCGCGGCTGCGGGCGCGCGGCCGATCACTCAGCTCCGGGGGTCCCGGCTACCGCGGGGTTTTCCCAGCTTCGATCTGTTCCACGGGCCGAACTTCCATACGCCCGAGGTCTCTAGTACAGCGGCTCGTGTCGCGACGATCCATGACATCGGTTACCGCCTGCTGCCCGAGTGCCATCCTGCGGGCATGCCCGAGCGGCTCGATGCTCTGGTGCGGGCGTCGATCGCAGGTACACGCCTCTTCCTCTGCAATTCGCAGCACACCGCGGAGGCCTTCGCAGCCGAATACGGGATCGGCCCGGAGCGGTTGGCCGTGACTCCGCTCGCTGTCGATGCCGCCACGTTCTCTTCGGCCTCGGCGGCGGAGAACGAACGCGATCGGCTGGCAAGGGTGTACGGCTTGAACCGGCCCTACGTTCTGTTCGTCGGCGCCATGGTCCCCCGGAAGGACCTCCGAACGCTGGTGCGCTCCTGGGCGCTCGTCGCTCGCGAGCAACCAGAGCTCGACCTGGTCCTCGCAGGAAGCAAGATTCTCCGCTGGGCGTCGGACTGGCCGCACGTGGAGGCCTGGCTGCGGGAAAACCCCGACCTCGCCCACCGTGTTCGCGTCCTCGAATACGTTCCGGCGCGGGATCTACCCGCGCTCTACCGCGGCGCGGCCGCGGTCATGCTCACGTCCCTCCTCGAGGGCTTTGGCCTCCCGGTGCTGGAGGCGATGGCCGCAGAACGCCCCGTGGTCGTGACGCGCAGCGGAGCGCTTCCGGAGGTCGGCGGCGACGCTGCGTATTACGGTGACGTACGCGACCCTGCGTCGCTGGCGGCAGGGTTGAGCGCAGCGCTCGCCGGAGAAGGGTGGACGCGCCGGGTCGCGGCATCACGCGCGATCGTCGCGAGACACACGTGGCAACGGACTGCGAAGCTCACGCTCGCCGCCTACCGAGAGGCGGTCGCATCGCCGCTCGGATCGGGGCTTCTCCGGTGAGCGAGCCCGAAGATCCAGCGGCCGCGCGACTCGGACGTGAGCGTGTGTTCCACGACGATCTCGCGGCCGAGCTCGATCCCGCTCGGATGCCCAAGATGCCGCTCTCCGATCTGGACGCGGCCATGATCGCGGAGGCGCGTGTCGGGCCTGGGATCCGGGTGCTCGACCTCGGATGCGGCAGCGGCGACCTGACCCTCCACCTCGTTGCCGCCGGCGCCGAGGTCGCGGCGCTCGACCTTTCGCCAAGGATGCTCGAGGTGGCGCAGCGGCGCGTCGAACTGTTCGGCGAGGGAGCGACGGCCACCTTCGTCGCCGCACCTGTCGAGCGAACAGGCTTCCCCGACGCGCATTTCGATGTCGTCGTCGGCCGCTTCATTCTTCATCACCTCGATGTCGGCACGGCGGCGGTCGAGATCGCCCGCATCCTGCGTCCCGGTGGCCAGGCGGTCTTTGCCGAGAACTCGGGTCGCAATGGACTGCTGATGCTCGCCCGGCGCCACGTCGCCGGGCGCGCCGGCGTTCCGCGCCTCGGCACCGAGGACGAGCACCCGCTGAGTGCGGGGGACGTCGCCGCCATCGGCTCCGCCTTCTCGTCGGTGCAGTTGCGCTACCCCGTCTTTGAGTTCTTCACCATCTTCGATCGTCAAGTTTTTCGTTTCGGCCACCCGAGGGTCTCGCGGGTGCTGCGAACGGCGGATCGGATGGTCGGGCGGGCACCCCTGCTTGCCCGCTATTCGTTCCGTGTAATCGTCGTCCTGGGCCGCGATTGAGGAGCCCGATGCTCGAACGGCTCCTCAAGCCGGCGTATGTCGTCCGGCCACGTCAGGCGATCGTTCGCCTGCGCAACCGGTCTGACGTCTCGTCGGTGACCACCCCCTGGGGCTCGGAGCTCTGGATCGCTCAGGACGCTCTCGGCTTCGAACTGCGTAAGAGTGGGATCCATGAACTGGCGGTGAGCGAGCTCATGTGGAGGCTGGTGGCGCCGGGCGACAAGGTCATGGATGCCGGCGCGAACGTCGGCTATTTCGCGACGCTGTTGGCCATGCTGGTGGGTGACAACGGCAGTGTTGCGGCGGTCGAGGCCCATCCGAGCGTGGCAGCGGCGCTCAAGGCCAACGTCGAGCGAAACATGGCAACGACGGTTGAGGTGATTCCCGCGGCGCTGTCAGACCACGCGGGCACCGTATGCCTGTCAGAACCCGCCGACTTCGAGTCGAACACCACCGGCTCCGAAGTGGTGGTTTCGGGCGGCATGGAGGTAGCTAGTGTCACCATCGACGGCATCGTCGGAAACGCCACCTTGAAGCTGATCAAGCTGGATGTCGAGGGCCATGAGCTATTCGCACTCCGAGGGGCCGCTCGTCTTCTGGACGAGCAGCGTGCGCACCACATCGTGTTCGAGGATCACCGGCAGCTTCCCACCGACGTATCGCGACATCTCGAGCGAGCGGGCTACGCGGTGTTCGCGCTCATCGCACGCCCCCACAGGCCCGATTTGGTCGCCCCGTCGGCTGAGTCAGCGCGTCCGCGCTGGGAGGCCCCGACATATGTCGCGACGGTTCGCCCGGTGCAGCTTGTCCAAGCGGTTCGTCCGTGGGGGTGGCGCTGCCTTCGGCGTCATGCGCAGCGATGACTCGATGACGCTCTGGAGACTGTTGCGGGCGGACGCCGTCGCGCTTCGCGAGCATCGCCAGCGCTTCCTGCCGTTCGTGTTTCCGAACTACGCGGCGGTGGCCGCGTACCGGTGCGCACGGGCACTCCGGGATCACGGTCTTGGCATGCCGGCGCGATTCATCACGATGATTGCCCAGGCGGTTACAGGCGCGGAGATCGATCCCGGAGCACGGATCGGGGCCGGATTGTCGCTCGGGCACACGCACGGGATAGTCGTGGGCGAGGGAGTGCGGGCCGGCACCGGCCTGCGCCTGTATTCAGGCGTGGTGCTCGGCTCAACGAGCAACGAGCGTCGGGGGTGGGGCCATCCGACGCTGGGGGATGACGTCGTGGTCTGGCCGAAGGCCACCGTGGCGGGGCCGATCCACATCGGCGATCGCGCGTACGTGGGTGCCCACGCGCTGGTGATGCGCGACGTGGCGGCAGATCAGCTCGCCGTCGGACATCACGTCTAACGCCGAACCGCCACGAGCGTGTCCACCTCGTCGGCGCGATCAAGTTTCATGTCGAAACCCTGATCCGCGATCAGCTTCGCGGTCGCGTCCCGCGCGGCGCGGGAATAGTGCAACTCGCCGACGAGGCAGCGCACGCGCCGGAGAACCTCTGGGTCGCTGGCGAGAACGTCGTGCTCGGCACCTTCGATGTCCATCTTCAGGATGTCCACCTCCGTCAGCCCGTGCCGGTCGAGCACGCTCCGAAACGTCTGCGATGGGACGGTGACCCGGCGGCCATCTTCGTAGGCGATGCCGCTCATCCGATGGTTGTCGCTGATCGTGAAGGAGATCGTTCCATCCTGCGCCGAAAGGGCTGCGTGCTCGATGTCGATGGGATGAGGAATGCCGGCGACGGTATTGCTGAGGGTCTTCATCAGATCCGGATTCGCCTCGATCAGGAGCATCTTCTTAAGCGGATGCTGTGTGGCGAAGTAGCAGGCTGCCATGCCGATGTTCGCACCTGCATCGACGTAGGTGGTCGCTGTTGTCAGGTCCACCTCGTAGCAACGCTCGTAGAAGACTTCCATGAACGACGCGATGTCATTCGGGATGAAAGTGAGACAGATCTGCACCGCCCCACCCGGGCCCCTCGCCTCATGCTTCAATGTCCACCCCCGGAGGAGCGGGGCGAGATGGCGCGCTACCCCCTGCCTCCACCCGACCCCGTATCCGTGAACGTGGATGAGCTTGAACTGCGGGTAGTGCATCAGCAGGCGAAGCCGGTCGGCGCGGCTCAGCTGAAAGCGGTCCGCGTACCGGTTGGTCCGATCAGCGAACTCGCTCATAGCGGGCCAGAGACTACTTGTCCGTCGACGGCGGCTGCGGGCAACCGACCACGTCAGCGCATCGCGCGTCTCGTACGATGCGCCGGTGTCCCCCTCGCGCCCGCTGAGGATCTTCTTCGCGAGCGCCGCTGACGTGCTCGTTGCCGGTGAGGGCAATGGAGAGGGCATCATCGCGACGACGTTGTTCGATGGGCTGATTACTAGGGGACACGAGATCACGGCGTGCGTGGGAGTCGACAAGTTCGGTGAGCGTCCCGGTCTCGTCATCCACGAGCTCGATCGCCGGCGCGACATCGAGGCGGCTCAGCCGTTCCTGCGCGCGCGGCGAGCGCTTCGAGCTTTCAGAGCCGACGGCGGTGCCGCCTCGTTCGATGTCGTGCATGCCCTCTTTCCCAACTGGGCGCCGGGTTTCGATGCTCGGGCATACGCTCCGTCGCCGGTCGTCCTCGGTCCGGTCGTGGCTGATTGGCAGGGACCTCGCCGATGGTGGCCACCGGGGTTCACTCTCCGCCGGATGACGAATCCGTGGCTCCTGCGCCGTCGACGGCACTCGATCTCGTCCGCAACGGTCCTAGCGACGGTGGGTCCGTGGGTCACGCCGGACGGCCGGAGGGCAGACGCGACGAGCGTCGAGCTTCCGTTCGGGCTCCGGACAGACGACTTCCCCTGTTCGCCCTTGCCGTCGTCGGGCTTCGTCGTGCTCTACGTGGGCCGCTACGACGAAGCTCGCGGGGTGCTTGACCTGGCTCGGGCAGCTCGCGCCGTCGCTCCCGAGATCCCGGGCCTCAAGACCATCTTCGTGGGCGACGGTCCCCTCAGAGCCGAGCTCCAAGCTATCGCTCGAGAGACAGAACCCAGAGGTTCGATAGAGGTTCGGGGACAGGTCCGCCACGAAAAGGTCGGACGACTCATGAGCGAGTCGTCGGTCTTCTGCATGCCCTCCTGGGGCGAGCCGTTCGGGATGGCCGTGATCGAGGCCATGTCCGCTGGACGACCAGTCATCGCCGCGGACGCCGGAGCGCTGACCTGGCTTGTGAGCGACGGTGCCGGCGGCCGGCTGGTACCTCCGAAGAATGTCGGTGCGCTCGCCGATGCCATCCGACAGCTCGCCGGCGACAGAGATGGACTCGCGCGCATGGGCGCCTTCAATCGGCGACAGGTGGAGGAGCGATTCGATCTGGACGTGCTCGTCGCCCGCTGGGAGGCCGTCTACGCCGACGCGATCCGTGTAGCCCGAGCCCACAGCTACTCATGAAGTTGCGTCGTCTGGTGCCAACGCGCGAGTGGTTCTTGAACTCGGTCGCGTCGCGCGTCCCGTGGGCGGGTCTGAGGGCATTGCTCTACGAGCGGGTAGGCCTCGTATCGTTCGCCGACCGCGCCACCGTGAACCTGATGATGTACACGGAGATGCACGGCTCTCCCAACCTCCGGCTCGGGAGGAACGCGAGCGTCGGGCGACATTGCCTGCTCGACAGTCGTGGTGGGCTGTCGATAGGAAACAACGTCAACATCTCCAGTTACACCCGCATCATCACGGGGACGCACGATCCGATGGCGCTGGACTTTCGCGGCTCGCTGTTGCCCGTCGAGATCGGTGATCGCGCCTGGCTCGCGACGGGGGTGACCGTTCTGCCCGGCTGCTCAATCGGAGCGGGAGCCGTCGTGGCGGCCGGCAGCGTCGTGACGAAGGACGTCGAGGCGTTCGCGATCGTCGCCGGGAGCCCCGCACGGTTCGTCAAGCGGCGCCCCGACGATCTCACCTATGAGCTCGAGTTCCGACCAGACTGGTCTTGACGACGAAGCGGCTGCCCAACAATGATCGACTGTCATGCCGCGGTCAGAAGCATGTTGGCCCACCCGTCGGGACCGAGATCCGTCGTGGGTATGAGGCCGCCAGGCGTGATCCGGCTTGCGCGGTAACCCATGGACAGCAATGCAGCGAGCGCCTCGACGTCCGTCATCTCGACCACCAGATCGGGTCTGATCGACGCGAGGGTGTCGACTGCTCCTTGGACGAAGTCCGCTTCATGACGCTCGATATCGACCTTCACGAGCGTCGGGGCGATACCGGTTCGCCTGACGTACGCGTCGAGGGTCGTCGCGCTCACATCTATCGACCTAGCCCCGCTGGCCTCGGCATTCAGGCTGCCGGTCGCCATGTTCGTGCTTTCGGCGAGATAGAGCGGGAAGATGCCCTCGCGCCCGCTGCAAGCTTGTTCGACGACCTTCACACCACCCCCTCGAAGCTCGAGACTTCGCCTGATCAAGCTCGCCATCGCGGGATTGGGCTCGAACGCGTGAACGTCGGCGCCGAGGTCACGGCTGAGAAGCGCGAAGTACCCGGCGTTCGCTCCCACGTCCACGACGGTGTCATTGGGTTTGACACGGCTTCGGAAGACTGCGGTGACGTGCTCCTCGTACGTTCCATAGAAGAAGATCTGCCGGTGCGCAGGATCCCCGGACGTCAGGACGATCGGCGACCCGCTCGCGAGCTGACCGACGAGAACACGCTGCTTTGTGGCGAGCGCCATGCCGAGCCGGTAGGCGGCCGACCGGACCAGCCGATATCGCCGGAAACGCTGGCTCAGGCGTCGCGTGAGAATGCTCGTCCTGGTTTCCTTGGCCACCACCGCGGCGAGACTACCGCTTAGGGGCCGCGCCTAAATAACTGACGGGTTTGTCGTGGCGACGTGCGAGGGTTGGGGTGGGTGGCGGCGAAGCTGTCGGGGTGGAGATCGACGAGCGCCGGTCTCGCTGAAGCCCCAGGCGCAGAGCACGCCCTCCTTTGCGCCGGAGGGCCTGACCGGCAGGTAGATCGCGTCGAGGAACAGCGTCACCAGCTGGAGCTG
>Ga0136631_10000190_pt1 | contig 18570 bp, 9 predicted proteins | sample AntDrymUQ6012206_2_FD_104655 | JGI IMG/M metagenome (GOLD analysis project Ga0136631, IMG submission 104655) | Polar desert sand microbial communities from Dry Valleys, Antarctica - metaG UQ601 (22.06) | ecosystem: Environmental > Terrestrial > Soil > Desert | place: Antarctica: Dry Valley... | reverse complement strand
TCGTGGTGCTGGTCGGAGTGCGGTCGCTCGAGGGATCGGCCGTCGTCGGCATCGCCATCCTCGCCGCCGTGCCCGTACTCGTGGTGGCCGGGCTCGGGTTGCTCATGGCGCGGCGCGCCGGTGGCCGGCCTCGCTGAGGCCACACCGGGACAAGGCGACGATGCAGGGCCTCAGTCGCCCGACGCGACCTCGCGCAACCCGTGCGTGTCGACGTCGTAGACGAACCCGCGCACATGGTCGCTGTGCAGCAGGAACGGCGACCGGCGCACGCGCCGCAGCGACTGGCGCACGTCGGCGTCGAGGTCGGTGAAGGACTCGATCGCGAAGGCGGGCGCGAGGCCCGTCGACTGCTGCAGCTCGGCGCGGAAGCCGTCGTCGGTCAGCTGCTGCATGCCGCAGTCGGTGTGGTGGATGAGCATCACCTCGCGGGTGCCCAGGCGCCGCTGCGAGACGGCCAGCGAGCGAATCACGTCGTCGGTGATGACCCCGCCGGCGTTTCGCAGGATGTGAGCCTCGCCCTCGCGCAGGCCGAGCGCCTTGAAGACGTCCAGGCGCGAGTCCATGCACGTGACGATCACCAGCTGGCGGCGCGGCCGGACGTCGAGATGCTGCGCCGGAAGGCCCGCCGCGAAGGCCTCGTTGTTGGCGACCAGCTCGTCGATGACGTACACCGACGGCACCCTAGTGGGCGACGCCCCAGCCGTCCGCGACGAGCGCCACTGCTCCACAAGCACGCGCCGAACGTAGGAACACGGGAACATTGCGCGCAAGCAGGCGATCAAGGAGCTTCGACGACATGGCCGGACTGACGGTGCAGTGCAAAGACGAGATGGTCGACGGGGAGTGGCTGATGGAGCTCAAGCTGCCGGTCGAGACGACGAACCCGACCGTGCGCGAGCTGATAACGACGCGGGTGATGACCGAGACCGGGCAGCACAACGCCGAGCTCGACCGCGGCCGCAGCTTCCGCGGCCTGGTCCTGGCTCCGCCGGCCGTCACCTCCGAGCTCAACGGCTGGGCGGGTCGCAGGCGCGAGGGCAAGGCCGTCGAGCCCGAGACGATGCTGACGATCGCCCTCGAGGCCTACTCCGCAGGCGACCTGATGGTGCTCGTCGACGGCGAGCAGGCCGGCGAGATCGACTCCGAGGTCGCGCTCAAGGACGACAGCACCGTGCTGTTTCGCAAGAAGGTGCCGCTGATCGTGCCCCAGCTCAACCCCGGGCGTAAGCGCTCCAAGCACGAGAAGATGCCCAAGCGCCGCTGACCGGCCTCGGCGGGTAGTGGGTCAGCCATGAGCGACGACCGGGAGTGGTACGAGCAGCTGCTCGAGCTGCAGCTGCGGGCAAACCCCGCGATCTGGCGCAAGCTCGAAGAGGACTACGGGGTGACGGAGGAGACCGAGCTGCGCCTGGCCTTCATCTACCTCGCCCCCGGCGAGGAGGAGGCCGAGCGCCTGGCGGCCTTCCTGCGCGAGGAGACCGACTACGACGTCGAGGTCCGCGAGCGCCCGATGGGCTTCTTCGAGAAGACCGAGACGCTCGTGCTCGGCGCCACGCAGCCGACGGCCGTCTCGCTGAGCACGATCAACGCATGGGTCGAGTGGATGGTCGCCGCCGGCGCCGCTGAGGGTCCGTGCGCGTTCGACGGCTGGACGACCGAGCTGCCCGACGAGCTCGTCCGAACCTAGTCTCACGCCCGCCGCGACAGAGAGACCGCGAACAGCTCGTCAGGATCGGTGTAGATCTCGACGAGCTCCAGTCCCGCCGCCTCGATGTCGCCGCGCAGGCGCTCGGGCGTGAACTTCGCGCTGATCTCCGTGCGCATCTCCTCGCGCGCGGCGAACTCGATGTCGAGATCGAGCTTGCCGATCCGCACGTGCTGGGAGTCGGTCGCGCGCAGGCGCATCTCGATCCACTCGCGCTTGCGGTCGAAGAACGCGACGTGCTCGAAGGCGTCGACGTCGAAGTTCGCGTCCAGCTCTCGGTTGAGCACGTGCAGGACGTTGAGGTTGAACTGCGCCGTCACGCCCGCGCTGTCGTCGTAGGCCGCCTCGATCACGCGCGGGTCCTTGACGAGGTCGGTGCCGAGCAGCAGGTGGCCGTCGGAGCCCAGGACGTTGCGAAGGCCGCGCAGGAAGCGCCGCCGGGTGCCGGGCGGGAAGTTTCCCAGCGTGCCGCCGAGGAACGCGACCAGGCGCGGGCCCGCGGGCTCGGGCAGATGCGTCAGGTGGCGCTCGAAGTCCCCGACCACGCCGTACACCGACATCCCCGGGTACTCCTGGACGAGCGTTGCGGCCGCCGCGTGCACGGTCGTCGCGCTGACGTCGACGGGCACGTAGCGCTCGAGCCTGCCGCTGTCCTGCATCGCATCGAGCAGCACGCGCGTCTTGGTCGCCGAGCCCGATCCGAGCTCGACGAGCTCGACGGCGCCCGTGCGCTCGACGATGTCCGCGGCGCTGCACTCGAGGATCAGCCGCTCCGTACGCGTCTGGTAGTACTCGGGCAGCTCGCAGATCGCGTCGAAGAGCTGCGAGCCGCGGTCGTCGTAGAAGTGCTTGGGCGGAAGCTCCTTGAGCGGACGCGTGAGCCCGTCGAGCACGTCGTCGGCGAGCGTGCGCTCGTCGCCCGGGCCGAGGTACGAGTGCACCTCGACGGTTCCCTCGAGCATGCTGCGCTCCATTCAGGTCACGTCCTTTGCCAGTCGGACGCCGGCGAAGATCTGCCGGCGCAGGGGGAGATCCCAGTTGCGAAAGGTCAGCGAGCGGACGCGCTCCTCGGTCGCCCAGGAGGCGCCGCGAAGGACGCGGTACGCGTCGCCGAAGAAGACCTCGGAGTACTCACGATAGGGGTGGGCGATGAAGCCGGGATAGCCGCCAAAGCAGGAGGAGGTCCATTCCCAGACCTCTCCGACGTCCTGCATGGGCTCCTGAGTCCAGGTCGCCGCCCGTTCCCACTCCGCCTCGGTGGGCAGTCGCGCACCGTGCGAGCGGGCCAGGGCATCGGCCTCGAACCAGGAGACGTGCAGGACGGGGCTGTCGTCGTCGGCAGGCCCGTCCGCCGTCCAGCCCTCGGGGTGGGTGATGTCGTACTCCTCCTTCCACGACCAGCCCTCGTCCGACCACCACTCGCGGCGCTCGTAGCCACCGCCCTCGACGAAGTGCATCCACGTCGCGTTGTTCACCGGTCGGCGCGCGATCAGAAAAGCGGGCACGTGGACGCGGTGGCGCGGGCGCTCGTTGTCGAACGCGAAGCCACCGCCGGGGGCGCCGATCTCAAACGAGCTGTCCGGGATGTCGATCCAGCCCTGCTCGCCGCGTGCAGGGCCACCGGGAGCGGGACGCCCGCCCGGCAGCCCGCCGAGAAACAGCGTCTGGCGCATCGTCTCGTTGTGCTGGGCCTCGTGGCGCACGACGAGCTCGAACAGCGTGCCGTCGCCGGGACCTTCGCGCTCGAGGACCTCGAGCGAGCGTGCGCGGACCGCAGCGAGGTAGTCGAAGACGTCCGTGCCGCGCAGAAACGGGATCTCGCCGCGCGCCGCGCGCGGGGTCTCGAAGGCGTCGTAGAGGTCGGCGAGATCGCCGCGCAGCAGCGGCTCGCCGCCGAGGCGGTGCACGAGCCACAGGTCCTCGTAGGCGGCGATGTGCCCGAGGTCCCAGTCCAGCGGGCTCATCAGCGGGTGCTGGACGCGCTCGAGCTCGGCGTGCGAGAAGGGCGCGACGAGGGCCAGCGTGCGCTCACGCACCTCTTGCAGCGCCGCCTCGAAGGCGGTGACGGTGACCATCAGGGGGACACCGTACCCAGCCGCTGATTGCGAAAGCATGAACCGTGCGACTTGGCGCACCCCGGCCTAGATGAGCGCGTCGAGCGCCGCGTCGACGTCGTCGTCGGTGTTGTAGACGTGCCACGAGCAACGCAGCCTGCCGCCGCGAACCGATGCGATGACGCCGGCGCGCTCGAGCCGATCGGCATCCACGGGCCGGTCGACGGACACGATCGCCGAGTCCGAGGGCTCCATGCCGAGACCGGCCCGGAAGCGGTTGGCGAGTGCGACATCGTGGGCGTATACGGCATGAACGCCGATCCGGTTGAGCAGTTCGAGCGCGGGCTGCGTGCCGACCCACGAGAACCACGCCGGCGAGGTGTCCAGACGGCGCGCGTCGCTTGCCAGGCGCAGCGGCGGGCCGAAGTAGCTGGCGTGGACGTCGGCGCCCGCGTACCAGCCCGCGCTGTGGGGCACGATCCGCTCCAGCCACTCGTCTCCGACGGCCATGAACGCCGTGCCGCGCGGCGACATCAGCCACTTGTAGGCGCTGCAGACGACCGCGCCGAAGCGCGAGGCGTCGATCGGCAGCCAGCCGCAGGCCTGCGTCGCGTCGAGCACCGTCAGCGCGCCGTGATGCTCTGCCGCGGCGGCGATCGCGTCGAGGTCGGCGACCTCGCCGGTGCTCATCTGCACGGCACTGCAGGCGACGACGTCGGTGCGCGCGTCGATTGCCTCGGCCAGGCGCGAGGGCTCGACCATCGTCACCGTTATTCCGCGCGCCTCCTGCACGAGAAACGGAAACAGCGTCGAGGTGAACTCGACGTCGGGGATCAGCACGCGCGCGCCGGCGGGCAGGCAGGCGGCGGCGAGCCCCATGAATTCCGACACCGTCGAGCCGATCGCCACGCGGCCGGCCGCAACGCCGACCATCGTCGCGAAGGCCGCGCGGGCGCCCTCGGAGCTGTGGCCCCATTGCTCCCAGCTCGTGCGCCCGCCGCGCCAACCGGTGAGCGCCTCCTGCAGCGCGTCGAAGCCGGCGCGCGGCGGCAGGCCGTAGCTCGCGGTGTTGAGGAAGACGCCCTCGGGCGACCACTGCTCGCGAGCCTCGGCGATCGTCAGCATCGCCGCATCCTGTCGCACCGCCGCTGCGGTGTGCGGTGCGGCTCAGCCTGAATCCCGGTGGATCCAGGCTCAGTCCGCGACGGCGTCCTCGTCGCTCGCGCGGCGCTTGCGGACCGCGGCGGGCTGCTTGGCCTGCGTTGCGGCGGCGGCTGCGTCCTTGTTGCGCCCGCGACCGGTCAGCCCGCCGGTCAGCGTGTCCTGCGCCCAGCGCTCGCTGAAGCCGGCGGCGAACGCGATCACGCAGAGAAAGTAGAAGCGCTCGCTCGTGTCCTGCTCGGGCACCGAGAAGAACTGCACGAACTTGCTCGTCAGCATGAAGTACGACAGCAGCCCGAAGACCGAGCCGAGCACGGGGCGGACCGCCCCCAGAAACAGCGTGTAGCCCCGCGCGACGTCGAAGTCCAGGGCGAACGTGCCGCTGTTGATGCGCGCGACGACGCTTACGACGGCGCCGACCGCGCCCGCGACCAGGCAGCCGATGATCGTCTTCTCCTCGATGCCCTCGCCGCGCAGGACGCTGTTGGCGGAGATGTACAGCAGCCCCAGCAGCGCGACGCCGACGACCATGCCGAGGAAGTACACGAGCTGGGCGTCGCCGTTGGCCGCCTCGCGGTAGTCGCGGCGCAGCGTCTGCAGCTGACGTTGCTCGACGGCGACGGCCGCCTTGTGCGCCGCCGCATCGGTGCGCTCGCTGTGCGCGTCGACGAGGCTCAGCAAATGGCAGGCGCTGGTCATCACGAGCTGGATCGAGATCCGCCGGCTGCGCCCGCGCAGCACCTCGCCGGCGCGCACCGCAAGCTCGTCGCACTGGTGCAGCGCGCGGGCGATCTCGGGGTCGTCCTTCGTCGCCCAGTCGCTGACGCGGTGGAACTTCGGCGCGACCGACAGCAGGCGGCGCACCCAGCCCGTGTTCGGCCTGCCGGCAGTCAGCGCGACGGCGCTCTCGACGTCGGCGCACCAGTACGCCGACATCAGCTCGCCGTGCTCGTCCTCGAAGCGCTGCAGCGCGGCGTGGTAGGCGTCGTCGAGCGCGGCCTGCTCCTGCTCGCTCGCCGTGGAGCCGGAGCCCATCGCCTTGCGCCAGCGAAAGTGGATCCGCACGAGGTCGGGAAAGGTGACGCGCTTGTGCGGCGTGATCTGGGGATCGCTCATGGCTTGAGCTTCTCGGCCTCGTCGCGATCATGGCACGCGTTCAGCGGGTAGCACGCAATCGGCGCTGCAGGGCGGCCGCGGCACCCCTTCGCGCCCACTTCCGGGCAGACGTGCGCCGTAGCGGCGCTCTCGCGCGCGCGTTGACGTAGCGTCGGCCCCATGTCACGGATCGGCGAGCCCCCGAATGCGGTGGTGGCGGGCGCGCCTTCCCCTGCGCCGGTGCCCGTCGCCGCGCAACTGCTCGACCTCGACGTGCACCCGGCGCTGGCGGCCGGTCGCCGCGCGCGCTACACGGCGACGATCACCAATCGCGGCGAGAACGAGATCGAGGTCGGCCTGTCGGTCGCCACCGACGCCGGCCTGCGCCCGATGATCGTGCCCGCCGGGCTGGTGATCGAGCCCGGTCAGACGCGCAGCGCCGAGGTGCTGCTGCGCCCGCGCCGGCCGCGCCTGGGCGGCGAGCTTCAGCACGACGCGCAGCTGCGCGCGCGCAGCAGCGACGGGGTCGCGACAACGTCGCGGCGCGTGATCTTCGTCCAGCAGCGCGCGCTGCCGCTGTGGACGCTGCTGGTGGCGATCCCGCTCGCCGCCGTGGCGGTCTTCGCGCTCACGAAGCTGCCCGACCGCGTCACGGTTCCCGGCGTCGAGGGCGCCGGCGACGTCGCGACGGCACAGCGCACGCTGCGCGAGTCGGGGCTGCGGCTGGACCCACGCGTGCGCTCGCGCACGACCCCCGGCGTGTCGCCCGGGACGATCCTCGACCAGATCCCCGATCCGGGCGTGCGCGTCGACCGCGGCGAGCGCGTGACGCTGCTGGTGGCCGTCAGCGCGCGGCGCGCGGTCACGCCCTCGCTCGAAGGTCAGCCTCCCGCGCGCGCGAAAGAGGTCCTGCGCGCCGCGGGGCTCGTCGCCGGCCCCGTGCTGCCCGAGAACGCGCCGGCCTCCTCGGTCGTCGCGAGCCAGCTGCCGGCCGCGGGCGCGCGGGTCCCGGGCGGGACGGCCGTGACGGTCTTCGTGCGCGCGGCGCGCGCGGGCGAGGCGGCGGCCGCGGTGCCCGCCGCGACGGGCGGCGACGCGCGCGTTCCGGCGATCGACGGGCGCAATGTGACCGCGTACGCGCGCGCCGTCGCGGCGGCCGGGCTCGTGCCGCGCGTCATTCGTACGATCGGACCCGCGCCGCTAGGTACGCTCGTTGCCGTGAAGCCACGGCCCGGGCTCGCGGTCGACGCGGGGGATCGGATTCGGCTGCTCGTCTCGGCGGGCGTGCCGCAGCTCGCCTTCGACACGAGCAGCGTGCTGCGCATCTTCGACCCGCGCCGCTCGAACACCACGCGCGAGGCCTCGCCGCCGCAGGGCAAGGCCGTCGAGCCGTCGTGGTCGCCTGACGGGCGACGGCTGCTGTACCGCGTCGGGCGGCGCCTGTCGCTGGTCTCCGCGCGCCTCGCCGACCGCGGCCGGATCGTCTATGAGGGCCGCACGAAGTACGCGGCGGCGACGTTCGCGCCGGCGCCCGCCGACAACGTCGTCGCGCTCGTGCGGCGCACCGGCGGCGACGGCGACCTGTGCTTCGGGCGCATCGGCTCGAGCCGGCTGCTCCCGCGCTGCAGCGCCGACAAGCGCTGGGACCTCGGGCGCCAGATCTCGTGGCGGCGCGGCGGGCGCGAGCTGCTGGTGTTCGGCGTGCGCCGCGGGCGGCCGGGGCGCTTCGGCATCCTGCGCTATCGCAGCGCGCGGGCGTTCTCGACCAACCCGGCGGACTGGCGCGGCACGTTGGCGACCGACACGTCGGTCAGCGGGCGCGGCGCGATCGCTGCCGCCTACTCGCCGTCGGGCTCGCAGGTCGCGCTGATCTCCAACAGCGGCCTGCCGCGCTTTCAGCTGCACGTGACCGGGGCCGGCGACCTGCGCGGACTCGGCGCGCCGCTTCCCGTGCGCGCCTGCGAGGTGGCGTGGCGGCCCGACGGCAAGGAGCTGGCGGTCGTGCAGAGCGACGACGACTGCGGCCGGCCGCTCGGCGAGATCGTCCGCGTGAACCTCGCCAGCCCGCGCCGGACGTTCACCGTCACCAGCGGCGGGCGCCATCCCGCCTACCAGCCGCTGACCTACGCCGGGCCGAAGGGCGCGTCGTGAGGCGCGCGGCCGTGATCGCGGCGCTCGCGCTGGCGGCGACGCCGAGCGCGGCCCTCGCGCAGTCGGTGCCCGACGGCTCGTCGCCCGGCAGAGGCCCGCAGCCGCTGTGGGTTCCCGATCCCGAGCAGGCGACCCCGGAGTCGCAGGACACGGCGACCGACACGGTCGAGGTCGCCGCTCCCGTGCCGGTCAGCTCGTCGGCGGCCGACGACCCGTCGCGCGTCGCGGTCGCGCACTGGATGGCGAGTGCCGCGCGCGACGCCGGGCTGCCGGGCGAGCTACCGGTGATGGCGTCGCTCGTCGAGTCGGGCCTGCGCAACCTGTCCTACGGCCACGCCGACAGCGTCGGCTTCTTCCAGATGCGCCAGGGCATCTGGAACAAGGGCGCCTACGAGGGCTATCTCGCGCGCCCCGACCTGCAGCTGCGCTGGTTCTTCGACCACGCGATCGCGGTGCGTGACGCCCGCGTCGGGGCCGGGGACGTCACGTACGGCGAGGACCCCGCCACGTGGGGCGAGTGGATCGCCGACGTCGAGCGCCCGTACGAGGCCTATCGCCGGCGCTACGCCCAGCGCCTGGACGAGGCGCGCGCGCTGCTGGCGCTGCCCGCTCCGGCGGTCGCGCCGTTCGAGCTCGGCCTGACGGTCGGCGGCCCGGCCACGCCGGTCGTCGACCCCGCCGCCGATGAGCTCTCCCAGCGCGTGCTCGCGGAGCCCGCGATCACGCTCGAGTCGCGCTCGACGTCCGACCTCGCGGCCGGCCGCGTCGACCCGCGCGTCAGCGCCGTGCTGCTCGAGGCGGTGAAGATCTCACCGCTCTCGCTGTGGGTGCTGCAGACCGGTCACTCGTATTACGTTGCCGGCACGCGCCGCCCTTCGAATCACTCCTTCGGGCGCGCGGTCGACATCGGCTCGGTGAACGGCGAGATCGTCAGCCCGCGCAACGACGCCGCGCGCGAGCTCGTGCTGGCGATCGGCAAGCTGCCGCCGTCGATCCGCCCGACCGAGATCGGCTCGCCATGGGAGATCAGCGGGCCCGGCTACTTCACCAACGCCGGCCACCAGGACCACCTGCACCTCGGCTTCGACGATCCCGCGGGCAGCGACGCCGCGGCGGCCGCGGCCGCCGCGGCGTCGCTGCCCGCGGGATCGTCGAAGCCGAGGTGCAGGTGGTCCTGGTGGCCGGCGTTGGTGAAGTAGCCGGGCCCGCTGATCTCCCATGGCGAGCCGATCTCGGTCGGGCGGATCGACGGCGGCAGCTTGCCGATCGCCAGCACGAGCTCGCGCGCGGCGTCGTTGCGCGGGCTGACGATCTCGCCGTTCACCGAGCCGATGTCGACCGCGCGCCCGAAGGAGTGATTCGAAGGGCGGCGCGTGCCGGCAACGTAATACGAGTGACCGGTCTGCAGCACCCACAGCGAGAGCGGTGAGATCTTCACCGCCTCGAGCAGCACGGCGCTGACGCGCGGGTCGACGCGGCCGGCCGCGAGGTCGGACGTCGAGCGCGACTCGAGCGTGATCGCGGGCTCCGCGAGCACGCGCTGGGAGAGCTCATCGGCGGCGGGGTCGACGACCGGCGTGGCCGGGCCGCCGACCGTCAGGCCGAGCTCGAACGGCGCGACCGCCGGAGCGGGCAGCGCCAGCAGCGCGCGCGCCTCGTCCAGGCGCTGGGCGTAGCGCCGGCGATAGGCCTCGTACGGGCGCTCGACGTCGGCGATCCACTCGCCCCACGTGGCGGGGTCCTCGCCGTACGTGACGTCCCCGGCCCCGACGCGGGCGTCACGCACCGCGATCGCGTGGTCGAAGAACCAGCGCAGCTGCAGGTCGGGGCGCGCGAGATAGCCCTCGTAGGCGCCCTTGTTCCAGATGCCCTGGCGCATCTGGAAGAAGCCGACGCTGTCGGCGTGGCCGTAGGACAGGTTGCGCAGGCCCGACTCGACGAGCGACGCCATCACCGGTAGCTCGCCCGGCAGCCCGGCGTCGCGCGCGGCACTCGCCATCCAGTGCGCGACCGCGACGCGCGACGGGTCGTCGGCCGCCGACGAGCTGACCGGCACGGGAGCGGCGACCTCGACCGTGTCGGTCGCCGTGTCCTGCGACTCCGGGGTCGCCTGCTCGGGATCGGGAACCCACAGCGGCTGCGGGCCTCTGCCGGGCGACGAGCCGTCGGGCACCGACTGCGCGAGGGCCGCGCTCGGCGTCGCCGCCAGCGCGAGCGCCGCGATCACGGCCGCGCGCCTCACGACGCGCCCTTCGGCCCGGCGTAGGTCAGCGGCTGGTAGGCGGGATGGCGCCCGCCGCTGGTGACGGTGAACGTCCGGCGCGGGCTGGCGAGGTTCACGCGGACGATCTCGCCGAGCGGCCGGCCGCAGTCGTCGTCGCTCTGCACGACCGCCAGCTCCTTGCCGTCGGGCCGCCACGCCACCTCGCAGGCGCGCACGGGAAGCGGCGCGCCGAGTCCGCGCAGGTCGCCGGCCCCGGTCACGTGCAGCTGAAAGCGCGGCAGGCCGCTGTTGGAGATCAGCGCGACCTGCGAGCCCGACGGCGAGTAGGCGGCAGCGATCGCGCCGCGCCCGCTGACCGACGTGTCGGTCGCCAACGTGCCGCGCCAGTCCGCCGGGTTGGTCGAGAACGCCCGCGCGCTGCGATAGCGCAGGATGCCGAAGCGCCCCGGCCGCCCGCGGCGCACGCCGAACACCAGCAGCTCGCGCCCGCCGCGCCGCCACGAGATCTGGCGCCCGAGGTCCCAGCGCTTGTCGGCGCTGCAGCGCGGGAGCAGCCGGCTCGAGCCGATGCGCCCGAAGCACAGGTCGCCGTCGCCGCCGGTGCGCCGCACGAGCGCGACGACGTTGTCGGCGGGCGCCGGCGCGAACGTCGCCGCCGCGTACTTCGTGCGGCCCTCATAGACGATCCGGCCGCGGTCGGCGAGGCGCGCGGAGACCAGCGACAGGCGCCGCCCGACGCGGTACAGCAGCCGTCGCCCGTCAGGCGACCACGACGGCTCGACGGCCTTGCCCTGCGGCGGCGAGGCCTCGCGCGTGGTGTTCGAGCGGCGCGGGTCGAAGATGCGCAGCACGCTGCTCGTGTCGAAGGCGAGCTGCGGCACGCCCGCCGAGACGAGCAGCCGAATCCGATCCCCCGCGTCGACCGCGAGCCCGGGCCGTGGCTTCACGGCAACGAGCGTACCTAGCGGCGCGGGTCCGATCGTACGAATGACGCGCGGCACGAGCCCGGCCGCCGCGACGGCGCGCGCGTACGCGGTCACATTGCGCCCGTCGATCGCCGGAACGCGCGCGTCGCCGCCCGTCGCGGCGGGCACCGCGGCCGCCGCCTCGCCCGCGCGCGCCGCGCGCACGAAGACCGTCACGGCCGTCCCGCCCGGGACCCGCGCGCCCGCGGCCGGCAGCTGGCTCGCGACGACCGAGGAGGCCGGCGCGTTCTCGGGCAGCACGGGGCCGGCGACGAGCCCCGCGGCGCGCAGGACCTCTTTCGCGCGCGCGGGAGGCTGACCTTCGAGCGAGGGCGTGACCGCGCGCCGCGCGCTGACGGCCACCAGCAGCGTCACGCGCTCGCCGCGGTCGACGCGCACGCCCGGATCGGGGATCTGGTCGAGGATCGTCCCGGGCGACACGCCGGGGGTCGTGCGCGAGCGCACGCGTGGGTCCAGCCGCAGCCCCGACTCGCGCAGCGTGCGCTGTGCCGTCGCGACGTCGCCGGCGCCCTCGACGCCGGGAACCGTGACGCGGTCGGGCAGCTTCGTGAGCGCGAAGACCGCCACGGCGGCGAGCGGGATCGCCACCAGCAGCGTCCACAGCGGCAGCGCGCGCTGCTGGACGAAGATCACGCGCCGCGACGTTGTCGCGACCCCGTCGCTGCTGCGCGCGCGCAGCTGCGCGTCGTGCTGAAGCTCGCCGCCCAGGCGCGGCCGGCGCGGGCGCAGCAGCACCTCGGCGCTGCGCGTCTGACCGGGCTCGATCACCAGCCCGGCGGGCACGATCATCGGGCGCAGGCCGGCGTCGGTGGCGACCGACAGGCCGACCTCGATCTCGTTCTCGCCGCGATTGGTGATCGTCGCCGTGTAGCGCGCGCGGCGACCGGCCGCCAGCGCCGGGTGCACGTCGAGGTCGAGCAGTTGCGCGGCGACGGGCACCGGCGCAGGGGAAGGCGCGCCCGCCACCACCGCATTCGGGGGCTCGCCGATCCGTGACATGGGGCCGACGCTACGTCAACGCGCGCGCGAGAGCGCCGCTACGGCGCACGTCTGCCCGGAAGTGGGCGCGAAGGGGTGCCGCGGCCGCCCTGCAGCGCCGATTGCGTGCTACCCGCTGAACGCGTGCCATGATCGCGACGAGGCCGAGAAGCTCAAGCCATGAGCGATCCCCAGATCACGCCGCACAAGCGCGTCACCTTTCCCGACCTCGTGCGGATCCACTTTCGCTGGCGCAAGGCGATGGGCTCCGGCTCCACGGCGAGCGAGCAGGAGCAGGCCGCGCTCGACGACGCCTACCACGCCGCGCTGCAGCGCTTCGAGGACGAGCACGGCGAGCTGATGTCGGCGTACTGGTGCGCCGACGTCGAGAGCGCCGTCGCGCTGACTGCCGGCAGGCCGAACACGGGCTGGGTGCGCCGCCTGCTGTCGGTCGCGCCGAAGTTCCACCGCGTCAGCGACTGGGCGACGAAGGACGACCCCGAGATCGCCCGCGCGCTGCACCAGTGCGACGAGCTTGCGGTGCGCGCCGGCGAGGTGCTGCGCGGGCGCAGCCGGCGGATCTCGATCCAGCTCGTGATGACCAGCGCCTGCCATTTGCTGAGCCTCGTCGACGCGCACAGCGAGCGCACCGATGCGGCGGCGCACAAGGCGGCCGTCGCCGTCGAGCAACGTCAGCTGCAGACGCTGCGCCGCGACTACCGCGAGGCGGCCAACGGCGACGCCCAGCTCGTGTACTTCCTCGGCATGGTCGTCGGCGTCGCGCTGCTGGGGCTGCTGTACATCTCCGCCAACAGCGTCCTGCGCGGCGAGGGCATCGAGGAGAAGACGATCATCGGCTGCCTGGTCGCGGGCGCGGTCGGCGCCGTCGTAAGCGTCGTCGCGCGCATCAACAGCGGCACGTTCGCCCTGGACTTCGACGTCGCGCGGGGCTACACGCTGTTTCTGGGGGCGGTCCGCCCCGTGCTCGGCTCGGTCTTCGGGCTGCTGTCGTACTTCATGCTGACGAGCAAGTTCGTGCAGTTCTTCTCGGTGCCCGAGCAGGACACGAGCGAGCGCTTCTACTTTCTCTGCGTGATCGCGTTCGCCGCCGGCTTCAGCGAGCGCTGGGCGCAGGACACGCTGACCGGCGGGCTGACCGGTCGCGGGCGCAACAAGGACGCAGCCGCCGCCGCAACGCAGGCCAAGCAGCCCGCCGCGGTCCGCAAGCGCCGCGCGAGCGACGAGGACGCCGTCGCGGACTGAGCCTGGATCCACCGGGATTCAGGCTGAGCCGCACCGCACACCGCAGCGGCGGTGCGACAGGATGCGGCGATGCTGACGATCGCCGAGGCTCGCGAGCAGTGGTCGCCCGAGGGCGTCTTCCTCAACACCGCGAGCTACGGCCTGCCGCCGCGCGCCGGCTTCGACGCGCTGCAGGAGGCGCTCACCGGTTGGCGCGGCGGGCGCACGAGCTGGGAGCAATGGGGCCACAGCTCCGAGGGCGCCCGCGCGGCCTTCGCGACGATGGTCGGCGTTGCGGCCGGCCGCGTGGCGATCGGCTCGACGGTGTCGGAATTCATGGGGCTCGCCGCCGCCTGCCTGCCCGCCGGCGCGCGCGTGCTGATCCCCGACGTCGAGTTCACCTCGACGCTGTTTCCGTTTCTCGTGCAGGAGGCGCGCGGAATAACGGTGACGATGGTCGAGCCCTCGCGCCTGGCCGAGGCAATCGACGCGCGCACCGACGTCGTCGCCTGCAGTGCCGTGCAGATGAGCACCGGCGAGGTCGCCGACCTCGACGCGATCGCCGCCGCGGCAGAGCATCACGGCGCGCTGACGGTGCTCGACGCGACGCAGGCCTGCGGCTGGCTGCCGATCGACGCCTCGCGCTTCGGCGCGGTCGTCTGCAGCGCCTACAAGTGGCTGATGTCGCCGCGCGGCACGGCGTTCATGGCCGTCGGAGACGAGTGGCTGGAGCGGATCGTGCCCCACAGCGCGGGCTGGTACGCGGGCGCCGACGTCCACGCCAGCTACTTCGGCCCGCCGCTGCGCCTGGCAAGCGACGCGCGCCGTCTGGACACCTCGCCGGCGTGGTTCTCGTGGGTCGGCACGCAGCCCGCGCTCGAACTGCTCAACCGGATCGGCGTTCATGCCGTATACGCCCACGATGTCGCACTCGCCAACCGCTTCCGGGCCGGTCTCGGCATGGAGCCCTCGGACTCGGCGATCGTGTCCGTCGACCGGCCCGTGGATGCCGATCGGCTCGAGCGCGCCGGCGTCATCGCATCGGTTCGCGGCGGCAGGCTGCGTTGCTCGTGGCACGTCTACAACACCGACGACGACGTCGACGCGGCGCTCGACGCGCTCATCTAGGCCGGGGTGCGCCAAGTCGCACGGTTCATGCTTTCGCAATCAGCGGCTGGGTACGGTGTCCCCCTGATGGTCACCGTCACCGCCTTCGAGGCGGCGCTGCAAGAGGTGCGTGAGCGCACGCTGGCCCTCGTCGCGCCCTTCTCGCACGCCGAGCTCGAGCGCGTCCAGCACCCGCTGATGAGCCCGCTGGACTGGGACCTCGGGCACATCGCCGCCTACGAGGACCTGTGGCTCGTGCACCGCCTCGGCGGCGAGCCGCTGCTGCGCGGCGATCTCGCCGACCTCTACGACGCCTTCGAGACCCCGCGCGCGGCGCGCGGCGAGATCCCGTTTCTGCGCGGCACGGACGTCTTCGACTACCTCGCTGCGGTCCGCGCACGCTCGCTCGAGGTCCTCGAGCGCGAAGGTCCCGGCGACGGCACGCTGTTCGAGCTCGTCGTGCGCCACGAGGCCCAGCACAACGAGACGATGCGCCAGACGCTGTTTCTCGGCGGGCTGCCGGGCGGGCGTCCCGCTCCCGGTGGCCCTGCACGCGGCGAGCAGGGCTGGATCGACATCCCGGACAGCTCGTTTGAGATCGGCGCCCCCGGCGGTGGCTTCGCGTTCGACAACGAGCGCCCGCGCCACCGCGTCCACGTGCCCGCTTTTCTGATCGCGCGCCGACCGGTGAACAACGCGACGTGGATGCACTTCGTCGAGGGCGGTGGCTACGAGCGCCGCGAGTGGTGGTCGGACGAGGGCTGGTCGTGGAAGGAGGAGTACGACATCACCCACCCCGAGGGCTGGACGGCGGACGGGCCTGCCGACGACGACAGCCCCGTCCTGCACGTCTCCTGGTTCGAGGCCGATGCCCTGGCCCGCTCGCACGGTGCGCGACTGCCCACCGAGGCGGAGTGGGAACGGGCGGCGACCTGGACTCAGGAGCCCATGCAGGACGTCGGAGAGGTCTGGGAATGGACCTCCTCCTGCTTTGGCGGCTATCCCGGCTTCATCGCCCACCCCTATCGTGAGTACTCCGAGGTCTTCTTCGGCGACGCGTACCGCGTCCTTCGCGGCGCCTCCTGGGCGACCGAGGAGCGCGTCCGCTCGCTGACCTTTCGCAACTGGGATCTCCCCCTGCGCCGGCAGATCTTCGCCGGCGTCCGACTGGCAAAGGACGTGACCTGAATGGAGCGCAGCATGCTCGAGGGAACCGTCGAGGTGCACTCGTACCTCGGCCCGGGCGACGAGCGCACGCTCGCCGACGACGTGCTCGACGGGCTCACGCGTCCGCTCAAGGAGCTTCCGCCCAAGCACTTCTACGACGACCGCGGCTCGCAGCTCTTCGACGCGATCTGCGAGCTGCCCGAGTACTACCAGACGCGTACGGAGCGGCTGATCCTCGAGTGCAGCGCCGCGGACATCGTCGAGCGCACGGGCGCCGTCGAGCTCGTCGAGCTCGGATCGGGCTCGGCGACCAAGACGCGCGTGCTGCTCGATGCGATGCAGGACAGCGGCAGGCTCGAGCGCTACGTGCCCGTCGACGTCAGCGCGACGACCGTGCACGCGGCGGCCGCAACGCTCGTCCAGGAGTACCCGGGGATGTCGGTGTACGGCGTGGTCGGGGACTTCGAGCGCCACCTGACGCATCTGCCCGAGCCCGCGGGCCCGCGCCTGGTCGCGTTCCTCGGCGGCACGCTGGGAAACTTCCCGCCCGGCACCCGGCGGCGCTTCCTGCGCGGCCTTCGCAACGTCCTGGGCTCCGACGGCCACCTGCTGCTCGGCACCGACCTCGTCAAGGACCCGCGCGTGATCGAGGCGGCCTACGACGACAGCGCGGGCGTGACGGCGCAGTTCAACCTCAACGTCCTGCACGTGCTCAACCGAGAGCTGGACGCGAACTTCGACGTCGACGCCTTCGAGCACGTCGCGTTCTTCGACCGCAAGCGCGAGTGGATCGAGATGCGCCTGCGCGCGACCGACTCCCAGCACGTGCGGATCGGCAAGCTCGATCTCGACATCGAGTTCGCCGCGCGCGAGGAGATGCGCACGGAGATCAGCGCGAAGTTCACGCCCGAGCGCCTGCGCGGCGACATCGAGGCGGCGGGACTGGAGCTCGTCGAGATCTACACCGATCCTGACGAGCTGTTCGCGGTCTCTCTGTCGCGGCGGGCGTGAGACTAGGTTCGGACGAGCTCGTCGGGCAGCTCGGTCGTCCAGCCGTCGAACGCGCACGGACCCTCAGCGGCGCCGGCGGCGACCATCCACTCGACCCATGCGTTGATCGTGCTCAGCGAGACGGCCGTCGGCTGCGTGGCGCCGAGCACGAGCGTCTCGGTCTTCTCGAAGAAGCCCATCGGGCGCTCGCGGACCTCGACGTCGTAGTCGGTCTCCTCGCGCAGGAAGGCCGCCAGGCGCTCGGCCTCCTCCTCGCCGGGGGCGAGGTAGATGAAGGCCAGGCGCAGCTCGGTCTCCTCCGTCACCCCGTAGTCCTCTTCGAGCTTGCGCCAGATCGCGGGGTTTGCCCGCAGCTGCAGCTCGAGCAGCTGCTCGTACCACTCCCGGTCGTCGCTCATGGCTGACCCACTACCCGCCGAGGCCGGTCAGCGGCGCTTGGGCATCTTCTCGTGCTTGGAGCGCTTACGCCCGGGGTTGAGCTGGGGCACGATCAGCGGCACCTTCTTGCGAAACAGCACGGTGCTGTCGTCCTTGAGCGCGACCTCGGAGTCGATCTCGCCGGCCTGCTCGCCGTCGACGAGCACCATCAGGTCGCCTGCGGAGTAGGCCTCGAGGGCGATCGTCAGCATCGTCTCGGGCTCGACGGCCTTGCCCTCGCGCCTGCGACCCGCCCAGCCGTTGAGCTCGGAGGTGACGGCCGGCGGAGCCAGGACCAGGCCGCGGAAGCTGCGGCCGCGGTCGAGCTCGGCGTTGTGCTGCCCGGTCTCGGTCATCACCCGCGTCGTTATCAGCTCGCGCACGGTCGGGTTCGTCGTCTCGACCGGCAGCTTGAGCTCCATCAGCCACTCCCCGTCGACCATCTCGTCTTTGCACTGCACCGTCAGTCCGGCCATGTCGTCGAAGCTCCTTGATCGCCTGCTTGCGCGCAATGTTCCCGTGTTCCTACGTTCGGCGCGTGCTTGTGGAGCAGTGGCGCTCGTCGCGGACGGCTGGGGCGTCGCCCACTAGGGTGCCGTCGGTGTACGTCATCGACGAGCTGGTCGCCAACAACGAGGCCTTCGCGGCGGGCCTTCCGGCGCAGCATCTCGACGTCCGGCCGCGCCGCCAGCTGGTGATCGTCACGTGCATGGACTCGCGCCTGGACGTCTTCAAGGCGCTCGGCCTGCGCGAGGGCGAGGCTCACATCCTGCGAAACGCCGGCGGGGTCATCACCGACGACGTGATTCGCTCGCTGGCCGTCTCGCAGCGGCGCCTGGGCACCCGCGAGGTGATGCTCATCCACCACACCGACTGCGGCATGCAGCAGCTGACCGACGACGGCTTCCGCGCCGAGCTGCAGCAGTCGACGGGCCTCGCGCCCGCCTTCGCGATCGAGTCCTTCACCGACCTCGACGCCGACGTGCGCCAGTCGCTGCGGCGCGTGCGCCGGTCGCCGTTCCTGCTGCACAGCGACCATGTGCGCGGGTTCGTCTACGACGTCGACACGCACGGGTTGCGCGAGGTCGCGTCGGGCGACTGAGGCCCTGCATCGTCGCCTTGTCCCGGTGTGGCCTCAGCGAGGCCGGCCACCGGCGCGCCGCGCCATGAGCAACCCGAGCCCGGCCACCACGAGTACGGGCACGGCGGCGAGGATGGCGATGCCGACGACGGCCGATCCCTCGAGCGACCGCACTCCGACCAGCACCACGA
>Ga0136631_10000189_pt1 | contig 18576 bp, 21 predicted proteins | sample AntDrymUQ6012206_2_FD_104655 | JGI IMG/M metagenome (GOLD analysis project Ga0136631, IMG submission 104655) | Polar desert sand microbial communities from Dry Valleys, Antarctica - metaG UQ601 (22.06) | ecosystem: Environmental > Terrestrial > Soil > Desert | place: Antarctica: Dry Valley... | reverse complement strand
GATCACGGGTGCGAACCCGAAGGCCGCCTACCACGGCTCCAAGCTCGCCACGAAGCTCAAGGTCTCCGGTATCGACCTCGCCACGATGGGGCTCTCCGAGCCCGAGCACGACGACGACGAGCTCGTCACGTTCTCCGAGCCCAAGCGCCGCGTCTACAAGACCGTCATCGTGCGCGACGGCAAGCTTGTCGGGGCGACGCTCCTCGGTGACATCAGCAAGGTCTCCTTCCTCATGCAGGCCTTCGACCGCGGCATGGTGCTGCCCGACGAGCGTATCTCGCTGCTGTTCGACCTCGGCGCGCCGCCGCCCGCCACGAGCGTCGCGGAGCTTGCCGACGACGTCCAGATCTGCAACTGCAACGGCGTCACGAAGGGGGCGATCCGCCGCTGCGTGCAGGACGGCGCGCGGACGATGAGCGCGGTCGCCGCGGCCACGCGCGCGGGCAGCGGCTGCGGATCGTGCAAGGCCCAGGTGCTCGAGATCGTCGAGTGGGCCGCGGACGGGCAGCTCGAGCACGATCCCTCCGCGGAGTACTACGTCCCGAAGATCCCGCTCGCCAAGCCCGACCTCATCGAGGTCGTGCGCAAGCGCGGCCTGCGCTCGGTCTCGTCGGTCTTCGAGGCCTTCGGCACCGAGCCCGAGGATCCGAAGTCCAAGCCGGCGCTCGTGTCGCTGCTGAAGATGGTCTGGGGCGCGGAGTACGAGGATGAGCGCGGCGCGCGCTTCATCAACGACCGCGTCCACGGGAACATCCAGAAGGACGGCACGTTCTCGGTCGTCCCGCGGATCGCCGGCGGCGTCGTGACCTCCGACGAGCTGCGCCGCCTGGCCGACGTCGCCGACCGCTACGAGGTGCCGTTGATCAAGATCACAGGCGGCCAGCGCATCGATCTGCTCGGCGTCCGCAAGGACGATCTGCCGGCGGTCTGGCGCGAACTCGACATGCCCTCCGGCCACGCCTACGGCAAGAGCTTCCGCACGGTGAAGACCTGCGTCGGCACGGACTTCTGCCGCTTCGGCCTCGGCGACTCGACGGCGCTCGGGATCGCCATCGAGGAGCGCTTCGCCGGCCTGGAGAGCCCGGGCAAGCTCAAGCTCGCCGTCGCCGGCTGCCCGCGCAACTGCTCCGAGGCGATGGTCAAGGACGTCGGCTGGGTCGCCGTCGGGGATGGGCGCTGGGAGATGTACGTCGGGGGCGCCGCCGGCGCGCACGTGCGCAAGGGCGACCTGCTGTGCACGGTCGGCGACCCGGACCGGGCGATGCTTCTGACTGGGCGCTTCATCCAGTACTACCGCGAGAACGCCCGCTGGCTGGAGCGGACGTACGGCTTCATGGAGCGCGTCGGTGTCGAGACGGTGCGCGCGATCGTCGTCGAGGACCGAGACGGCGATGGGGAGCGCCTCGACGCGGAGCTCGAGCGATCGCTGTCGGCCTACAGCGACCCGTGGCTCGAAGGGCGCGAGCCCGTCACGTCCAACCAGTTTCGCACTGTGCTCGAGACATAGTCGCCCAGCTCGACCTTCCCGACACGAACGTCTCATCAGGCGCTTCTTCACGCCAGACGGCGTTGCGGGGTTTTGCGCTGTCTTGGACAATCTGCCGAGGCTAGAATTGGAGCATGACGCTTACCACCACGGGCATGGTCCCGCTCGGTTACGGGAAGTTCGTCCGTGCCGATGAGATCGTCGCGCTCGTGCCGATCGAACAAGGCGACCGTGGCGACGGCCGACGCACCTACGTGCACACCGAAGGCCTGCTCGAGCCGCTCGTCGCCTCGCGATCAGAGAAGGCGATTCTCGCCGACATGGACAAGGCGCTGACGGCGCCCGACGCGCCGCACCGCCGCCGCCTGTTCGCCCGCCGCGTGCCTGACCAGCCGCGGGGACGCCAAACCGCGTAGACGCCCCATCGACGGCCCGGACCGGGCCGCCCGACGCTCACCCCCGCTTGACGAGGCGCCCGACCGCGGCCATGAGCTCGTCGGTGCGGTCGGCTCGCAGCTCGCCCTCGGCGTGCAGCACGCACGAGCGGGCGTGCTCGTCGAGGAGGCCGAGTGCGACCTTGTCCAGCGCGGCCTGGGCGGCGGAGATCTGGGTGAGGACGTCGATGCAGTAGCGGTCGTCGACGACCATCCGCTCGATGCCGCGAACCTGCCCCTCGACGCGGCGCAGGCGGGCGAGGAGCTGGTCCTTGCTCGCGGTGTAGCCGCGCTGTGGGGGCGCCGGGCCGGGCTCGGGCTGGTTCTCCGTAGCAGACACAGCTCAAAGGGTAGCGTACCCCGCCGGGGTATACTACGCTGCTGTTGCAGCGATACCCCCGTCCCGTATCCGATTGGAATCTCCTCCCATGTCCCTTCCCAAGCGCACGTACACCGTCGACGGCATGACCTGCGGGCACTGCCGCAACGCCGTCATGCAGGAGGTCCTGCAGGTGCCCGGCGTCCGCGCGGTCGACGTGGACCTCGACAGCAAGCAGCTCACCGTCGCCGGCGAGGCGTTCGACGACGCCGCGATCCGTGCCGCCGTCGACGAGGCGGGGTACGCGCTGGTGTCATGAGCGCGGACCTTCGCGTGGCAGCCTTCGCCGCGCTGCTCGCCGTCATCTTCGCCACCGCCGCGCTCGCCGGCCGCGCGATCGATCCGGGCACCGGGTCGCACGACGCGGCCGCCGAGGAGCACGGCCACGCGGCCGCGGATCCAGCCACGCCGGCCGGCCTGTCGCTCGTCCAGGACGGCCTGCGGCTCGTCGCCGCGGACACGACGCTGAGCCCGGGGCGCCCGGCCCGGTTCGCGTTTGGCATCGTCGATGCGCGCGGTGCGACCGTGCGCGCCTTCGACACCGAGCAGGGCCGGCGCATGCACCTCATCGTCGTGCGCCGCGACCTGACCGGCTATCAGCATCTGCACCCCGAGCAGACCCGCACGGGAGCGTGGACGACGGCGCTGCGACTGCCGGACGCCGGCGCCTACCGCGCGTTCGCCGACTTCCGCACCGGCGGCCGGCGCCTGACGCTCGGCGTCGACCTGCTCGCGCCCGGCGCCTTCGTGCCGCACGCGCTCCCCGCCCCCGCCACGACCGCGCATGTCGGCGGCTACGACGTCGCGCTGCACGGGCAGGGCGCCGGCGCCCTCAGCTTCACCGTCCGCCGCCGCGGCACGCCGGTCACCGACCTGCAGCCGTATCTCGGCACGCGCGGCCATCTCGTCGTGGTGCGCCGCGGCGACCTCGCCTACGAGCACGTCCACCCGCTCGGGGGGCGCGCCGCGCTCGGCGAGATCGCGTTCGAGAGCGGGACCACCGCGCCCGGCAGCTACCGCCTCTTCCTCCAGTTCCGCCACGGCGGCCGCGTCCACACCGTGGCCTTCACCCGCGAGGTCACGCCGTGAGCACCGCGGTCCCAGAGACGACCGAGCACCTCGATCTGCCGATCAGCGGCATGACGTGCGCGTCGTGCGCGACACGAGTCGAGCAGCGCCTGAACCGCCTCGACGGCGTGCGGGCCTCGGTGAACTACGCGACCGAGCGCGCGTCCGTGACGTTCGCGCCCGACGCGGTGACGGCCGATGACCTCGTCGCGGCCGTCGAGAAGGCCGGCTACGGCGCCGTCCTGCCCTCGATCGGGCCGCAGGCCCACGAGCACGCCCACGACCCCGTCGCCGACCTGCGCCGCCGGTTCATCTTCGCTGCGCTCGCGTCGGTGCCGCTCGTCGCGCTCGGAATGATCCCGACGCTGCAGTTCGACAACTGGCAATGGATCTCGATGCAGCTCGCGACGCCGGTGCTCGTCTGGGCGGCGTGGCCCTTCCATCGCGCGGCCTGGACGAACCTGCGCCACGGCACGGCGACGATGGACACGCTCATCTCGATCGGCACGATCGCCGCCTGGACGTGGTCGGTCGTCTCGCTGCTCTTCCTCGGGGCGGGCGATCCCGGGCTGCGCCACGCCCTGAGCCTCGTGCCCGAGCGCGGCGGGCCGGCGGGCAACGTCTACTTCGAGGTCGTCGGCGTCGTCGTGACGTTCCTGCTCGCCGGCCGCTGGTTCGAGGCGCGCGCGAAGCGCAGCGCGGGCGCCGCCCTGCGCGCGCTGCTCGCGCTCGGAGCCAAGGACGTCGCCGTGCTGGACGCCGACGGCGTCGAGCAGCGCAGGCCCGTCGAGGAGCTGAAGGTCAACCACCGCTTCATCGTGCGGCCCGGCGAGAAGATCGCCACCGACGGCGTGATCTACAAGGGCAGCTCGGCCGTCGACCGCTCGCTGCTGACGGGCGAGAGCGTCCCCGTCGACGTCCGGCCCGGCGACCCGGTGACGGGCGCGACCGTCAACACGGGCGGCGGCCTGCTCATCGTGCGCGCGACGCGGGTCGGCGCCGACACGGCGCTCGCGCAGATCGGCCGGCTCGTCACCGAGGCGCAGTCGGGCAAGGCGCCCGTCCAGCGCCTCGCCGACCGCATCGCGGGCGTCTTCGTGCCGGTCGTGCTGGCGATCTCGGCAGCGACGCTCGGCTTCTGGATCGGCGCCGGGGACAGCGGCCTCGCGTTCGCGGCCGCGGTCGCGGTGCTCATCATCGCCTGCCCGTGCGCGCTCGGTCTGGCGACGCCGACGGCGCTGCTCGTCGGGACCGGCCGTGGCGCGCAGCTCGGCGTGCTCATCAGGGGCCCGGAGATCCTCGAGGCCACGCGCCGCGTCGACACGATCGTCATCGACAAGACCGGCACCGTGACGTCGGGGCGAATGAGCCTGCAGAGCATCAGCGTCGCGGAGGGCGTCGACAAGGCGCAGGCGCTGTGGCTCGTGGGAGCGCTGCAGAACGGCTCCGAGCACCCGATCGGGCGAGCGATCGCCGCCGCCGCCCGCGTGCTGGAAGACGAGCCGGCGCCGGTCGAGGACTTCGCCAGCCATCCCGGGCTCGGCGTGCAGGGGACCGTCGCGGGCCGCGCGATCATCGCCGGACGTCCGGCGTTGCTGGCGGGCGCGGACCCCTCGCTTGCACTGCCGCCCGAGCTCGAGCGCGCGCGGGTGGCCGCCGAGGCCGAGGGGCGCACCGCGATCGCCGCGAGCTGGGACGGCGCCGCGCGCGCGCTGTTCGTCGTCGCCGACGGGGTGAAGGTCAGCTCGAAGGAGGCGGTGCGCCGGCTGCACGAGCTCGGCCTGCACACGATCCTGCTGACCGGCGACAACGAGGCGACCGCGCGCGCTGTCGCGACTCGGGTCGGCGTCGACGACGTCATCGCAGGGGTCCTGCCGGCCGGCAAGGCCGACGTCGTGCGGCGGCTGCAGGCGGACGGACGCGTCGTGGCGATGGTCGGCGACGGCGTCAACGACGCGCCCGCGCTCGCGCAGGCGGACCTCGGCATGGCGATCGGGACGGGGACGGACGTCGCGATCGAGGCCTCGGACCTCACCCTCGTCGCCGGCGACCTGCGCGTCGCCGCCGACGCGCTGCGGCTCTCGCGCCGGACGCTCGCCACGATCAAGGTCAACCTCTTCTGGGCCTTCGCCTACAACGTCGCGGCGCTGCCGCTCGCCGCCGCCGGCCTGCTCAACCCGATGATCGCGGGCGCCGCGATGGCCGCCTCGAGCGTCTTCGTCGTCGCCAACTCCCTGCGGCTGCGCGGATTCCGCCCGCAGCGCGATGACGCGGCGGGCGATGACGCGGCGCGGTTCGAGCCTAGCCCTGCTGGCGGCCCAGCCGCTCGGCCTGCGTGACGGCGATCTCGGTCACGAGGGCGCCGACCCAGGCGGCCTCCAACGTGGCGAGTTGGTAGGCGAGATCGGCCATGTACTCGGCGTCCTCGTCGAGGCCGATCGAGCACGCGAGCTCGTGCTCCATGCGTAGGAGCTCGAGGCGTTGGCGCACCTCGGAGGGGTCGGAGTAGAGCATTTGACTGCGTGGTACTCGCTCGTCCGTCCGTCCAAACCTGAATCACGAGCGGCGCCGCGTCGGCATACTGACGCTTCGTGCGACCTCGTCTCATGCTCATCGCCGGGCCGGTCGTGCTCGTGGCCGTCATCGTCGCTGCGGCATTCGCCTCCTCCGGCGGCTCCGGCGGCTCGCGCGCGGCGACTGGGACGGCCGCCGATCCGGCCTTCGAGGAGCTGCCGACGCGCAACTCGCGCGCGAAGGTCACCGAGCCGGTCGCGGGCGAGACGGCGCAGTCGGCGAGCCTGCCAACCGAGGATCCGATCGATGAGCCGGCGGTGGGTGGCGCCTCTGCTCCACTCTCGCGCAGCGCCAAGCGGCGCGACACCCGGCCGAGCGACGACGCGTCGATCAGCGCCGCCGAGGTGCTGAAGGGCGGCATCGCGCTGCCGCCGATCGAAGCGCCGGAGCCCGTGCGCCAGATCATCGAGGCAGGCAACTCGATCGCCCGCACGCCCTACCTCTGGGGCGGCGGCCACGGCAAGTGGCTCGACAAGGGCTATGACTGCTCAGGCTCGATCTCCTACGCGCTGGCGTCTGCGGGGCTGCTCAACGCGCCGCTGGACTCCGGCCGGCTCATGAGCTGGGGCGCGCCCGGCAAGGGGAAGTGGGTGACGATCTACGCGAACCCCGGGCATGTCTACCTCGTCGTCGCCGGCGTCCGCTTCGACACCAGCGGGCAACGCGCGACGGGCTCCCGCTGGCAGTCGGCGATGCGTCCCGGAGGAGGGTTCGTCGCCCGCCATCCACCCGGGCTCTAGGTCCGAGGCACTAGACCCATAGGGGGCGCGCGAGACCCACTGGGATGGGTCCCAGGTAGACTGGGCTCTGGTTATGTCGATTCCGTCCTTCGATCTGAAGGTCGTTCGGAGCGACCGGACGACGCGCATCGCGCCATCCGGTGAGCTTGACATCGCCAGCGCGCCGGAGTTCGAGGAGGCCATCGCCGAGGCGACGGCGGAGCCGGGCGCCAAGGTGGTGCTCGACCTGCGCGAGCTGACGTTCATGGATTCCACCGGTCTGCGGGCGCTCGCCCAGACCAACGCGCGGGCCGACGAGGCCGGTTTCGTCCTGTCGATCGTGCGCGGGCCGCGCCAGATCGAGCGCGTGCTGGAGATCTCCGGCCTGGCCGGGCTGCTGCCGCTCGTCGATGCGCCCCCCGGCGCGGCGCCCCCCGGCGCGGCGCCGGACGGCGCGGTCGACGCGCCGCCCGACGCCGCTAGCGCGAGTAGCTCTTGAGCTTCGACGCGAAGACGTCGTAGACCGGGCGCGGCGTGCCGTCGGGGTCGACGAGGCCGGCGTCGAAGAGGCACGATCTACCGCAGCCGCCGTTCTCGACACCGAACCAGTTGTACTCGTACACGCGCTGCACGCCGCGGCTCTTGAAGCGGCTGGCCAGCGTGAACATGTTGCGCATCCGCGCGGCCTGGCGCGCCTCGTCGTAGGGGAAGGAGCCCCTGAAGCTCGCGAGCGCGCCGGTCTCGGTGAACCAGAACTTCGTGGCGCGGTTGTAGCGGCGGACGGTGTTGATGATCGCGGCCGTACCGCGCGAGCGGTTGCGATTGACGTCGGAGTAGTTGTGGATCCCGACGACCTTCAGCCGTTTGCGCCAGGTCGAGCTCAGGCGCGCGTAGAAGCTGCGGATGTAGCGCTCGACACCGGCCTGGTCGAGGACGTCGAGGCCGACGACGGCGCACGAGCGGCAGCGCTTCTTGACGGCGCTGTACATGCTCTTGTAGTACGAGGCGGCGTTGCCGACGTGGTTCCACGTCTCCTGCGTCTTGTGGTTGACCTCGTTCCAGGCGCCGAAGTCGCGAACGCCGAGCTTGCGGAAGTAGGCGACGATGCGCCCGGCGTTGCGGCGGTACGTGGCCGTGGAGACGAGCTTGCCGCGCTTCTCGCGCAGATCGGTCGTGGAGACGTGCAGGAGCGTCGAGACGCCGGCGCCGCGAGCCGCCTCGACGAACGCGGTGGCCCGTGCGCGCTCGGCGCTGTCCTGCATGACGTCGGACGCCACGAAGTAGCGCGTGCGCTTGATCTGCAGCCGCTGGAAGTCCGGCGAGTCGAACATCCGCGGGCTCTGGTCGGCGACGCCGACGCGGATGGAGCTGCGGGCAGCGGCCGGCGAGGCCGGCAGCAGAGCGGTCGCCGCGATGGCGGCGAGGGCGCAGATCGAGAGCTTGAAGGTCACGTGGACGGCTCCTTTCGTGGAGGGTCGTTCGGGCCTACAACCCGGCCTTTCCCGAAAGGATGCGCGCCGGCCGGCACGCGGCGGCGTGTCAGCGCGGCTCGTCGGCGGGCGGGTCGAGGCGCCGGCGCTGGGCGCGGGCCTCCCCGTCGGCGGGATCGATCTCGATGAGGTCGGCGGCTGCCGGGGCGAACCCCGGGTTGCGTGAGTACGTCAGCCGAGCGAGACCGATGTCGCCGCTGAGCTCGGTGAGGTTGCCGGTGCCGCCGCCTCCGACGGAGCCCGGGTTGAGAACCGTCAGGTTGCCGACGTGCTCGATGCCGGACTTGTGCGTGTGGCCCTCGAGGACGACCAGCGGCTTGGTGGGCGGCGTCTCGCGGAGCGCATCGACGGCGAGCCGAGCGAGCGCGGGCTCGTGGACCATGACGATGTCCGCGAGATTCCGCCGTGCCTGCAGCCAGCTCGTGAACTCCTCCTGCTGGGCGGGCGTCGGCGTCGCGCCGTTATCGCGGTAGCCGTCGCGCGCGAGGCGCTTGAGCGGATCGTCGTAGCCGGCGATCCGCAGGCCACGCACCCGCGTCACGAGCGCCCCGTCGGGCCTGTCGTCGCCGCCCAGGCGTCCGTCGCGGGTCAGGACGATCGCGCCCGCGCGGGCGAGCTTGCGCTCGAGGACGTCGGAGTCGTGGTTGCCGGAGACGAAGACGAACGGCGCGCCGGAGCGCACGATGCGCAGCACGAGCGACTGCTCAAATGGCGAGCCGCGGTCGGTGAGGTCGCCGACGAAGAGCAGCGGCCCGCCGCGGGCAGCCCGCTCGAGCGCCGGCAGCGCGAGGACGTTGTTGTGCAGATCGGCCGCGACCGTCAGCCGCGGCAGGCGCTCGACGGGCGGCCGGCCGGCCGGCGCGGTGACCATGCGCGCGATCCCGACGAGCTGCTGGTCGAGCTCCTCGTCGAGCGTCTTCGCCGAGGCCCCGAGCGCCTCGAGCGTCCGCAGCGCGGTGGGGACCTCCGGGCCGTTGGCGTAGTACTGGGGCGTGTCGACGTTCGAGCGCGGCGGCAGCAGCACGACGAGCGCCACCCCGGCTGCGAGCGCTGTGACGCCCGCGGCAGCGAGCGTCGTGCGCAGCCGGGGGCCGGATCCTCCGCGGACGGCGAACGCCACGAGCACGCCGAGCGCGAGCGCCGCCAGGACCGAGACGAGGATCGCAAGGCGCAGGTAGCCGGCGAGCGCGTCGCGCGCCTGACCGCGCACGAGCTCGGTGTCGAGCCGGCCGGCCTCGGCGATGCGCACGACCGCGTCGCGGTTGACCGAGCGCACGTCGACGTTCACCCTCGCGGGCAGGCGCACGACCGGGAAGCGCACGCCCCAGTCGACGACGGGGACGTAGAGGTCGAGCGCCCCGTGGCGGCTGGGCTCGACCGACAGGCGCACGCTGCCGACGTCGAGGCTGCGATCGAGGCGGAACGACGCGAGCGCCGTGATCCCTCCGGCGAGGGACGCGACGACGACGATCGCGACGACCAGGACCTTGCGCATGCGCCGCAGGCTAGCCACGGCCGGGTCCTGGCCCCGCCGACCGTTTTCTTGCGCAGGATGCGGTGACGACGGCCGCGCGCGCTTGACGCGGTCAGCCATTGCCTTGTGACATCCGGAGCATGCCGGATGATCGCTGTGTGCAACCGCGGCAGATCTACGCGAGCACCCTCACGCGTCGTGACCGCCGCCGGGCGCGCCGGCGCACCCATGGCGTCGGCGTGACCCCGCTCGTCATGGCCTGCGTGTTCGCGGCGCTCACCGTGGTGGCCGCGGTGGCGCCGGGGCTCATCTGACGCGGCGCAGACGCCTACCCCGCCAACGCTCGCGCCGGCCCCTGACCGTCGAGCGCGTTTGAGCAGAGATCAGGCGTCGGTGAGCACGGGAACGGCACCCTCACGAGAGGGCTGGCCGGCATCTGGCTGGGCGGACTCATCGGTCTGGCCGGTCAGCGCGTCGCTGGGGCCGCCCGGGCTGCCTGCCGCGGCGCGCTTCCTGGCGTCCTTTCTGGCCTGCTTGTCCAGTCGACGCTCGCGGAGCCTGCTTTCACGGGTGAGCTTTGCCATCGTGGTCTTCTTCTTGCCGCTCGAGGCCATGCTTGTACTCCCTGGTTGTGGGGCTTGAGCCGTCGATCACGCGCAGCCCAGTCGGGGTGAAGCCCGCCAACAACTGGCGTCCATCGAGATGTGCGGATTTCGCAGGGTCCTGCTGGGAAGAGCGGTCCCGCTGCCGTGCGGGTGTATGCAAAGCGGGACGCGGAGGTCGCCGGGACGCTGAACCCGTAGGAGGAGTCTAGCTTGCGCCGGTCCCGCCAGGAGTCGACCGTGGCGCCCGGGTTCCAGGCAGGCCGGTTCGCGAAGCCTCAACCGTTGACGAACTCGAGCAGCGCCTTGTTGACCTCGTCGGGATGGGTCCATGCGATGTTGTGTGGGCCGCCTTCGACGGTGACGAATTGCAGGTTCTCGATCAGACCCGGCAGGCGCTTGGCGGTGGCCTCGTAGGGCAGGATCCGGTCCGCGTCGCCGTGGACGAGCAGCGTGGGGACGTCGATCTTCGGCAGGTCGCCGCGGAAGTCGGTCAGCCAGGTGTCGACGCAGGCATGCGCCGCGTACGCCGACGCAGAGACGGCAACGATGAAGCTGTTCTGCCACGCCTGATCGCTGATGCGAGTGCCCGCGTACTCGTCGACGTTGTAGAAGTTGTCGAGGAAGTCCTTGAAGTAGGCGGGACGATCGGCGATCACGGCCGCCTTGATGGCATCGAACACCGACTGGTCGACGCCCTCGGGGTTGTCGGCGGTCTTGAGCAGGAACGGCGGGATCGCACCGAGGAGCGCCGCCTTGCTGATGCGCGCCGAGCCGTAGGCGCCGAGATAGCGCGTGACCTCGCCGGTGCCCATCGAAAAGCCGACGAGCACGACGTCGTTGAGGTCCAGGTGCTCGAGCAGCGCCTTCAGATCGGCGGCGAACGTGTCGTAGTCGTACCCCACCGTGGGTTGGCTGGACTGGCCGAAACCGCGCCGGTCGTAGGTGACGACCCGGTAGCCCGCTTCCAGCAGGACGCGCTCCTGCTTCTCCCACGAATGCCCGTTCAATGGATACCCGTGGATGAGCACCACCGGCTGACCCGTGCCGTGATCCTCGTAGTAGATGTCGATATCGGCGTTGTTCTCCTGACCGACGGTGACCTTGGACATGGCAGTACCTCCCTGGGTCTCACGGGACGGACCGACGCGTGTGCCGGCGGGGTGCCGTCGCGGGCATCAGCCGGGAACGAGCTCGTCGATGGCGGCGGCTGAACTCTCCTGGTGGGCCGTCCACTAGCCGCGTGGATCGCGCTGCCGTGGATCGGGCCGCGGTGAGAATGAGGTTCGCGACGTCGGCGGGGTGAGAGGCCGGCACGGCGTGCGACGAGGCCACCTCGATGGTGGTGGCATGGGCGCGCTGGGCCATGAACCGCTCGACGGCGGGCGGGATGATGCGGTCGTTGCGGGCGACCATGTACCAGGACGGGATCGAGCGCCAGGCGGGGACACCCGACTTGCCGGCGCCGGAGGCGAGCGTTGCGGGTCGCTGGGTGGCGGCCATCTCGCGGGCGGCGCGCGACGCGACGTCCTGGGCGAACACCGTGCGAAACAGCAGCGGGTTGATGGTCGTGTTGACGCCGATGCGGCCACCGGGCCCGATGAACGGCGCCGGGACCAGCGCGGCGGGCAGCAGGCTTCCTGGCGACCGCGCCACCAGCCCGAGGGCGGTCTCGCCCTGGTCGGGGGCGAACGCCGCGATGTAGACCAGCGCCTTGACGCGGGGGTTGTACAGGGCGGCGTTCGTGATGACCATGCCGCCGTAGGAATGGCCGACCAGGACGATGGGCCCGCTGACGCCGTGCAGGACGCGGCTGATGGCCGCCGCGTCGCCCGAGACCGTGCGCAGCGGGTTGTCGGGCACGACGACGGCATAGCCCGCGTCGCGCAGGCGCGGGGCGACGCCGTCCCAGCCGGCCGGCCGGTCCCAGGCCCCATGCACGAGCACGACGGTCGGCCGCGGCTCGCCGCTTGCGCGCGCGAAGGCGGGCAAAAGCGCAAGCGCGCCGAGCGCACAGCAGACCACGACGGTGGCCATGTGAGCGGCGCGTCGAGAGCGAAGCGCGATGGCGGGCATACCAGCGATTCTTTCCGGTCTCGAGCAGCGTGTTCAGAGCCGGCGGGTCGACCCGTACGCGCGGGCGCGATCGCCTCGGAGCCGGGCTCCTGCAGCACGGCCCGGGTAGCCGCACTGCAGGAGCTCGCCGACGCAACCCGGCCGCCGGGGACGACGCCCCCGTGAACGCTCGGCACAAGCACATACCCGGCTATGTATACGCCCGCTACGTGATCGCCCGCTAGGACAGGTCGCGGGTAAAGGTGCTCCCGCCCTCGAGCGGGCGGTAGATCTGCTTGAAGTCGAAGGCGTAGTCGAAGTCGTCCTTCTCGGATTCCGTGGCGCCCTCGACATCCACGTTGTGCACGATCACCAATTCCTCGTTCACATGCGAGGCCTGGATCAGGCAGATACCCGACGGCGCCCAGATGCCCGAGCCGCCCCAGAACGGCTCCCCGGTCACGCCGTGGGCGCCCACCGCGTTGCACGCGATCGTCCAGATCTGGTTCGTTGCCGAGGAGGCCGGGATCACGTAGTCCCACAGCTCGCCGTAGTAGTGGTCGGTGCGCAGGTTCATAGCGGGGTAGTCACGAGCCCCGGCGGCCCGCCACGACGCGATTTGCACGATGGCGTCCACCTCCTCCACCATCGAGTACTCGCGGAGCAACTCGCTGAAGAGGTAGTCGTAGCAGGTGGTGAACCCGAGCCGGCCGTGCCGGGTCTGCAGCACCAGGCGGTCGTCGCGTCCGCTCTCGGTGTAGTCCTTTTCGATTCCTGGGAGGAAGACCTTGTCGTAGGTGTTCTCGTCGGCGAGGTAGTCAGGGTCGCGGCCCACGACGAACGTGCGGTTGAGAAAGCGGTCCTTCTCCTTGGCCGCGGTCAGGTTGTTGAGCACGATCGCCTCGAGGTCGTCGCCGAGCAGGGGCTGCAGCTCGCGCTCGATCCAGTCGGCGTGATTCTCGGCGACCGCTTCCTTCATGTAGGCGAGGCAGTCCTCGCGCTCGTCCCAGAAGTACCCCGACAGGCAGAACTCGGGGAACACACCGATGTTCACGCCGCGCTCCTTGAAGATACTCGCGGCCCGCAGGATCTTGTCCTTGTTCGCCTCGACCTCCGGCACCTCGGCATGGATGTTCGCCAGGCCCACCGAGAGCTTCGACTCGTCATCGCAGTAGCTGCGCTCCGCGATCAGAAACTCGTCGGTCTTCATGGCCTCCCTCCACGGCTCCGGGGCGGCGACATTACCAGCGGCTCCCCAGCCCCGGCCCCTGTGCCTGCGCTCACGGCAGCCCTTCGCTCTTGTGCCAGAACCGAGAGGCTCGCTGCCGTGTTTGACCGAGACGATCCGGGCACGCCATGAGGAGCGTCAGATGCCTATGCGAGTAGAGATCAACGGCGCTGAACTGTGCGTCGACACCATTGGCGAGCCCGCTGATCCGGCCGTCCCGCTGATCATGGGCGCCGCCGGGTCGATGGACCGCTGGGAGGAGCCGTTCTGCGAGCGGCTCGTCGCCGCCGGCCGGTACGTCATCTACTCGAGGGTAGCGACATGGCACGGGCGCGGCTGGCCGAGATCACCGCGCCCACGCTCGTGATCCACGGTGCAGACGATCCGCTTCTCCCGCCCGCTCACGGCGAGGCGCTCGCGCGCGAGATCGCCGGCGCGAAGCTGCTGCTGGTCGACGGGCTCGGGCACGAGTTCCCGCCGTCAGCGTGGGACGAGGTGCTGCCCGCGCTGATTGCCGTGACCGGCAGCCACACCACGCCGTACATTGGCTAGCGCACTACTCGCTTGACCTCGCTGGCTGCTATGGGCGATGAGCGAGTGTCTACCGCACCGCGATCGTGGTGCTGTGATGCCCTCCGAGGGCGAAGCGGGCGAACGACCGCCCGCCTCGCCATCGTGGGGCGACTTGGCGCTCGCCCAGCCGTTGCCTATGCCGCGCTGGCCGACGCGTCCGTCTGACAGGCGAGATCGCGGTTCTCCGGGACGAACTTGCTCGCGATGAACGTCGCGCCCTCGGGGTCGGCGATCACGGTCATCCTGACCCAGGGGGCATCGAACGGCGCGACGATCACCCTGCCGCCCAGGTCGGTCGCCTTCGCGGCGGTGGCGTCGGCGTCGTCGACGGCGAAGGTCACGTTCCAGTGCGTCGCGACGTCCGGCTGGTCGTCGGGGATCGGGGTGATGGTCGCCACGACGTCCTCGAAGCCCGCCGGAGCGCCGGCCTCGGCCATGTGCTTGCGCAGGTCGGGGTTGCCCTGCTCCAGGTGGTCGCCGTAGCCGGGCAACGTCCACATCTCGGCGCCGTCCTCCAGCGTCAGGGTCCGCCAGCCGAACACCGAGCCGTAGAAGGACTTCGCGCCTTCCACGTCGCGGGTGTTGAGGCCGTTGAAGTTCAAGGAACCCGCCTCGTTGACGATCCGTGCGCCTTGGTGTCTCTTCGCCTGCCAGACGCAGAACGCCGCGCCCTCGCGATCGGCGAACACCGCCATCCGTCCGGCGTCCATGACGTCGAAGGGCTCCATCAGCGTCGTGCCGCCCGCGTCGAGGACCTTGGAGGCCGTCCGTTCGGCGCTCTCGACCCAGACGTAGGTGTTCCACATAGCCATCGGCGGCGCGCCCTCGGGGATCGACCCGACGGCAGCGACGGCGCCGCCGCGAAGCCGCGCGATGAAGTACTTGCCCTCCGACTCCGGCGGCATCACGTCCTCGAACTCCCAGCCGAACAGACCGCTGTAGAAGGTGACCGCGGCCTCGGGATCTGGCTGGCTGGTGTCGATCCAGCACGGGACGCCGGGGATGTATCCGTCTCGCTCGGGCATTGCTGCTCCTCTCGATCGTTTACGGCTCGCCGCACCCTACGAACAATTTGGGTCAGTATCTGTCCGCAATTCAGAAGGTCACGAGATCGACATGACGGAGAGCTCGCGGCTCTCGCAACCTCTGTGCTCCAGGCGCGCCGCGCCTGGCCCGGTGGGCAGAGCCGGCAGACCGGCTCGGGGTCCGCCGAGCATCATCCAGGCGCGCGCCACCAGCAGTCCGACGCCCGCGCCGGTCACCGACTGGATCCTCCAGCGGCACGCCTCCCACAAGCCATCACGCGGCGTCGCCGTACTCGTCGTGCAGGTTCCACCACTGGTAGGGCGGGGTCTGCGGGTAGCCCTCCGGCGAGTCCTCCCATTCCTCCTGGCGCCCGAGCGCCGTCAGGTCAAGGTAGCTCCATGTGCTCCCCATCGCCTCGTCACCGCGGTTGTTGACGAAGTACGTGCGCGAGATCCTGTCGCCGTCGCGGAAGAAGACGTTGGTGCCGTGCCACTGGTCCACGCCGAAGTCGGCGTCGAAGTCGTCCGTGATGTGGTACCACGGCATCTCCCAGCCCATCCGCGCCTTCCAGCGCTCGATGTCGGACTGCGGCGCGCGCGATACGAACGCCAGCGTGGTGTCGCGCGCGTTCAGATGGGCGAGGTGAGCAACCTGGTCGGCGAGGAACGAGCAGCCTCCGCAGCCGTGTTCGGGCCAGCCGGCCACGCCGGGCTCAAAGAAGAAGCGGTAGACGATCAGCTGACGGCGCCCCTCGAACAGGTCGAGCAGACTCGCCGCGCCGTCCCGGCCCTCGAAGCGGTATTCCTTCTCCACGGCCATCCTGGGCATCCGGCGGCGCTCCGCGGCCAGCGCATCGCGCGCGCGGGTGAGCTCCTTCTCCTTGACCAGCAATTCCTGGCGGGTGGCCTCCCACTCCGGCAGCGACACGATCGGCGGCATGTTCATCGTGGCCCTTCCTCCTTCAGGTACTCGTCGACGAGTTGGCTCGTGACAGTAGAGACCGCTCGAGCCAGCGAAAGTCATCGCCAGGCAAGCACGAGAGTTGCGCTTCGCGCGCGAAAGGGAGCGCCGGCGCTGATTTCTGGGTGCGCGACTGGGTGGGCCGCGGATCCGCTGCGAGGCGCGGTGGCCTAGGCTCTTGCCTGCGTGTCCACGCTCGAGCAACTTGGGTGCTTGCCGCCGATAACCGTCGAGCTCGAGCTGTTCGACTACGTTCCTCTGAACAGCGTGCGCGAGCCGCCGCCGGTAGAGCTTCGCGCGTGCCTGGCCCGTAGCTACGACGCCGGCGAGGAAGACGGTGACGGGCTGCGACTCGCGTTCGTCGCTGGCCATCCGGTTGATAGTCACGACCTTCTCGTGCTCGCCTATTTGTGGCGTGCGGGCCCCAACGGCGTCTCGTGGGGAGTCGAGCGTTGGTCGTCGCCGGAGCGGCGCCTGCGGCCCTACCGGCACGACCCGACGTTCGAACCGCGGCCCGCCGCCGATGTTCACGCTGAGCTCCAGGGCCTCGGGCCCGCCTCCTTAGCAAGCTACGCACGTATGGTCCTCGCGAGCTAGTACCGCAGCGCGCCGGACCGCGTCGGTCGGGCGCGACGTGGTGATGTCTTGGGTCAGAAGTCGAGGTCGCCGGTGACCGCCGACAGTTTGTCGCGGTCGTGGGTGGCGCGGATGCGCCGCACCGTGCCTGAGCGTGAGCGCATGACGAGCGACTCCGTCGTCGCGCCGCGTGCCTTCTGGTAGCGCACGCCCTCGAGGATGTCGCCGTCGGTCACGCCGGTGGCCGCGAAGCCGCAGTTGTCGGAGGTGATGAGATCGTCGGCGGTGAGTTGCTTGTCGAGGTCATAGCCGGCATTGAGCGCGGCGCTGCGTTCCTCGTCGTTGCGCGGCCACAGCCGCCCGACGAGCTGACCGCCGGTGCTCTTCAGCGCCGCCGCGGAGATCACGCCCTCCGGCGTGCCCCCGATCCCCCACAGCAGGTCGACGGGGGAGTCCTCGGAGGCCGCCAAGAGGACGGCGGCGACATCGCCGTCAGCGATCAGGCGCACACGCGCGCCGGCCTCGCGGACCTGGCGCGTCGCCTCCTTCAGACGCGGACGGTCGAGCATGACCACCGTGATGTCGCGCAGGTCCATCTCGCGACGCTTGGCGACGAGGCGCAGCGTCTCGGGCAGCGGGCGGTCGAGGTCGAGCAGATCGGCGATGTCGCGCGCGCCGGCGATCTTCTCCATGTACATGCACGGACCCGGATCGAACATCGAGCCGCGCTCGGCCATCGCGATCACGCTCAGCGCGCTGGGCATCCCGTGCGCGGTCAGCGTCGTGCCCTCGAGCGGATCGACGGCGATGTCGACCTCCGGCGACCCGCCGTCGCCGACCTGCTCACCGTTGTAGAGCATCGGCGCCTCGTCCTTCTCGCCCTCGCCGATGACGACGACGCCGGCCATCGGCACGGTCCCGAGCACGAGCCGCATCGCATCGACCGCGGCCCGGTCGGCGGCCTCCTTGTCGCCCATGCCGATGAAGCGCGCGGCGGCCAGCGCACCCGCCTCGGTGACGCGCACGAGCTCAAGCGCCAGGTTGCGGCCGGGGGCGTCGGTGGGCGGTCTGCCGAGGTCTGTCGGGGTCACGCCTGCAGTCTCCCTCAAATCGCTCCCGACTGCTTGCGCCGGCGTTCGGTCTCACTCGACCGCAGGACGGCATCCCCAGCTTCCCCGAAGACGACGACCGCCAGCATCGCCGTAGCTCGCCGTGCGCCCCGGATCGTGACGGCGCCAGCTCGCGATCGTGCAGTTGCCACTCAGCCAGCACGAGCCTATGATCGAAGCGTGCGTCGATGTTGATGCTCCACCGCTGGTCGCAGCGTTCGTCGAGTCCGCAGGTTGACGGGCGCGTGGCCGCGAGCGCCGCCTTCCCAGTGCCGGCTTCGGCCGGCGCCCATCTTCGATTACCACAGCCAGCGGACGCCGACGCGCGATCGCTCGCGACGCGCCGGCCGAGGACCCCCACCCTCCCTGGCGACGCGTGGCCGTAAACCAGGCGTGATCGGTGTCGGAGTGCGCGAGGCTCGACGGGTACGGAGGGCGCTTCCAGACGTGAAAGCCGACCGTGCCGAAGTGCTCGCGCAGGTAGGCGACGAGGTCGCCGCGATGATCCGGGCAGGCGTAGCGAGGATGCCCATAGAGCCCGCGCCCGTGGAACACGAGCCACTTGCCCGGCAGGGCGTCCTGATAGGCGCCCCACGTGTTCTCCCGCATCGCCTTCTCGAGGCTGATCTGCGTCAGGGGATCAGGCTGCGCGTCGCAGAACTGACACCGGAAGATGAATCGCACGTGTAAGGCGTCACGTAGTCGGCTCTCCGGGCATGATCGTAGGTGAGGTCACTCGAGCGCGTGTTCGTGTGGGAGGGTGAGTTTGACCGGCCCGCAGGTGAGGTGAACGAGTGCGAGCGCGGCGTTGGCGGAGTGGAAG
>Ga0136631_10000188_pt1 | contig 18607 bp, 14 predicted proteins | sample AntDrymUQ6012206_2_FD_104655 | JGI IMG/M metagenome (GOLD analysis project Ga0136631, IMG submission 104655) | Polar desert sand microbial communities from Dry Valleys, Antarctica - metaG UQ601 (22.06) | ecosystem: Environmental > Terrestrial > Soil > Desert | place: Antarctica: Dry Valley... | reverse complement strand
TGCCCCGACTCTGAGGGCGGAGGAGGCGGAGGAGGCGGAGGAGGCGGAGCCCAGTTGGCTGCCCAGCGGACCGCCGCATCGAAGATCTTTGCGCCGTCGGCGGTCAGCACGTCGGCGGTGGTCTCGGTTAGAAACAGGCCGACTCGCCGCGCGGGCGCGTCGAGGCCGTACATCGCGGCGCCGGCGCTGTAGCCGAAGACACCCGAGCGCGTGGAGTCGGTCGTCAACGCTGCCACGTTCGCGGCTGCGGGGCCAGGCTGGCCCCATGCGAACGACTGCGCGGAGCCCGCCACGATCGGCGTGCCGGACAGCCCGGCCGCGAGCGGATGCTCCGGATCGAGCACCCGTAGCGACCTCTGGCCCGCAAGGGTCCCGAAGTGCGTGTCGAACGTGTTCTGAGTCATGCCCATGTCATCGAACAACGCGTACTCCCACACGACAGCAGGCACCGCGCTGTCACGGAACTTCGTGTTGACGGCACCCGAAGCCACCGTCGCGGAGATCAACACCACGTCCTTGCCCGCCGCCTCGCTCGCCTCAGCCGACTCGGACCGCACGACCACTGTGTAGCCCAGCCCCGTCAACCGCGACCGCGCAGCGGCGTCGCCCGCACCCAAACTCGCCGCGTCCTTCACGATCAGCAGAGCCTGCCCCGCGCCCTCGGTCTTCCGGCGGTTCGTGAACACACACCGGACCGACTCGCCGGCACTCACCTGAACAGTGGCGCGGCGGGCGGCGACGCTGCCCGTACTGTTGCCGTCGTCGCAGTCGACCGAGCTCACCTCGTGGCTGGAGCTGATGCCCTCCGTGACCTGGTAAGTACCCGGGGCGACCTCACTGGCCTTGGTCTCGTCATCGGCCAGGAAGAAGCTTCCGAGCGGTGCGTCGCCCGTGAAGGAAAAGGATGTCTTCGGGGTTGCGGTGTCGGCCGGGTCGGTCTGCTTCTCGATGGTGATGAGGCCAGGGGCTGGGGTCGAGCCGATCCGGATGAACTTGGCCATGGATGGCACGCCGGCCGAGTTGACCAGGAACAGCATGTAGTAGCCGGGCGGGGCCACGTTGGCGTTCGCCGGCGCCTCGAGGTCGACGCCACCCGGGCGAGACGTGAGCTCGACCGGCACGTAGCGCTGGTGCATGTCGTCGGCGTGTGTGGTCGCGCCCGGGGCGACCAGCACCGCACGGTCGATGTCGTCCGGCGTGCTCACTCCGAAGGTCTCGCCCCACCCGGCCGTCCCGGGTGCGGAGGTAATCGTGGGCCTTGGCCCCTTGAACAGGTACGGCGGCTCGTAGACCTCCGCCGTGTCCAGGGAGCCGGAGATGCTCTTGCCATTTGCGTCATCGCCCGCGGAGACCACCCGCCCGTCGGGCAGCAGCACCGCCGACGAGTGGTACGCGCGCGTCTCGGCTTGGGCCGCCCCGAGCCGCCAGCTGCGAGTGACCGGATCGAACAGTTCGACCTGCTTGTGCGCGGCGGTGGACTGAGTGAGCTTGGTCCCCACCCCGATGCCGCCGCCGACGGCTGCCATCGAGCCGTCAGGCAGCAGCACCGTGTTCTGGCTCGCACGTGCGACGTTCAGGGGCGACGCGGGTTTCCACGCCGGGCTCGCCTCGGCCTCGTCGAAGGACTCGGTGGTCGCGGCGCCGTTGTTGTCGCTGTTGGCATCACCGCCGCCGATCTGGAGCACCTTCGATGAGGGTGGCGGCGTCGTCACCCCCGGCGCCGGTGGCTCGAGCACCGAATTGCCGTAGGTGCGCGTCGTGGCCGGATCGGGCGTCTCGCTCCAGGCCACACGGTCGTCGCTGCCCGGGGTGTGCAGGTACCAGCTGTCGTTCCTCTCCGGCCCGGCCACCAGGGTCTTGCCGCTGGGCATGGCGAACATGCGCGGGTACAGGCCACCTTCGGGCGGCATGCCCGCCTCGCCCCGCACGGCCGGCGCACCGGAATCGTTCACGAGCGTGGTCAGGGTCCCGACGCCGTTGGGGTCGGGGGAGGGGGTAAAGACCTCGATGGTCTTGTTACGCGCGCCGCCATCGGTCTCGTCGAGCCCGCTCATGATCGCCTGGCGCCCGTCGGGCAGGAGCACCTGGGTCGGATACCAGCGGCCGTGCGGCATGTCGGGCTGCCGGGTCCACGTCTCGTCGAAGGGGTTGAACGTGAATATCTTGTCCAGCCCCAACGGGCGGGCGCCGCGACCGGCCGTTCCGCCGGCCACCAGCACGGTCCCGTTGGCGAGCAGCGCCTGTCCGCTGCAGTAGATGTTGGCCGGCTTCAGCTTGTCGCCGTCGGAGGGATCCGGCAACAGTGGCGGGTCGACGCGCGTCTGCTCACCGGTCGCGGGATCCCACAGCATCGCCGCGGAGGTGTTGGTCGTAAACCGATTCCCCGGAGGGCCGAACCACAGCACCTTGCCCGTGGGCAACAGCACCGAGTGGATCGCGAACAGCGGTAGCCCGAAGGGACTGCCCCACGCGCCCGAGTCGGCGCGCGGGTCTGCCTCGGCCGCCGCGGCCAGAGACTCACGCTGGGCATAGCTCCCCGTCTCGCCGCTGAGCGGGCCGATGTTCAGAGGGCCCATCCCTGCGTTAGAACGACTGGCGCGCCGCTGGCTGGAGTGCTCGGCGGCATGCTCGGCGCCGAGCAACTCGGCCTCGGAAGCGCGCAGCCTCTGCTCGCTCAACCCCGGCTCGACCGAGGGGTGGTCGGCCGAAGCAGGCGAAGCCGCCATCAGACAACCGAGCACAGCCGTCAGCGCGGCAACATACGTCCCCGCCCTGGACACCACACGAAGCTAGCATCGACCGCTCGACCGCGCCACTCCTTCTGATGGTCCTCGCTTAACCGAGCTGCACCGGAACAACCTCCTGTCCTGCAACTAGGCGCCGGACGCTTCCAGCTCGTACGCGTCCGCGAGCTCAGGGTCCTTCTCAGCCAGCTGCTCGGCCAGCTCGACCATCACCTTGCACTGCTTCCAGGTGGCGTCGTCCTGCATCTTGCCGTCGATGATGTGTACACCGCGGCCGTCGGGGATCGCCTCGATCACCTTCTTGGCGAACTTCACCTCGTCGGGATCGGGGGAGAAGACCTTCTTGGCGATATCGATCTGCACCGGATGCAGCGACCACGCACCCACGCAGCCCATCAGGAACGCGGCTCGGAACTGGGCCTCGCAGCCCTTGACGTCCTTGATGTCGCCGAACGGGCCATAGAAGGGCAAAATCCCGGCCGAGGTGCAGGCGTCCACCATGCGGGCGATCGAGTAGTGCCACAGATCCTGCTGGGCAGTTGGGCGCGGCGCCTCGGGATTGTCCGGGTCGGGGTCGGAGATCACCAGGTAGCCGGGGTGCCCGCCGCCCACGCGGGTGGTCTTCATCCGGCGCGACGCGGCCAGGTCCGCCGGGCCGAAGCTCATGCCCTGCATCCGCGGGCTGGCGGTGGCGATCTCCTCGAGGTTCACCACGCCGATGCCGGTCTCCAGCAGGGCGTGGATCAGGATCGGACGCTCGATGCCCGCGCGGGCCTCGAGCTGGGCCAGGAGGCGGTCCACGTAGTGGATGTCCCACGCGCCCTCCACCTTGGGCACCATGATCACGTCCAGGCGGTCGCCGATCTCTGTGACCAGACGCGTGATGTCCTCCAGCACCCAGGGGCTCTCGAGGGAGTTCACCCGGGTCCAGAGAGCCGCGGTCCCCAGGTCCATCTCCTTGCCCACGCGCACGAGGCCCTCGCGGGCGGCCTCCTTGTTCTCCACGGCGATCGCGTCCTCGAGGTTGCCGAGCACGATGTCCGCCTTCGTGGCGAGGTCGGGCAGCTTGCCCACGATCTTCTCGTTGGAAGGATCGAAGAAGTGGATCATCCGCGAGGGCGTGAAGGGCACCTCCAGGACGGGGTCCGGGGCGCCTACGGCCAGGGGCTTTGCAAAGTCACGGGGGTTTCTCATGGACGCGGCAATTTACCGATCACTATGGTTTCGCGGCTCAATGGGTGAAGAGTTGGACACCACGCAGGCTGGCCGCGAGGCCTCTGGCGCGCGCCAGTACGGCCGTTACCTCGAGGAATTCGACGTCGGGGCCGTGTACAAGCACTGGCCCGCGAAGACCGTGACCGAGTCGGACGACCACCTCTTTTGCCTCATCACCATGAACCATCACCCGCTGCACCTCAACGACGTGTATGCCGGCCAGTCCCAGCAGGGACAGAACGTGGTGGTGGGCCCGCTGGTCTACTCGCTGGCGCTCGGGATGTCGGTGGGCGATGTGTCGGGCAAGGCGATCGCCAACCTCGCCACCGAGGACCTCAGGCATCCGGCGCCCGTGTTCCACGGTGACACCCTCTTCTGCGAGTCGGAGGTGCTGGAGGTTACGCCCTCACGTTCGAAGCTGGACCGCGGGGTCGTGAAGGTGCACACCCGCGTGCTCAAGCAGGACGGCACGCTCGTAGCGGAGTTCAAGCGCGCCGTGCTGGTGCCCCGTAAGACGCCCGGGGAATGACGCCGCCGCCGGGGCGGCTATTCCCCAACTTCTGAGTCGAAGGACTCAGCCGTGTGGCTGGCCGCGAACTTGGCACAGGGCGAGCCGCCGAAGGTGAAGATGGTTCGTCCCACGTTGGTGGCCGCGAAGCCGTGGCGTGGCGTGCGCATCGGGGGGCGCTGGCTCCAGCTTCCGCTGGCCGGGTCGTACCGCTGGACCGCATCGGTCACCTTGCTCGCTCGGTCGTCGCCCCCGCCCATCACGAAGATGCCGCCGCCTGCAGTGACCGCCGCGCCACCCCCGGTCGGGATCTGCAGCGGGGCTACTGGGTCCCAGCGGTCGCGCTTCGGGTCGTAGCGTTCTGCGTCGCTGAGGGCGTCGTCCTTCCGATCGCGCCCCCCGAACACGTACAGGTGACCGTCGAACTCCGCCGCGGCTACGTGCTCGCGAGGTCTTGACATGGGAGCTGCCTGCGCCCACCGCCCCCGATCGAAGTCGAACACCTCCACGGCGTCCGTGGCGGTGCCCAGCGGCTTGCCGGGAGGGCGCGCCGCATCAAGTCCTCCGGCCACGTAGAGCTTGTCGCCGAGCACCGCCACCCCGGATGCGCCGCGGGCTGTAGGCATCGGAGACAGTCGCTCCCACCGCCGGCCGGCGACCGTGTAGCGAAAGAAGTTCCTCCTTACGTCACCTCCCGCGAGAAAGCGACCGTGGCCACCCATCACGTAGATGTTGCGGTCGTGGACGGCCAGCCCGATGTGGTTCAAGCCTTCCGGCATCGGCGGCAGGTTCTCGTAGTCGCCTGTACCGGGGTCGTAGCTGCGGAACGCGCGTGCCGAGCGGATCGGCACCTTCGCATCCGCTCCAGGGTCGCGGCTCTCTTGGTCGGGGAACACGATCTCGGTGATGCCTCCGGCCAAATAGATCTTGCCGTCCACGGTGACGGCTCGAGGCTCGTCGAGTGCGCCGGGCAGCGAGGGCTCTTCGGACCAGCCCGGCGAGTCGGCGGTGCGCGGGATGCAAGGATGGGGAAGACCAAACTGCCGCCGCACCTTCGACTCCAAGGTGCTATCGGTGAACGCGGCCACCACCGGCACCAGGAAGAGGGTCGCGAGTATCCCCAGGGGGACCCACGTGCGGTGGTGGGGGCGCATCGTCGCGCAAGTATGGCAACGGGTAGCGTCAGGTCGCCGAGGCCAGATGCTGCCCCAACCTCAGCGCCAGCGCGGCGATGGTAAGCGTGGGATGAACGGCCGCACAGGTGGGGAAGGCCGACCCGCCGGCCACGTAGAGGTTGGCGATCTCGTGATGGCGCATGTGAGCGTCAACGACGCCGTCGGATTCGCCCATGAAGCAGGTGCCAAGGAGATGGGCGCCGCCCGCTCTCGGGAAGCTGCGCCCCATCCGCGCCCCGAGCGGTGCGAGCCGGTGGGGAAGGTCGGTGGTCACGTGGTCGAACGCGTCTTTCAGATAGGCCGAGTCCGGAGGAAAAGAGATGCGGTTGAGCGGCATCCCGAGGCCGTCCTTGGTTGGTGAGAGCTCCATGAAGCGGTCGGCGCGGGGCAGGTCTTCGCCGGTGAGGTCGAGCACCAGCGTCTTGTCGAAGCGCTCGGTGAGACGCTCGCGCAGCTTCGTGCCTCTCTCGCCGGAGACGAGGCCCTCCAGCAGCTCCACGGTCACGTGGATGCCGGGGTCGACCGGCAGCAGGACCACCGCGCCCCGATCCGACCGCGTGGCCGCGTCGGTGTAGAGGCGCGACATCCCGGTGGCCGGCGTGGCACCGTGGCCGTGGCCCGCGGACACGTCGAGCTCCAGCTCCAGGATCCGGTGCTCGTGGTCGGACAGCCACCTGCCCACGTCTGGGCCGTCCAGGCCGGAGCGCAGCAGCACGGCCGGGTTCTCGATACCCCCCGCCGCCAGCACTACCGTGTTGGCGGAGAGCCGCGAGCGATCGCCCCGGGAGCTCACGCAGTCGAGGCCGGTCACACGGCCAGCGGTGGAATGCAGCCGCGTGACCGCCGTCTCGGGCCGCAGCTGCAGGCCCTGACGCTCGGCCAGCGCCGCGCTGACGGTGTGCAGCCCCGAGTAGCGGGCGTCGATGGGGCACATCTCGCAGCGATCGAGTCCGGTGCAGGCGGGGCGGCCGCCCACCGAGCGGGTGGGGCGCGCCTGGCTGAGGGCCTCGTAGGGCGGCAGATACGGAGCGATCAGCCGGTCCGTGGGGGAGAAGGGGTGCGGCACCAGCCCCTCTCCGTCGCCGGCCACCGCCAGCTCGCGCTCGGCCTGCGCGTAGTACGGCTCCAGGTCCTCGTAGCTGATCGGCCAGTCGCGGCCCACGCCGAACTCCGACCGGATCCGGAAGTCCGAGTGGTCGAACCGCGGCGTGACGCCCGCCCACGCCAGGGTGGACCCGCCCACCCCGTAGACGTAGGTCCACGGATAGGGACGAGATGACGGGTGCCCCTCGTGGTTTGGCTGGGCGGTGGCAGGCGGGCCGCCGTGGGCGCCGTGCTCCAGCTGATCCGGGTGGCTCACCCACGCGCCGCGCTCGAGCAGTGTGACCTCGCGCCCTGCGCGTGCCAGCTCGCGCGCCACCAGGGCACCACACACCCCCGCGCCCACGACGACGGCGTCGGCTGTGAGGGTCCCGGTGCTCAGTCGGCCCGTCCCTCGCCGGGCCGCGGAACTTCGCGCAGCGGGCGGTTCTCGGTGCCTAGTGGGATCACTCCCACGTAGCCGAGCGCATCCGAGGAGCTGACCAGCATCTTTCGCAGCAGTGACGCGAGGGCCTTGCGCCGCAACCGCTCGGGCAGCGGCCGACCCGCAGCCGAGGACGCCAGCACGAACGCCGCACAGCGCAGGGCGTAGGCCGGACCGCTCAGCTCGCGCCGGGCCCTGACGGTCAGCAGCTCGGCCTCGTCCGGTGACAGGCCGAGGACCCGTTCGAGCACGCGTTTCACTGGGGAAGCTGGGCCCAGGGCGGTAGGCCGTCGGCAGGACGGAGGGGGTCCAGCGTGTCGCGCTGAACCAGCCGCCCGCTCACCAGGCCGATGCCGGCTCGGGCGAGGGCTCCACGCGAGCGGTACCTGCGCGCTCCACGGAGGTATGTGCGGGCGGCTGCGATCCGGTGGCCGGCACGGTGCTGCCCGGCCGCCACCCAGCAGTAGAACCAGGCCCCGCCGCCCATCTGCGCGTCGTGGGCCTCGATCAGATCGGAGTGTTTGTTCTGCAGGTAGGCCAGCTCTGCCGGCGCCACGTGCGCCTCCTTGACGTGCATGCCAGAAGGGTGGTCCAGGTAGGCCACCACGACCTCCTCCACCTTCGCGGCAGGCCCGCCCTCGGCAAGGCGGATCCACAGGTCCCAGTCGGCCACCTGACGCAGGGATTCGTCGAATCCACCGGAGTCCTGCACCAAGCGGCGCTTGGCGATCACGTTGGAGCAACCCCCGGGGATCGAGTTGTGGCGCAGGAGGTCCTGCAGCAGCCCCTCCGCCGGTGGGGGAGGGTCGATCCCCATCGGCCGGTAGTGCTCGTCCAGCACCAGGCTCGCCCCGTAGGCCATCGTGGCACCGGCCTTCTCCGCGGCGTCGAGCTGCAGGCGCAGCTTCCGGGGCGACCAGAGGTCGTCGTCGTCCAGGAAGGCCAGCCATTCCCCGCCGGCGAGCCGCATGCCGGCATTGCGTGCCTGGGCCACCCCGTGCGGGCGCTCGTGCCGGTGGACCACCAGGCGGGACTCGGCCATCTCGGCCAGGCGCCGGGGGGTCTCGTCCGTGGATCCGTCATCCACCACCACGACCTCGAGATCCACGGCCTCCTGGGTGAGCACCCGTTCGAGCGCGGCTCGGAGCAACGCCCAGCGGTTGAGCGTGGGGATCACCACGGAAACTTCTGGGGCGCCGGGCACGGCAACGATTCTGCCAGGAGCGCCGGAGTACATATGCTCCGTCGAATGCCCTACAGACAGCGAGTGCTGTTCATCAACGAGGGCTCTCAGGGCTCGGGGGTGATGGGGCAGGAGGCCATCGGCGGGGTTCTGCGAGCCCTCACGGCCGGTGCCGCGATCGAGGCACGCCACATATCGCTCCCCACGATGGGCCGGGTGGCGCGCCTGGCCACACGCGGCGTGCCGCCGCTCGCACGGCTGGACCTGGACGCCCACCCGGTCCGCTGGCAGCTGGTCCAAGCGCTGCGCGCACGCCGCGTGCTGCGGGAGGAGCTGGCCCGGTCCGCCACCGATCTGGTGCACCTCAATGGCCACACCCTCGGCCTCCTCTCGGCCGGTCAGGTGGGCCGCGTGCCGACGCTGTTGTCAGTGGACTCGACGATCGAGGACTGGCATGCGATGGGAATCTGGCGTGCGCCGAGGCCGTGGTCGCGGGCCTCACTGCTGCCCAGCCTCCTCCTGGAGCGACGGGCCTTTGCGGCGGCCGCCAGGGTCCTGGCGTGGACCGAGTGGGCGCGGCGCGGCGTCGTTCGTGCATGCCCGTCGGCGCTTGTGGCGGTCCACCACCCCGGCCTTGACCTGGAGCGCTTCAGTCCTGCCCCACGCCGCGAGCGCGAACGTCCACGGCTGCTGTTCGTCGGCGGGCGGTTCCGCGAGAAGGGCGGCGAGGAGCTGATCGCCACGCTGGGTGGGCTGCTGGGCACCGAGCTGGAGCTCGACGTGGTCACGCCGGAGCCCGTGCCGCGCGTGGACGGGGTGCGCGTGCACCGTCACTCCTCGGGCGCCCAGCCTCTGGTGGACCTCTACCAGCAGGCGGACCTGCTCTGCCTGCCGACCAGGGGCGACGCCGCGCCCTTTGCGGTACTGGAGGCAATGGCCTGCGCCACGCCCGTGGTGGCGTATGACGTGGGGGCCGTCGGGGAGATGCTCGGCGACCCCCCGGGCGGGGCGGTCGTACCGAAGGGCGACATGCCCCGCTTCGTGGCGGAGATCAGGACGCTGCTCGCCGACCCGCAGGCCAGGGAGCGGGCGGGAGCCCAGGCGCGAAGCCGGTGCGAAGCGAAGTACGACGCCCGCAACTCGACTCGAGCGCTGCTGGCGCTGATGGAGGAGGTTTCGGCCGGGGCGGAGCGCGGGTGAGCGACAAATCGGTCAGGGGGGCGATGGCCCGCGGCTTCGCGACGCTGCTTACAGGCCGGGCGGCCGTGCTCGGCCTTCAATTCGTGACCCTGGGCGTGCTCGCCGCTCACCTGGAGCCGGCCGGCCTCGGCGTCTACACGTTCGGCCTCGCCGCGGCCGGGCTCTTCCGGCTGCTGCCGAACTTCGGGCTGGTGCCGGTGCTTTCGCGCGACGTGGCGCAGCGGCCGGAGCTGGAGCCGTCGCTGGTACCGAACGTGATCTACATCCGGACGCTGCTGGGGATCACCTCCTACGGCCTGCTTGCGCTTGGAGTCCTGTTGGTGGACTTCGGTGACGCGAACACGCGCGCGGCGCTGGTGGCGGGCTTGGTGGTGCTGATCGTCTTCGACGTCTTTCGCAGCACGCTCGAGGTGCGGCTGCGGCTGGGCTGGATCTCGCTGGCCGACCTCGTGGAGGCCACCGCCACCCTGGGCGGCTCGATCGCGCTCGCGCGGTCGGGTGCCGGGCCGGAGAGCTTCTTGTGGCTCTACGTAGTGCTGAAAGTGGTGAATGCGGTGATTCTCGGCCTGGCCGCCCGTCGGATGGTGCGCTACCGCTGGAGCCTGCGACGCGAACTGTGGCGGCCGGTGATCGGGGCGGCAATGCCGCTCGGCGTGGCGGGTGTCTTCATGGCCCTCTACTACCGCCTCGACATCCTGATCCTCGCGTGGCTGAAGGAACCAGGGGACGTGGGCCAGTACGGCGTCGCCTACCGCTTCCTGGACGCCTTCGCCGTCTTGCCCGCGCTCGCCATGACCGTGCTGTCGCCGGTTCTCTCGCGCAGCGTGGTGGAGGGGGCCCAGAGCCTGGGGCGTCGCTATCGGGAGGCCGCCCACCTGGTGTCGGTGGCGGCGATGTTCGTCGCCCTGGTGGGCGGGGCCACGGCGTGGAGGATCCTCCCCGAGCTCCCGGGCTTCGGCCGTTTCGACGGCGGCGGCATCGCGCTGTCGATCCTCAGCCCCGCGGCAGGTCTGATCCTGGTGGGCACGGTGGTGCAGGGCACGTTGATCAGCTCGCACCTGCAGGGGCGCCTGCTGCGGATCTCAGCCGCGGGACTTGCGGTGAACCTGGCGCTCAACCTGGCGCTGATTCCGCCGTTCTCCTACGTGGGAGCCGCGATAGCCACCACGCTCACCGAAGTGGTGCTGATCGGGCTCTCCCTGCGCGAGATTCGCAGGAATCTCGCGCTCGGCTGGGACGGCCGGCGGCTGCTGTCCCTCGGGCTCGCGACGCTCCTCACGGCCGCGGTACTGGGGGTGGGATTCCTGTTCTCTCCCTGGTTGCAACTGGCGCTGGGCACCCTGTGCTACCTGGGGGCGCTGCCGTTGCTCGGGGTGCTGGGTGTGGATGAGCTTCGCGGGGTGCTGCGTCTCGGCCGCGCGGCGGGCGAGTCCGACGACCCGCCGCGGGACAACCCCGCCTGAGTCAGCGCGCAGCGGCGATCAGCACGCGTTTGGTGGCGTCAGCTGCCCCGTCCCAGCCGAACCGCGCCGCGTGGTCCACGCCCGCGGCGGCAAGCTCGTCGCGCCGGACGAGCGCCTCGTCGATCGCCGCGATCCACGCCTCGCCCGTGGGCTCTTCAGCTACGACGGCAACGCCCTCGCTCACCTCCACCAGCCCACCCGATCCTGCGGCGATCACCACGGGAGTGCCGCAGGCCATCGCCTCCAGCGCGGTGAGGCCGAAGCCCTCGTGCAGCGACGGGACCGCCAGCACGCTCGCGGCCCGGTAGAGCGTGAGCAGGTCGCCCTCGTCCACCGGCCCGAGCACGCGGCACGAGGCGGCCCGCGCGGTGGCGAGGATGCTCTGGCCGCGGTAGCCCGGTGCCCCCGCCAGCACCACCTCCCAGTCGCGTCCGCGCTCACGTGCCAATCGCGTGGCGGCCGCGAGCGTGTCCAGGCCCTTGCGCGGCTCGATCGAGCCCACCGCGAGCACGAAGGGCTTCTCCAGGCGCCACCGCTTGGCCGCCTCGGCGAGCGCCGCGGTTCGGTCTCCCGGGACGAAGTGGTCGTCCACCCCGTTGTGCACCACCTGGATCCCGCTCGCGTCCACGCTCCACAACGATTCGAGCTCGCGGGCCGTGGAGCGCGAAACGGCGATCGTGCACGCTGCAGTGCTCACGGCGTGACGCACCGAGGTGCGGTAGGCCAGTCGCTGCGTTACGGGCTTGGCGGAGGGCACGGTGAGGGTCCCGAGGTCATGCACGGTGACCACCATCGGCACGGACACGCGCCAGGGGGCGAGCGACTCGGGTGCCCAGAACACGTCGGGTCGCTCGCGCGCGAGCCAGCCGGACACGAACTCGTTGCGCCAGATCGGCCCGCCGCGGCGGCGGCAGACCACCTCGGTGGTGCCGGGCAGGCGGGCGAATGGGCCGTCGCGGTTGGCCAACAGAGTCACCTGCAGCGCCGGATCGCGCGCCAACCGCGAGACGATGCGGTGGATGTACCGCGGGATGCCGCCCCAGCCCCATGCCAGGCTGTTCGCATCAACTGCTATCCGCATGTCACCGCGGTGCTGGTGCTGGTGTGGGTGTGGATGAGGCCGGTGGATAGAGCCGCAGCGCTGCCGCCAGCCAGCCGAACATCAACGCCGCAACGGTGGTGGTGCGGCTCTCTACGCCCAGGAACGATCCTGTGGTCTCGGCCACGGCGAGACCCACGAACGAGATCGACAGCGCCAAGCCGGCCAGCCGCACGTGAGCCGGCGCCGAGCCGCGCCACAGCCGCGCGCCCGCGACGCACGACGCAACTACCACGGCGATGTAGGCCAGCAGCCCCATCAGGCCCAGCTTGAGCCAATACCAGAGGGCCGTGATATGCGTGTACTGCTGACCTTCGGGAAAGGTGACCGGTAGCGGGTGGCGTACCTGCCACGGCACCCCTAGTCCAAGACCCACCACCGGCTGGCGGGCGATCTCGGACCGTACGTTGCGCTGCTCGTCGAGCCGGTATCGGCCGTAGGCGCCGGAGTCGATCCGGTCGGGCGAGAGGGACTGAACCCGCTCCACGATCGGGCTGTCGTTCTGGGAGCCCCCTACGGCTCCCAGGCCCAGCGTGAAGGCCACCAGCAGGCTGGCCGTGGCGGGAACTATCAGCCCGCGGCCGTGGCGGCCCGTGAGCACGAGGACCGCGAGGATCGCGCACACAACGAGGGCGATCCAGAAGTTGCGGCGAAGCGCGAGGATCAGGATGGCCGCGGCGACAGGCCATAGGACCCAGACCCACGTCGGGAGCCGCAGGGGCATCAGGGCGGCGATCAGCACCGCGATCACGAACACGAGCAGCACGAAGTTGGCCGCGGGCGCGTAGTAGGTGAGCACCGACCCGTCGATTTCCCGCCCGATCCCGAGGATTAGGCCGAGCGCGCCGGTGCAGGACTTGTAGACCACCACTGCCACCAGCAGGCCGATCCCGATTACCAAGTCGCGGCGTCTGTCGAGGAGGTTTACCGCAAGGATCGGCAGCAGGATCAGGTAGAGCAGCTTGCGGGTCGAGGCGAAGGCGGCGCCCGGGTCCATCGCGCCCGAGGTGAGGCCCATCACCAGCCCGATGCCGATAGCCACCGTCAACAGGGCGAGCGGAAGAGTGAACGGCCCGGGCAGCACCGGCGGACGCCCTGACCGCGCGACCTTCAGCGCAGTCCCGGCCACCACCGCCAGTACGAGCAGGTCCGAGGATTCGAGCAGGCCGCCGGGAAGAGTCACGTAGAACGTGTCAAGCTGGCTGAGGAACGCTTCCGGATCGTCTTCCAGGGCCACGCTCAGCACGGCCAGCGCCCACAGTGTGAATTTCGGGACGAGGGCGAGGGCCGCCATGCCGAGCGCCACGAGGGGCAGCACCACCACGAAGACCCCGTACCGCTCGAGGCCCACTGCTACGACGGCGCCCAGGACAAGCGCCGCCAGGACGCCGGCTATCGCGGCCAATGCGGGACGGGCGGTGGCCGAAGCTCTACGGCCTAAGCCGAGAGCGCTGCCGCTCACCCGGGGTGCTCCGCCCTCTCCGGGGGTGCCTCGTGCCCCTGGGGCGCCTGCTGCCCGTAGTAGCCGTACTCGGAGTGGGAGATCTTGCTGCGGTTGAAGACGATGCCCAGCAGCGGGGCCTCCACCGCGCGGAGGGTCTGTACTGCGCGGCGGACGTTGCGCCGCCTGCTGCGTGAGGCGTCCACGGTGAGCAGCACGGCGTCGACGTAGCGCGACAGCACCACGGCGTCCACGATCGCGAGCACCGGCGGGCTGTCGATCACCACGTACTCGTAGTCGGCGTGCAGCGCCTCCACGAGCTGGCCCATGTCCTCAGACGACAGCGCCTCCGCCGTGTCCCCCTCCGGACGGCCGGCCGTGAGCACGTTGAGCACGCCCCCTCGGCGGCGGGCCGTTGTGGGCAGGGTGGCGGTCTTGAGGTGTAGGGCCCACCGGTCTGGCTCGCCGCGATGGAGCACCTCGCCGAGCCCGGACTCGCGCGGGACCTCGAGGGCCTCGTGCAACGTGGGACGCCGGAGGTCGGCATCGACCGCCACCACGTGCTGGCCATCGGCCGCGAGGGCCCGTGCGAGGGCGGCCGTCACGTAACTCTTGCCGGCGCCGCTCTCGGGGCTGGTGACGAGGATCACGTTGGCCGGCTGGCGCCGCGGGCGGGCGGCCTCGACTCCGTTGGCGGCTGGGTCGGCGCGGCCGTTCTCGAGCGAGAACTTCACCTGAGCCCGAAGCTTGCGTGCGGCCTCGATAGCCGCTGGGCGGTCGGCGCGGGAGCGGGGCAACTCGGCGAGTGCGGGCAGGCGCACGTCCAGGGCGGCTTCCTCCACCGACGCATAACGATCGACGATCGTGCGGCGGCCGAGCAGGAACGCCACGGCCAGAACGAGCGCCAGCAGAAATGCGAGGATGGCGTTGCGCACCGGTTTGGGGGAGACGGCCTCGGATGGCGCCACGGCGCTCTGGATCACCCGCACCCTGTCGGCTGAGCTCAGCGACTCCTCGTTCAGGCGGTCGCGCAGCGACTCGAGCTCGGTCGTGAGGGCGAGCGCTTCGTTGGACCCAGCGGGGAGTGCGCGCAGCTCCACGCGGATCTGCTCCGCGCGGCGCTGGGGCTCGGCGAGCCTGCGCTCGCGCTCGGTGGCCTGCAACTCGTCCACCTCGGCCGAGAAGGCGCGGGCGTAGCCGTTTGCGTAGGCCGCGGCCTCGTCGGGCCGGCTCGACGAGGCCGCGAGCGACAGCACGAGCAGGTCCGGCTCGGCCTGGACCTCGACTTCGTCGACACCCCCTTCGATCGCGGCCTTGGTCCGGGCGGAGTCCAGCACCGGGCGGGTCTTGGCCAGCTCGGCGTAGAAGTTGGTCACCTGCAGCAGCTGATCGCTGCTCAGGGCCAGCCCGGACGACTGCTGCTGGGGCACGATCTGGGCAAGTGCCTCCGCTCGGTAGACCTTCTCGGAGGAGTCGCTCACCAGGTACGCCGCGACGGCCGCTGCGGCGGCGAACGCCAGCAGCAGCCATCGCGAGGCCCAGAGGCTGCGCAGCTGTTGATTCGAGTCCAAAGTCTCCCGGAGGTACCTAGGGGGCGAACTCAGGTTATCGACACGTGTGGCCGTTCTGTGAACCATGTACCACGAACGAGGCGAACTCCCTGCGAAAGCGGTCGGGCGCAAAGCCACGTGCGTTGTCGCGGATGGCGTCCTCGTCGAAGGTCGCGTCCTCGAACGCGAGGATCGCTTGGACGAGCCCCTCGGGCGTCTGTTCCGAGAACAGCAGACCCGTTTGGCCGTCCACCACGGAGTCGGTGGCCCCGCCGCGTCCGTATGCGATCACGGGGACGCCCGCGGCCTGTGCCTCCACCGGCACGATCCCGAAGTCCTCTTCCCCGGGGAACACCAGGGCGCGGGCACCCGCCAGCAGCTCTCGCAGTTGCTCGTCGGAGACGCGGCCGAGAAACTCGACGTTGGGCGGGGCGGAGGCGCGCAGGGAGTCCAGCGCGCGCCCGTCGCCGGCCACTTTCAGCGGCCGGCCAAGCTGTGCGCAGGCCGCCACGGTGAGGTCGGCCCGCTTGTAGGGGACGAGGCGTCCCAGATGGAGGTAGTAGTCGCCTGGCGCGCGCGGCTGCTTCAGAAGCGGCTCGGTCTCCACGGGGGGGTGGATCACCACGGAATCGCGGCCGTAGAAGTCGCGAATTCGATCCCGCACCACGGTGGAGTTGGCCACGAACGCATCGGGGAGAGCGGCCGCGACCAGGTCCCGCCGGCGCAGGTACGCCAGCATCGGAGGCAGCGCGAGGCGCGCGAGGAGTCCAACCTCCTCGCTGCTCATGAACGAGGGGTCCCACGCATAGCGCATCGGCGTGTGGCAATAGCAGACGTGGCGGGTGCTCTCGGGCGTGGTCACGTTCTTCGCGCACGCGTGGTTGCTCGAGATCACGAGGTCGAACGCGTCAAGGTCGAAGGACCGGAAGGCCCTGTCCATCAGGGGGAGCATCCGCGGGTAGTGACGCGTGGCGCCCGGGACGCGATCCAGGAACGACGTGTGCACCACGTGATCGCGGAACTCGGGCATGGCCTCGCGGTCGTAGACGGAGGTGAAGATCTCTGCCTCGGGGAACAGGTCGAGGATGTGGCGCACGACCAGCTCCGAGCCACCTGGCACCGTGAGCCATTCGTGGGTGATCGCCACGCGGCGGAACCGATCTCTCGCCTCGGCTGCGGGATCGGCGCTCGTCACGGCCGGTCCTCCGCGTGCGCCCTAGCCTTGGTGACCACTTGATCGATCTGCACTCGCACGTTCTACCGGGCCTGGATGATGGAGCACGAGATCTCGAGCAGGCGCTCGAGATTGCGCGGGCGGCTGTGGCGGCCGGCACCGCCACGATGGTCGCCACTCCGCACCTGGACCTCCTGCACGGAGTGCAACCAGACGCGATAGCGCCGGCGGTGGCCGCGATCCAAGAGGAGCTTGATCGAGCGGGTATCGCGCTGCTCGTGCTGCCGGGGGCCGAGGTGTCGACCGAGCGGCTTCCCGAACTCACTGACGCCGACCTGGCCGCGGCCGCCCTGGGCGGGGGCGGGTGGCTGCTGCTGGAGTGCCCGTTCACGACGCCGGTGCGGCTGGAGGCGGCGGTGAATGACCTTCAGCAGCGCGGCTTCGGAGTGCTGCTGGCTCACCCCGAGCGCAGTTCCGGCCTGCGGATGGACCCGGCCCAGCTCGTGCGGCTGGTGGAGATGGGGGCGCTCACCTCCGTCACCGCTTCCTCGTTCTCCGGTCGCTTCGGCGACACGGTGCGCCAATTCGCGCTCACGCTCCTCGAGCGCGGGCTCGTGCACAACGTGGCCTCGGACACACATGATCCGACGCGGCGTCCGCCGGGCGTGGACGAAGGCCTCTCCGCGGCCGGCCGGCGGCTGGAGATCGGACCTGCCGATCGGCGCTACCTGCTCTCTCGCGTGCCCCATGCCCTGATCAGCGGCGCCGTCCCGCCCCGACCGGCCCCCGCGCCCGCGCGCCGGGCCGGCTGGCGCCTGCGCGGCCGCTAGGAGATCCAGCGGCGGCGCCGGAATGCCGCCCTGGCGTCGGACCAGTCGATGAGCGAGTCGTTCACATCGAAGTCGCCCCGCTGCTCGTCGGGAACGTCGCCGGTCTCCACGCGCCGCACCAGGTCGTCGAGCCCCTCGTAGAAGGCCGCCGACCGGTACGGCGGATGCAGGGACCACATGCCGGGGTCCTCGCCCAGCAGGTCGATGCGCACCATTTCGCGCTCGTGCATCACCGAGGTGAGCAGCTCCTCGGGCAGTGCAAAGGGGGGATTGCCGTGTAGCCGTGCCTTGGCGCGGCTACGGGCTCTGGCCGGTGGCCTGATGGGCAGTGGGGCCAGGCGCCTGCGGTCGACGAAGAACAGGCGCGTGCTGATCGACGAGCAGCGAAAGGCCAGCGACGTGTGCGGCTCGACGGGATCGCGCCAGCGGCTCCGGTCGGCGGTCGGGGGCCCGCCCAGCGGGTTGCAGGCCAGGGCGTCCTGGCGCTCGGCGATCAGGGCTGAGGCCTCCTCGATCCAGCGCTGGGAGCCGCCCCCGAAGAGCATGTCGGAGTCGATGTGCAGGACGAGGTCGTTGGCGGCCTCGTGAAGCCCGTGGAAATAGGAGTAGAAGGGACCGCCGCGGGAGTCCTTCTCGGGGAGGGCAACGCCGCCGAAGAAGCGCTCGGCCACATCGCGCCGGCATTCCTCGCCGTAGTCCACCTCAGCCACGCGCGCACCTGGAAACCGGCGGCAGCATTCCGCCAGCAGGGCGTCCAGGCCCGGCCGCCGCTCCTCCCAGCCCTCGGCGAAGCGCCCGCCGGCCGGGCCCTTGTGCCCGTCCACGGACAGCACCACCTCGTCCACCTGGCCAGACCAGGCGCGTAGCTGGTGCGGAAGTAGCACCTGCGCGTGAGGCAGGTCCGTGGGGGCCAGGCTGATCTGAAGGGTGGCGGGGGCGTTCATCTCGATCAAACGTCCAGCCTAGGGCGCAAGTCGTTCAACCCGCGGTCCAAGAGGCCGACACGGAGGGTGAGTCACCGCCCCCGAGGGCTCTCCGCAAGTCACAGGGAGATGCCAGCCAGGACTCGGTAGTCCCTCCAGGCTGCCGGAAGGCATCGGGTCGCGGTCACCGGACAAATCCCAGACCGCGATTGGAGTTGGATGTCGGACGCCCTGCGGGGGGCGCGTGCCTCCCTGCTTCTATGCTCGCTCTTCGCGTGCCTGATGTGGGCCTTCCCGCAGAGTTCCATGGCGTCCGTGCCGGATGGCCGGATCGGGCTCAGCTCACATCTCTTCTGGCTGGGCGAGGCAGACGTGGACAAGGAGCTGAAACGGATGCGCACCGGCGGCGTCGATTGGATCCGCGAGGACTTTCGCTGGGATCTGATCGAGCCATCGCAGGGTAACTTCGACTGGCGGCGCACCGACGGGCTCATGTCCGCCGCGGCGCGCAACGACGTCAACGTGCTGGCGATCCTCGACTACTCGGCTAGATGGGCGTCCTCGGACCCCAGTGGGC
>Ga0136631_10000187_pt1 | contig 18612 bp, 18 predicted proteins | sample AntDrymUQ6012206_2_FD_104655 | JGI IMG/M metagenome (GOLD analysis project Ga0136631, IMG submission 104655) | Polar desert sand microbial communities from Dry Valleys, Antarctica - metaG UQ601 (22.06) | ecosystem: Environmental > Terrestrial > Soil > Desert | place: Antarctica: Dry Valley... | reverse complement strand
TGGCTGCGGATCGTGCGCTGGTGGGTGCTCTTCGATCGCTCGTCGCGTCCGCCGCTGCGGGCGGTCGCCCACGCCCTCTTCGTCGGCTACTTCTTCAACAACATCCTGCCGGCGCGCGCCGGCGAGGCCGCGCGCGTCATCGCGCTGCACAGCAAGGCGCGGACGCCGCGTGCCGAGGCGATCGGCACGGTCGTCATCGAGCGCGTGTTCGACCTCCTCGCGCTGCTTCTCCTGCTCCTCGCCTCCTACCCCCTGCTGCCGGAGATCTCCTGGCTGCGGGCGGCAGCGCTGCTGGGGAGCGTCGTCGTCGCCGGGCTCGTCGTGCTCGTCGTCGTGCTCGTGCGCTATGACGATCGTGCGGTGCGCTGGCTGCTGTCGCCGCTGCGACGCCTGCCCGGCAGCGGCGTGTCCGAGCGCGTCGAGCACGCGGTCGCCAACGCCACGCGCGGGCTCGTCGGCCTGCGCGAGCCGCGCGTCGCGCTGCGCGGGATGGCGCTCACGGTCGCCTCGTGGGTCGTGCTCGGGCTCTCCTACTGGATCCTCACGGCGGCCTTCGCCCTCGACCTGCCGGTCGTCGCCGGGATGCTGGTCGTGGTGGCGATCAACCTCTCGCTCGTGCTGCCCTCCTCGCCCGCCGCGCTCGGCGTCTTCGAGGCGGCGACGGTGGTCGCGCTGCGGCCGTTCGACGTCTCGCAGGCCGAGGCGCTCTCCTACGCCCTCGTCCTGCACCTCCTCAACCTCGTGCCGTTCCTCGTCATCGGCGCGGCGCTGCTCGGGCCGGGGGCGTTGCGGGGCAGGCTGCACGAAGACTGACCGACAGGGTCGGCCGATCCGGGCGTGCGCCATCATCATCGTGGGATGGCAGACACGTCAGATCGCGACCCCGCCGCGCCGCCGAGCATCGCCGAGGCGATCGGCGGTCCGCTCGGCGTGGCCGAGACGTCGCTGCCGGCGATGGCCTTCGTCGTCGCCTACACCGCCTCCGGCTCGGACACGAACACGGCGGCGACGGTCGCGGTGGGCCTCGCACTCGTGCTGAGCGTCGCGCGACTCGTGCGGCGCGAGTCGCCGCGCCACGCCGTGTCGGGACTCGTCGGCGTCGCGTTCGCGGCCTTCATCGCGACCCGCAGCGGCAGGGCGGAGGACTTCTTCCTGCCCGGCCTGCTCGCCAACGCCGCGTATGCGTCGGCCTTCCTCATCTCGCTGGCCGTGCGCCGGCCGCTCGTCGGGATCATCGTGACGGCGCTCGACGGCGAGGAGGACGGCTGGCGCGAGGATCCCCGGCGGATGCGCGCCTTCGAGCGCGCGACCTGGCTGTGGGCAGGCCTCTTCCTCATGCGCCTCGTCGTGATGCTTCCGCTCTACCTCGCGGGCGCCGTCGTCGCGCTCGGGATCGCGAAGACCGCGCTGGGCCTCCCGGTGTTCGGGCTCGGGCTGTGGCTCTCGTGGCTGCTCGTCCGGCGGTCGCGTGTTCCTGCGCCGGCGACGACCTGACGCGGCGCCGCGCGCGGTACTGTCCGCCTCCACGCAACCGAGGAGGGGACTCATGGCGGTTTCGAGCAGCGCGACAACGGTGTGGGAGGGCGGACTGGCCGACGGCGCCGGCGTCACGACACCGCAGAGCGGCGCGTTCCCGGCGACCGACGTGAGCTGGGCGTCGCGCACGAAGCGCGCCGCCGGCAAGACGAGCCCGGAGGAGCTGCTCGCGGCGGCGCACGCGTCCTGCTACAGCATGGCGCTGTCACACGAGCTCAGCGAGGCGGGCACGCCGCCCGAGCGTCTCGAGGCGACGGCGACCGTCGACTTCGTCCCGGGCGAGGGCGTGAAGTCGTCGCGCATCGTGGTGAAGGGGCACGTGCCCGGCATCGACCAACAGGCCTTCGCCGCAGCTGCGAAGGCCGCCGGCGAGGGCTGCCCGATCTCCGGTGCGCTGAAGGGCAACATCGAGATCACCGTGGAGCCGACGCTCGAAGGGTGAGCCGCCGCGGCGGCGCCCCGCTACCAGCTCGCGCGATCTACTCCCACTCGATCGTGCCCGGCGGCTTTGAGGTGATGTCGAGGACAACGCGGTTGATGTCGCGCAGCTCGTTGATCATCCGCGACGCGATCTGCTCGAGCAGGTCGTAGGGCAGGCGCGCCCAGTCGGCCGTCATCGCGTCGTCGGAGGTCACGGCGCGGATGACGACGACGCTGCCGTACGTGCGCTCGTCGCCCTGCACCCCCACCGTGCGGATGTCCGGCAGGACGCAGAAGGACTGCCACAGGTCGCGGTACAGCCCGGCCCTGCGGATCTCGTCCTGGAGGATGAAGTCGCATTCGCGCAGGAGGTCCAGACGCTCCTTCGTCGCCTCGCCGCCGACGATGCGGATCGCGAGGCCGGGTCCGGGGAACGGCTGGCGCCAGACGAGGCGCTCGGGCAGCCCCAGCTCGGCGCCGACGGCGCGGACCTCGTCCTTGAACAGTGCCCGCAGCGGCTCGACGAGCTCGAACCGCAGGTCGTCCGGCAGCCCGCCGACGTTGTGGTGAGACTTGATCGTCGCCGCCCCCGCGCCGCCCCCGGACTCGATGACGTCAGAGTAGAGCGTGCCCTGGACGAGGTAGTGCGCGTCGCCGAGCTTCACCGCCTCCTCCTCGAACACGCGGATGAACTCCGCGCCGATCGCCTTGCGCTTGCACTCGGGGTCGGTGACGCCGGCGAGCCGCCGCAGGAAGCGCTCCTCGGCGTCGACGGCGACGAGCGGGACCTTGAAATGGTCGCGGAACGCGGCGATGACCTGCTCGCCCTCGTTCTTGCGCATGAGCCCGTGGTCGACGAAGACACAGGTGAGCTGGTCGCCGATCGCGCGGTGCACGAGCAGCGCCGCGACGCTCGAGTCCACGCCGCCGGACAGGCCGCATACGACCTTGGCGCCGCCGACCTGGGCGCGAATCCTGGCGATCTGCTCGGAGACGATGCTCTCCGGGCTCCACGAGCCGTCGACTCCGCAGATCTCGCCGAGGAAGCGCTCGAGGATCGTCTGTCCATAGGGCGTGTGGACGACCTCGGGGTGAAACTGGATCCCGTAGATGCCCTGCTGGACGGACTCCAGCGCCGCGACCGGCGAACCGGTCGACGAGGCGAGCGCGGTGAAGCCCGGCGGCGGAGCGAAGACCGTGTCGCGGTGCGACATCCAGCAGGTCTGCTGCGCGGGCAGCCCCGCGAAGAGCCGACCCGGCTCGCGCACGGTGAGCTCGGAGCGACCGAACTCACCGACCTCCGCACCCTCGACCCTGCCGCCGAGCTCGGTCGCGATGAGCTGCATGCCGTAGCAGATGCCGAGCACCGGAATGCCGAGCTCGAGCAGCTCGCGCTCCAGGCGCGGCGCCCCCGGCGCATACACCGATGCCGGGCCGCCGGAGAGGATCAGGCCCTTCGGCCTGCGGCGACGGACCTCCTCGGCGCCGACGTGGTGGGGCAGCAGCTCGCTGAAGGTGCCGAGCTCGCGCACGCGGCGGGCGATGAGCTGCGAGTACTGGCCGCCGTAGTCGAGGACGACGACCTCGTCGACGGCACGCGGGCTGGTGATATCGAGGACGTCCTCCGTCGCGAGCTCGGTGGCCGCGCTCGAGGAGGTCACGAGACCGTCACTCATGAGGCTCGGAACGTACGTTGGAAGGACGCGGCGAGCGATGCGTGCGCCGCGAGCACGTGAGCGAGGAAGGACGCCGCAAGGCGCGTTCGGAGCCCATGAGTCATGCGTCGTGCAGCACGGGCTCCTGATGCACCCCGTTGCCGTTCGTCGGCTCCGGAGCGGCGGCCGCGCCCGCGCCGCGCGCGCCCATGCCGACGCCCTGCGCGACCTGCAGCTGCTTGCCCTCGGTCTGCAGCGTCGGGGCGATCATGAGCTCGGCGCGGTTGAACTCGGCGATGTCCTGGTAGCCGCAGGTGGCCATCGACGTCCGCAGGCCACCCACGAGGTTGAACGTGCCGTCGTTCTGGTGCGCGGGCCCGATGAGGATCTCCTCGAGGGAGCCGTTCTGGACGGTCTTCACGCGCGCGCCGCGCGGGAGCGTCGGGTGGAACGTCGCCATTCCCCAGTGGAAGCCGCGGCCCGGGGCCTCGTAGGCGCGCGCGAGCGGTGAGCCGATCATGACCGCGTCGGCGCCGCAGGCGATCGCCTTGGAGACGTCGCCGCCGTTGCGCATCCCGCCGTCGGCGATGACCTGGCAGTACTCGCCGGTCTCGAGCATGTTCTGCGAGCGAGCACCCGCGACGTCGGCGATCGCCGTCGCCTGGGGCACGCCGATGCCGAGCACGCCGCGCGTCGTGCAGGCGGCGCCGGGGCCGACGCCGACGAGCACGCCCGCTGCGCCGGTGCGCATGAGGTGCAGGGCCGTGTGGTAGCTCGCGCAGCCGCCGACGACGACCGGCAGCGGTACCTCGCGGATGAACTCCTTGAGGTTCAGCGGCGGGCGCGATTCGTCGCTGGAGACGTGCTCGGCGGAGACGACCGTGCCCTGGATGACGAGGATGTCGAGGCCCGCCTCGAGCGCGAGCTCGTAGTGCGTGCGCACGCGTTGCGGCGTCAGCGATGCCGCGACGACCACCCCCTGCTCCTTGATCTCGGCGATCCGCCGGGCGATGAGCTCGGGCTGAATCGGCTGGCGGTAGATCTCCTGCATCTCGCGCGTCGCGGTCTCCTTCGGCAGGCGGGCGATCCGCTCGAGCTGCTCGTCGGCGTCCTCGTAGCGCGTGAAGATCCCCTCGAGGTTCAGGACCGCGAGGCCGCCGAGACGGCCGATGATGCCGGCGGTCGTCGGCGAGACGACGCCGTCCATCGCGGAGGCCAGCAGCGGAAGCTCGAAGCGATAGTCGCCGAGCTTCCACGAGATGTCGACGTCGTCGGGGTCCCGCGTGCGCCGGGAGGGCACGATCGCGATGTCATCGAAGCCGTATGCGCGGCGAGCCTTCTTCCCGCGGCCAATCTCAATCTCCATTTGCGAATCCTAGGCGTGAGGGCGGACAAGAAGACCCCGCGGGGGCGGGGTCGGGGACGGCGAAAACGCGGACGTTGCGGACGACGGCAGCCAACGTATGTCCACCTTAGCAGCGGGTTTTGCGCGCCCACGCGGGTTGGTGTCACATCGGGGCACGCTGTGTCGTCTGCTCTGCAGATACTGCAAATTCGTGCCTGAAGGAGGTGATGGATCGTGGAGATCGCCGTGGTCGGAGGTACGGGGACGCTCGGTCGCCCCGTGGTGCTGGGGCTCGTCGCGCGCGGGCACGCCGTGCGGGTGCTCACGCGCAGCGCGCCGGCGGTCCTGCCGCCCGGCGCCGAGCACCGCGCGATCGACCTGGAGACGGGCGCCGGGCTCGGCGACGCGCTCGCCGGCGTGGACGCCGTCGTCGACGCCGCCAATCGCGCCGGCAGCGGCCGCACGGCGGCGCCGGTGATCGTCGCGGGTACGCGCCGGCTGCTCACCGCCGCCGCGCACGCGGGCGTCGGCCATCACGTCGCGGTGTCGATCGTCGGCATCGACGCCGTGCCGCTCTCCTACTATCGAGCCAAGCTCTCTCAGGAGGATGCCGTCGAGCGCAGCGCGGTTCCCTGGAGCATCGTGCGCGCGACCCAGTTTCACGAGCTGCTGCACTGGGGCTTCGGCCTTACGGCCCGTGCGGGCTTCGTGCCCGGCCTGCGCTTCCCGGTCGCGCCGCTCGACCCGCGCTTCCTCGCCGGTGTGCTGGCCGATGCGGTCGTGCGCGGCCCGGGCGGCCGGCTGGCGCCGGTGGCCGGACCGCAGGTCGCGCCGCTGGGCGAGCTCGCGCGGACCTGGGCGCGGGTGCGAGGACGCCGGGCCGTGCCGCTACCGCTGCCGCTACCGCGTGGCGCGCGCAGGGCACTCGCCGCGGGTGCCCTCGTGCCAGGTCACGGTGCGGTCACGGGCGGGCCGAGCTTCGGCGACTGGCTGCGCGCCGCCGGCGAGCCGGGGCCGCCCGCGAGGGCGCGGGCGGCCGAGGTCGTCGGGTGACCGCCGCCGCCGCCGAGTTCGAGGCGCTGCGCCCGCGGCTGCTGCGCGTCGCCTACAGCCAGCTCGGCAGCCTGGCCGAGGCGGAGGACGTCGTCCAGGAGGCGTGGCTGCGCCTGGAGCGCACCGACCGCGAGACGATCGCCGACCTGGCCGCCTGGCTGACGACGGTCGTCAGCCGCCTCGCGCTCGACGCGCTCGGCTCGGCGCGGGTGCGCCGCGAGCGCTACGTCGGGCCGTGGCTGCCGGACCCGCTCGTCGACGCCGCCGCCGGCGACCCCGATCCGGCTGACCGTGTGACACTCGACGAGTCGGTGAGCCTCGCGCTGCTGTTCGTGCTCGAGCGGCTGTCTCCGGCCGAGCGGACGGCGTTCATCCTCCACGACGTCTTCGACTACTCCTTCGAGGAGGTCGGCGACGTCGTCGGCCGCACGCCGGCGGCGGCCCGCCAGCTGGCGTCGCGCGCCCGGCGTCACGTCGTCGAGCAGCGTCCGCGCCAGTCGGGAACGCCGGAGCAGCAGCGGCGCGCCGTCGAGGCGTTCGCCGCCGCCAGCGCCGAGGGCGACGTCGAAGCGCTGCTCGCGGTGCTCGATCCCGACGTCGTCATGCGCTCGGACGGTGGCGGGCGCGTACACGCCGCGCGCAAGCCGCTCGTCGGCGCCGATCGCGTGAGCCGGGCGCTCGTGCGCCTGGCGCGCAGGTTCGCGGGTCGGTCAGAGACGAGCATCGTCGACGTCAACGGGCTGCCCGGGTTGCTCGTGGTCGGGCGCGAGGACCGGCAGGTCTCGGTCATCGCGTTCACCGTCGACGACGGGCGGATCACGACGATCCACATGCAGCGCAACCCGGACAAGCTGCGCCATGTCGCCGCGTCCGAACCGAGCATGCCGTGACCGGCCGCGGCGTGCTGCGCGTGACGCTCGCGACGGTCGCGGTCGCGAACGCCGTCACGGGACTGACCGCGCTGCTCACCCCGCGCGCGTTCTACGACGACTTCCCCTTCGGCGCGGGCTGGGTCGCCACGCTGCCCCCGTTCAACGAGCACCTCACGACGGACGTCGGCGCGTCGTACCTCGCGTTCGGCCTGCTTCTGGGATGGGCGGCCTACACGCTCGCACGCGCGCTCGTCCTGCCGCTGTGCGCGGCGTGGTCGGTCTTCTCCCTCGCGCACCTCGCGTTCCACGTGACGCATCTGGACGGGATGAGCAGCGCGGACGCCGCCGCGCAGACGGTGGGACTCGTCGCGGTGCTGGCGCCGGTGGTCGTGGCTGTCGTGGTGCTGGGACCGGGGCGGACGAGCACGGCGGAGCCGTGATCTCGGTCTGCCGCGCGACGGGAGCGAGCACCTGAGGCGCGACCGCGCCGTTTGGCGAGTTCCTCGGGCCTGGCCTGAAGAAGTCGCCATGCGATGTGGCGCACGCCATGCGTTCCTCGTGCAGTTCGTCCCGCCATCAGCGCCGAGTTCGTCCCGCCCTCAGCGCCGCTGATCGGGTCCGGCGCTCACCCCACGAGCTCGATCTCGACCGGCTCGCCGGCCGCGATGAGCTCGCGGTCGCCGGGCACGAGCGCGAGCGCGTCCACGCCGAGCATCGACGTCAGGATGTGCGACTCCTGGGACCTCGTGGGCCGCACGTGCCAGCCGTCGTCCTGCAGCGTCGTGCGGCAGCGCACGACCGTCGTGCGGCCAAGCGCGCCGGGGAGGTCCTCGTCGGTGACCGCGTGCAGCGGGTGCGACTCCCCGCCGCGGCCGAGCATCGCGTCCAGCGCGGGGACGACGAAGAGCCGGAAGGCCATGAGCGCCGACGCGGGGTTGCCCGGCAGCGCGAAGACGAGGGTGCCGTCCTCGCCGACGGCGAACGTCGTCGGGCGACCCGGCTTGAGCTTCACGCCCGCGAAGACCTCGCGGTAGCCGAGGCGATCGAGCGCGGGGCGGACGTGGTCGTGCGGGCCGACGGAGACGCCGCCGGTCGTGATGAGCATGTCGACGTCGCGCAGCGCGGCGCCGAGCACGGCGACCGTCGCCTCGAGGTCGTCGCCAACCCGTACGCGGGTCGCCAGCTCGCCGCCCGCGCGGTGGACCGCGCCGCCGAGCGCCGGCCCGTTGGAGTCGCGGATCGCGCCGGGCCTCAGCGGCGCGCCTGGTTCCGTCAGCTCGTCGCCGGTGCCGGCGATCGCGACCCGCGGGCGGCGCACCACGCGCGGGCGCGGGATGTTCATCGACGCCAGGACGCCGAGCTCGGCGGGCCCCAGCAGCGAGCCCGCTCGGACGACGAGATCGCCGGCACGGATGTCCTCGCCGGCCGGGCGCACGTGGTAGCCGAGCGCGATCTGCCGCTCGACGACCACCGTCGCGCCGTCGGTACTCGTCAGCTCCTGGTGGACGACCGCATCGGCGCCCTCCGGGATCGGGGCGCCGGTGGAGATCCGCACGGCCGTGCCGTGCTCGACGCGCACGCCGGCGCCGCTGCCGGCCTTCGCCTCCCCGACGAGCTGCAGCCGCACGGACCCGCGGTCGGTATCGGAGGCGCGGATCGCGAAGCCGTCCATCGCCGAGGCGGCGAACGGCGGCACGTCGTTTGGCGCGCTCGCGTCGTCGGCGAGCGCGCGGCCGAGCGCGTCGTCGAGGTAGACCTCCTCGGCGTCGAGCATGTGGGCGTGCTCGAGCACCGCCTTGCGGGCCTCCTCGATCGTGACGGCCACGCGCCTAGCCGGCCTCGGCCCGGGCCGCGACCCGCTGCGCGGCGGCCAGCACCTCGGTCGCCGGCATGCCGCTCACACCGCCCATCCAGCACGCAAGTGGCGCAGCCAGCCGCTCGGACGTGTGGGCCGCGGTCGATGCGACCTCCAGCAAGGCGTCGAACTCCGCGCTCGTCGGGGCCGGCGATCCGATCTCGGCGGCAAAGGCTGCGAGGAACCCTTTGGCGGTCACCTGGGGGACGCTAGCAACGGGCTGTCGCGGGCGGAAACACCGCGGCACGCGACTGCTCCGACGTGATCGGTGCGCGGGCTGACGAGCGTCGATTCGGGCGCGGCGGCTGTCACGCGGCGAGCAGCGCCGCAAGGGTGGCGGCCGCGCGGCCGTCGGCGATCGTGGTCGCGGCGAGCGAGGCGCCGGCCGCGACTGTGTCGCAGCGATCGGCGGCGTAGAGCCGCAGGCCGGCGCTGAGCGTCGCCGTCTGCGCAGCGACGCCGTGCTCGTCGCCGGCGACGATCGCCCGCGTGAGCGCGGCGGCGATCTCGGCGTCGGCGTCGCCGCGCAGGGCGCTGCCCGGTGCATCGGCGATGTCGAGCGGGCCGCGGGCGTCGGCGGCAGAGGGCCGCCCCACGCGCAGGATGTCGGCGCCCTCCATGCCACGCACCGCGATCGAGCGCTGGGCGCCGAGCACGGCGAGCGCGCCGAGGATGCGCTCGCGGTAGGAGCTGTGGGTGTGGCCGACGACGAAGCGCGTCGCGCCGAGGTGGTCGACGAGCTTCTCGGCGGTGTGCAGCGGCCCGCGCAGGCCGATCTCGTCGCGGATCGTCGCGAGCGCCTCCCAGCCCGGGATCGCGGCGCCGGCGTGGACCAGCGCGACGTCGGCGCGCTCGAGCATCGCCAGCGAGTCGGCCGGCTCCGGGCGCACCGGGCCGCCGAGCGCCTCGAGCACGTCGGCGGGCGTCGTCCCGCGCTTGGGCCCGAGCGTGCACCCGCAGTGCACGACGATGCGCGCGCCGGCGGCTGCGGCGAGCACCGCGGCCGCGAGCGAGAGGTGCGGCGCCTCGGCCATGCCGTCGAAGGCGCCCGCGCAGGCGACGATCGCCCGCCCGCCCGCGGGCGGCTCGGGCGCTGCTGAGCGCGCGGCGTCACGCAGCGCCTGCGCGACCCCCGCCAGCTCGGCCGCCGTCTCGCCCTTGATGCGCATCGCGATGAGGAACGCGCCCGCCTGCGCGGGGCTCACCTCGCCGGCCAGCAGCGCCGCGGTCGCCGAACGGGCCTCGTCGAACGTCAGGGCGCGACTGCCGCGCGGACCCGTCCCGACGGCCTTGATGACCGCGCGGAAGCCGGCGTACTCGCTGCGCCCGACGCGCGCCGGCGGCGCCGCGATCGCCCCCTCGTCGGAATGTCCGTGGACCGTCATGTTCCCTCCCAGCGATAGCCGACGCTGCGAACCGTCTTGATCCGCGCCGCGTGCTCGGAGCCGAGCTTCGCCCGCACGCGGCGCACGTGGACGTCGACCGTCCGGGCGCCGCCGTAGTAGTCATAGCCCCACACGCGGCTGAGCAGCGCCTCGCGCGAGAAGACGCGCTGCGGGTGGGTCACGAGGAACTTCAGCAGCTCGTACTCCATGTATGTGAAGTCGACCGGCCGGCGGTCGATCGCGACCTGGTAGGTCGCGAGGTTCATCTCGAGGTCGCCGACGCGGACGATGTCGTCGTGGTCGATCCCGTGGACGGCCCGCCGCGCGCGGGCGATCCGCGCCTGCAGCTCCTCGGCGGTGAACGGCTCGACGAGGAGCTCGTGGCCCTCGGACACGCCGACGCCCTCGGCGAGCGCGCCCGGGCCGAGCGCGACGAGCACCGGCACCTCGCCGAGCTCCTCGTCGGCCGCCAGCCGCGCGCAGAGCTCCGCGCACGAGGGCTGCTCCAGGCCCGCCGCGAGCACGAGCGCGAGCGCCGGGGCGCGGCTGTCGGCGTCGGGCGGGCGCAGCGTGCCGTTGGCGGCGACGCGATGCGGGCTGAAGCCGAGCTCGGCCAGCAGGCGCGACGTCTCCTCGCTGTTGCGCTCGCCATAGATCCACGCGTCGCTCATAGCAGTCTCAGATAGCGGGAGCGGTCGAATTCGGTGACGGTGCGCCGCTCGTCGGCGAGCTCGCGGCGCTTGTTGGCGACGAAGACGTCGCAGAGCCGGTCGCCGAGCGTCTCACGGGCGAGCTCGGACGCGTCGAAGAGATCCGTCGCCTCGCGCAGGTCCAGTGGCAGGCGCGGGGCGCCGGCGGCCTCGTCGTCGATGCTCTCGGCCTGCAGCTCGTAGCCCCGCTCGATCCCCCGCAGCCCGGCGGCGAGGACGAGCGCGAGCACCAGGTAGGGGTTGCAGGCCGGGTCGGGGGAGCGCAGCTCGAAGCGGGCGCCCTCGACGCGCCCGGGACGGCGCGACGGGACGCGGACGAGCGCGGCCGCGCCGCGGCGGGTCCAACTCACGAACTCGGGCGCCTCGAAGCCGGTCGCCAGCCGCCGGTAGGAGTTGATCCACTGGTTCGTGACCGCCGTCAGCTCGCCGGCGTGGGCCAGCACGCCGGCGAGGAACGCGCGGCCGGTCGGCGACAGCGGCTCGCCGGGATCGGCGTCGTGGAACACGTTGCGCTCACCCTGGAAGAGCGAGATGTGCAGGTGCATCCCCGAGCCCGGATAGGCGGCGAGCGGCTTGGGCATGAAGGTCGCGTAGGCGCCGAGCTCGTGCGCGGCCTCCTTGACGGCGATCCGGAAGGTCGTGACGGAGTCGGCCATCGACAGCGCATCGGTGTGGGCGAGCTGGATCTCGTGCTGGGATGGCGCGACCTCGTGATGGGAGGCCTTCACCGGGATGCCGATCCGCTCGAGGTACTCGATCGTCCGGCGGCGGAAGTCGCTGCCGACGTCGAGCGGCGTGAGGTCGAAGTAGGCGCCGTCGTCGAGCGTGACCGGCGAAGCGCCGTTGGCCCCGAGCGCGCCGAAGAGGAAGAACTCGACCTCGCAGCCGACCTGCATCGTGTAGCCCAGGCCGGCGGCCTGCTCGAGCACGCGGCGCAGCATCGCGCGCGAGTCGCCGCCGAACGGCTCGCCGTCGGGCTGGCACACGTCGCAGAACATCCGCGCAACGAGCGAATCGGGCTTCCAGGGCAGGACCTGGAACGTCCGCGGGTCGGGATGGGCGATGCAGTCGTACTCGCGCAGCCGCGACGCGCCCTCCAGCGAGGAGCCGTCGAGGCCGACGCCGTCCTCGAGCGCCGTCTCCAGCTCGGAGACCGGGATCGAGAAGCTCTTGAGCAGGCCGAGCACGTCGATGAACCAGAGGCGGATGAACCTCACCCCCCGTTCCTCTACGGTGCGCAGCACGAACTCCCGGTGACCGGTCACCCCACGCACCGTATGGAGGCTTTGGCGTCCTGTCATTGGCCGCCGGTCCCAACCCGCTCGCCATTCGGTCGAGTTGTTCACACGCCGTTCACACAACGCGCCCGGTGCACGATTGTGAGCGCTGTCACTCGACGTCGTTCTCCACACGGTACGATCAGTCCGCACCGAGAGGTCTTGCGAGATGCACACCATGCTTCAGGCGTCGCTGCGCACCGCCTTGCGCGACCGCCCCGACGTCGAGTCGATCGGTCCGTTCCTGGCCGCCTTCGATCCCGATACCGACAGCCCGTTCCGTAACTACGCCGTTCCCGATGCCGATGCCCGCCCGACGCGCGAGGAGATCGAAGACCTGCGGCGCGCGTTCGTCCGACGCGAACGGCTACCCCGCTTGGAGTTCCTGCCCGCCGCGGTTCCCGATGTCGAGGCCGCGCTGCTCCGGGCTGGATTCGTGACCGATGCCCGGCTCCCGATCATGATCTGCACCGCCGCGCAGCTGCGTGAACAGGCGCCACCGCCCGAGGTCGAGCTCGACGTCGTGGTAGACACCGACGCGCTGCGCGAGGCCGCCAAGACGCAGAACGCCGCCTACGGCGCGCCCGAGCCCACGCCGGCCGATGTCGCGCGCCTGGAGCGTACCGTCGCCGCCGGCGGGGTCGTCGGCCTCGCGCGGCAGGCGGACGGTCGCGCCATCGGGTCGGGGCTGGTCGCCGCCCCGAGCGAGGGGCTCGCCGAGCTCGCCGCGGTCGGCGTGCTGCCCGCATGGCGTCGCCGCGGAGTCGCCGCCGCGCTGACCGGCAGCCTCAGCCGGGCGGCGTTCGACCGCGGGGTCGACACCCTCATGCTGATGGCCTACGAGGCCGAGCAGGGCATCTACGCTCGCGCCGGATTCACGGTCGCCTCGGAGATCGCCTTCATCTCCAGCGCTTGAGCGGGCGTCGTGGCCGCTACAGCGAGCTCGGGCGCTTGGCGCCGCCGACGTAGACGCACCAGTGCACGAGACGGGGGAAGAGGCGCCCGATCTGGTGAATCACCGTGTACATCGAGGGCCCGGTCGCCTCCCGACGCTCGCGCTCGACGGCGCGCGTGATCACCGCGGCGGCCTGCTCGACGGACATCGTGGGGACGATGCGATCGACCCACGGAATGCGCTCCGCAGAGCCGGGGTTGTTGTCCCAATAGCTGCTGGCGATCTTGGACATCACGACGTCGGTGACGGTCACTCCCGTGCCTCGCATGTCGACGCGCAACGCTGCGGAGAACCCGCGAAGCGCCCATCGCGCCGATGCGTAGGCGACAGAGCTCGGCCACGGAAACCACGCGCCCGGCCCGTTGATGTTGCAGATATTGCCGCTGCCGCGGCGGGCCATCTCGGATATGAAGCCTTTGGTCACCGCGAAGGCCGCGAAATACGGAACGGCCATGATCTCCTGCATCTCCTGCAGCGACGTCTCCTCCATGAAGATCCAGCGACCGATCCCGGCGTTGTTGACGATCACGTCGGGGACGATCCCCTGCGCCTTGATCGCCCCGGTCGTGGCGGCAACGGCGTCGAGGTCCGCCAGGTCGACCGCGTAGACGCGCGCGCGGCCTCCCGAGCGCTCGATCGTCGACGCGACGTCGCGCAGCTTGTCCTCGCTACGCGCCAGCAACAAGACGTCCGCGCCGCGGGCCGCCATCGCCCGTGCCGTCGCGGCGCCGATGCCCTGCGATGCCCCGGTGATCAGCACGGTCTTTCCGGCCAGGTTCATCGCCGCTCACCGTAGTCGCTCACCGACTTCGATGCGCTCGGCGCAGACCTGTGCCAGCGCACCGGCGGGCCATGGTGCCCGGCGTCCGCCAGCCGGCTCCGGACGCCGCCTGGCCAGGTCGTCGCCCTGAGGGCGAAGCGGGACAGCGGATGCCCGTCCGGCTCCATCGTGACCCAGGCCAGCGGCGCCTCCGGCGTCGAGGCGCCCGCCGCCTCCTCGATCGCCTGCTCGATCGCCGCCCATGCATCGGCGGGCACGTACTGGCGTACGACCGACTGCCAGATCACGGTCAGCTCGCCGGCGCGGGGAGGTGCGAGGACGCGCGGCAGCCAGCGCTCCGCGGCGCATGCCGCGACCCGCGGCGGGTACCGCGCGGCCACGTCGAGCGCCGCGTCGATCCGGGCGAGACGGTCGAGCTCGTCGGGCCAGAGGTAGGAGCGCAGCGTCAGCCGGTCCTCCGCCGAGGCGAGGTGCAGCGGCGCGAGATCACAGCCGGCGCGCCGGGAGATGCGTAGGGAGCGGGCGGCGGCGCTCGGATCGGGCACGGGCCGGCCCTCCCAGGGCTCGTCGAAGACGAGCGGCGAGGCGACGTCGCCGAGGAGCACGCCGTCGACGCGGTAGGCGAAGCGGTCGACCAGGAGGTTCAGCCCGCCACTCGCGCCGATCTCGAGCAGACGGACCGGGAGCCGATGGCGCTCGCTGAGCCACAGCAGGACGCAGTAGAGGACGACGGCACGCCCGGGCTCGTTGGTCTGGACGGTGAGCGTCAGGCGCTCTCTGACCTCGTCGAACCGCTCACGCAGGGTGGCCGCCGCACTCGGCCAGGCATCGACCGGCGGCTTCGTCCCGCCGGCGCTCGGATAGTGCGACGCGAGCCGCGGCGCGCGGCCCACGAGGACCAGCCGATGCAGGGCGGCCATCAGCCGCAGCGTGGGGACCGACCCCGGGGGCACCGGGATGCCGTCGAACAGCTCGCGGACCACGCCGCCGCCGCCGAGGTCCGTCGCCGCGCCGCGCATGAGCTCCACGTAGAGGGGCGAGCGCCGGCCCCGGTCGAGCGCGTCGGCATGGCGGCGAAACCGCTCGGCGAGCGACGCGTCCCCCGTGTACCCGTCCCGCGCGCCGCCGAAGGCCGTCGTGCCGAGGTCGCCCGAGCTCACGGGGATAAGGTTGCAGGTGGAGGAGTGACCCTGAGCCCCGTCGACAGAGCGGTCGGCACCGGCCGGGATCCCTACGGAGGTGACATCGAGTCGCCGTGATCGCCGTGGAACACCTCGGCAGCTGCGACCAAGCGCAGTCGGCCGCCGGGGTGGATGGCCCGGCTGAGGACCCAGTTGTGGTGATCGACGACCTGCTCGGGCGTGAGCCTCGCATGCGGGTCGCCCACAGCCGCCGGAGCGTGCCCGTCGCTGACGAGGACGACGTCCGGTCGGTCTGCTGCACGCCGAGGCGCGCGCTCAGCTGCCACCCGGGCGCCTGCGGATCGAACGGCGTGCCCGCCGGCCCGGTCTGCTGAATGGCGATGACGTCGACGCCCCGTTCACGAGCAGCCTGCGCCAGCACGGCGATCCTGTCGGCCAGCTTTTCACCGCGCCACACGACGGGGATGAGCAGCTCCTGCATGTCGACGATCAGCAGCGCCTGACCCACCTCAGCGAGGCTACCCGTGGAGGCAACGGCGACCCTCCCGCTCCGAGGATTCGTAGACACATACCTCGGGTATGCATCTATGCATGGACCGCCTGGCCAACCTGCTCGGCGTGGCCGTGCTCACGGCGAGCGACCGTCTGCGCTCCGCGGTGGAACGCGAGCTCGCCCACGGCGGGAGCGCCCCCGCCGCACTGGTGCACCTGCAGGCGTACCCCGGCGAGTCGCTGGAGGAGTTGCGCCGCGTGCTCGGGGTGTCGCAGCCCGCCGCGGTCCGCGTCGTCAATCGCCTCGTTGCCGAACGGCTCGTCGAGCGCCGCGCGGGCCCGGACCGGCGGACGCTCGCGCTGCATCTCACGGCGGCGGGCGAGCGCGCCGCATCCGAGCTGCTCTCACGACGGACCCAGAGCCTGCGATCGCTGCTCGACGTCCTCGAGCCCGGCGAGCAGGCGGCGCTCGAGCCGCTGCTCGAGCGCCTGGTGGCCGCCTTGGCCGACGATCGACCCCAGGCGCTGCGGGTCTGCCGGCTCTGTGACCGGCGGGCATGCACGAGCGCAGCGGGCTGTCCGCTCGACCACACGACCGAGACCGGCCGCTGAGCGCTCGGGCTCCCGGAGCGCTGCGGCTCGCGAGCGCCGGCGTCAGCATCGTCGGCGTCTGCTACGGGATGGCGCGCTACGGCTACGGGCTGCTGCTGCCCGACGTACGCCGCGACTACCACCTCGGTCCGGCGCTGCTCGGGGCAATCGGGACGGCGTCCTACGCGGCCTACCTCGCCGCCACCGCGCTTGCCGGCGTCTTCGCCACCCGCCTCGGCGCGCGCCGAACCGCGGTCACGGCCGGCCTGCTGGCGGCAGCCGGCATGGCCGTCGCAGGCGTGTCGCGGACCACCGCGCCGTTCGTCGTCGGCATCCTCGTCGCCGGTGCCAGCGCGGGGTTCGCCTTCGCGCCGTTCGCGGACGCCGCCCGCGCGGTCTCCTCCGCCATTCGCGGGCGGGTGCTCGCCACGATCAACTGCGGTACGGGCTATGGCGTCGCGCTGTCGGCCCCCATCGCGATCCTCGCCGGCGCGGCCTGGCACAGCGCCTGGCTGGCCTTCGCGGTGGTCGCCATGCTCGCAACCCTCTGGGCGGCGTACGTGCTGCCCGCGCGCACAGACCCCGTCGCGAGCGGTTGCGATCCGACCTACGGCTGGCGAGCCGTGCTGTGCCGGCGAGCGCTGCCGCTGCTGACCGGCGGCGTGTTGGTCGGGCTGGGCAGCTCGACGTACTGGACCTTCGCCGTCGCGCATCTCACCGACGCCGGGGCGCTCTCCTCCGCGACAAGCCGGACATTCCTCGGGGTCGTCGGCGTAGCGAGCGTGCTCGCGACCCTGACAGCGGACCTCGTGAGCCGCCTCGGCCCGCGGCGCGCCTTCGTCGCCACGACCGTCGCCGAGGCGGCGGCGCTCGTCCTGCTGGCACTGATGCCGTCCTCGCTCGCCGCGGCGATCGCCTCCGCGATCCTGTTCGGGACCGCGTACAACGCTACCGTCGGCATCCAGGCGATCTGGAGCGCGCACATCTTCGCCGAGCGGCCTTCGTTGGGAATCTCGGCCGTCATGGCGGCCAACGGCGCGGGTCTGCTGCTCGGGCCGCTCGGCGCCGGCCTGCTCGCGGGTGCCCTGGGACTCGGCCCCGTCCTGCTGGCCGGCGCCGGAGTGGTGGCCGCGGCCGGCCTGCTCGCGCCCCGGGAGGCGATTCTCGCGTGAGCTTCGCCGTCGGGGGCGTGCGGATCCCCGTCCGGACCGCTGCGATCATCGCGACGTGCCGCCCGAGCGGGTCCGCTCCATCCTCCCGGCCCGGAGCGGTACCCGAGCTTCACCCAGTTCGCTCCCACGACGACGATCGACGACGAGGACGGACCGCGCACGTCAAGCATGACTCACGCCCGCATCCACGACGACCTGGACTGCATCGTCACTGCGCGCAGGCGAGCTCTTTGCACGGATCGTTCACGTACGAGCAATCACTGCGCGACTACTTTCCAGTACTGCTGACCGCGCTCGCCGGCTGCGCGACTACTTCCAGTACTGCTGACCGCGCTCGCCGGCAACCCGCTGCGATCTGGTCGATCGACAACGTGCACCTCGATTAACTTTTGGCTGCGACGTTAGAAATCATCCACATCTAGGTAAGGTTGTTCGTAGCCGTGTTAAACGGATTATTCGAGCAAGGACGTGACTGCGATGGCACGGCGGGACCGGTTCTCTCTGGCAGGACGAACTGACCGTTGGTCCACCGGCGGGCGCCGTTGCCGGCGCCCGCAGCGTATTGCGACCGTGCTCGGAGGCTTCGCGGTGGTCTGCGCAGCCGTGCTCGCAGCGCCCACGGGGTGGGGGACGCTTGCTTCGGCAGGAGCGCAGGAACCCACGACGAGGCTGGGCCCGCTCACGTGGTCGGACGAGTTCAACGGCACCAGCCTGGATCTGACGCGGTGGAGCTATCGTGCGACGGGGCCACGCCACGACGGCACCCTGACGCCGGATGCGGTGTCGGTGGGTGGGGGCGCGTTGACCATCAAGACCTACACCGAGGCAGGCCAGCACTACTCGGGAATGGTCGGCACCCAGAAGCTCGGGGTAGCCGGCTTCGAGCAGACGTACGGCTATTTCAAGGCACGGGTGAAGTTCAACAGCTCACCCGGCCAGTGGTCGGCGTTCTGGCTTCAGACACCGACGAACGGCAGCCCCTTGGGTGATCCGGGGACGGCCGGCGTCGAGATGGATATCGCCGAGCACCGGGTGCGCTGCGTTACCGCGCCGTCGCCGACACCGCCGGCAACGTGCACACCCACCAACAACATCTCCGACCGCATCCAAGAGGCTCTGATCTGGGACGGGTACGGCCCAGACTCGAAGGCGGCGGTGAAGCTCAGCAACCCGCTGGCGAGGCTCGGCAACGGCAGCTGGCACACCTGGGCGCTGCAATGGACCCCCACGAGCCTCACCTTCTACTATGGCTCTCCGGGCATGATCGTAGGTGAGGTCACTCGAGCGCGTGTTCGTGTGGGAGGGTGAGTTTGACCGGCCCGCAGGTGAGGTGAACGAGTGCGAGCGCGGCGTTGGCGGAATGGAACCCGT
>Ga0136631_10000186_pt1 | contig 18648 bp, 15 predicted proteins | sample AntDrymUQ6012206_2_FD_104655 | JGI IMG/M metagenome (GOLD analysis project Ga0136631, IMG submission 104655) | Polar desert sand microbial communities from Dry Valleys, Antarctica - metaG UQ601 (22.06) | ecosystem: Environmental > Terrestrial > Soil > Desert | place: Antarctica: Dry Valley... | reverse complement strand
GAGCTCGGCGACGAGCCACATGAGCACGGTCGACCAGAGCCGTGGCTTGTCCTGCACGGCCGGCAGCTCGAGGCACGAGATCACGCCGCGCCCGTCCGCGTCCGTTCGCAGGAGATCGGCCACGTCGAGCTGGGGCTCGCCGAAGAACTCGTTGCCGCCGCCGGTCTCGAGCGCGATGAGTGAGCGCAGGAGGACACCCACGGTCTGCGGCGACAGGCCGCCGATGCCCTTCAGCTCCTCGCGTCCGCCCTCGGAGTCGAGGAAGGTCAGGAGCGCGCGCAGATCGGAAAGGTCGAGGAGCGGGAGGCCTTTCTCGTCGGCGTAGTGGAAGACGAGGCCGAGGCTCTGCTCCTGCGTCGCGTTCGAGCCGAGCACCTTCGCGAGGAGGAGCGGGCCGAAGTCGGACACCGTCGCGCGCACGGGCACGCCGGGGCCGATTCCACCGAGCGCGAGGTACTCGACGGGGTAGCCGGTCGGCTCGAACGGGAGACCGAGCTCGACCGCACGCTTCTTCGCGGGGCCGTCCGTGGCGCCCGGGATCGCCATGCCGGACAGGTCGCCCTTGACGTCCGCAGCGAACACCGCAACGCCGGCGACAGACAGCTGCTCGGCAATCAGCTGGAGCGTGCGCGTCTTGCCGGTGCCCGTTGCTCCGGCGATCAGGCCGTGGCGGTTCATCGTCGCGAGCGGGAGGCGAACTGCCGCCTCGGGCACGAGCGCGTCGCCGAGCTTTGCGGTTCCGAGCTCGATCGCGCCGCCCTTCGTTGCGTAGGCAACGGCAATCTCGGCTCCGAAGGTTGCTGCAGCTGTGCCCTTCGGAGCCATGGCGCGCGATCGTATCAGCGCATCTGTGTATCCAATCTCTCGGTTTGCTGGTTCAGATTTGGGGCATGGGAGCCATTGACGCCGTCTGGCGGCGCACTTAGGATCCAATCCAAGTCAAGATTGGACACAATCGAGCCGTGGGAGGTGCGAGATGGGCGCAAATGAGGCGAGCGCGCGCTGGGCGGGAGTCGAGCGGCCGTACACGCAGGACGATGTCGAACGCATCCGCGGGCGGTTCCGCATCGAGCACACGCTGGCGCGTCTGGGTGCCGAGCGCCTCTGGAAGCTCCTCCACTCCGAGAACTACGTCGCCGCACTCGGCGCGCTGACCGGAGCGCAGGCCGTGCAGATGGTCAAGGCCGGCCTGAATGCGATCTACCTCTCCGGCTGGCAGGTCGCCGCCGACGCGAACCTCTCGGGGCACACGTATCCCGACCAGAGTCTCTATCCCGCAAACAGCGCACCTGCGCTCGTCGAGCGGCTCAACAGTGCGCTGCTCCGTGCCGACCAGATCGACTCGGCGGAGGGCAAGAACGGCACGTACTGGCTCGCCCCGATCGTCGCCGACGCCGAAGCCGGCTTCGGTGGCCCGCTCAACGCGTTCGAGCTGATGAAGGCGTTCATCGAGGCGGGAGCCGCCGGTGTCCACTTCGAGGATCAGCTCTCGTCGGAGAAGAAGTGCGGCCATCTCGGCGGAAAGGTTCTCGTTCCGACGAGCCAGTTCGTCAGGACGCTCGTCGCGGCGCGGCTTGCAGCCGACGTGCTCGACGTTCCGACAGTCCTCGTCGCCCGCACCGACGCACTCTCCGCGACCCTGCTCACGAGCGACGTCGACGATCGCGACAAGGAGTTCACGACGGGCGAGCGTACGCCCGAGGGCTTCTTCCGCCTCACCTCCGGAATCGAGGCGCCGATCGCACGGGCGCTCGCGTATGCGCCGTTCGCGGACGTGCTCTGGTGCGAGACGTCGACCCCCGATCTCGACGAGGCAGCGCAGTTCGCCGAGGCGATCCACGCGCAGTTCCCCGGCAAGCTCCTCGCGTACAACTGCTCGCCGTCGTTCAACTGGCGCAAGCATCTGGACGACAAGACGATCGCGTCGTTCCAGCACGAGCTCGCCGAGATGGGTTACAAGTTCCAGTTCGTGACCCTCGCCGGCTTCCACGCGGTCTGCAACTCGATGTTCGATCTCGCCCGCGGCTATGCGACCGATGGGATGAGCGCGTACGTGCAGCTCCAAGAAGCCGAGTTCGCGAACGAGGAGTTCGGTTACACCGCCACGCGCCATCAGCGCGAAGTCGGCGCCGGCTACTTCGACGCCGTGCTCGAAGCCGTCACGGGTGGCGAGAGCTCGACCCTGGCTCTCAAGGGGTCGACCGAGGAGGCCCAGTTCGAGTCCGCACCGGCGGTCGCTTGAGCACGACGGCCGACGCGACCGTATCCGCCCCCGACGAGGCGGGCGTCCTCACCCCCGAGGCGCTCGCCCTCGTCGTCGCGCTCCAGCGCGCGTTCCGGGATCGCAGAGAGGAGCTGCTCCTCGCTCGCGCCGAGCGCCAGAAGCGGATCGAGGCGGGCGAGCTTCCCGACTTCCTCGAGTCGACGCGCTGGGTGCGCGAAGGAGGCTGGCGTGTCGCCCCGGCGCCGGTAGACCTCCGGGATCGGCGCGTCGAGATCACCGGGCCGGCGGGCGACCGGAAGATGGTCATCAACGCGTTCAACTCCGGCGCGCGGATCTACATGGCTGACTTCGAGGACGCCAACTCGCCGACCTGGGAGAACGTCGTCGGCGGCCAGCAGAATCTCACCGACGCGATCGAGCGCACGATCTCGCTTCAGCAGGGAGAGAAGAGCTACCAATTGAATGACGACATCGCGGTGTTGCTCGTCAGGCCACGCGGCTGGCACCTGCAGGAGCGCCACGTCGTCGTCGACGGCGAGCACGTCTCGGCCGGGCTCTTCGACTTCGGCGTCTACCTCTCCCGCAACGCCGAGCGGCTGCTCGACCGCGGGTCGGGGCCGTACTTCTACCTCCCGAAGCTCGAGAGCCATCTCGAGGCGCGCCTCTGGAACGACGTCTTCTGCTTCGCGCAGGATCGGATCGGGATCCCGCGCGGCACGATCAAGGCCACCGTTCTCATCGAGACGATCCTCGCCGCCTTCGAGATGGACGAGATCCTCTACGAGCTCCGCGAGCATTCGGCGGGGCTCAACGCGGGCCGCTGGGATTACATCTTCTCCGTCATCAAGAAGTTCCGCGAGCGGCCGGAGTTCGTCCTGCCCGACCGGGTGCAGGTGACGATGACGGTGCCGTTCATGCGCGCGTACACGGAGCTTCTCGTCCACACGTGCCACAGGCGAGGCGCGCATGCGATCGGCGGGATGGCTGCGTTCATTCCGAGTCGCCGTGACGCCGAGGTCAACGAGATCGCACTCGCGCGTGTCCACGAGGACAAGCGGCGCGAGTCCGAGGACGGCTTCGACGGATCCTGGGTCGCACACCCCGACCTCGTTCCCGTCGCGATGGCCGACTTCGACGCGGCGCTCGGCGATCACCCCAATCAGCTCGAGCGCCTGCGCGACGACGTGACGACGCAGGCTGCGGACCTTCTGAACGTCGCTGCGACGCCCGGCGACATCACCGAGGCAGGCGTCCGGGCGAACGTCTCCGTCGGGATCCGCTACATCGCGGCCTGGCTCCAGGGGGTCGGCGCGGCGGCGATCGACAACCTGATGGAGGACGCCGCGACGGCCGAGATCTCGCGCTCGCAGATCTGGCAGTGGCTTTACCACGGACGGATCGAGCGCGCCGACCTCGAGCGGATCATCAGCGAGGTCATGGCGGAGCTCCCGGACGAGCCGGTGTACGTCGAAGCGCTGGAGGTGTTCGAGAAGGTGACGCTGCGCGAGGTCTTCGTCGACTTCCTGACGTTGACCGCGTATGCGCAGCTGCTCGGGGACGAGACGGCCTAGACATGTCCGACGGCACGAAGGCCGACGACATCGCGCTCGCCCTCGAGGAGGCGATCGTCTCGGGCGAGATCCCGCCGGGCAGCACGCTGCGCCAGGAGCATCTCTCCGAACAGTTCGAGGTGAGCCGCACACCCGTCCGCGAGGCGCTGCGTCGTCTCGCCGCGCTAGGACTCGTCACCTTCGAGCCGAATCGCGGCGTGCGCGTCCGGATGCTTTCGCGGGACGAGATCCGCGAGGCGTTCATGGTGCGCGCCGAGCTCGAGGGCCTCGCGACGGAGATCGCGACGTCGAAGATGACCGACGACGACCTCGCGGAGCTCGAACACGCCGAGCGCCGGTTCAGCCGCGCGACGGGCGCACTCGTCGAGATGAGCCACGACGGGCGCCAGGACCTGCACATCGCGCGCGACTGGCTCCACCTGAACCACTCGTTCCACGACGTCATCTACCGGGCGGCCGACGTCCCGCTCATCGAGCGCATGGCAAAGGCCGCGCGCCGGACGTTTCTCGTGAAGCCCGTGTGGGCCACCGGCGCCGACCTCGACGAGCTGTACCTGAAGAACGATCGCCAGCACCGCGCAATCCGCGACGCAATCGCCGCGCGGAGCCCGGAGGGAGCTCGCGTGCTCGCCCGCGAACATGTCCTCTCGTCCGGGCGCCTGCTCGAGGCGATCCTGGACAAGGTGTCCTCGCAGTCGCGCGAGCCGTCTCTTCGCTAGGCGAGGACGTCCCGACCGCCAACGAGCACGCGGGCGACCTCGAGCGCGTCGGTGAGCACGACGATGTCCGCGGGCCGCCCGGGTTCGAGGCGGCCTGCCGTCGTCTCGCCGAGGATTCGCGCGGGAACGAGCGACGCCGCATTCACCGATTCGGGAAGTGACGCGCCGAGCGCGTGCAGTCGGCGCACGCATTCGATCATCGTGCTCGTGCTTCCGGCCAGTGTTCCGTCTGCCGCTCTGCCCTCCGGTACGACCGTGTGATCCGTGACGAGCGCGAGGCGTCTGCGCGTCGCGCGCCACAGGAGCGCTTCGGTCTCGGGCGCGAGGTGGACGCCGTCGAGGATCGCCTGCACGACCACGTCGTCGCGTGCAAGCGCAGCACCCACGATTCCCGGATCGCGGTGGTGGAACGGGCGCATCGCGTTGAAGAGGTGCGTGACCGTGCGCACGCCGAGCTCGAAGGCGGCGTCGGCCTCCGCGGCCGTTGCGTTCGAGTGGCCGAGCGAGACCGTGAGATCTCGCTCCAGCAGGGCACCGATCAGCTCGAGCGCACCCGGGAGCTCGGGTGCGAGCGTGACGAGGCGCACGGGCCCGGCAACGAGCAGGCGTTTGAGCAGCGCTGCGTCGGGATCACGGCGCGCAGCGGCCAGATGCACCCCGAGTCGCTGAGCCGAGATGAACGGCCCTTCGAGGTGCGCTCCGGCGATTCCTGGTGCCCCCGCTTGCGCGAGCTCGGCGAGAGCCGCGACGAGCTGTTCCATCGGCGAGGTGACGAACGTCGGCAGGAAGGCGGTCACACCCGTCTCTGCGAGAGCCTGTCCGGCCTGGCGGTAGCCGGCGCGGTCTGCATCGAGGAAGTCGACCCCGGCGAACCCGTTCACCTGGAGGTCGACGAACCCTGGCGCTGCGAAGCCGCGCCCGTCCGCCGACTCCAGGCCGACTGCCGACACGCGGTCGTCGACGACCTCCACGTCCCCGCGAACGAGCTCGCCGCCGACGATGGCGGCCTTGACACCCAGTCTCACGTGGCCATTCTCACGTGCTCGGGCTATACTCGACCACGCGACGCGGGGTGGAGCAGTCTGGTAGCTCGCCGGGCTCATAACCCGGAGGTCGCAGGTTCAAATCCTGCCCCCGCTACTGCAAAAGCCCCGGAAACGGGGCTTTTCTGTTCTCACTGCGGCGATCGGCGGGCGGAACTTTTGCCCAAGTTTTGCCTTCGCGGACACTGCCGGCGTCATGTGACGCTCTCAAGCAGGAGCACCCACGCACGGGTCAGAGTCCAGTCGGCGGAGCTTCGTTCGAGTGCGTCTCCTGAGGGGCCGTCTGGCGGCCTGCTCGTTTCCGGTGACGTCAACCTTGGCGCTGTCGCATGATGCCGCCATGCGGCACGAGCTCCCGCCCGGCACGGTCACCTTCCTCTTCACCGACGTCGAGGGCTCAACAAGCCTCCTACATGAGCTCGGCACTGAGTCCTACGCGAAGGCACTGGCCGAGCAACGGCGAGTGATCCGGGAGGCCTGCACTCGGCACCGCGGGGCCGAGGTGGACACCCAGGGCGACGCCTTCTTCTTCGCCTTCCCCACGGCGCCGGGGGCGCTCGCGGCAGCGGGAGAGATGACTGCGGCGCTCACCTCCGGGCAGATCCAGGTGCGGATCGGCCTGCACACAGGCACGCCCCTGCTCACCCAGGAGGGTTATGTCGGCGGCGACGTCCATCGCGCCGCGCGCATCGCCGCGTCCGGGCACGGCGGGCAGGTGCTCGTATCGTCCTCGACGGCTCCTCTCGTCGAGATCGCCCTCACCGACCTCGGCGAGCACCGCTTCAAAGATCTCGGCGCTCCCGAGCGCGTCTACCAGCTCGGCGACGGCGAATTTCCGGCGCTCAAGTCGCTCTACCGGACAAACCTGCCGGTTCCTGCGACCCCCTTCCTCGGCCGTGAACGGGAGCTGATGGAGGTGGTCGGTCTCCTTGAAGGCACTCGGCTGCTCACCCTCACAGGCCCCGGCGGCATGGGGAAGACCCGCCTCGCGTCCCAGGCAGCCGGTCTCGCCTCGGACAGCTACCCGGACGGTGTCTGGTGGGTGCCGCTCGCGCCCCTGCGCGACCCGTCGCTCGTAGTCGAGACGGCAGCGCAGGTCGTCGGCTCGAAGCACGGCGGCCTGGCCGAACACATCGCTGACAAGGCGATGCTCCTGCTCTTCGACAACTTCGAGCAGGTCGTCGAGGCAGCAGCCGACCTCGCCTCGCTTCTTGCCGCCTGTCCCAAGCTCGACCTGCTCGTCACGAGCAGAGAGCCGCTGCACGTGACCGGTGAGCAGGAGTACCCGGTGCCGCCCCTCGTCCACGAGGAGGGGGTCGGCTTCTTCCTGGCGAGGGCCAAGGCGATTAAGCCACACTTCCAAGCCGACGAGGCCGTGTCCGAGATCTGCCGCCGCCTCGACGACCTGCCGCTCGCGCTCGAGCTTGCCGCGGCGCGCGTCAAGGCGCTCTCCTCGACGCAGATTCTCGAGCGACTCGAACAGCGTCTGCCTCTTCTCACGGGTGGCGCCAGAGACCTCCCCGAGCGGCAGCGCACCCTGCGTGCGACGATCGAGTGGTCGTACGAGCTGCTGACGCCCGAGGAGCAGCAGCTCTTCTCGCGACTCGCCGTCCTCTTCGGCGGCTGCACGCTCGAGGCCGCGGAGGAGGTGGCGGAGGCTGAACTCGACACGCTCCATTCGCTCGTCGACAAGAGCCTCGTTCGCCACACCGGGAATCGCTACTGGATGCTCGAGACGATCCGCGAGTACGCAGGTGAGCGCCTCCGAGCGTCCGGCGACCTCGAAGCGACGGAGCGGCGGCACGCGGAGCACTTCCTCGCGCTCGCCGTCTCCGCGAACCTCTCCCTCGACACCCCGGGGGACCAGCGCTTCGACGTCGCCACCTCGGAGGAGGGCAACCTGCGTGCTGCTCTCGGGTGGGCACTTGCCCACCACGAGATCGAGTTGGGGCTGGAGCTCGCGGTCGCGCTCGACTACTTCTGGTTCACCAACCACCCCCAGGAAGGAGCGCGATGGTTTGCCAGTCTTCTCGATGCGGCGGCGAGTGTTCCCAGGGCGCTGCGGCTGCGCGCCTCCATGGGACATGGCAACGCGTGCCGGGGGTTCGACACGAGCGCGGCGACGCTGCTGTACCGAGACGCGCTCACTCTCGCCCGCGAGCTCGGCGATGAGCGTGCTGCCGCCAACATGTGCATCGAGCTGGCGCTCATCGCGTTCGAGGCCCGCGACTTCGACGAGTGTGAGCGGCTCATAGATGAGAGCCGCGAGAGCCGCGAGAGCACGACGTGGCCTGCAACCGAGGTGATGAGGTTCGAGGTTCTGGGCGACCTCGCTCGTCACCGCGATCACGATCTCGGACTCGCCCGCGAGCTGATCGGCCAGGCCCTGACCGTGGCCCGCGCCGCGGGCCTCGCGTTCTGGGAGGCCGAAGAGGCATTCAGACTCGCGTATATCGAGCGCGAAGCGGGGCGCCTCGACATCGCAGAATCGCTTGTCCGCGACTCGCTCGGCCTCTACCGCCGCATCGGTTACCGGATGGGTGTGATCGCTGCGCTCGGCTGGCTGGCGACGACCGCACGCGCCGCTGGGGACGTCGAGCGGGCCGGTCTGCTGTTGGGTGCTGTGGAGGCGGAGGAGCGCCGAGCGCCGATCGGATGGACCTTGGATCGCGAAGGCTGGGAGGCTCGAGTCTCTGCCGATGCGGGACCGGAGTTCGAACGCGCGCGGCGCGCGGGCGCTGTGCTGAGCCTCGACGAGGCGGTCGCGCTCGCCCTCAACTCCGTCGAGTAACCAACCGACATTCCCGAACGCTGGCGCAGCCGAGCGTGCTCCACTCAGAACCTCAGATCGCATAAACCGGAGGTCGCAGGTTCAAATCCTGCCCCCGCTATGAAAAAGACCCGGAAACGGGGTTTTTCATTCTCATAGCGGCGATCGGCAGGCAGAGTTTTTGCCCACCTCTTGCCTCGGTGGATGCGATGCATGCCATATCTACGGCCGTGCGAGTTCCTTTAAGGGCGAGCGCGCTGGCACAGGCGAGCGTAGCCGGCTTGCTGAACTCGGTTCGCGGAGGTCGGCGGAACGCCGCCGGGGCCGCCGACCTGCGACACTGAGAGACGGCAGAGAGCGACGGTGCGCCAGTTGGCGGAGCCCGCATCCAGCCCAGGGCGCTGTCGGGACAGTCGCGGCCTGAGATCTAGTCCGGAATCGTCCATCTAGCAGGGGGTTGGGTCTGACTGGGCGACGCAGGCGGCTGGGCATGGGCTTGATGTTCTATCCGCGCGGTGGTTCGGCGCAGGTTGCCCGCTATCTCTCCCGTGCTCTCGTGGAGTTTGGCTGGGACGTTGCGCTCGCCGCGGGGTCGCTCGGGTCGCCTGGGGAGCAGACGCACGCTGCCACCTTCTTTGAGGGGCTGGATGTCGAGGTCGCGGACTACACGCCCGCGCTCGAGCGCTTCGGGCGCGGCGAGGATCAGCTGGCGGGGCCGGTTCCGTTCCACGGCTCCTTCGAGGATCGCGAGGGCGCCCCCGACCCTGTGTTTGCTTCCCTAGGCCCGGAGCAGGCGGAGAGTCAGGTGTCCGTGTGGGAGGGCGTGCTCGAGCACGCAGGCTTCGGGAGCTCCGACCTGATCCAACTCCATCACCTGACGCCGATGCACGAGGCAGCCGCTCGGCTATGGCCCCAACGCAGCCTCGTCACTCATCTGCACGGCACCGAACTGAGGATGCTCGATCGCATCGCACGCCTCGACGCTGCGGCTGTCGCGCTGGGCACGAGCCTCGAGGGGCTTCCGGCCGCCGTCGCGTCAGGCGACGACGGACGATTGCCGGAACGGGAACGCGAATTGCTGCAACAGACCAACCTGAGCCGATACCGCTACGGGAAGGACTGGGCCGAACGGCTCGAAGCGTCGGCCCGCCAAAGCCAGCTCATCATCTGCCTCTCCCCCATCCAGGCGTCCGAGGCAGTTCGCCTTCTCGGCGTCCCAGACCACACGATCGAGGTGATGTCAAACGGCGTCGACACGGCTCTCTTCAATCGCTCAGCTCTCACGCGCGAGCAGCGTCTCAACCTCCTGCGCCACTGGCTGGTCGATGACCCCTACGGCTGGGACGAAACGGGGCGCCCAGCGAGCATCCGCTACCCGCTGGAGGCGATGGATATGTTCACGGGCCCACGGGGCGAGCCGCTTCCCCTTCTCCTGTACGTCGGCCGCTACGTCGACTTCAAGCGCGTCCCGCTCCTTATACGAGCGTACGCCCGGGCACGACCACGCTTCAAGACCCCGGCACCGCTCCTAATCTGGGGCGGCTCGCCCGGAGAGTGGGAGGGCGAGCACCCGCATACGGTCGCGAAGGAATTGGCTGTGGATGGTGTCTTCTTTAGCGGTTGGCGAGGCCACGACGAACTTCCGCTGGGACTGTCATGCGCGGACCTGTTCGTCAGCCCTTCCGTCGACGAGCCGTTCGGACTGGTATTCCTCGAGGCGATGTCATGCGGTCTGCCGGTGATCACGACTTGCACCGGCGGCCCTCTCTCCTTCGTCAACACCGTCGCCGGGAAGCCGAACGGCTGGCTCGTGGAACCCGACGACGTCGACGCCCTAGCCGACGCGCTCGTCGAAGCCGTCAACGACGCCGACGCCAGAAAGGAGCGGTCTGACCACGCGAGACAGCAGATCCGCGCCAACTATTCCTGGCGGGCACTGGCAGAACGCTTCGACACCCTCTACACCGACATGCTCGACCGAACCTCCTGATCCACACTCTCCAGTGTCAGCCGAGTCGTCTTCGTATGCAATCCCGACCGCTGGGACAGCCCTAGCGTGCTGTCACTCGACTACGAGTTTCGTTCCACGATTCAAGAGGGGAGGTCGGGCCGAAATCGGGGCGCCGTCACTCGCTGTCACTCACCTGGAACATCCGACCCTCGCTCTTCGCCGCCGCCCCCGGAAACAGCACCTGCGCCGTATGGATGTACCGCTCCGTGATCTGCGACTGCGAGTGCCCCGCTTTCAGCTGGATGTAGCTCATTGGGTTTCCGACAGCAGCCTCGTGCGTGAGGGCCGTGTGCCTTAGGTCGTGGAAGGGGCGGAAGGGCTTCGTGATCCCGGCCTGCTTGAGCGCAGGACGCATATAGATCCGTGCGAGCTTCGAGGGATCGAGCACGTTCCCAAGCTCGGGATGACAGAAGACGAGCTCGTCGTCTCCCTTGAAGTGAGTTCTCTGCCAGTGCTCCTGCAGGAGGGCAAGCGTCCGCGGCCCAAGCTCGATCCGTCTCCTGCCGCTGCGCGACTTCGGTGTCGTGAAGCGGCCCTTGACGAGCGCCTCTCGCACCTGCACGTGTCCTTCGAGGAGGTGCACGTCCCGCCAGCGAAGCGCGAGAAGCTCGCCTCGCCTCATCGCCGTCCCGAGCGCGACATATGTGAGCGTGCGCGCGATCTGCCACCACACCTTGGTCTCCTCGTCAGCTTCAGCCTTAAGCTCGCGGTAGGCGGTCATCAGGCGCGCGATCTCGACCTCGCTCAGGATGTGCAGCTCCGGCTGCTCTACCCGCGGACGCTCGCAGTCGGAGACAGGGTTGCGCGAGATGAGCCGCCAGCGCACCGCGCGCTTCAGGATCACCTGCAAGCACAAGAGGTGGTTCGTGACCGTCTTCGGCGAATAGCCCTGACGGATCTTGAGCGTGACGTAGCCATCGACGAGCTCGGGCTTTCGATCGAGCTCCTGCAACGTATAGCGGCCAAGGGCGGGGAGGAGGTGCTTTCGGATCGTTTGCGTGTACCCGTCGACCGTTGTCAGCTTGAGCCCCCGGCCAGGCAGGTACTCCGCCAGCCAGCGCTCACAGAACTGGGCGAGCGTCACCTTCGCGGGGGCGACGTAGCCCTCGCGCTCGACATCGACGAGTCTCCGCCGAAGCTCCTGCTCTGCGCGCTTCCGGTTCCACGCGGGCTCCTTGCCGAGCGTCTCGAGCACACGGCGCCCAGCGGCATCTCGGTAGCGGATCCGCCACACGACGCCACGTGTGCCCTCGTAGCGCCAGACACGGCCCCACCTGGGCTCGCTTCGAGTGTTCCTTCCCATCGCGTTGCTCATTCCAAGCTCTTCTTAGTCGAGAAAGCCAATCGTCCGCCCGCTTGCTGCTCTTCTAGCCAGCGCTCGATGTCCTCGAGCCGATAGCGCCGGTAGCGGCCGAGGCGAAGGTGGGGGAGACGCCCGTCGCGGGTTGCCTCCCGCACCCACGACTCCTTGACCGCGAGGAAGGCGGCGACCTCGGCCGCGGTGAGCAGGCGATCGCTCACATGCCCACCTCCTCTGCCTCGTTGCCCCAGATGACCCAGCCGGGTCGCGCCTTCCCACGGCCGAAGAGCTCGACCTTCGAGGCGACCGGGTACATACGCTCGATCAACTCGTAGACCACAACGGGCTTCTCCGAGTGCCGGCCGCGCGGCGCCTCGATGACGGAATTTGGAAGATCTTCGAGATTCGGTGCCGGGAGTGCCCCCTTGCGCCCGAGGAGGAGGAGCTCGTGTCGGTTCCGGGCCCAGCGCCCAAGGCCGATCGAGGGCTTCACCCAGACTAGGTTCGTCAGGTAGCCATAACTCCAGGCCTCCATCACCTCGAGCGCCTGGGGCAGGAGGCAGTTGACCGCCCAGAGGAAGAGGAGCGCGTCCTCTGCTGCCGGGACGGCGAGCGCCTTGATCTCGGCGAGCGGCAGAGTGGGGTAATGGTTCTCTGGGGCGTAGGGCCCGTCTGGGTTTCCGAGCTGCCAGGGTGGATCGGCTAGAACGACCTCGAAGGGTCCCCGCGGGAGTGGGGGCGGCGCAGGAAGACGAAGGTCGCGCTCTCGCCTGCGCACCACGCGAGCCGCATGCGGGCCGGCGAGCGTTCCCGCCTTGACCCGCTCGAATAGCTCATTGTCATGCTCGCGCACCGTCATCACGTCCTGGGCCGTGCGCGCCGAGACACCTGCGATCGCAGCAATCCGCTCGCGCGTCTTCCCCCGAGGTGGCGACGTTGCCACCTCGGCGTGTTGGCGCAGGTTCTGTCGCTGCCGAGTCCGTGCTCGATCGCGCATCTCCTCGTAGTCCTCGAGTTCGAGCGCGATCGCGGCTCGCTGCGAGGCGTCGAGCTGCCGTCGCCGCGGGGGTGGGATTCGAACCCACGAGCCCCGTGAAGAGCCAACGGTGATCCCAGAGCTCCGGACCGGCCTGGACTTGTGCCTCCAAAGGGTTATAGAGTCGTGAACGTCCGTATAAGCGATCAGAAGGGGAAGCTGTGGCAAATCGCCGGACACCGAGGAAGACGGGCTTTCGCCGCCACGAGACGGCAAAGCACCATCCGCACCCGACCCCGCCGGGAGGCGGGTCGTCATCCAGCTCGAGCTCTAGCTCCTCGTCGAGCGGCTGATCCACGCCGTTCGCGACGAGGAAGGTTTGACGCGGCCCACGCGGTACCTCCCGCGGGGGCCGCGTGCTTTCGAGGTGACTCACGCCCTCCATCTCCTGGGCAGCCGGCTCCGCCGGCTGGTCGAGCTGCCCGAGAGCGGCAGCTCGCCTGTCGCCCACGCGCCAACCGTCCCGATCCGTGAGATCGTTCGGCGGTTCTGGCCATACGCGCGGCCGTACCGCTTCTGGCTGTGTCTGAGCTTGGTGCTCATCCTTCTCGTGCCGGCCCTCGCGGCTGCCCAGATCTGGATGTTCAAGCTGGTGATCGACGAGGTCCTCGTGCCGAAGGACTTCGGGCCATTCGTCTGGATCGCCGCCGGATATCTCGCCCTGGCCATCGTGTACGGCATCGTCTCCTTCGCGGACGACTACCTGTCGACCTGGATCGGTCAGAGGTTCCTGCTCTCGCTTCGCAGGAGCGTGTTCAAGCACGTGCAAGGACTCTCGCTGGGCTTCTTCGAGCGCAGGCGGCTGGGTGACGTGCTCGCGAGGCTCACCGGCGACGTCTCGGCCATCGAGACGTTTGTCCTCTCCGGCATCACTCGCGCGGTCGCATACGCCGCACAGATTGCGATCTTCGCCGGCGTGCTCTTCTACCTCCAGTGGGAGCTGGCGCTCGCCGCGCTCGTTGTTCTCCCGCCTGTGTGGCTCACGGCGCGGTACTTCACGCGCCTCGTCAAACATGCGTCGCGCGAGAAGCGCCGGCGAAGTGGCTCCCTGAGCGCGGTCGCCGAGGAGAGCCTCGCCAACGCGCAGCTGGTGCAGGCGTACGACAGGCAGGACACCGAGGTGGATCGCTTCCACCTCCAGAACCTCGCCGTGTACGAGGCCGAGCTCGCCGCGACCCGGGTCAAGGCGATCTTCTCGCCGGTGATCGACGTGATGAAGGTCTCCGTGGCTCTCATCGTCATCGGCCTTGGGACGTGGGAGCTTCAGCGCGGCCGCCTGACTCTCGGCGGTCTGATCGTCTTCCTCACCTATCTCGGGCTTCTGTACAGCCCGATCAAGGGGGCCAGCCGCCTCACCAACTCGCTCTTCGCGGCCACCGCGGGCGCCGAGCGGATCATCGAGGTGCTCGACGAGCAGCCTTCGGTAGTCGACCCGCGTCGAGGCAAGTGGCTCCGCCGAGCGAAGGGGTGCGTCGAGTTTCAGGACGTCTCGTTCTTCTACGGGCGCAGCAAGCGGGACGCGCTCTCGGAGGTCACATTCGGAGTGCAGCCGGGAGAGACAGTCGCGCTCGTCGGCCGAAGCGGGGCAGGGAAGTCGACACTCGCAAAGCTCCTCCTCCGCTTCTACGACCCTGTGTGGGGATCGATACGGCTCGACGGGATCGATCTTCGAGAGCTTCGCCTCGATTCGCTCAGGGCGAACATGGCGCTCGTGCTCCAGGAGACTCTGGTTTTCGACGGCAGCGTTCGCGACAACATCGCTTACGGCAGGCCTCGAGCCACGGAGCGAGACGTCATCAGGGCAGCGATAGAGGCGGACGCCGACGAGTTCATCTCCAGCCTGCCGAATGGTTACGACACATTCATCGGGCAGCGCGGCCGCCAGCTTTCTGGCGGCCAGGCTCAGCGCGTGGCGATCGCGCGCGCGATGATCCGGCGAGCACCGGTGCTGATCCTCGACGAGCCGACGACCGGCCTCGACGCTGAGTCGGCGCAGAGGATCCTCGGGCCTCTGCGGCGGCTGATGAGCGGACAGACGACGATCGTAATCACCCACAACCTGTTGACGGTCCACGAGGCGGACTCCATCGTGGTCCTCGACGACGGCCGGATCGTCGAACACGGCACTCACGCCGAGTTGCTCGCCCGTGGGGGGATTTACGCCGAGCTGTATCGAGTGCACCAGCCGCCGGAGCCACAGCTGCTGACGTCCGTCGAGCACGGATGAACGCCGACGACGACGCTCTGCCCCCAGCGACACGGGGAGACCTGCTCGCACGCCGGTATCGCGTGATCCGTCATCTCGCACGCGGCAAGGCGCTCGATGTGTACGACGTCTGGAGCGAGGAGCGCCACGCTCTCTGCGTCGCCAAGGTCGCGCGACCGGACCGAGTCGACGACGCCGGAACTCGCCGTCGCCTGCGTCGTGAGGGGCGGCTTCTGCTTCGCGTCACGCATCCGCATCTCGTTCGCGCATACGAGCTCGTCGAGCGGCCGCGACCCGTCCTCGTTCTCGAGTCTCTCGTCGGGGCGACGCTGGGCTACGTGATCGACAACCGCCCTCGGCGGCTGCCGGCGGGCGACCTCGTGTATCTCGGCCTCCAGCTCTGCTCGGCGGTGCGCTACCTGCATAGCCTCGGCATGCTCCATCTCGACCTGAAGCCGTCGAACATCATCTCGGAGAACGAGCTCGTGAAGGTCATCGATCTCAGTGTCGCCCGACCTCCGGGGCGAGCTCGACCGGGAGTCGGCACCCGCCAGTACATGTCTCCGGAGCAGTCGCGCGGAGGAGACCTCGGTCCCGCCGCTGACGTCTGGGGCATTGGCGCGGTCATGTATGCAGCCGCGACCGCACGACGCCCCTTCTACGGGCTCGACGACGCGACGAAGTATCCACAGCTCGAGGCGCGGGCGCCATCCGTGCAGTCGTACCGTAGGCTGCCCGTAGCGCTCGCCCGGATCATCGACGAGAGCCTCGAGCCGGTGGCGGAGGATCGACCGACAACCGAGGAGCTCTTCGACCGCCTCGATGTTCTCACCGAGGCCTGAGCAAGCTCGACGGTCCCGTCGCGTGAGAATTGCAATCTGAAGTCGACGCAAGGCGGCGGCCGCGCGCGCCGGCGCAGATTTCTAGGTCGACGCAGGCCGATTTGTGGCCATGCGCGAGTACGGCTGGGTAGCCGGGTTCGCCGTGGGATATGACGCGGTGATCGACGAGCGCGGAGTTGTTCGTTGGAGTGGTGAGCGCACTCCTCACCGCGACTCGCTGCTTGCGCTTGCGGTACTCGTCTATCTAATCAGAGAGGTCGCGATCTCGGCCGCTCGGATAGACGGATGGGCCGAGGCGAACTTCCTCAGCTCCGGCGACTCAAGGCTGTGGGGGGCGGCGAGCGCGGCGCGCTAACCCGACGGTCTACGAAGAGAGAACGGCCGCGATGATGAAGATCACAACCGCGACTGCGGCGTAGCCGAGCGCAAGCACTCCCGCCCGCTCCGTCTGACGCTCGTTCCGTTTGCGACCGAGCATGAACGCTATCGCCCCGAGAACGAGCGCACCGATCCCGCCAAGCAGGAACGAGACCCACGCGATCTCGAAAATCATGTAGCCCTCCTCGCCCTCGCGCGCACCTTCGATGTCGAGAACGATCCCGACCATGATGATCGCGATGCCGACAAGTGAAATCGCGGCGGCAGCGAGTGCGAGCAAACCAAGCGTGGAGCGTCCGTCGCGTGTCTGGGAATACGACGACACGGTGCCTCCTCCAGTAGTCGTTGAGCGGGGAGCATAGAACCGGTTCGTCGCCGTGTCACCGTCTGGGTAGCCGTCACGGCCGAAGCAGTGAACCTGACGGTACCCCTGTGCCTGTACATGCCCACGACAGCGGGAACCTCGCGGTCGCCCCGCGAGGTCGCGCGGCGCAAGTCGGCGCAAGCGGAGCGAGCCTCCGGTTAGAACGCCGGAGAGGGGAGGACCGGTCGGCTGCCGGTTAACCCTCCGTGCGAGAAGCACCCTGCCAACAAGGCAGATCGCACCTGTTGCAAGGATGCCAAGCTCCTCATAGAGCCACGATGGCCCTACGCCTTCGAAGGCAGACTTGAGCTTCATCGAGCACTGTATAGAGCAGGAAAAGCGCTACAACAGCAGCAACCGCACCGACCAGCTGTACCCACCATGCAAAGCGACGAAGTAGGGCGATCCCGACAGCCGTCGCGCCTACGGTCATCAAGATCACAGCTGAGAGGTAGAGGACGGGCACCGGCATCGCGTCAAGGTCGCGGCCGAGCAGATCGTTGAGCGTGATGCACGCGACCTTAAGCACCCACAGCGCGCCACCGACCGCGAACACCCAAACCCCCCAGCGCATCCAGGTGCGGAGCGCGTTCCGCATGGTGCGAGTATGTCAGGCTGCGAGAGGAGGGGACCGAGGTCATGGGACCCACTCGCGCGGGGGTGCGGGGGTGCTGCCGCCTCGCGCTCAGCGGTTGAGGAAAGTTCGACTCTCGCAACTGGCAACCCGGGTTTATCAACTGTCAATGTGATTCCGTTCGAGGACCCAGCTCGCGGCCCACATGTTGACCACACGGCCGCACATTGGCTCGAGCTCTCAGGTCGAGTGGGGCCGCCTGCGATGCCCGCAGGTGGCCCGTGTGATTCCCCACAGGATCAAGCTTGGGTTAGCGAGCTCCCGTCGCTACCTCCGTGCTGAGCGCTTCGACGGCGTCGACAAGCTCACTCGGTCTCCTCTGCTCGAGCGCACTGAAGCCGTACTTCGCAGTCAGGTCGTCGAGTCGCAGCCCTTTTGCAGGCATACTCATTCTCGTGAAGGAGCTGCCCGACGATCTCAAGGCCATGCCCCCCACTGAGCTTTCAGAGCAACGGGCAGTTCGCGACGCAAAGATCGCGCCGCTCTTTCGGCGTTGGCCCGATCTCAGCCGCTTTGAGCTGCGCCAGCTTCGGCAGATGTACGCGGAGCGGCTGAGGATCGCGAAGTATCTGGGTAGACGTCGTCCGCGCGACTAATGGTCGCCCACTAGCCCCGTACCTTTGCTCCCATGTAGCTCGCCGGCGTCCCGTCCACGCCGGAGACGTGCTCGACCTCGCTCGGCTGCTCCACGACGCCGGATTCGGCGACACGGCGGAGGCGCTCGTCGTTGCGTTGGCGGCCGAACAGCCGCTTGTCGCGCTCTCGATCCAAAAGAGAAGACAGAACGCTGAGGGGTGCCACCAGGAGGGCGACGATCTGGTGTTGGCCTCGGTCGTCCTGCCACTAAAGCGAACGTCTCGGCCGGCCCGTCTCGCTGGCCGGATCGTCCCATTGGCGCTCCCGACGGGGCGAGTAACCGACTGCCCTCTGCGCGCTGGCGTGACGTAAGAGCCTCGGCCTGGCGCGCTAGGCTGGCTGCGTGGAACCGGAGAGCAAGCCGGAGGCTGACGACGAGCGCCCGCCGATCTGCCCTGCCTGCGGCGTTACGATGGGGATCATCGTCGACGAGGATGAAACGACGCGCTATGTCTGCCTCGAGTGCGGATTCTCCGACGACTCCATCCGATACGACCGGCTCAACGCTCCGAATCCTTAGTGCGCACTTCGCCTCGAGGTGCGAAAACTTTGGCAAAACTTTTGCCCACCGGAGCTGACTTCAGCCGATCTCGGCCGATCGAGCCTGGCTGAACCACGCCGTATTGACCTCAGTTGACCTAGAAAGCCACGTCTCATAAGTCTGAAGTCGACCCAAGCCGACGTCCGCCGACCTCACCTACCCGCGTGGGGTGAATAACCCGGAGGTTGCTCTTCAGCCTCGGGCTGACGAGCGAGATCGCCTGGGGACTAGTCGGTGGCGCTGTCGGCCCGTTCGTTCTCACCCACGATCCTGCCTTCCTCTCCCTGATCTTCAATGGTCCGATCACCACGGGCGGGATTGCGAAGCTCCTCGGCAAGATCGTCTAGCTCTTCCTCAAGCTCGTCGGGCACGT
>Ga0136631_10000185_pt1 | contig 18671 bp, 16 predicted proteins | sample AntDrymUQ6012206_2_FD_104655 | JGI IMG/M metagenome (GOLD analysis project Ga0136631, IMG submission 104655) | Polar desert sand microbial communities from Dry Valleys, Antarctica - metaG UQ601 (22.06) | ecosystem: Environmental > Terrestrial > Soil > Desert | place: Antarctica: Dry Valley... | reverse complement strand
TCATCCGCAAACCAGCTCCGAAGGTCGGCGTAGGAGCCGGGATAGTCGACCGCCGCCCTTGGTGCGCCTCGCGACACCCCCTCAATCTACTGCACCAAGATGGAAAGCCCTTTGAGCGGATATAGCTCACAAGCTGACAAACGCCCGGAGGACAGGCCGTATGCAGGCAGATCGTGGCGTGTCTGGCGTTCCTGCTTGCGTCCGGGAACCGACGCTGACGAGCTCGGCCGCCGCGAGCGCGCCGGCGGCGTGCTAGACGGAGCTGACCGGCGGGCCGCTGAGCTCGGCGACCACCGGCAGGTGGTCGGAGCCCGCCAGCGTGGGCACCCGCACGCTGCTGACGGTGAGCTGTGGCGAGACGAGGACGTAGTCGATGCGGGCGGTCGGACCGGATGCCGGAAACGTGTGGCCGTCGCCCTCGCCGGCGACCGTCCAGGCGTCGCGGGAGCGCTCGAACAGCGGCGCGAGCTCCGGTGCCGTCGGCCCGGCGTTGAAATCGCCGAGCAGCGCGTGCGGGACCGCTGCGTCGTCCGCCTCGGCGAGGATCGCCTCGACCTGCAGGCGCCGATCCTGCGCGCTGACCCCCAGGTGCGTGTTGTGGAGACGAAACGGTTCGCCATCCAGGTCGATGTCGACCACGAGCAGCCCGCGCTGCTCGCTGTCGGCGCTCGCGCGCGGCAGCAGCACGTTGTGGCTGTCGAGGACCGGCCACCCGGTCAGGATCGCGTTGCCGAACTGGCGCCGGGGGGCGCCGGCCTTGGGCGGATTGCGGTCGAGGTTGGCACCGAAGACGAACCGCATCCCCAACAGGCGCCCGAGCTCGGCGGGCTGGTCACGAAAGTCGCTGTCGGCCGACCAGTGCCTCCCCACCTCCTGGAGCGCCACGAGGTCGGCGTTCTGCGCACGGATGACGGCGGCGATGCGATCGAGGTCGAGCACGCCGTCGACATCACGGCCCCGATGGATGTTGTAGGTCATCACCGTCAGCCGCCGCACACGGCCCCACTACCCGCGCGTCGTGCGAACGACCGCCACTTTCGGGAGACTCGTCCCATGCTCGGCCTCCCGGACACGATCACGGCCTGCCTGTTCGACCTCGACGGCGTACTGACGACGACGGCCGGGGTCCACGCGCACGCGTGGAAGGAGATGTTCGACGCGTTCCTGCGCGAGCGCGACGAGCCGCCCTTCGAGCTGCCGCGCGACTACGTCGAGTACGTCGACGGCAAGCCGCGGCTGGACGGCGTCCGCGCCTTCCTCACGTCGCGCGGGATCGAGGCCGACGACGACCTCGTCCACACGCTCGGCGAGCGCAAGAACGAGCTGGTGTTGTCGCTCATCCGCACGGCGGGAGTCGAGGTCTACGAGGGATCGGTTCGCTACGTCGAGGCCGCGCGCGAGGCCGGGCTGCGATGCGCCGTCGTCTCGTCGAGCGCGAACGCCAGGGAGGTCCTGCGGGCGGCGAAGATCGAGCACCTCTTCGAGGCCGTCATCGACGGGGTCGTCGCGCTGCGCGATGGCCTGCCGGGCAAGCCGGCACCGGACATGTTCCTCGCGGGCGCCCGCGCGCTCGACACGCCGCCGCCCGACGCGGCCGTCTTCGAGGACGCGCTCGCCGGCGTCGAGCCGGCCGCCGGGGCGGCTTCGGCTTCGTTGTCGGGGTCGACCGCACCGGTCAGGCGAAGGCGCTGAAAGCGCGCGGCGCCGATGTCGTGGTGAAGGATCTCGCCGACCTACTGGACGGCCCATGATCGGCGAGGACGTCCTCGGAGTCGATCCCTGGTCGATCCCCGAGCACACGCTCGAGCTCGACCTGCTCGCCCACACGGAGGCGGTCTTCGCCCTCTCCAACGGCCACATCGGCCTGCGCGGCAACCTCGACGAGGGCGAGCCGGCGGGTCATTCGGGCACGTATCTCAACGGCTTCTACGAGAGCCGTCCGCTGCCCTATGCCGAGGCGGGCTACGGCTATCCCGAGTCCGGCGAGACGATGATCAACGTCACGAACGGCAAGGTCCTGCGCCTGCTCGTCGACGACGAGCCCTTCGACCTGCGCTACGGGACCCTCGAGCGCCATGAGCGCACGCTCGACCTGCGCGACGGCGAGCTGCGCCGCGAGGTGCGCTGGCTCTCGCCGGCGGGCCAGGGGGTGATCGTGCGGACGACACGCCTCGTCTCCTTCGTCCAGCGCTCGGTCGCGGCGATCCTCTACGAGGTCGAGCCCTACGGCGCGCCGGCGCGGATCGTCGTGCAGTCCGAGCTCGTGGCCAACGAGCCCGTGCCGGTGGCAGCCAGGGATCCCCGGGCCGCGGCCGCGCTGCGCAAGCCGCTGAGTGGAGAGGCCCACGCGCACAACGGCCTACGCGCGGGGCTCGTGCACATCACGCGGTCGTCGCAGCTGCGCATCGCGGCGGGGATGGACCATGTCATCGACGGGCCACCGCATACCGTGACCGTGGCCGAGAGCGAGCGCGACCTCGCGCGCGTGACGATCTCGACCGGGCTCGAGGCCGGCGAGCGGCTGCGGATCGTGAAGTTCCTCGCCTACGGCTGGTCGAGCCAGCGCTCGCTGCCCGCGATGCGCGACCAGGTCGACGCGGCGCTCGCCGCGGCGGTTCGGAGCGGGTGGGATGGCCTGCGTAGGTCCCAGCGCGAGTACCTCGACGACTTCTGGGCGCGCGCCGACGTCGAGCTCGACGGCGACCCGGCGCTGCAGCAGGCGATCCGCTTCGCGCTCTTCGAGGTCCTGCAGTCCGCCGCGCGCGCCGAGGGACGCGCGATCCCGGCGAAGGGGCTGACCGGCCGCGGCTACGACGGTCACTCGTTCTGGGACATGGAGAGCTTCACGCTCGCCGTCCTGACGTACGTCGCACCGCCCGCGGCACGCGACGCGCTGCTGTGGCGTCACTCGACGCTCGACCTCGCCCGCGCCCGTGCCCGCGAGCTGAGCCTCGAGGGCGCGACCTTTCCGTGGCGAACGATCAGCGGCCAGGAGTGCTCGGGCTACTGGCCCGCCGCGACGGCCGCGTTTCACATCAACGCCGACATCGCCGACGCGACGCGGCGCTACATCGCGGCGACCGAGGATGAGTCGTTCGCGCAGGACGTGGCGCTCGAGCTGCTCGTCGAGACAGCGCGGCTGTGGCGCTCGGTCGGGCACCACGACGCCCAGGGCGGCTTCCGGATCGACGGCGTCACCGGGCCCGACGAGTACTCGGCGCTGGCTGACAACAACGTCTACACGAACGTCATGGCGGCGCGGAACCTGCGCGCGGCGGCGACGCTCGCGGTGCATCAGCCGCGCCGTGCCGCGCAGCTCGGCGTCGACGAGGAGGAGATCGCCGCCTGGCGCGACGCCGCGGACGCGATCGTCCTGCCCTACGACCAGGACCTGCGCGTCACGCCGCAGTCCGAGGGCTTCACGCGCTATCGCCGCTGGGACTTCGAGCACACGCCGCCGGGCCACTACCCGCTGCTGCTGCACTACCCGTACTACCTGCTGTACTCCAGCCAGGTCGTCAAGCAGGCCGATCTCGTCTTCGCCCTGTACGTCTGCGGCGACTGCTTCACATCCGAGCAGCGCGCGCGCGACTTCGAGTACTACGAGGCCATCACCGTCCGCGACTCCTCGCTATCGGCATGTGTGCAGGCGATCCTGGCGGCGGAGGTCGGTCACGTCCAGCTCGCCTACGACTACCTCGCCGAGACCGCGTTCATCGACCTGCGCGACCTCGCGTTCAACACGCGCGACGGGGTGCACATCGCCGCGCTGGCGGGATCCTGGCTCGTCGCCGTCGCGGGCTTCGGCGGGATGCGCGACCACGGCACGACGTTGCAGTTCGCGCCGCGCCTGCCGGCCAAGCTGACCCGCCTGTGCTTCCGGCTCATCTACCGCGGGCGGCGGCTGCGCGTCAGCGTCGGTCGCGCCGAGGCGCGCTACGAGCTGCTCGCGGGCGAGGCGTTGGAGATCGGCCATCACGGTGAGCCGGTCGCCCTGGCCGCGCCCGGGAGCGTGGAGTCGCGACCGATCCCGCCCGCGCCGGTGCGAGAACGCCCGCTGCAGCCGCCGGGGCGCGAGCCGCCGCTGGGACGTCCGTAGGACGGGTGATTTCCGTTGTGTAGCCGGCTGCGGTGGCGCCGGTGTACGTATCACACGTTGTGGGAGCGAATCTCGTTGGCGACGCGGCTGAGCTTGACCGCATAGTCGCTGTCGGCCGCCCACGTGCCACAGAGGCCTTGGAGCGTCCGGGCCACACCGCGTCGGTTCTGCGGCAGTGGGCGGAACGCCAGCGCCTCGTCGATCAGCTCGGCCTGAGCTTCGTTCTCGACGCCTGGTGGCAGCGAGTAGGCCAGGAGCCGACCCGTGTAGCCCGAATCGCGGTCGCCCAGTCCGGGAAGCTCAGCCCAACGCCGGGCGCGCCGGTGACGCCGATGCCGGCCGGGTTTCGACGTGGCCGCTGCGACCAGAACGATGTGAGATGGGCAGTCTCCTGCACCATCTGTGCCACGACGAGCAGGGGGTCGAGGCCGACCGCCTGAGCGGTCGCGTAATAGCGCCGTACGATCGTCCGGACATCGTCGTCACTGTATTCGCCGTGTGGCCGTTGGACCAGATAGCGCTCAGCGCGTCCGGCCAGCGCACGCGGCGATGCGTGAAACACGGTGTCCGGCGTCACGCGGTGGCCGTTTCCCGGTGTCTGCGGGCGGTTGGCCGGAGCCCAAGCCGAAGAAGCGCCGCAGCGCCCTGTGCTCGGCGTGGGCGAGCTGCTTGACATTTCCCTTCAGCCAGGCGTGCTCGTCAGGGTTGGTCACAAAACCGTGTTCGATGAGGACCTCCGGCCCCGCTGTGGCGACGTGCCCGAAGCCGTAGTATTGCGCCATGTCGGCCGTGTTGTTGTTGGGTCGCCGCGGAGGGCGGCCGGGAAGCTTCTCGATCTCGGCGGCGATCAACTCCGCCAGGCGCCTGTTGACCGCAACGTCTGGGAACCCGAGCGAGAACCCTCTCGCGGACGCAGCGCTGACACCATCAGCGTGCAGGAAGACCGCGCCATCAACACGGACGCTGTCAGGCGTGATCCGTCCCGGCATCGGCAGCGGATCGAAGTTCTCGTCCTCCTCCAGCAGGCCGACCAGAGCCCGCTGGATGTCCGCGACGAGCTTCGCCTCGCCCGGTGCGCCCGTCTGCGTCTCGTGATGGCGCTGCAACGGCGGCATATGACCCGCCTGAACGAGGATCCGTTTCATCAATATCTCCGATCGAACTCGACCGTGGTGGTCATCACCGATCCTCGTCCTCCCCCACCCCCAGCGGTGTGACGTGCCACACACCGCCGCCGAGCAGCCCATAATTGCGGCGCCTCGACGGCGCACGTTCAGTGGCCTGTCGCGCTGAATGGACCTTGTTCATTGTCATGACCGCGCGGCGATTGGCGAGTTATTCGGCGCACGCGCTGAAAGCGCGCCAAATCGACATCCGTGGAGGACGCACCGGCGTCCGGGGCAGCGGCAGCGCCGCCGCGGCCTCGCATCGTCTCGCCCACGCCTTGCCCCGATGAAGCGGCGCGGACCGGGGTAGACCGGCGGCGAGGTCCGATCGACAGACAGGAGCTGAGCGCATGCTGAAGGATCGTGGTCCAATCGACGCCCTGTGCGACCGCTGATCGCCATGGCGACCAAGCGCGCGGTTTCAAACGCGACGTCATGACCGCCCCGACGGTTGGTGAGTTTCTGCTCGGCCGACTGCATGATTGGGGGGTCGAGCGTGTGTACGGCTATCCCGGAGACGGCTCCACCGGGCTCAACCTGGCATTCCACGGCGCGGTCCACGGGCCCGAGTTCATCCAGACTCGCCACGAGGAGCTCGCGGCCTTCGCGGCGTGCGCGCACGCCAAGCTCACCGGTGAGGTAGGGGTGTGCATGGCGACCTCGGGGCCGGGCGCGATCCACCTGCTCAACGGGCTCTATGACGCCAAGCTCGACCATGCGCCGGTGCTGGCCATCGTCGGCCAGCAGCAGCGGATGTCGCTCGGGGGCCATTACCAACAGGAGATCGACCTGCTGTCGCTGTTCAAGGACGTCGCGTCCGAGTTCGTGCAGGTCGCGATGACGGTGGAGCAGGTGCCGCATCTCATCGATCGCGCGGTGCGCATCGCGCTGGCCCAGCGCACCGTCACCTGCCTCATCGTTCCTGCCGACCTCCAGGAGATGCCGGTCCAGGAGCCACCGCGCGCTCATGGCGCGGTGCAGACGAGTCTCGGCTACCGCGCACCTGTCGTGATCCCCGAGGACGGCGAGCTGCAGCGCGCAGCGGAGGTCCTCAACGCGGGGGCAAAGGTCGCCATGCTCGTCGGGCAGGGCGCCCGGGGAGCCGCGCCCGAGGTCGAGCAGGTTGCCGATCTGCTCGGCGCGGGCGTCGCGAAGGCGCTCAACGGCCGCGCCGCGATCTCCGACGAGCTTGCGTTCGTCACGGGCCCGATCGGATTGCTGGGCTCCAGGCCGTCGGCCGACCTGATGGACGGCTGCGACACGCTGCTCATGGTCGGCACGAGCTTCCCCTACTCCGAGTGGCTGCCCGAGCCGGGACAGGCCCGCGGCGTGCAGATCGATATCGACGGCCGGATGCTCGGCATCCGCTATCCCAACGAGGTCAACCTGGTCGGCGATGCGCGCGCGACGCTGCGACGACTGATCCCGCTACTCGCACGCAAGGAGGATCGCTCCTGGCGCGCGGAGATCGAGGCGGGCGTCGAGCGCTGGTGGCAGATCCTGGAGGAGCGCGCGCACGAGTCGGCTCAGCCGCTCAACCCGCAGCTCGTCTTCCACGAGCTGTCGGCACGGCTGCCCGAGCGGGCGATCCTGCTCGCGGACTCAGGCTCGGCAACGAATTGGTGGGCGCGGCACCTGCGCCTGCGTGACGGGATGGACACCGCGCTGTCGGGCACGCTGGCGACGATGTGCCCGGCCGTCCCCTACGCGCTGGCAGCCAAGCTCGCGCATCCCGGCCGGCCCGTCATCGCCTGCCTCGGCGACGGCGCGATGCAGATGCTCGGCCTCAACGGCCTGATCGATCTCGTGGCCTACGCCGACCGCTGGAACGACTGCGACCCGCGCCTCGTCGTCCTCGTGCTCAACAACGGCGACCTCAACCAGGTCACGTGGGAGCAGCGCGTGCTGGCCGGCGACGCCAAGCTCGAGGCCAGCCAGAATCTCCCGCCATTCGACTACACGGCCTATGCGCGCCAGCTCGGGATGGAGGCGATCCGCATCGACGCACCCGCGCAGGTCGGTCCCGCGTGGGATCGCGCGCTGAGCGCCGGGCGCCCCGCGCTGATCGAGGCCATCACCGACCCCGAGGTCCCACCGCTCCCACCGCACGTACGCGCCGAGCACGTGAAGGGCTTCGCTCGCGCGCTCGCCAAGGGCGACCCGGAGAGCGGCCGATTCGTCCGCCAGGCGATCAAGGACAAGCTCGCAGAGATGCTGACGCGACGCTGACGATCGCGGAGCCGGTCCGGTGAACGCTCCACCGCATCGGCGGCTCGACCCGGCCATCTTCAACCTCCCGGTCGGGCGCCTGCGCGCGGGCTACTACAGCGACGCGTACTTCAACTTCGCCAAGGAGCTGCTCGAGGCCGAGGATCGCCATCCGCGCGTGGTGATGCAGGTCTTCCAGAAGCACGACTCGGTCCTCGGAGGGATCGACGAAGCGATTGCGATCCTCAAGACGGGGGCCGGAACGATGACTCCCGCCGGCGTCTGGACGCCGGGCTGGGATCAGCTCACCGTCCACGCGCTCGACGAGGGCGCCCCCGTGGCGCCGTACGAGACCGTGCTGACGATCGAGGGCGACTATCCGCTCTTCGCTCACCTGGAGACCGTCTACCTCGGGTCGCTGGCGCGCCGGTCGCTGGTCATGCGCAACGTGCGTGCCGTCGTCGACGCCGCGCGCGGCAAGCCCGTCCTCTTCTTCCCCGCTCGCCACGATCACTGGCTCGTCCAGACCGGAGACGGCTGGTCGGCCCACATCGCGGGCGCGATCGGCGTCTCGACCGATGCCCAGGCGTCGTGGTGGGGCGGGCGCGGCGTCGGGACCGTCCCCCACGCGCTGATCGCCGCCTACGGGGGTGACACCGTCGCCGCGGCGCGCGCGTTCGCGACCCGCTTCGCCGGCGAGATGAACGTCACCGTCCTGGTCGACTTCGACAACGACTCGCTGCGAACCGCGGTCGCCGTCGCCGACGCGTTGGGCGACGACCTCTGGGGTGTGCGGCTCGATACGTCCGAGTCGCTCGTCGATCGCTGTCTCGAGGATCTCGGCGACTCGGCGCCGCGCGGGGTGAGCATCGAGCTCGCGCGCCGCGTCCGAGCGGGACTCGACGACGCCGGGCACGGCGGCACCGGCATCGTCGTCTCCGGCGGATTTCGCGCGGAGCGCATCACCGCGTTCGAGGAGGCGGGAGCGCCCGTCGACACCTACGGCGTCGGCTCGTCGCTGTTGCAGGGCGAGAACGACTTCACCGCCGACGTGGTCCGCGTCGATGGTCGCCCGTGCTCGAAGGTCGGACGCGAGGAGTGGCCGAACCCGCGCCTGGAGCTCGTCACCTGATCATCGCCCGCGCTGAGCCTGCTCCACCGAATCTCGCGGCGGATCCAGGCTCAGGCCGCTCGCCGCGCTTCTGCGACACTCGGCGCTTGACGGGAACGCCGCGCTCCGAGCCCTCCAACCGGCTGCCGATCGCCACCCGCACGATGTGGTTGAGCGAGTCCTTCGGGACGTGCCTCGTGCTCATCGCCGTCGCCGGCACGCTCACCGCGAACGCGGCGTGGTTCCCGCTTGTGCTCGCGATCGCCGTCGTCGCCGCGGCCGTCCTCTCCACCTTCGGCCTGTCGATCGTCCGCTACCGCCGCTGGCGCTGGGAACTGCAAGAGGAGGAGCTCGACCTCCTGCACGGCGCCTGGCGCGTGGTCCGCACGATCGTGCCCGTCACGCGGATCCAGCACGTTTCGGTCGAACGCACCGGCTGGACCGACGTGTTCGGCCTCGTGCGCCTGCACGTGCACACCGCGGCGGGCAAGACGACGATTCCCGGCCTGCAGCGCCCGCAGGCCGATGATCTGCGCGACCGCATCCTCGCGAAGCTCCGCACGCCGGATGACCTCTGACGTCCCGCGGCGCATGCACCATGCGGCGATCGTCGTCGAGGCGGTGGGCTCGGCCGTGCAGCTCGCCGCCGGCTTGGTGCTCGTTGCCATCGTTCGCGGGGGCACGCCGGGCACCGCAGCCGCGCTGGCGCTCGCCGGCATCGTCGCCAGCGCCGTCGTGGGCTACGTCCGCTGGCGTGCGACGACGTATTGGCTCGACGACGTCGCGCTGCACTACCGCTCGGGCGTGTTCACCCCCGACGAGCGCGTCGTGCCGCGCGCGCGGGTGCAGGCGGTCGACACCGCGACCGGCCCGCTGCAACGGATGTTCGGCGTCGTCGAGTTGCGGGTGCAGGTCCCCGGCGCCGCCGACGAGGACGAGGTCGTGCTCGCGGCGGTGACCCACGAGGAGGCCGCGCGCTTGCGCCGGGCGCTCGGACAGCCGGAGCCCGCAGCGCCGGACGAGCGCGTCGCCCTGCGGGTCAGGCATCTGCTCCTCGCCGCGATCACGGGGCCGCAGATCAGCGCCGCGGTGTCGGCGGTCGCGGGCCTGTACGCGGTCGCCGACAACGTCATCGACGTCCAGGGCGGCGAGGGACTGCTCGCCGGCCTGGACACGCCGCGCGAGATCGCGGTCGCCGCCGCGCTCGCCCTCGCCGGCGGCTACGTCCTGTCGTTCCTCGCCGCGATCGTCGTGTTCGCGGGCTTCGTGGCCGAGCGCGACGCGCAGGTGCTGCGCATCCGCCGCGGACTGCTTGCCCGCCGCGCGCTGAGCATCCCGCTGCAGAGAGTCGATGGCGTGGTCATCGTCGAGGGCCTGCTGCGCGGGCCGCTCGGGCTCGCCGCGCTGCGCCTGGAGAGCGTGGCCCACGGCAAGGAGCGCACAGTCGGCCGAACGCTCCTGCCGCTCGTGCGGCGCCGCGACGCCGAGGCCGTCGTCGCACGACTCGTCCCGGCGCTCGCGCTCGAGCCCGGCGCACTCGAGCACCCGCCGCCGCGGGCGCTGCGGCGCTTCGTCCTGCCCCCCAGCGTCGGCGGCGCGGTCGCCGGTGCGGCGGCCGCGCTCGCGCTGCTGCCGGCCGCATGGCCCGGCGCCGCCGCGCTCGCCGCCGCCGGCGCGCTGATCGGCCTGCGCGCCTACCGCGCGGCCGGCATCCGGCTCGCGGGCGACGTGGTCGTCGTGCGCGAGACACGACTCGCGCGCCGCACGCTGCTCGCGCGCCGCCACCGCCTCCAGCAGCACGCGGTCGCGCGCACCCCGCTGCAGCGGCGCGCCGCGCTCGCCGACGTCAGCGTCACCGTCGGCTCGGGCGGCGGCGGCAAGGCGCGCCACCTCGAGTCGGCGACGGCCGAGGCGGCGTTCGCTGCGCTGCGTCAGCGCGCGCTCGTGCGCGCGAATGGCCCTTGACTGCGCCCAGCGCCGCGGGTATGAGAGCCACGGTGCGGTCCATCTCAGGACCGTGAATCTCGAAGGGAGCGACATATGGCTGAGAACACGTGCCGTCACGAGGGGTGCACGTGCGAAGCCCGGGACGACGGCTACTGCTCGGACTACTGCGCGAGCCACGGCGGTCACGAGAGCCACGTGGCGCACGAGTGCCACTGCGGCCACGCCGGCTGCGACCCTGACGCCACGGTGAAGTAGCAAACCCGGTACCCGCGCGGCGCCCCGCGGCCTGAACATGCGGGCGCCGGCTGGTGCGCGGCTACGCGCTGGTCTGGCCAGGGCTGAGGGATCGGGGCAAGGATCGGGGTGGCGCCCCGATGCGCTCCGAGACGGGCGGCACCACAGTGCTCTCCATCACGACCGCCAGGAGGCACACATGTCTGTCTTGTCAGCGAACGCCACGCGGTTGCCCGCCGGCGTCTGGGTTCTCGACCGCGTCCATTCGACCGTCGGCTTCTCCGTGAAGTTCATGGCCGTCTCCACGTTCAAGAGCCGCTTCGACGACTTCCGCGCCGACCTGGCTGTCGAGGAGGACGGTTCGGCGCTGCTCGTCGGCGCGGTCCGGTCGGACTCGATCGCCGTTCAGGACCCCGAGTTCGCCGCCCACCTCGCCGCGTCGGACTTCTTCGACAGCGAGCAATATCCGGAGTTGCGCTTCGAGTCGACGCTGGTGCGCCGCGACGGTCCGGTGGTGGAGCTCGACGGTCTGCTGACCATCAAGGGGCACACCCTCCCAGTCGCCGCGGCCGGAACGGTCATCGACGCGCACGAGGATCCGTTCGGCAAGGCGCGGATGTGCCTGGAGCTGGAGACGCACCTCGACCGCAGGCAGTTCGGTCTGGAGTGGAACATGCCGCTGCCGAAGGGCGGCTTCGCGCTCGGCAACGAGGTCACGCTCCAGGTCGACCTCCAGTTCGCGAGGGCCTAGCCATGTCGATCCGCGTACTCGCCATCTCGGGCAGCCTGCGGCGGGGCTCCCACAACACGAAGCTCCTGCGGGCGGCGGCGACGCTGATGCCGCCCGGCAGCGAGCTCGCGCTGTGGGACACGCTCAAGGGCGTCCCGCCGTTCGACGAGGACGACGAGGCCGAACCGCCCCACACCGTGGTGGCCGGTCTGCGCCAGTCGGTCGGGCGCGCCGACGCCGTCCTGCTCGCAACCCCCGAGTACAACCACTCGGTTCCGGGGCAGCTGAAGAACGCGCTGGACTGGCTCTCTCGTCCCCTGGCCACCAACCCCATGCAGCGCAAGCCCGCGGCGGTCATCGGCGCCAGTAGCGGCATCTTCGGCGCAGTCTGGGCGCAAGCCGAGACACGGCGGATCCTCGACGCGCTCGGGGCACGCGTGCTCGACCGGGAGCTGCCGGTCGGGACCGCCGCCGAGCAGTTCGATGCCGACGGGCGCCTGCTCGACCACGGACTCGCGGCGCAGCTGCGCGAGCTTCTCGAGGACCTGGTCGACGGCGCTCGCCTGGGAGCCGCACGGGCCGCGTGAGCCAAGCTTTGCCAGCGCCGCGTCCCGCCGGTAAGTTGGGAGGGCGTGGAACCCGCGGTCGCCGGTCGAGTGCTGCTCGAGCGGGAGCATGAGCTGGAGCTCCTGCGAGCGATGTTGGCCGAGGCCGAGGCCGAGGCCGGCAGCGGCGCTGTAGCGTTCGTCGAAGGGCCGGCGGGCCAGGGCAAGACCGCGCTGCTGCGTGCGCTGCGCCGCGAGGCGACAGACGCGGGCGTCCGGGTATTCAGCGCGATCGGCGCCGAGCTGGAGCGCGACTTTGCCTTCGGGGTGGTACGCCAGCTCTTCGAGCCCGAGCTGCACGTCGCCGACGGCGCCCGCCGGGCGCGCTTGTTCCGCGACGCCGCGGAGCTCGCCCGGCCGGTCCTGGTGTCCGGCGGCGTTTCCGAGGCCGTCACGGACGTGTCGCATGCTCGCCTGCACGGGTTGTTCTGGCTCGTGGTGAACCTCGCTGAGGAGCAGCCCGCGCTGATCGTCGTCGACGACGCCCACTGGGGCGACGCGCCCAGCCTGCGATTCCTCGACATGCTCGCGCGGCGCGTCGAGGACCTCCCGGTGCTCATGGCAATCGCCGCACGACCCGACGAGCCGGGCGCCGAGACGCAGCTCCTGGACTCGCTCGCCTCGGCGCCGACCGGCCGGCTGCTGCGGCCCGGCGTGCTCAGCCGCGACGCGGTCGGGCAACTTCTCCGCGCCCGGCTCGGCGAGGGCGCGACGGACCCCCTCGTCGGGGCCTGCTTCGAGACGACCGGCGGCAACGCGCTGCTCGTGACCGAGCTGCTGGGTGCGCTCGAACGCCAGGGAGTCACGGGCGTGTCGGCGGACCTCGACCGCGTCCGCCGGGCGGTGCCGGCCTCGATCAGCCGCACGGTCGTCGCGCGCCTGCGGCGGCTCGCCCCGGCGGCGCTCGCGCTGGCGCGCGGCCTTGCGGTGCTGGGGGATCGCAGCCAGCTGACCAGGGTCGCGGCGCTGGCCGGGATCACCCCCGAGCAGGCCTCGGAGCAGCATGCCGTGCTGGCCCGCGCCGGGCTCCTGGAGCGGGAGGCGCTGCGCTTCGTTCATCCGATGCTGCTCGCCGCCGTCCATGCCGATCTCGTCGGCGGGGAGCGTTCGCTGTGGCACCGTCGCGCTGCGCGCCTCCTCGCCGACGACGGCGCCCGCGAGGAGGAGATCGCCGTCCACCTCCTGCATGCGGAGCCGGCGGGCGACCCATGGGCCGCCCGCGTCCTCGTCGACGCCGGCCGGCGAGCGCGCTACGAGGGCGCACCCGACGTGGCACAGCGGCTCCTCGCACGGGCGCTCGCCGAGCCGCCCGGGGACGACGACGCCCCGAACGTCATGCTCGAGCTCGGACTGGCGGGGGCCGCCCTGGGTAGCAAGGACGCGCTCGGCGATCTCGAGCGAGCGGCGGCGACCGGCGCGCCCCTCGTCGCCGCCCGAGCCGAGAAGGCCCGCGCGGGCGTGCTGCTCATGAGCGTCCGCCCCCAGGAGGCTGTCCACGCGCTCGAGCGCGCCGTGGCATTGCTCGAAGATGAGGACCCGGCCACGGTTGCCGAGCTTGAAGACGACCTGTTGTACGCGCGGCACTACGCAGGTCTTCCACTCGACGAGCAGCTGCCATTGTTCGAGCAGGCCGCGCGCGAGGGACGAGCGTCGGCGCTCGCGCACCTCGCGATGATCGAGGCGCTTCGCGGGGCGCCCGCGCATGCCGTCGTCGAGCTGGCGAACCGCGCCCTGGCCGACGGCGAGCTCATCCGTAACCGGGTCGATCAGCCACCGGTCCAGCACGCGATCATGGCCCTCCAGATGGTCGATGCCGCCGACGAGGCCGCCGCGGCGATCGAGCTCGCCGCCGAGGCCGCCCGCAAGACCGGCTCGCGCTACGCCGCCGCCTGCGTCGCCGGACCGCGCACCAACTGGGAGCACGACTTCGGCGACCTGCGGCGCGCCGAGGACGAGGCGCGGCTCGTCATCGATGTCTTCCGTTCCACCGCGGGGCCCGGCGGCGCCGACGACGCAGGCGTGCTCGCGCTCGCGACGGCGCTGCTGGACCGCGGCCGTGTCGACGAGGCCGAACGCGCCCTCGCCGACCTCCCCGCCGACTGGGGCCCCGACGCACGCAACCGCTGGCTGCGCGGCGCGTCGCAGCGGGCGCGGCTGCGCCTCGCGCAGGGGCGACCCGAGGCGGCGCTGAGCGAGCTGCGCGAGCAGCTGCGAGACGACGAGGAGCGCGGACGGGCGATCACCGCGCGCGACCTCATCCGCGCGACGCTGGTCGCCGTGCTGGCCGAGCTCGGCCGCCGCGAGGAGGCGCTGGCACTCGCCGACGAGCAGCTCAAGGTGGCGCGGCGCCGCGGCCTGGCGACGGCGGAGGCCCGCCTGCTCGTGGCTCGCGCCCGCGCGTTCGATGGACCCGATCGGATCGCCGCCCTTCAGGAGGCCGTCGAGGCCGCCCAGCGCTCCCCGTCCCGGCTCGTCCAGGCCCAGGCGCTCGGCGACCTGGGCGCGACGCTGCGCCGCGCGGGTCAGCGAGTCGCGGCACGCCAGCCGCTACGACAGGCACGCGAGCTGGCGCACCGCTGCGGAGCGACCGGACTCGAGGCGGCAGCACACGAGGAGCTCGTGATCGCGGGCGCACGACCCACGCGCCTCGCGCTCTCCGGCGTCGACGCGCTGACCGCCTCGGAGCGGCGTGTCGCCGAATTGGCAGCACGTGGGCTGCGCAACCGCCAGATCGCCGAAACCCTGTTCGTGACGCTCAAGACCGTCGAAACCCACCTGGCCCACGCCTATGCAAAGCTCGACATCCAGGGACGCTCGCAGCTCAGGGACGCGCTCGGCGCCCCCGCACCATGAGCGGCTTCCTCTCTCGCGGCTTCAGCGGCCGGCGCCGGCTCCCCCCGGAGCTGGCCGCGCGCGTGCCGCCCGGCCAGTACGTCGAGCAGGGCTTCCCGGTGCTGACCGCGGGCCCGACCCCGAAGATCGAGCCGGACGAGTGGGGCTTGCGGATCGATGGGATGGTGGGCGAACCGCGCGAATGGACCGCGGCGGACTTCCGCGAGCTGCCGTCGGAGACCGTGCCCTGCGACATCCACTGCGTGACGAAATGGTCGAAGCTCGGGACAAGCTTCGAGGGCGTGTCGCTGGACGTCCTGCTCGCGGACGTCGAGCCGCTCGGCGCGTACGCGATGGCCTACTCGTACGGCGGCTACACCACCAACCTGGCGATCGAGGACCTCACCGGCGGCAAGGCCTGGGTCGTGAGCGAGCACGAGGGCGAGTCGCTGCCGCGCGAGCACGGTGGTCCCGCGCGGCTGCTGGTACCGCACCTGTACTTCTGGAAGAGCGCCAAGTGGGTCGCCGGACTGCGGGTCATGGATCACGACGAACCCGGCTTCTGGGAAGCCAACGGCTACCACAACCGCGGCGACCCGTGGAAGGAGGAGCGCTATTGGAACGACTGATGCCCGTCGCGCCGCGCGCTCCCGGTCGCTGGCAGGTCGCCACCGTCGCGTCGATCGAGGTCCAGACGCCGCGCGTGAAGTCCTATCGCCTCCAGCTGCCGATGTGGATGCCCCACCTCCCCGGCCAGCACTACGACGTCCGGCTCACCGCCCCTGACGGCTACGTGGCGCAGCGCTCGTACTCCGTCGCGTCCTCGCCGCTGGACGAGCGCGAGATCGAGCTGACGATCGACTGCCTCGCCGACGGCGAGGTCTCCCCCTACTTCCACGAGGTCGTGGAGCCGGGCGACCAGGTCGAGGTCCGCGGGCCGTTCGCCTCGTACTTCGTCTGGCGCGGGACCGAGCCCGCGCCGGTCGTACTGGTCGGCGGCGGCTCCGGCATCGTGCCACTGATGGCGATGCTGCGTCACCGCCGTCGCACGATGCCCGAGACGCCGATGCGCCTCGTCTACTCGGTACGGACCGCCGAGGACGTCCTCTTCGCCGACGAGCTCGGCGACGACGCGATCCTCACGTTCACACGCGAGCCGCCGGTGGGCTGGACCGGCCACACCGGGCGCCTCGACGCCGGTCTGATCGGGGAAGCGGCAGCGGGCGCCATGACCGCCTACATCTGCGGCTCCAACGGCTTCGTCGAGACGGCCAGCCAGCTGTTGCTCGACGCCGGGATCAAGCCGGAATGGATCCGCACCGAGCGGTTCGGCCCGACGGGATAGGCGAGCATGTCCACCATGACGTGGTGCCTGGCGTCCGCCGGCCTGGCCCCCGAGGACATCGATGCGGTGGCCTACTCCTACGACCCCGCGCTTGCGCCGCCGGTCGCCGGCGACATCGTCGAGGAGCACTGGGAGGGGCTGCGCACGCTGTTCGTACGACGCGCTCCACTGTTCTTGAGGACGGCGCTCCCGGGGCTGGACCCTGCGCACGTGCATTTCGTGGCGCATCACGTGGCACACGCGGCCTCGGCGCCACATGGCATCGCCGTATGACTCGTCGGCCGTTCTGGTGACCGACGGCCGCGGCGAGCGTGCGTCGTCGCTGGCCGGGCGCTATCGCGGCGGCGATCTGGAGGTGCTCGCCGTCCAGGAGCTACCGCATTCGCTGGGCCTGGTCTACGAGGAGCTGACGGCCCATCTCGGCTTCCGGCGCTCCAGCGACGAGTACAAGGTCATGGCGATGGCGTCCTACGAGCAGCCGCGGTTCCTCGACGCCTTCCGCCGGCTGCTGCGCTGCAACGGTGACGGCGGCTTCGTCGCCGAGCCGGTCGACTGGGGACGCTTCGCGCCGGCGCTGGCGCGCGGCGACGAGGACTGGACCTCCGATCACGCCGCGCTAGCGGCGACGGTCCAGACGCGCCTCGAGGAGGTCCTGTTCGAGCTCTGTCGCTGGCTGCACGAACGCACCGGCGGGCGGCGGTTGACGATGGCCGGCGGCGTGGCCCTCAACTGCGTGGCCAACGCGCGCCTCCTGCGCGAGGGCCCGTTCGAGGAGATCTGGGTGCAGCCCGCGGCGGGCGACAGCGGCACCGCGCTGGGCGCCGCCATGCATGTCGCGCACGAGCTCGGCGACGACGTGCAGCCGACGGGCAGCGCGGCGCTCGGACGCGGCTGGGACGACGACGAGCTGGCCGGCTGGCTGAAACGCGCCGACGTGCGCTACGAGCGCCCCGCCGACGTCGCCGACGTCGACGTCGCGGTGGCCACGGGCTTCCGGCGTCCGGACGAGCTCGCCGCGGACGGCGTCGCTCGTCGTAGCTGCGTGTGACGGCGGTGTCGCCAGCTGGAGTTGCTCGTCGAGCGGCGCGCAGGCGCTGTGGCGGCGCGACGCGCTTGAGGTCTTCGAGTGCGGCGCGCGACGGGCGGCGACGCAGCGCCCGCGAGGCGCAGCTCGTCAAAGGCGAGCCGGACGTAGCCCTGCCAGTCGATGACCGGCATGACGAGGCGAACCTCCCCGGTGGCGTCGAAGTGGCGTCCGGTCGGCAACTCGCGGGTGCCGAGGGAGCGCAGGCAGTCGGCAACGACCCGCTGATCGCTGGCCACGTCTTCGTCGACATGTCGACGCGGGTTATCGCAGGCGCTGTAGCGAGGGAAGGGCGGTGGCGATCGTGGCGGCGAGCGTTGGCGCAGGCACTGCCGGGAGCTCCTCGCCGCAGAAGGCGGTGAGAAGAGCGGTTTCGTAATCGGCACGGATCTGGTCGGTCCACGTGTTCGCGTCACGCGTCAGCATCATCACCGCCTGACGAGAGCCGTCGGGACTCGTGAGCGAGATGCTGACCGCGCTGGGCGTGGCCCCGTCGTGCCCCCAGGCGGGGCCGCAGGGCGTCTGCAGCGTGAACACGCCCAGGCCGTAGTCCAAGGCAGGCTCGGCCGAGACGGTCGTCTCGAGCTCGCGCTGCTGGTCGGCACCCAGTAACTGACCAGTGAACAGCGCCCGGTGGAAATCAGCGACGTCTTCGAGGGTGGAGACGATCGCCCCCGCCGTCCATGCCCACGAAGGGTTGAACCTGGTCGTGTCGAGGATGGCGGGCAGACCCCATTCAGGCAGTGGATCGATCGCATAGCCGTGAGCATGAGGCCCGTGGATGTCCGGGTCGGTGAGCGGGAAGCTGGTGTGCGACAGTCCGAGCGGCCCGACGATTCGCCGGTCTATCTCCAACGCCGGGCTTGCGAGCTGCAGCGGGGCGGGAGCCTTGTCGATCGCCGCGACGATCAGCCCGAGCAGGATGTAGTTCGTGTTCGAGTACGACCAGCTCGTTCCGGGCGCGAACGACGGCGGGTGAGCGACGGCACGCTGCACGAGCTCCAGCGGCTGCCAGGTCGTCAACGGCTCTCGCAACAGCTGTATGTAAAAGGGGACATCGATGTAGTCGTACAGGCCGCTGGTGTGATTCATCAGCTGTCGCACCGTGATCGCGTCGCCGTTGGGGACGACCCCCGGCAGCCAGCGCTGCACTGTGTCGTCAAGGCTCAAGCGCTGCTCGGCGGCGAACTGAGCCATCCCGGGTCTGACGGAGACCTCCAAACCAGGATTTCGGTCCTGCAGAGAGGAACACCCCGTCATGCCCCGACCCAAGAAGTACCCTGACGAGCTACGCGAGCGTGCTGTCCGGC